>Ga0209671_1001829_pt1 | contig 18570 bp, 10 predicted proteins | sample WorMetHERISLAND2_2_FD_187401 | JGI IMG/M metagenome (GOLD analysis project Ga0209671, IMG submission 187401) | Marine gutless worms symbiont microbial communities from Max Planck institute for Marine Microbiology, Germany - Olavius geniculatus... | ecosystem: Host-associated > Annelida >...
GCCGGAGTAAGTAATTAGAAATTTTTTATTTTCAAATACTAAATACTTTTTTAAAGTATTGAAATACCACTTCAATTTATTATTTAAATACTTTACAACACTGGTAACAAGATTGAGAGTATGGCATAGCTGCATAGTCATTAGTGCAGCCAAGCTAATCAGAACCTAATCTTTTACTGAAAATCATGTCAAGGAATCATGCATGCTGAAAGTTGGCGAAAAATATTTGCGCCGAAAAATATTTGCGCTCACGTGTTACGTTATCGTTTCACTTTGCTACCCCAATGACGTCGGCAGAAAAAGCATCTCCCATCACTCCTTCGATGTTTCATTTTTGGTGCTTGGGTATTTTCACTTAGTTTGTTTTCTCTGATAAATCTACTGCAGGCGCTCATACTTCTATAGTCTCTTCAAGAAAGACAGTCCTGGGCATTCCAAAACTGTCCAGCACTTTCACGTGCCAAATGTTGTAGGCTACTTTCCACATTGCAGTTTTGGCTTTTTTCTTTGTATGAAAGGTTTCCTGTAGAAAGCCTTCGACTTGTCTGTTTGTGTGTAATGTGATTGCAGATTTGGCGACGCCGAACTTGAGCGCCCACTACCGAATGCACGACTAATCATCATCTCATCGTCGTATGAAACGCACAGAACACGTCTTGACTATAGTCGAGTACTGTTATTATATCCATCGACCGCCCAGTTCTGTACACTGAACTGCTCAAGAACTGGCTGTTTACTTGCGCTAGAACCATGAAATAAGATTTGCATGCATTAATTTAACCCTCGATATAAAAATATTCAAGACGAATGCTGTGATCCCCTAGATGGATTTTGAGGAAAAAAAGAAGCTAGAAGGCAGAGAATAAAAAAGGCTAGGAAAGTAAAGAAAGGGATAGAGAAAAGGGAAGGGGAAGAAAAGGGGAATAAAAAATCAAGCGGAAACAAAAACAGGGAAGGAAGAGAAAGTGGAGAGAAAGTTCAAACTCAAATCTTGCAAGAATTCTAGTTAGGCTACGGCCCTGCAGTACTAAGGCTATGGTACAAATATTGTATATATAACGACGAAACGTTGCTTGGGACAATTTTTGCGGACATCCTGTATCTAACAACTGTTGAAGAAAATCATACATCAAGGTTATGGCTGAGCCATTTCACCGCAAGAGACGAGATCTGTTTAGAGCAACAAAGCCGTGCCAGGCGGCGAGGCCAGGCAGGGCTGGATACTACTGGGGACACGGCAGTGCACTCCTGGTGCAATCAATCTCCATACAGCGCGATTTGCACGCGCTGAATGCCGATGACCCACCGGTTGGCTGCGTCGTCGCATTACACGCTTGGCTCGGACAAATGGCCGCCGACGACGCAAAGCCGAAACGATACAGCAGCTCAGACTCAGCGCGCGTAGCAGCAAGCTTTCTGCATCAGATGTTTGTGTAGCGCCGACGTAATACCCCGTTCTACGAGTTGGCTCTAAAAACGCTCTAAAGGCGCGTTCGTACAGAGCGACGTAACTGAACTGAACTGACACGGTTTAGTTTTTGACGAACTGACCAATGGGCAAACAAGGCGAACTCATTAGTCATTGGTTGACGCGTACGTGCCCATATGATCACATAAATACCGATGCCGTTATAAGGTGCCTACTGTAATGCATTACTGCTTGTCCATTGGCCAGACCACTCTTAGAGCCAGCTCGTGGAGCCAGCTTCTTCGTGTAAACGGTGTATAAATCTACCACTAAGCGCCGAAAATGCAGGACTAAAATTTGACTGTCTTGAAAATTAATATCGGACGGCTGAAAAAGTTTTTGACCGCAAAAAATGTGTTGCCTGTAACAAGTCGAAAATAAAAAAAAATGTAGGAGTAAAGTTACCGCCACTTTCTTCTAAGTTCGAGCAAACAATTCCATTGCACTGTTTAGCAAAATGTTGTGACATCACTAATATTTGACCACTCAAATGTTACTCGATTTCTAGTCCTTCAAATTCCAGTACGTAGTTTTCCAGTCCTGCATTTTCAGTTGCCCTGTAAGTCGCTTCTTCTGAGAAAATATATTGTCAAAATAAAACCATACTTTCAAGATGCTAATAGTGCGGTTGCTCAATTGTTGGATATTGTCATTTGCTTCGTACAGAATGCGCAGCCAGTTTGCCGTTATCGATTTTCTTCATCTTATGCAACCCTTCGTGCGTTGTTTATGCCTTCATCACATTGGGGAAAAGCGCTACACATTGTGTCCGATCTGTCTGTTTTCGGTACGTTCAAATATTATACTAGGCCTATATAACGTCTTTTTTATCTAGTGTAAGTTGATACGTCTGTAGCGTGAGTATGGAACGCCGTTTTACTATTTAATCCAGAATTCGTGATATGTATATATCAGGAATTCGAATTCGTAATATCTGGATTAAATAGTAAAACGGCGTTCCATACGTGCGCGCTTATTTATATCAATGCTGTTTATAGGTTAACTTCCTTATAACTCAAGAAGGAAAGCCGCACTGCGGTGTGCAAAAAGTTTAAAAGTGTAAAAGTTATGGCTATGTAAGTTAACCGGCTAAACTATTTGGAGTAAATAGGTATTAAGAATTTCAAATTTCCTAGCTAAATTCGGTCATAACTTAGGCCTATGTTCAGAGAACTGATCGATATTAAAACCTTGTAAAAAACACGTTCTGATGCTGCTTAACAACAATAATGTAAGTTTGAATAATCTCATCAGCCTCGCTGTTGCGGCTTGTTTAATTGTTATTATTACGCTGTGTCTTCAGTTCTGGTTGAATACGCCATCATCGCTCGCCAATGCTCACGTTATTGAATTCTTTGCGGTTTACTGAGACACTCGCTGTCCGTCCATCTCCTCGTCCGTCTGTCTTTCTATCATGTGGACGAAACGGAAATCGCTTTGTGCTCTCCACTCAATGGCACGCAATGAAATGTCTGGCATCTAGGTCGTATGCTGCAAGATGCTTCCGACAAACAAAAAGAAAAACAAAATAAATTCACGTCTGCAGAAAAGCACCAGTTTGCTGTTCTCATCTGTCTTATATGTGGTACAAATAGGTGTTTTAGTGTTCTTGACACGGCGTTTTGCACGATCTGTGAATTATGCAATGTAATTAAATAAAATTAATATTCGGTCAGTGAATTACCAACTACTGCAATTAGCCTATATGTAGGCCTATAACCTGCATAAGTTTTTGAGACCATTTCGACATGAGGCTTTATTTGAACAGAACAACAATAACAACGGCATAAGAATGACGGCATTCGAAAAATATTTTAGTATTTAGATTGACCCATAATGACAAGATGATAATGACCGATATGTGCTGAGCTGCGTGATAATAATTTAGACACGTGCTTTATGTTTAAACGTCGCCTTTTCTACAACGGATATGAAAGCGAAAAACTACATGCAAATTTTTATAATCTCGACTGCACAAGAAGAACAGTACTTCAAACATTTCGTTGAAAATATCAATCAAAACAAGAAAGACGAAGCGGTCTGACTAAGGCGCTAGCTCGCACGTGCGATAAAAATAAAATAAAAACGAAACAAGCTAAAACAACAATGTAGGGGCCTAAAACAGCTAATAACAGTATTGTGCTTTATCACACTACGAGTGAACCCCTGCGATAAAAATACATTTTTTTCTCTAAGTTCGCAGCGCAGCGTTTTGCTATGTGATAAACAGTAAACGGAACTGACGGCAACAATTTCCATTTGTTTTCGTTTTACTTTATTTTATCTCACTGCACATGTACGAACGCCTTTAGTGCAGCGTGCATGAGAAGGCCTGCTGAGGACAGGGACGCGGCGACGCTGCTTGTGTTAGTTACTGTTGCTGCATGTAAATGGAATTCTTGTGCATCTATGCGCGCCGTACGACGCTGCAGTGCTGTTGCTGCTGCTGCTGCTGGGGCGAAGACGACGCACGCCATGCATCGCAATCAGGCGCCCTATCACCGGCACACAGCAGTTGCCTGTCCGTCCGTCCGTCCGTCCGTCCGGCACATATCAGCAGCCACGTGACTTCACTGACTACAGACACCGACCGCTAAGACGACGTCGCGTCTCGGTCATCTGTCAATCGTCCTGTAGTGCCCGACCGTGTATAGTGACGTCCCGTGTGTGCTCTAACCAGCTTTAATGCAAAATTGTGTCATAAATCGAACGTAAATTGTTATGCGACCGCCCTGATAAGCTGCGTTACGGCTTACGTCTATTTGTCTGACTCTACGGGCACCTGACTCGAAAACAAAAAGAAGTATAGAAGACTCAAAATTGATGTAACGATTCCGATAGAGAGCAGTAACCGAAGTGCCATTTTTCATTTCAAAATGTCAAGCTCAGCGAACGTCAAAAACCTTCAGAGAACGACGCAAATCTTGCGTAAACACGGCGTTGACCTAATGTATTGTGAGTGTTTAGTTTAGAATGATGAACACAGAAAAGCGGGCTTTCAATTAAATTCGAAATAAGTTGTTAGTTTCATGTACATAGCTAAGGGGACAGCAGTACCATTATGTCGCGCTGGAGCGACATGTCTGGTTAATTTCATAACGTCACTAATAAACTCAAAACGTTCACTATTCACCGCTTCTTGTGTTCTGCATGCTCGCATGATCCAGCGCTACAGACTGTCGACGGTGACGTCACAATGACGTCACGAAGTCACGTGACGCCGGCGCTTGTGCCGTTGTTGTAGAGACCACGTGACAGCCAACAACGCGTAGAAATACACTAGCTCCGAAAACCTGCACAAGCAACGAAATATAGTGCGACTCATCAACCGACGATCAGCAAATTATCATGACTGCTAGTAGAGAATGCACAATAATGGGGTGTTTACACGATCCAGCAGACGTTTAGCAAACTTCCAGCAAATGTATTCAAAATACACATGCTAATGCTAGACGTTTGCTGGATCGTGTAAACACCCTATAAACGTACGTACGGTATCCTCGGTACAAAGACGAAATTACTGTCGATAACGTAAGTTAACACATGTCCAGTTAAACATCTGAATTTTGCAAGATAGTGCGGAAACCAGATTCGAAGCGATCGAATTGGCAGATTTTATTCTTACTTTTTTCAGAGTTACCCGCGAATGCAAAAATAAAAGCATGTTTCAAATCCTTTGATCTTTGTCAGCTAAAATCGGCACACCGGTTATTTGCGTGCTGGGAAAAGTTGGCACCAATTTTGGTTTTTCTACGCTGTTTTATTTTTACGTTAGGAGTCCGTACACGACAGACAGACGGATGAACGGAAAGACGGACGGGTAAGACCCGTAATGCGGCTTATTAGGACGGCCGCACAGTGTACAATGATAATTTACGATGTCATTCACAGCAGTTATGTTGTCGATGACATCAGGACGGGCGTCTATGCTTGAAGCTCGGGTATGTCTAAACTAGTAGCGTATATTGGGATCAGCTATTACCACCGAGTTTCGTGACTTGTGATTCCTTAATCTAACGATGTTTATGCAAATGAACAGCTGCACACTTTGCCAATCGATGTCAATTTTAAAAAGACATTTTATGCACAACCGTACACATGGCAGTTAGTCAAACAAGAAAAGATGCTGTCTATACCTATAGAGTGTCTGAAAGGCAAGCCAAGGCCAGACGGATGCAGGTCGGTCATTGGATAGCACGCCAAACACACCAAGCATGGAGTAGATGTGCAGACAGCAGACTACAGACGCTGACGTCACCAGCGCACTGGCCGTTCGCCAGACCAGACGTACTGTTCGACCACTTCGAAGTCTGTTCAGTCCGAGGTAGAACGAGTGGGCGGGCAGCGGCAACGAAAATGTGGTGGCGCTGAGTTCGAGGTCGCTGTAGTGCTTACAGTCGACGCTGTTGTCGTGTTCTGTATCCGCCACGTAACCAGCTGTCGACACTTGCCGATAGTCATCCTCTTCCGACGCTACGGCCGCTATGTTTTGTGCGCTGGTATCCGGCTCGGCTACGTCATTACAGGCTGTGACGTCATCGTATCCGGTGACGTCATCGCGGTGATCGTACGCGCGGTTCTCGAACAGTACTATGTCGTGCGGTCGTCGTTCTGTCGACGACGATTTAGTTCTGCCCCAATCATCAGGCTCGTTGTGGCGTGATGCAGTCGTCAGATGGGCAGACGCGTTGAGCAGGTGAGACTCCGCGACGCACGCGATGCGTTGACCCACCTCTGCATCAGCCGACCGTGACGTCACTCGCCACGACTCACGCCAGTGCCTCAGCAGTCGGCTCAGACCCAGTCTCGGTCCAGCGGCTGACGAAGAGTCCGCGACACCTGCGCCGTCCTGCAGCAGCAGGTGCGTCCTACTCGAAGCGTCCAGCGAGGAGCCGAGTTGTCGTCGACTGATGTCGCGTGCGGTCCCGCCCAACTCCAGCTGTCGACCGTCGCGATATCTCGAAGCGGCATTAGTCTCCTCAGATTCAACGCCGCCGTCCGTGATGTTGTGCTCTGGGACGGGCGGCTGGTCGTTGTTTGATGTCTGCGGATGTTGCTGCTGTCTGTCCTCTGAAGAACTGGACTCGGTCTCCTTTTCGACGTCGTTGTCGACGTCGTCGTGGCCGCTGTCTGTGGCAGTGACGCTCGTGTGCTGCCCGGCGGTGCTGCAGTGTTGTCTGCAGTTGCCGGGTGTCCGGTCGTTCAGCTTGCGGCGACGTCGACGATCGGTCGGCTGTAGACTGACGTGCCACGTGCGCGTCGGCGACTCGTCACAGCAAGCGTCCGAGTCCGACCACAGCAATCGAGCCGCCGCCAGCGCCGTCACCGTGAAGTCGCGCACCGCCTCGCTACCCGCCGCCATACTGCTTCCGGTCACGTGACGACGTCGACGACTGCGCCGACGATATTGGAAGAGCTTGTGAGACAGTTTGAGCGTCGTGGTGGTTTTGGTGACCTCGAGGTCTGACGCAAGCTGTTGGTCGTCGCTCGAGTCTGAGGTCGACGTTTGGACGTGTACGTCCACGTCAGTAAATGCTTGTCGCTCGTCCGTCGCAAACTCGTCGGCTTTAGTCCTGGCCACTCGCAGCCTGGACAGATGTCTGAGCAGCTCATAGCGTCGTGTGGGGTCGTCCATGCACTGGTCGACGTGACGCTTAGCGCGGATGTAGGCGGCGGTTTGACGGCGCGACCTGGCGGTCAGACGAGAGTATCGCGCCAACCGGAAGCACTGACAGACGACAAGAAACACCGCCGCACAGCCCCACGTCAGCGACACCACGTGACATACCAACAGCCACAGGCGAGTTTGCGGTCTGCTAGAAATAACCAGGTAGGTGGCGGACGTAGCCAGCAGGTAGACGGACAGTGCGGTTGTGATGAGGCGTGGATGTTTGATGGAGCCGGGCTGTTGACGCGGTTTGACGAGCGCAGAGAAGATACGATCCAAGATCGTCAGTGTCGACACTATGCCGGGCAGCACCAGACCGTGAACCAACTGAACCAGCGCAATCGGAAGTCGCCCGGTGGAGTGGTAGGCGTCGATGAGTAAAACAGACGACTGGGCCAGACAGATCACTCCAACGATAGCACTAACGGCAGACGTCGCCACTGTGGACCGCGGTGATCGGCGACACCGGAAGCAGTATGGCGTGCAGCTCGCCGAGAGTGTGGCGGCCAGTAGGAAGGCACAAGCGAAGCCGTAAACGTGAGCCGGCCAACAAGCTCCCCAGACAGGGCGGGCGCGATACCAGTCGGGCACAGGCACAGGCAGTGTACGCGACGATGTGATAGCGGCGGCCATTGTTACTGAGTCGCTGATGTGTGACTCGGTAATTGGCGCTGATGATATGTTCATGATGACGTCATCGGTGACATCACCTAGTCAACAACACAGAACGACACAATACTTTTCATGTGGTAGAAAATGCATAAAATAAATTAATAGTAATAACTATTAGTGGTCGTAAGCTGGTAATAGTAACTGGCGCAATAAATTTACTGAGCTAAAGTCGTATGGCTGAGTAGACGCGAGTAGTAACTGCGAATCGATGCTGAGCGAAGGCGAGTAATTATAAATCGCTCGTCCACGACGACTGATAGCTACGTAACGTAATCAAGCTGACCTCGGTTGTGTTGCTAATACAATCCGTCTTCAATTTGCCGTTAGTTTGTCTGTTTGCCTGTCTGTCTGGCTGTACGTCCGTCTGTCTGTTGTTGTGTGCTGCCCAGTCACCAGGAGTGCGTCTTACAACGCCACGCACAGCACAGCTGTCCAGATGCAGCGATAGATTGCGAAATTACTAGCTACTGTTGCTGCTGCTGGCGTTAGCCCGTTGCCTGGCAACGGCGTATCCTCATCCGGCGTGCAGCGCACAGTCGCAGATTAGCGCCAATGCACCGTACAATCAGAACAGATCGAGATTTGTGGCTTGTGGTTTATATATAGTTCACTTTGTTGTTGTTTTCGTCGTGTAGTACAAGTTATTTCAATAGCGAATTAGCAACTGGGCATCCGCATCCCACATTCACTTCCTAGAAATTTTGACAAGAGCGGTCTCAGATGACGTGTTTACAGCGGTTTTAATTTAGTGAAGGGCGGCATGAAAACATCAGCGATACCTGCTGTTGGGACAGATGTTTCGTATCGTAATCAGTTTATATGTCTGTCCGATTTCGTGCATTCTGATGGAATGAGCAGTCTGTTAACACGTTACAGAGAAAAACAATGTACGAAACGTACGATTTCAGTACTGGCAATCCGTTGTAATTATTTTCCTTCATGTTTTATATATGTCCATTTTTTCGAAATTTGTGAATGTTGACAAATTATAAAGCAGATAGCTCACATGACGGTAGCACTGTTACAAGTTACAACATTATCATCAACATCATCAAAAGAGACCTAGACAATCTGTCCTCGTAAGAATAGCGACATTATAAAAGTTGCAGAATCCATTGAGAGCTTCAAAGTCAAACACCGTGACAAGAAAAGGCACAGACTGCGAAATACATTTGGTTTTCTGTTCATAGTGTGCGTTGTCGTAATTGGTGCAAGACAGGATGACATTTTGAGTGCATGCGGTGAACGGACTGACGTGTGTGTGCGTGTACGATATGACATCAAATATAGATGAATCTTTCCGATGAAACAGCTGCCGCTGCTGCTGCTTATGCTGCTATTCGGCTCTCGACTCTTATGATATTTACTACGCGAACGTCGCAGTCACGTTGTCAACGGGATATGTTAGAATGTCGACTTGCTGCGGCGACTGCATATCTAACGCATACCGGCCGACTATATTGTGCAGTGCAGTAAATGTTTAAATAATTAATAGCGATGGATACAGCTTTCGCTAAATTAACAGAAATGACGATCTAAAAACGTAAAACGTAGTGAAAATATACATTTAATCACGATCGACAGTAAAACATCTATTATTGTAACGAGGCATAATACACTTTAAACCGTGATAAAACGTGCTTATTTCATGCCTGTGATCGGCAGTGTTCTGCACCGAATATCACATGAAAAACAGACGCAAGATGCGTTTCAATCGTCACACTTAACTAGTGTGAGATATGGGTGGTTGTAACTTTCTTAAAGCACTCCGTAAACTGTGGTGAAAGACAGGATGACGAAGTAGGTAATGAAATGACATCTGTTATTTAATCTGCTTGTATTGTGCTATCTCATAATACCAGCTTCCGTAGTCAACACACGAGCTGCAGAAATTAATATCAGAACCTGGGATTCACTGGATAATTTGATTCGCAACACAGCAAAGACGACTGAAATCATCATCCACGAAAGCAGAAAAACACAGCAGCACAGGCCGCTACCGCTGCCAGGCATTACCCGAGCCGACACATTCTGCATCCTAGGCGTGACCCTGACGAGGAGACTGTCAGCATCGGGCCACATCCGGCGAGTAGTCAGCGACTGTTCGCAGACACTCTACGTGTTGCGTGTGCTGCGTCGCCACGGCCTGACTGACGCCGGCCTACACAGAGTCTTCTGGTCAGTCGTCGTCGCGAAGCTGCTGTACGCCTGCTAAGCGTGGAGCGGCTTCATCACGGCATCTGATCGTCATCCCGTCGACGCGTTCTTACGTCGCAGCAAACGTTCGGGCTACTGCCAGTCAGATCTACCGTCCTTCGACGAACTGCTGGAAAACTCCGACGACCGACTGATCAATGAACTTCGCACTAACATCACCATCCAAGCTGGCAGTGGCATTGCAATTACAATTTGCGTCTTAAGTCGCCACACACGCTCTCTATAATCTTTATAGCCACCTGAATGACGCCCAGTACATTGCATTACTGTACAAAAAGTGTTATAACTACATAACCGTATATAATTTTTTTAGTTTTACAGTATATACACTGCTCTTGTCATTTCGGATTTACCACTGTCCTTGATCCGCCACGTTTATCCTGCTTATGATGTAGACACACATTTCTCTTTTTATCATAGAATCTCGAGTCAAACAAAATTTACGTACAAGACGCACTTAACATCTTTGATGGCTGTTTTGCTAATCTATAAAATGTCACATTTTACATTACACGTTTATTCTTTTGTACTGAATAGCGACTTGCCAAAATACATTTATTCCTCACTCATCACCACCCACTTTACTTGCAATCGTGGCTTTATACTTCCATATTTGGGTAAACAGTTCACTCTTTCACCCAATCTCTGTTCGGTGCAAATCCTGAACGGACGAAGACAGTCGCCGAGTAATGTGCGTACGGCAGATAAGGTGACGTGATGAATGTTGATTGATCACTGCGTGCGGAGTATTCTTGGAGCCCCGGTGCAGTCAGCGCAACTGACACGGCCAAGTTCAGTTCAATAATAACAGCTTTAGTATCAACCTACTTTAAGTGAGTCTACTGGCCTCGATGTTTCTACTCAGCTACTTCAAACAAACAACCCACAGAAAACCACCAAGACCAAGACGCATGTACAATGCAAAAGTAGGTATATATATACAATCATTACAATGTACAGCACATTTTGTGATGCACATTTTGAAAAAAAAACTTTTAACGCCAACGTCGCGTCAATAGCAATGTTTGTTACTGCTGGGAAAAAGGCATATTTTTTTCGTATTGTTTTTATTTTGCTACGGTTGAGAAAACTTGCCTGTGTTGCAAAAAACATTAAAACTGGACAAACACATCGTACGTACAAGAGATTCCCTGAGAGCGAGCATAGTCACATAGTGTCACGCACGGACAACAGCTGCGGCTAATGCGCGACCAAGATGAAGATAATGATGAGGAGAAAAAGAAAAAGGAAGTAAGGAGCAATGAGAAGCAGGAGAAGCGACAAGACGCAGAGCTGCAGATGCTTCGGCGGCGTCGCCGATGGACGCAAGATTACAGTCGCGTTCGGTCGATAAGCGTTTGTTGTTGATAAATCATTGCGAGTTCATTCGTGCTTCACCCTTGCAGTAGCAGCAGCAGCAGCAGCATCTCTGCAGATTGTCCGTCTGATGCTGTCTCGTAGTTCAGATCGATAATAATCGCTTTGTAGCAAGCCGCACAACAACAGACGTCCGTCTTGCACGACATCTTGCACGACTTGCCCCGACGCCGAGTAGACCAGTTCTATCAGCGTCGTGCGGCATTGCAAGACTTCGTTATTGCGATAGACTCAATAACACAAGCCCGCACGGTTTCGAAGTATCGACAGAATCATGTGGTGCTAACTTCTGCAATACGAAACCTCTAGCGTTAGTAATAGAAGTATACTATAATGGGTTTAGTGGACAAAAGTGGTTATTTTTAAACATCAATACATGCAATATTTTTCTCCACGGTTAGTATTTCGAAGTGTTTACACTGTATTGTCTAGAGTAGGATACGCGTGGTTAACAGATCTTTATGGGTACAGTCAGGCGTGGCCAACTAATACTAATGTGCACTCAAAATTAAATGTTATATGTAATTATGCCCACGCACTGCTATCATTGTATACTTAATTACAAATCTACATAAACAGGTGCAATTTTAATGAAATTCTGTTCGTTTTGTGTGCATATTATGCCTATGCCATATCCCGATGCACATTTTACTGCAGTCGCGTTATATTTTACGACCGCATGCTCTGCAGAACAGTCGCATAAACGCATGCCGAGATCGGTAATCTGTGGAAGTGACCGACGGATCGAAAGTACGATAAATATCTGCAGACCGGCAATACGGCCATTTCGGCGTTAATTAACGACGCAGCTAGCAAGAATCCACACGGCTCAGTGGTCATTTGCAGCCGCTAATCCAGAGTGTAGCCGTTGGGAGTCTGTAAACTTACAGACGTGGATCTGGTGGTATGCAATGGCCTCTCGCAATCAGTCGACCAGTTAGTCACTCAGTGTTTGTGAGCACAATAACAAAACATAACATTAATTTATTAAAATCCAGCTGTTACGGAAGAACGTCATACTTAACACTACAATTTTTAGTCAATGACTAAATTTGTAAAAATGGGGCTCCGTGGCATCTAATTTTGTAAAAATCCTATAACAAGCGAAAAATCAGATGCCACGGGGGCTCACTTTCACAAATCCAGCTACTGACTAAAAAATTTTATGTAATAGCGAGTCCGATTTTATACTGTTAGCATCAGCGCTCCAAAGCCAAAATTTTATCAAAATTTGTTTATAACTATTGTAAGAGTTATTTTGTGCCGACACGTACACAGACAGAGATACACAAAAAGCCAAAAAAGCATAACCTCTTAGGCGAAAGTAATTATTTACATTATGCGAAACTGATTTTTTGTAAGAATAATCTTATCTGAATTTATACGTAATCTCCTACATGATGAAGCAATAAATTGTTTCCTGAACGTAACACCGTTCAACATTTAACCACAACCTTGTCTACATAACAGATAGCCTAAATTGCAAGAAAACGCATTAGTGATAAAATGATTAAAACATGCAACTACTTACTGGTTTGATGCTGAAATCGTTTGCCGAATGGCAACGTCAGTTCTGCCGTCTCAACAATAATGCCCGGAAACAGGAAACAGCAAACCGAGCGACTGTAAAAATCATTACAGCGAACAAGAAAGCTGCAACAGTCACCACAGTTGACGTCGTTAGTCTTGGTTGTAGTGGACTAATGAAGCAACCGAAGAGAATATAGCGCATGCACTGAGTGAACACGCTAACTAACGCCTCAGCACGGCGCTCTAGTGTTACTGCTTGCTGCTCAGTCTGCTGCGTTACGTCACTACAAATGCGCTGCTTCTGCTGCTGCTGCGGAAGCCGACGCTAAAAGATTCTTGGCTCGCTAAAAGCAGATGTGAATGAGCCTTCATCTGTGATCTGTCCAAGTGTCACCGGAACCCGCCCGAGGGACGCTAAGGACGTTTGCATTCGTGCGATAAAATGAAATAAAGCAAATTAAGACAACTTACAATGCTAACTTTATAAACATGATTCTGCCTTCAGTATATGTTGTTGAATTGTGCTAGTTAGCATAGTCATTTTTATGTGCAATATGCGATATATATAAACTATAAACTGCTATAAACTTACAATTACTGTAAAACGTCGTATTTCGTTTTATTGCAAAACTGTAAACCCCGGCGATAAAATAGGCTTACAACTTCTTTGCAAGTGTGTATCGCTACGTTTCGCTCTGTGATACGCAGTAAGCGGAGTCGACGGCCACCGCCACCAGTTGTTTTATTTTATGTTATCTTGTCGCACATGTGCTAGAGCCCTAAATGATTCTATATGCTCGATCTTCAGTGTATTGTGCGCTCGTGCTGTGCTGGTGTGAGATTAGGCCTATTCCCCGAGGTCATACCAGACGTTTCATAATGGCTATTTTTTCACTGCAGTGGCTGATCTTATCTATCGTGCTTACCTCTTCGGTCTGTTGTCCACATCACAACGTTATCATTTATCAATGTAATGTATGCACTATGCACCTAAATACTCTTTTTTTACACTGCACATGTTTTCTATGGGCTTAATGATTTTTTTGAAACGCTTTTGTGAGGCGATGCTACACGCCGCTACAGACAACGGTACAACAGTATAGACTTGGACCTAACAAAACTAAGTAGTTTCCCAGCATATCATGCACGATGCTACAGTCAGGTAGGTCTATTTGACTTACGATCTAAAGTATCAAGTTTTTAAGACCCTCTGATTTTTCACAATAGGAGTATCTCAAATACTTCGACTAACGTGTGTTAATTTTGTTATTATTTTACGTGTTTTCTAGGTTAAGGATAAAGGTTGTCTATATCTCTAAATCGTAACCCATCACAAAGCTACGTAGCGTCAGCTGCCGTATGGGAATAAACAGTGTTATCTTCCACCCGACACAGGCAAACACCGGTGTTCGATTTGCCTGTCCCGGAAGGATAAAAGGCCGAGTTGACGTTGGTGATTGGTTATATATCCAGATAGTTTAGCTGTCCGTTGGCAGTTGCACACTTAAGTGCTAAACACTTAATAGCGACGCTACTGGTATTTTGATCGTTAGTCAGCACAGCTTGTCGTTTACTAATAAATAAAATTTTATTATTTAAGTCAACTTATTTTACTCACTCGTCACGCTCACGTGCTGAGAGCCACAGCGTTCTAGCCATCATTCTGTTTCCTTGTCGCCACGCCAGCAGTTCGTCGGTTATCAGCGCTCGGGTCAAAATCAAGGTCAAGGTCGCGATGGTGACGGTATTGTGTGCGTGGAACCAACCAGTCGATGAACTGTTGTTGTCTTCTTGTCGTTGTATCGATCGATCCCACTTCACTGACACCGTTCATCACCCGACACGACCGGGTTATAAGCTACAGCTCGGTGCTGCTACGTCACGAGATCACGACCAACGCTTCGACGCTCGGCTAGATGTTGCCACCGCCGCCAACAATTTGTCACTGATACAAAGAAGTCCGTCTGGGAGAATTTGACCCGATCATTTTTTACACAGTAGAGACACGATCTAACTAAAATATTGAAGAAAAATCAATTTCAGCAAAATGTCCTACAGAAACAATTTTTTTGGCATTTTGACCCGCGCTACTAAGCCTTAATAATCAAAGCCAAAATACACTGCAGTGCACATGAATAAAGCTAAGGCAGACTGGAATCTGTTGTAATTCGGCGAGAGCTTCACATATGTTCGGCCAGCCTTGTCATGAACACACGTTCTATAATTTTCGAGATCACAAACCGATCGTGGTCGATGGCGTCACCAAATGCGTCTGGTAAATCGGATAATTCATTGAAGAAAGTCGCATCAGGACCAGTAGTTGGTGGCCTGTAGATGATCGCCATGGTGATGTAATCATTAGTCTTGTTTTCGGTACAGCCGATCTTGACCAGCTGATATTCAAACAACTTGTAGTCGGTAGCGTGCTGTGGTTTGACTTTCATTGATCAACGGTAAATTAGAGGCGCAAAAATTTTTTATCATTATGTGTACACCAGAACTTAATCACACATAAAATATAACACAAAGATGCACTGAAATAAAATGTTACACTAATAGTTTGTAAAGCTTGAAAAGTTCTTGTGCTAATTAATAAACAAGTTACTTTGAAGCGCATCACAAAAACATATTGGGCCCGTAGTGTTGTTAACAAAAAAACATTTATATTCAAATTGTGAAAAAATGTACAAAAACACCAAAAATAAAACATTTGACCCAGGTCTATAGCAATTTATATGTGCACATCACGCTATTATTAAAACGTAACATAAAAATAAATGTACACTGTGTCTCAAAAAATAAGCCACTTTTAATTTTGTGACATCTTTGGTAAATATGGACCAACTTAATTGCTTTTTTACTACATTTACAGATGAACTGCAAAACAAGGTAAAACAAATCACCTAAAATTTGTTTCTGCACTTTCTTGTAAAATTACCATTAATAGCCAGAAGAATGTGCACATGCACAAACGTTAATTTAGATTTTAAGTAATAAATTTATAAAAACCTTTTCATTTGGAACCTTTATTTTTATTCTAATGACTTTTCTTAGTGTTGTGACATCATTTAGCATCACTGCTATAAGTTTGTGACAACGGTTGACGCAGCCATTCCATTAGCATACAGCATGCACAACTAAAAGCAGAATTGTGTAGGCTACGTGCCGACGGCAGACAATTCAACCACACACATAAACGAGAAATAAATTGAACATTATAGACATCATCGAAAATAATGATTTTCGCTATCTTGATATTGAATAAGTGTTCTATAACCGGCTAAACCTTTAATTTTGCAAATTATGAGCAGCAACGAATTTAACGTGAGATGTTAAATTTTGTTTTATTTTTTTCGCATGATATTGCAGAGTGTAATAGTAAAAATCATTACAATCACGACAAATTTGCCAAAGTTATTACAGAAATAGACGTGCCTTACTTGTTTATAAGACAGGGTGTATATAAGGCATAATAATCAGTCCATCAATAATCACTTTGCTGCATAATGTCAATAAGTCAGCACAACGTAAAATGCGTTATAGCAACTATAAAAGAAAGCGTTGGTCGTATGATGTCAGAAAGCAAAAAAAAGTACGAGACGCGTAGATAAAATGAAGCTAACTCTACATCAATAACACGAATGCTGGTCAAACGCACAGGCCACAAATACGCACGGTACATACATTATAAAAATAAACCAAACGACGCATTTCATAAAGAAAATTCACCACGTACATCAACAAGTCATCACTTGTCAGTCGTCAGCTTTATCAAGCCATCTGCATCGCAAGCATTAACCATATCAACACAATGTAATACAGAGTGCATACTTACATGTATGCTGAAAAGGAGGCGAATGAAATCGCGAGACCTGACAACGCGGCACCAAATAGCAGGGGAGGACATCGCGAGACAACGTGAAGTAACGCTAAATGACGCATAAAATTAACTTTAATTTCACGTAACCAGTAGTCAGTTAAACATTGGATGAACTTTGACAAAATAGCGCAACACAGTAGTATAAAAAATAGCAAAATCAATCAGTTTAACATTGAGTAAACTGTGTAACGCGTTTAGTTAGAAAAATATTAGCAAAATAGCACAACACAGTAGTATTAAATAAAACATTGCATAAACTTTGACACGCGTTTAGTTATGAAAATAACGGCACAAATAACAGCAAAATCAGTCAGTTCAACATTGAATAAACAATGTACCATGCGTTTAGTTCGGAAAATATCAACAAAATAACGCAATACATCATAATTATATAAAAAAAAACATTCTAGCACTAAAACACTAAACGTCTCCATCGTACGCTGAATACGAGAAAATACGCATAACGCACGTGATAATGACTATGCAAAGACATTTGCGGCCGCCTGGCCACGTTTCATTGGTCGGACTGACAGTACTGTCTATGTTCGCTGAGACCCTTTTTGCTTAACTTCTGATCTGGTGCCGCGTTGTCAAGTCTCGCGATGTCGGGTTTTGCGATTTCAGCGCCTTCCCTGAAAAGCTGACGGTTAGCCGTCTTAGTCTACCCATATAGCTAAAAAATAACTGACATTCTTTATAGCGGCAAAAATAACAAAAGCCGGTCACAAACGCGATCGTCGCGACAACAAGCAAAGTAGCGAAAAAGTTTGTTTACTGCATGACGAAAAAAATGGCTAATGAAATGCACCAGCCCAAACCCAGACCTCGCATAGACTGGAGTTAGCAAACAGATACAACGTGACAACATGATCAACATCATAACTACATACAATAAGCTCGGATTGACACGCATTGAGACACGTCACATCAGTTTTATCAGTCATGAGACGACAGCATGACAACATGCAGTCAGAAAGACAAAAGTGTTACTACGTTGACTGATGCTGGACAGTCAGTCAGGTACGCCGATCTTGCGGAGTCAGGCGATGTACTCCTGCAGATGCTGGTGTACAGGCGGACAGATCAACTCAGTCTGGCGTTATTCTCAGACAGCGTCTCCCACATCTTTTAATATACACATCATCACCATCATCATCATCAGCAGCAGCAGCACCAACACACAGCATCATTAGGGCGTTTTATGCGGCCGTCTTAATAAAACGCATTGTGGGTCTTGCCCGTCCGTCCGTCCGTTCATCTGTCCGTCTCGTACGGACAACTAGCTCCTAAACAAAATGGCGTACAAAAACCAAAAACGGAGTAAACGTTCCCCAGCACCGGAGAAACTAGTGTGCCAATCTTCAGCTCAAAAATTTAGAGGTTACGATTAGGGTTAAAACTGGATCGTGCAGTAGGCGATTGCGCATATTGCACATTATATCGGCATTAGGCCGACAAACAAACACGCTTGTTGTGAATCAGTTCGTTCAACGTCATTGCGTCTCTGATGCACTGTCTGCATTCACATGTGACAATGCATCTTTATCTTGATCTTATTAGAATGCTTGTCACAGGACAAGACGTATGATATCAGTATAATATAAGGGATAGATGACAGAAGCTGCATGGTAGTGTCGAGTCACCATCCTGTCGCCAATGCGAATAATCGTCACCATCCCGATCAGCTTCTCTTCTTTGCATCGCTGTTCTTCTTCTTACGGTGAGATCTTTCATCGACGAGGACGCTTCTGAATCAGA
>Ga0209671_1001830_pt1 | contig 18569 bp, 11 predicted proteins | sample WorMetHERISLAND2_2_FD_187401 | JGI IMG/M metagenome (GOLD analysis project Ga0209671, IMG submission 187401) | Marine gutless worms symbiont microbial communities from Max Planck institute for Marine Microbiology, Germany - Olavius geniculatus... | ecosystem: Host-associated > Annelida >...
ACTTCGGAGTTAGGGGGTGTAGCCCGACGAAACTTTGGCACTTGACGTGCCTCTAGGTGGGGGTGTTAACGCAAGTACAACTTTTGGGGGCACCGCCCCCCTTAAAATTTGGGAGGGCAAAAAACGTCCAAAATTTAGTACGTTTTACGACAACTTTCGAGTTTGACCGCAAATATCTCTGAACTGGATAGAGATATCGACAAGCGGTAAACGACGTTATCAAATACGGTTAATTCTGCGTTGAACAAAAAAAATTGTGTAAATTTCGGTCTTTTAGGAACCAAGTTATAATGGCTCATTTTGACCTACTTTAAGTCGCATTACCTGGAAGACCATATTTTGGCCCCTACGGGGTGCTGCGCCCCCAAATTTTTACACGCGCTAGAGAATGACCAAGTCTTACTAGAGCACCCCTCACCGGGGACGGGGCACCCATTACAACTTTTTTCAAGGGGGCGGTCAAAAATTGGCTTAAAATGGAATAAATGAGCCATTATAACTTCGGAGTTAGGGGGTGTAGCCCGGCGAAACTTTGGCACTTGACGTGCCTCTAGGTGGGGGTGTTAATGCAAGTACAACTTTTGGGGGCACCGCCCCCCTTAAAATTTGGGAGGGCAAAAAACGTGCAAAAATCGGTACGATTTACGACAACTTTCGAGTTTGAGTGCAAATATCTCTGAAACCGATGAAGATAGCGACAAAATCTAAACGGCGTTGAGGAAAACGATCTTTTCGGCGTTGAACAGAAAAAATTTTGTGAAATTCGGTAAACAACGAATAAAGTTATAAGCGCTCATGTTGACCTACCCTAAGTCGACAATGCGCGTTCGGCGTATGCCAGTGCATTTGAGTTCGGGGCACGTGACTTTGATGCTGGGGCAATTTTACCCCCCCCCCTTACCTTAATTTCCCCCAGTCGAACTTAGGGCGCCGGGCGGACTCAAGTTGGGCTTTGCCCCAAATTCCAATTCTAGTTCTTGGTCCTGGGGTCAGTTTAACAGCCCAGTAATTTGGCATTGCTTTCGTTGCTTCTAATCTTGGTGTTGATCTGATGCATTGTGTTAATGTATCTCAGATATTGCTTTGTGTTTAGCTTGACGCTGATGACTGTCGAGAGCACGTGGAAGTCTGTCCTCAGGCGGGAATCGTTGTTACGGAGATTGCCGATCGCATTGCCAAGTATCACGGCTTTGCTTTGATCGCTGACTATGGCCACACCGGGGAGAAAACGGATACTTTTAGGGTATCTTCCTGCTACAGAATTATTGCATGTTTATATGTATAAATTACTACATAATTTCTCCCTCCCGTAAGAATTTTTTTTGCCAGGTTTGGTAAGTTAGTTTTCTATGGTCAGTCAATATCATTGGGTGTGGAGTTGTTTATTATAGTTAAGTGAGCTCACATCTTTATGGCTTGAACTTTGATGATTTGATGATGGCCCATAAAAATACTGAAAGAACAAGTCGCACAAGTTTACTCTTGGGTGTGTAGTGCCATTGCCCACGTTACCTGCCATAACTCCAGAAAATGGGCAAGTTAAACAAAAGTGAGCAATGTGTGATTATGTGTGTGTTTGAGCAGTAAAACATGCCAAAATATTCAAATACTCGTTTGTTGAAAATCGCTCTCTGTGTTCCTACGTCTCTATTTGCTCTTGACATCATTATTTGTTGGATATATTAATAATAATTCACATACTTATAAAGCATCATGCCATGTGCTGGAGGGAGTCATTTATGAACTGTAAAACCTGCTGCTTAAGTTAACTAGTATCATGATTCACTGATTGTGAATCTCGGCTTTGTTGGTCTGTCTGTTTGACAGGCTTTCCGTCAACACAAGCTGTTTGATCCATTGATTGAGCCTGGTACGGCCGATCTCACTGCGGATGTCGACTTCAAATACATCGCTAACTGCGTTTCCGATAAAGGTACACCAGTCTACACCGTGTCCCAAAATCAGCAACACCCCTAGCTTCAGTCACACTTAATTCAGTTTGTCGTTGATGGATTATAACGAAATATTGCACACCGCACTATCTTAGATTACTTACTGTTACACTTATTGTGACATCTGCACCTTACCGTGTGTATTCAGTGTAACGTCAGAGTTTGTTTACATTAGGGTTACATTCAATACATTGTTATTGACATGATGATTAAGCTGTGGCGTACCCACCTAAGGCTAAAAGCTTGCATCGAGGCAAAAGGCGGCCACTTTTAGCGCAAACTTTAAAGACTAGTTTAGAATGATTGTCTCCACAATTGTTCTACATTTTGTAAAAATTTGCCAGTTATTAACGATTTTACACCAACTTATCTGTAGGGGTGTTGCTGATTTTAGGACATGGTATATATTATGGACCACCATTTGTTTGGAAAATTCTAACTGTGCTTTTATCTGTTATATAGTTTGTATTGTCCTCACTTTAACCATAAGCTGATTTTTGTAGTCTTGAATCTAGCACTTTTTGCTGGCATATTTTTAAATAAACCTTAATGCAATTTGAACTGCCGTAACTTTGTCGCATGTTGACTATTTTTAAAAATATTTCTCAGCAAAGTGCAGTTATGGGAATTGTGCAAGGAGCAGATAATAGTTAGCCCATCTAACTAACCCGGTTTGTGTAACTGCTGTACCTTGTAAACTTTGATTACAATTTTTGTTATAGTTATATGCTGTTTTTTTGCAAAAAGGATTTTAAGCTGTGCTTGATAATGGCAGACTGTTATGTAGCAACAGATGATTATTGATCAATGGCTCAGCTGGCTTTGTGGACAGCATTGCTGTGATCAGCTGTAACTTTTGTGTCATTTTACTGACTAGTTTTTTCTACTTGGATATTAATTACAGATATCTCACATTTAGAATTTTTACATTCATATTTGATATTGGTTGGTTTGTATAGTTCTGCCTGTTGGTCCTATCATACAAGATAAGTTTCTGCATAACATGGGCATTGTTCTGCGCCTTCAGGTCAGTCGAAGAAACTGCATGCTGCAGCTTGCATAGTTGTGATTAAATGTTTTGCAGGTTCTCCATTTTTATTCGAAACACTTTTTAACATATCTTGTATTCTTCTCTCATTTTAAAAAATTTTTAAACTTCAATGGTCAGTGTAAAAATGACAGTGACTTAAAACATTTGTATATAAAAATGAAGTGTTACTGATTGAATAACAGTGGCTCTTGTATTCAGATTTGCTGATTATGCATGATGCCAGAAATTTGATGAGTATAAAAACTGTATTCTGATGAAATGTATTTGGTGAATGTGACAAGTGAAAAGATGGTCAAGCTCTTCCTTTAACGTTTACAAACGTTATTTTTAAATTATTGCTTCTGTAATGACATGTTTTTAACATGTTTTAGATTTTTCCTAGAAGTGACCTATGGAATATAGTGCTGCTGTACTGGAAAGAAGTTAACTGCGCTATTGAAAATGCATTATGGGCATAGAAGAATTGCTGCAACTGCTTGGCCCTACTTTTGTTTTTGGTTTTTGTTTTTGTTTTTGGTTAATGCCTGATGAAACAGATGCAAAACAGATCTTAACAGCTTCCCCCGCAGGAAACTGGAGGAGACCACTGGGACGTCCTCGTATTGCATGGATGAAAACCATTCAGCAGAATCTGAAATCCAGTGAACTCAATATGGACAACGGAGTTGACTTGGCTCAGAACCATCCACTCTGGAGATTGATGTCTACGTTTGGCGCTACGCACTCTTAGTGGTGCTTGCCAGAAATGATGATGATGATGAGTCTGCTTTTTTGTAATTACTACAGGCTGGACCATTTAGTTCCTAAATTATTACCATTCAGATTTTTAAGTAGTAGGTGTATTTGTGCAGATGCTGATGTCGAATGCTAATGACAAGCAGCAGGCATCACTGCTGAGTGGTTACGACATGCTGACGAATCATCAGAAGATGGGCGAACGGTTTAAGTTTCTTGCATTGCTGCCTAAAAGCCGGCATCCGTCCTACATGCCGGCTGGATTCATTGAACCTACAGCACAGCCTCACAGCAGCTGATCCAAGCGACTGTCTACTTAGGTCGAGTGTTGAATGCTAGCCGGGATTTTTGCTTGAAACGGGTTTCCCTTCTTTCTTACTTGTTCATTCCTTTCCCACCCCTCCCGTTCATGTTTATTTATAAAACAATTTATTTAGGGTGCTCATACTGCTCCGCCCCTACCAAAAGCCACATTTTCCATTTCTCTGTCTTTTCTTTTTCCTTTTTCTACGGCTATCCCTCGCTTTCCTTTTTTTTCTTTTCTTTAAAATCTAGTTAGGTGCCCTGGAGAGTGCTGTTTACTGCACCAGTGACTTTCTTCCTCAATGGCAAACGTTTTTTTTCAAGTTTTGCAGCTCTTGTGGTGTGTCTCCCCTGATCAATAAATATCCCACCTGACTTTAGTCCTGGGGCTGATTTCCAAAAAGCCCTTTAATTTGAAGTTTGCTGCCCCCCTTCCATCATAGGTTTGATGATTTTTTCCTGTTGTTTGGTCTATAAGATGATAATTTCAAAACATTACCCTTTAAAAAAGTGTCCCATCAATGTTTTTTGGAAATTTAAAAAAATGTATATTTGCAAAAATAACACGAAAATTACAATATCTGGTAATTTGGGTACAGCAATAAAGAGCTCCATCAGAAGGTGTACAGAGTGCCTTAAATACATGTAAAAGGTGAAACTGAGGTTGAATAAATATCAGGGTTGAATAAAAATGTTGAGAACATTTTATTTCACCAAAAAATCTTTGTAAATTCACACATTTCCATACTAGTGCAAGTCGACATGTTCCAAACAGTGCTCTCATATGAATTGCTTGCTAAAATTGATTTTATTGCATTTCCTGTTAGATTTGGTGACACTATTTTGAAAAATGATGGGTTGCAAATGTTTGCGACTCTTGGTGACCTGTTGCTATGGCAATGGTAAGTCCTTAACAACAAACTTAGCGTGGCTGTAGCGGCAGTAATAACTTAAAAAGGGTCCAGATGTGCTAAAATATCACGGCAGTAATAACATAGTCATACATTACTAACTATACAAGGAATCTGACGATGTATGTTTTTGCATAGCAACGGTTGCTATGCGCGGTAAGTTTGCATAGCAACGGCCTATTTGGCAGAGATGAAGGCATGAAACCGTAACCAAACATTAGTTACCACATGAAATAAGGCCAGTAGTTATAGTTTTGTTTATCACCCGTTACTATAGACATCATGGTAGGCTGGTAGTTATTAGTTTACTGCTGCAGCCAATAACTCTGCCTTTGCTTTGTCCTTGTGTTGTTGTTTAAAACTAAAACACATTGCATCATATTTAAATAGATTGCGGTGTTGCTTATATTTTCAGGAAAAATTTTTTTTACATAGTTCTGATTTTACTTCTCATATGAGTGTAGCTTTTTAGCCTACTTTCATTTGTGGTCGCGTTGTAGTTTTTAGTAGTCAGCTTTAGCTTTGATGCTTTGATCATGTTTTTATAGGCCTACACAGTACACAATTTTATATGTAGGGCCCTACACTATGCCTACTTCTATTACTGTTACCAAACAGGCAATTTCTGGAAGCATTATATATGTTAGTATAAGCCTCAATAATTTCAGACAGTAGTTAGGCTTATTTTAGCACTAAATCAGCCCAGGCCTCATTAGTAGGCCCTACGAAGCACCATTAAAAGTGAGGAAGGGGGAACTACAAAAATTCGTCGGTCGCGACATCTGTGGACGTCCCATGGACGTCGGCAGCAGACGTCTTCGGCCGACGTCCCCAAGACGTCTTCTGTAGTTCACGGTTCTACGTCATCACGTCGTCGGTGCCAGACGTCGTCGGGACCAGTGCATAACGACTTCCCGATGTCCTCACTACGTCGAATTTTTTGGCGGGTAGGTTTCAAATTTGTGGGTGGAGGAAACTGCTAGCCACAGTATATCCGTTATAGTAGAACGGACGGACAACAACCGCACCATAAGCTTGACCGTTGTTTGTATAGTCGGGGCTAAAAAGTCAATTCAGACTACGTTACGATTGTTGACGGTTTTTCTTTGATGTTAAACAAATATTCTTTGCAAATCTGCTGCGTAATTGAATGTAAACATAAACAAAAGACATTTCGCTAATAAATGTCACAGTTGCACTACGATGGATGAGGGAGATGTTTTGACGACATTGAAGATACTGATAATCGGCGAAAGTGGTGTTGGAAAGTCAAGGTGTGACGTGTTGCTTGTATTGGCAGATGTGATGACTCAAACTTACTGACAGCAAGAACCTAGCCTAATACCACAAGAAAATTGAGCTAATGCTCACGAGACGCGCGAAAGCCTATCTAGCAGTTCCTGTTCGCAAACTGTCAGTCTATCTCCAGTCATTTCGTCGCAGTTTATTCTAGAGTGTGCGCTGCAGCCGAAGATCGCAAAAATCAATAAAAAAAACCCTTATTTTGGAAGTTCATGGTCTTTCAAAGTCATCGATGTTGATACGACTGAAAAGCTCGTCACTCTGCTTGTTGTGATAAGCAGCATGTCCATGCCTAACTGCAACCGTTTTCACGAAAGACGGCCAACAACGGTAAAATAACGACTTTTACGGGGGTACCGCTCTTTGATGCCCTCATGCACAGGTTTCATTGAACCTAGAATGTCGAGACTTGGACCGTCAAAATCTACGTTCAATGCTGAAAATTTCATACGCAGCTTGTCCATGTCTATCTCAATTGATTTCGGCGCAATTTGCTCTTGAAATGTGTCTCGCATGTGTCTCGCTGCCCGAAATCGCAAAAAAATCCATAAAATCCTTATTTTGGCGTTCGAGGTCATCCACGGTCATTGAATTTGGTGGCAGTTGAAAGCCAGTGTATGACTTTCTATTAGTGATTAATAGTAACCAAGGTCTTATCTCGCACCATTATTGAGATACAGCAACTTATTGGATAAAAATCGCAAATTTTTGCTACCCTTCTCTCATTTAGCGTCTTCATTCGTGGTGACCCCCTTTGAATTTATTGAAAAGCTTTACGGTTCCTGAAACTAGAGTCTTCCAGGCAGCCGATGGTGAAGATTTGGTGATCCTAGCTTGCATCGTTTTTGACTGATTCACTTGTGTGACAGAGAGACAGACGGACGGACAGACAGACAGAATTGTGATAGCAGTCTAGCTGCTTTCGTGCGTGATAAAAGCCTTTCTGATATCTGAGCTGGTATAACTAGGCCACAAGAACCTCAGAACTAAAAAACTATAAGTTCTAATCTTATTAAAATTAGAAAAGTGTCCCAATCTCTTTCGATAATTAACAGTTTTCTGCGACCTTTTTGTTCTATAGATACCTGGAAATGACATAAGTCTTATAAATGCCCTTGAAATAGAATGACACAATTGTTAAAGTGTGTTTTTGGCAGTATTGTGACTGATTGTCACCCATACCTTTTATTTGTCTGTCATTTCAGTTGCAGTCAGTTTTGATACATATGGCGCAGAGTTTCTAGATGTTTTTTTTCTCCATTGTCCACTGAAGCCACTAGTCTGTGTCACTGATGGCATAAGTAAGCATAGGAAAGCAGTATTATACTGTCTGCATTTTGAGTAATATATTCTTTTTGTAGTTTATGGATGGATGTTTCAAATGTATGAGAAAAGTTTCATGGAGATACTGTCACTGACAACTTTATAGTTGATTTTAATGACTTGTTTTTTTTACAAATTGCTAATTAATGATGACTTCCATTCTGAAATGTTTTTGGATATTTTTGCATAGTCCTATGTATGTGTATGGTATTACGTTGCAGCTTGTTGCTACGCTTTACAGAAGACAGGTTTGATCCAGAGCAGAGTGCAACAATAGGTGAACTACTCAATTTTTCTGCTGTGCCTTTTTTGAGTGTATAATAGTTGTCTTGCAGCTTCATTGTTATTGATACCGTTGAAGATAGACATTTTTGTGTGATTGCGATTCACTCTCTCTAGTAATGACATGTCATTGAAATGGCAGGTTTTGATTTGACTACCAGAAATTTTTAACTCTTTATTTATTTATTGCTAGCACCAGCTTTAGATCCATAACATTGATGCATGAATTTACAGTTGATTTACGAAGCTCAGATCCAGATTTGGCGTTCTTACCTTACCTTACCTGCAGGATAGGTGATCACATAAGCAGCCACCCAACACTGTGGCCACTACATGTGCCCAGTGTGCATATGCTTTGTGGCTTCCTGCTTTGCTTTAGCGACCACATCTTTGTTTCTTTACAAGCTTTCTTGTACACTGCCTTCAGTGATGTATCATGTAGCATTTTTTGCCAATTCTTGAATGATTTTTTCTTGTTCTTTACTGCCCTCTGTACGTCCTCTGACCACCACCAGGCATCTCGTTCTTTTCGTTTTTGGCCCTAGGTGACTCCACAAATGCTCTTTGCTGCTTTCACAATACTGTCCTTTCATGTATTCCAGGTTACCTTCTGATTATTCATTTTCTCTTGCACTTCACATTTGAACTTTGCCAGATTTTCACCTTTCAGTTTTCAGCTTCTGATACATGGCTTCTGGTTTGATCTGTATCCTGTGTGAACACTTTGTATTCTTATGTCCATCACTAATAAATGATGTTGTTTGACTGCTGCTTTGCCAGGGATAACAGTACAGTCTTTAACATGCTTTCTGTCTACTTGACATACACTAAAGTAGTCAATCTGGCTTGCAGATGGACCACTACGATATGTAATTCTATGTTCTTCTCTTTTTTTGAAGCATGTATTGACAACAACCATATCCAGCCCTTGTACCATCTCTAAGAATCTGTTGCTTTCCTCATTATGCACTCCATATCCACAGCCTCCGTGAATACCTTCATAGCCATTTGCATCTGAACCCACATGTCCATTCATATCTGCGCTGGTCACGAGTCGTTTAGACTGTGGTATGGACCTGACCAGAGTCTCTAGCTTTACACTAAATCGATCCTTCTCTGAGTGTAGTTTGACTGTGGAGTATATGCACAGATTATGTTTATTACTTCCTTGTGCACAACCTTTACCAGCATGAGTCGGTCATTGTGTCTCACCACATCAATCACTGCGGTCTTCCATTCTGGATCTAATATTACCCCAACACCATTTTTTTATTTTTGCTGCCACTGTAGAAAAATTTGTAGCCATCTCCAAGCTCCCTGGCACTTTGCCCTGTCCATTTCATTTCCTGTATGCATAAAGCATTGATCTTCCTTCTCTGCATCACCTCTACAACTTCCCTTGATTTTCCGGTGAAGCTACCGACATTCCACGTTGCAGTTCTCATCATGGTATATGTGTCGTCGCTTGCGGGGTACGCCCTAGCAATCCCTTGTCCATCACTCACACCGCCCAGGCAACGGTGCGTATCATTTCCAGAGAATACCCTAGCTCTATCTTGACTCTGTATTCGTGAACCCATGATAAAACTTGAGGCAAATTTTTACAACCGAATGCCCTTCCTGACGTCAACCACAGTTGTCGGCGGTGGATCCTAGACAGACTGCTTGACAAGGCTAACGAGCTCCATCCGCCCGGGTTTGAAATCAGAGTTGTCCTTCTCCTAGGCACTGTTGGTCCGCGACACCTTCTTTATCCGGTGCTACCCTCTTGTGCCACTTCTCGAGGGCATTCCCCTATCCGCCACCCGGGGACACGTGTGGCCGCCGTAGTGCCTTGGCATGTCAGCTAGTCTCTCACACCAGCCGACACCACACAACTCACAACTCCGACAGACCTCAGGGTCGATAAAACCTTTTAGAAGTTTTAACACACTTCAAGAGAAGAGACCAGATTGCAGTTGGCAGAGGTTTTTATGTATACTCTTTGTGTGCATTTAGCTTGTTAATGCATACTTAATATTTGTCATGTGTAATGTGTATGCTGGGTTTTTGTTGGCCAATGTAGGTGTTGACTTCAAGGTGAAAACACTCAGTGTGGATGGCAACAGAGCAAAGTTAGCTATATGGGTCAGTTTAAAATTTTACTATGGCTAGGTACATTCGTCAAACTATACCTGATCTGGGTAATGGATATATCTGTTATGTGGAGGCAACTGTGGCACTTTTAGTACTGCAGCTAAAGTTAGCACTCGTAATAATCTCCTCAGGTTGCTGGCTGGATCATCATGGAGAGCATCTGCTACAACCCTAAGGACGTCAGCTTTGGCTCTCTGCTACTCCACTGCAGAATACTGTGCCCCAGTCTGGGCCAAATCACCTTACACTAAACTGATTGATGTCCAGCTGAATGAATCTATGCACATTGTCTCTGGAGTTCTGTGCCCATGGTTGCTAGTCCTCAGCCACATCACTCCCCCTCACATCCGGCGAATGGCAGCAACAAATCAACTTCTCAGTAAGATCAGGTCTTCAACGGTCACTCTGCCCCTGATATCAGACATCGAGTCCCATCCTGAAGTCCGCCTTACATCAAGACGTCCAGTATGGCTTAAGGAACCACAACAGGAAGAAGTGTCACCACGACAGAAATGGACTGAAGAGTGGGCTGCTTCAGATGTAGTAAACCGCTCATTGATCGTGGACCCTTCCATTGAACCTCGTCCGCTGCAATCAAGCTTCAGATCCGTCCTGTTCCTGTGGCGCTCCTTCACAAACTATGTCCCACATTGTGAATGATTGTCTAGATACTAAATTTCCCGGCGGTCTGTCAGCCTTACATTTGGCTGATGAGGAGGCTATTGCCTGGCTCGGCATGCAGAGCATACACTAAGAAGAAGAAGAAGTACTAACTAGAACTACTCACTTTGTGATTACTTCCGAGCATTTTTCTGTGCTTTTCAGTAAAATGGGTTAATGAAGAATGTTGACCAAGTTAATGCTGCTTTATGCTTGTTGAAATTTTAGTTGAAATTGGTCATGCTGGACTGCAGAATCTCCGTTGTTTATGTTAGCCCAACTCAAGTGAATTTGTCTCCATAGCTATAGTAGAGTTGTTTTAAATTTTTGTTGTGTATGTGTTATTGTTGTGTGAGCACTGAGCAGTTGGACAGTTTCAGAAATGATTAGCTTTGACCATTGCAGAAAACGGCAGTCATGTTAAACACTTGAACATCATGGTGTCCAACATGATAACTGTTGAGGCTGTTCATTTCCGATACAATTTAATTCTCGTTCAGCGTAAAACTGTATTCACCATGTTGTTTGTGCACTGGCCTATATATGACTGTGTTGTCATTTATACAGGACACTGCAGGTCAAGAAAGATTCCGTACTCTTACTCCCAGCTACTACCGTGGTGCACAAGGCTGCATTCTTGGTATTTCTGCTTAGGTTCTTCGCTGTATAATAGGTCTGGATTTTGATGTGACATCAGCAGGCATCAAAAATTGGATAGAAAGATTATTTGAAAAATGACATTGACAAAGCTGATGGGTCTAAAAATATCTTTGATGCACTATTAAAAATTTGACTAAACACACCTGAGGAGGAAAATATGATGATCATCTGCTTATTATTGTGTCGATTATTTGCAAAATTAAATAGTTTTCTTATGTATGTAAAAAGTTTAAATTTTGACTGCCTTGTCAGGAAGTATTTACTGGTTTTGGCTCGTTCATGAATTCCATTTTAAAGGAGGAATAACGCCAAAACAATATTCAGATATATAATGCCACAGTGCTAGTTGAATAGGTTGGTACGGCCGACTGCATGCCAAAGTGCTTTGTTTGTTGGAAAAAGTAATTTAATTAGTCAAATTTTTGAGCCATGGCTGTACCAACGTATTCAACTAGCACTGGGCATTATATATCTGAATATTGTTTTTGGTGCTATTCCTCCTTTAAGTGTTTAATTTTCATGGTTTTTATAATGCGTGTAAATCTGCAGTTCTTTGTGTGTTTGTTTCTGAAACATAACACAGCAAGTGAATCAGGTGCAGTAAAGCGTTGTGTGTATTTTTCTCAGTATACGATGTGACAAACAAACAGTCATTTATGAAACTTGATCAGTGGATCAACGAGCTCGAGACACATTCGACAAAGCATGACATCGTCACGATGCTTGTTGGCAACAAAATAGATAAGGTTGTTCAGTGCTTACCATTGCACGTCACCATTTCTCTATTATTTCTGGTTGCTTCCTACTGCAGAATGTGGTGCTGAACTGAAAAGATGTCAACTTAGAATGATTGTATTTCGTTTATGAAGTTAAGATGTTGGTCAACAGAATGGAGAATAATTGCCTGGTTTCTTTCTATAGGGCCCTAGCATTTTTTCATACCAAATGGCTGTACTATGCTGTTGTGGCATCAACATTAATTTATTTTGCAAAGATGCAGCCACTAAACTTCTAATTTTAGTATTATGATGTGGTGCTTATGATGTTATAATGCATACAACAGAGTTGATGAATTAACAAGTTATTTATTAGCACCAACCATTTGATGTTAACTGTGCAGGAACGACGTGAGGTTACACGTGACGAAGGTCTTCGGTTTGCGCGGAAATACCACATGCTATTTATAGAAGCCAGTGCAAAGACAAAGGAAGGTGTACAGTGCGCATTTGAGGAGCTTGTTGAAAAGGTAATAAATATTTAAATGATTCAATTATGTGATTGTACTTAATTGCATATGTGGTGTCTAATTTCCAATTTCACCCTCTTTGTTTCGTTTAATGACGTGTCATAGTTGGTGAAATGTTGTGAAAAAACGTTCGACTTTGTCTGTGTAGATAATATAATTGATGTAACTAGACAGATGGGACTTCAGGATGAATGTGTGGGTGGGTGTCAGGGGTGTGTAAAGTTTTTGGCTTGTCCCATCAGGCTGTACAGACCAGGTCAAAAGCAGAACAAGGAAATCGTTGACAAACAAGCCTCCTCAAGGTTCAATGGGCATGATTGCCTGGAAAATGACTGTTTTTAAAGTGTTTTTCGTGTAAAGTACGGTGTTCTACTAGCATTTTTTATAGAGCTGATAGTAATTATATAGCAAGTGCATCCTTTATTTATTTGATGCTGCTGTTTATTGGTTAAAGGTCCATGGACAGGTGGACACCAAAATAAACTTACCATTTTCCTAAACAGCACGATTTTCTGAGAATTTTGACAGTAATATCGGCACCCAGCGTTTTGTCAACATGAAGAAACTTACATTTGAAATCGATGATCTACGAAAATGACGCAGAAAACGAGATGCCATGTTGACAGGCTGATGACATCACTGTGTGTACACGTAGTCAACGTAAAGTACGCACAGAAACATAAACATTATAAAATCACATTGTCTACCTACGTACTGCTGCAGTTGTCATGCGAAACAGTATTTTTTGCCATTTAAAATATTAAAATCAATTGGTAAACACTGACTGGGTACATGTGGTGACGTCACTTCCGACAACTTCCAAGATTAAGATTTTTAGCATAATGTAATGCCATTTTTGCATTATATTCAGGCATTAATTTCATACATTTATAAAGCTTAAATCATCCCATTATATAGACAAGGTGAAATGTCTAATTGAGATCTACATAAATTTTACAAGTGAGTTTGACCATGGCCATGGATTTTTCAGAGGAGAGGCATTAGGCCTGTAAAAAGTACTGCAACAGGGGGTCTCAGATTACTTTTGATACCTGCCTGAGCTGGAGTAACTCTAGACAAGAAATCTGAGCTAATGCCCATGAAACGCGCAAGAGCCTATAGCAGTTCCTGATCGTAAGTAATCTTGGTCTATCTCCACCCGTTTTGTCACAATTCACTCTTTTGCAGACGAAAATCGTAAAAAAATCACTGAAAACCCTTATTTTAGGGTTCAAGGTCATTGAAGGTCATCAATGTTGATACCATTAAAAAGCACGTTGTTAGTGCTTGTTATGATGAGCAACACGTCTGTGCCTATCTGCAACCGTTTTCATGATAGACAAGCCAATAGAAAAAAAATAACCACATTTCGGGGGTTCACCTATCTGACACCCACTTGTGCAGACATCCTTGAACGTAGAGGGAAAATTACATGTGCTAGTTGTCTTGGCCCATCTCCAACCATTTTTATGCAATTCACTCTTGAAATGTGCATCACAGCCCGAAATCGCAAAAAATTCACTGAAACCCCTTATTTTGAGGATTCAGGGTCATTCAAGGTCATCAATGTTGACATTTCTAAGAAGCTCGACGCCAGAGCTTGTTATGATAAGCAGCATGTCTGTGCCTATCTGCAACCATTTTCATGCTCGACGAGCCAATACCGGTAAAATAGCATCTTTTAAGAAGGGGTGCCCCCTTTTCGCCCCCTCGTTCGTGGGGACCCCTTTGACCAAGGGACATGAAATTTTGTCCTGAAATACTAGACTCTAGGCTAACATACGGTGAAAACCTGAAGTCTCTGTCTCACCTGGGCTTGGAACGGTACCGGGACGTGACAGAGATGGACAGACCAACGGACAGACAGACAGAATTACCGTAGCTAACACGCGCTATAGCTATTGCACGTCAAAATGGAAACTGCAAGCAAAAAGCTGAAGTGTGTGTGCGTGTGAATAATAATTGTCAAAGATGTCTGTTTGTTGCTGTGGCAGATCATTCAGACTCCGGGACTGTGGGAAACGCACCAGCAAGGATTTTCGCTTGCACGTAATTCGGCCGCTTCTAATGGAGGCGGATACTGTTCCTCATACTGTTGACTGATTGCCTTACCTGTTCATTCAATGTATATATGTGTGTGGAGGGGTTACATGTACAGTTTATTTAACAGATAATTTGTTTGATGTGGTTCTTCTGTAGCATCGTAGATATGATGATGTTAATGATGATGATAGTTCCATCTAGGCTATTTAAAATATTATGTCCGTGTTTTGCTGGTTATGGATCAGACATGTGCATGGGCCTGGATTACTTAGCATGTCCCATTTCACGTCCGAGTCTTAGCAACCTGATTTCCAGGATGCACCCTTTGTACCAGCCAGATTTCTGTTACATTTTTTTACAGTCAAAGAGTTCCAGGTAACGAATATAATATGAAACTGATTATCTGGTATGTGCTTAATTAAAGTGTGCCTTTGGGCGTACATGAGTGTATGCAATTTTTAACTTCAGTCAGTTTGGCCTAATCCTTGGATTTAAGGCTCTGCACTGCCCAGCCTGGCCCATTTAGCTTAATCAATTTCTGTGCCATACACGTGTAATAGTACATTGTTAGGAACTTAAGGAGTGAGGTTTCACCAACATTACTGACACAGTTGCTGCCGAGATCCAGTATGAATCATCGGTGAAGCTTCTGGAGCAAACTGACAGCACAGATATTCGGTTTTGGCCAGAAGCTTCATCGAAGTCTCAAAATCAAGAGACACAGTCCCACAGTCAAGTAGGCTTACATCGTTTCAAAGGCTTATCTTTCCGTCTCCAGTGACTATTTCCAGTCTGTTGGTGAGATATCAAGTCCCTGTTATTATAGCTTCTGTGCTTCATGCTTCACTGTCTGCTGCAGTTTGTTACATTGTTGCTAACAGATACAGTAGTCAGATAATTCCTATGGTAAAGGTAAAGGTCGGAATATGGCTATTTAGAAGATTGTCACTTGCCATATGGGATCACACAGTGTTACCTGCCACCCAACACAGGTGAACATGCCCCACCTTAACCCCAGCCGGATAGGCTTGTACTCGATTTATCTACCCCAGAAGGATGAAAGGCTGAGTTGACCTAGGCGGCTGGTTACATACCGAGATGATTTACCTGCCTGCAGGCAGTCACCCATCACAGTACTAACCCGGCCTGGCATACAGTAACTTCATTGATCGAATGAAACATGCTACTGCTGCACCAGGCCACCATCTAGCGTTTTGGGTACTGGCCCGCTATTCTGAAGGTCTGCTATTCTGAAAGTCCATTGTGCAGATACGCGCTACAGTTCTAGGATTAGATTTAAGGTTAGGGTTTAGGGTTAGGGCTGGGGTTAAGGTTAGCAGCAAGAATAGTGGACCCAAATGATACCTAGCAAAAAACCAAAAATATAGCCCCAGTATAACCAGTGGCTTCTATCCGCCCCCCCAAAAAAATCTAGAACTGAAATCGGGCTCAAGTTGCCTCCCCCATTTTCCTCTCCCTCCCCTGAATCCGGTCAGAGCCCAGACATAAAACGAGTTTTTGGTACGTTTTGAGGTGAAAACAGCACTTCTGGTGATAGCAGTTTTGCATACACCCTTAAGAAAATTCCCTTGCCCCTATTTTTCAGTGGGTGCAAGGGTACCAGGTATAGAGGTAGAGGCCCCTGAGGATAACTGCAGTTAAGCTCAAATTGCAGTAATCCGTATCAAGGTGGCAAAAGAAAATTATGCCTGTGTTATAGCATTTCATAACTGCAGAATGCTCGCGTGTTGTGGCTGGTGGCTGTATGTTCCATAATTGTACATTTTATGCTGTGTTGAACCAAAAATTTGCAAAAGTAACTATATTGTATCGCCACTATGTAATTGGTAGACATGCTTTTCTTGCATTACTTTACAGACTGGCTGACGTTTTGTAGGCATTTTCGAAAATTCCACACGGTGCTGTGTAAGTTTCTCATGTATCGAGTCTGTTGTCTTTTCAGTTTGCACAATTACTTCTGGAATTCGAAATAACTGCAGTTAAGATGAACTAAATAAACATATCAATAATGATAATAAAATGGACAGTTACAACCGTAAGAAAATTGCTATATTAAAAATGAACAGACAACAGGGGAAGAAGTTCAATACATTCAGCCTTGTTGCTGGGTAGCTAAGGTTAACGGCTAACTAATAATGACTTACAACTAGGCGCATTGACTGCTTGCTGGAGAAGTGGTGAAATGCTTACTTCATTGGTAGTGGTGGTTAATTTCATCAAAACCATTATATTGCATAACATGCAGAACTGTCACCACCAACATAGGTGAAAACACCATGGGAACAATCTTTCCTATAGAAAAGCTCCGGGCACCAATCACACAGACTGCTTGTCTGCACACCACATTATTACTAGAAAAACCTCCAACTTTGTGACGATATCCAGGATATTAGCCAGAAATAAATTTGGTTCATTTTAAGCCGCACACAACACTTCGGGTGGAATAATAGCATAGCAAGTAGACCAGAAATTTTTTGGCCTTTTTCTGCTTTCCCCCTGGTATGATTTTCAGTGTACGTATTGGGATATTCATCCTGGCTACCTCGACTACACAACAGGATGTAAAGATATTGCCAGGGGCCCAAACAGTGGACACCCTATGATGCATGCTCCTGCTTATTCCCACATTTTGTGAAAGCCTGCACCTATAATCAGCGAACTTCATCTCGCGCTATCGAGACTGTCGAATATTGTCAGCCACTACAAACAAAACAAAACTAACGTCAGTTATTTTTGTTAACTTTCTTTCGTTTCTTTGCTTGTCGGGCATCTTTTGTCTTTTGACTTGTGTCATCATCCGACCACGGCAGTTCAAACTGCCTGCAACATCCACATAACGACATAAATTCTCATCAAACAAATCTGGTACTGTACAACGAGAACCTGAAAAATCCGGGGAATCCCGGACTGATTCCCATCAGTAGTTAGTGTTTTGCACTATTCATCGCAAAAACTACAACAGCATGGCTCAGCAATAAGATGCGCACAGAAAATGCGGATGAAGTAGTTATTACTTGGATGGGTGACATCAGCAGAAAACATCGGCAGATGGGTAAAGTAAACCATCTCAGTATGTAACCACTAACCAGACAGCCACGTTAACTCTGCTAACCATCCATCCAGTGAAAGCTAGGGTGTAAATAGGCAAATCATGCAATGCTATTAGCTGACACATATCAATGGTGTAAGCTGGTGTCTGGCTGAGAGCTAAAAATAGAGGATCAGTACAGCCCTATAGGCCTTGCACTTCACAGCCTCCAGAAGGACTTAACTCGGAACATTACTTTGCCAATTATCACTGTTGTAACAAACTGATGTTCACCATTCTATTAACAGAAACTTTCCAAAACAAAGATGTAGTTCAAACTTCGATTATTCGGTATTTGTTCGGTTTGTTCAAATTCCGAATAAACAAAAAATTCAAATAACCCATCCTTAGTTGAAAATAATGCAAAAGACAGCCTGATAAACTTATAACAGATGTGTTACTTACTCGGAGGGTAAGCATGGTAGCGCATGTCCTAACACAGCCACGGGAATGCTGTTGCTGACGTCAATGTAACATACTGGACACACAATGTACATGACATTCGTATTATCAACTCACTAAGGGCCGGTTTCTGGATCTATTAGTTAACTCGTCAGTTAGTAAACCGGCTGTTAACTGTAACTCACTAGTTAAGTTTGTGCGCGTTTCTGAACAAAACCTGACTGGCTGTCAGCTAACTGAGTGGTAAACTATAGTTGCTTAGCAACAATGCACACGACACTTATCACTTCCGCCTAGCCACTAGGCCATGGCCTAGCGCAGGCGGGCATCATGAATATTAATGAGCGCAAGCGCTCCTCAGCCAGCGCACGACGCCCAGCCAAGCAATATGCGGAGAGCCATTTTGTCCTTTCATCAATGGATTTTGTAGTAAAGCAAACGTCTCCTCGTGCGT
>Ga0209671_1001831_pt1 | contig 18558 bp, 12 predicted proteins | sample WorMetHERISLAND2_2_FD_187401 | JGI IMG/M metagenome (GOLD analysis project Ga0209671, IMG submission 187401) | Marine gutless worms symbiont microbial communities from Max Planck institute for Marine Microbiology, Germany - Olavius geniculatus... | ecosystem: Host-associated > Annelida >...
AAAACTGCTACCACTGACAGTTTGACACTCAATATTTGTTTTTTACCAGTCAGACACTTTTGTAACAAGTTGTGATTGGTCTCAAGTAAGTTTGTTATCATTTCTGATATTGTGATCAGTTGCAGCTGGTTGCAAAAAATTATCACAATGCTGCCCTCCTACTCCAAAGTCTAAAACAACTGTTCTGAGTCTTTATGGTACCAAATACTTTCAAACTTTGTGACATTTTGCAATTAAAATTACTTGTAATTAATCCAAATAGTGAAAATCTTTATTCACCATCACTGGTAGCACAACAAAATAATTGAAAAAAAAATAAAAATAAACGTACACAATAATACGACAAAATCAGTTACACGACCATTGATAGGCAACAGAATTTTAACTACCTAAGCTTATTGTAATAATATAAACACAATAAAGTCAAGGGATACAAAATAATAACGTAGAAATCTCGAATCTCGTCATTCGAATTTGCGTATAAATTTATGAACACGTTTAGGAATTATGACACTTGGTAATTCAAAAGAAAAATAGCATTGACAAGCTTTTATAATTTCAATGCTACTTGTATTAAAAAGCTTCATAAAGAAGCGGTTGACAAAAAAATCAAGCGACGAGATCTGAGATTTCACAAGTGGACAAACTTCTAGTCCGTGCAAAAAAACAGGCAAACATTTAGACTTAAACAGATGTAACGTGACCTCCTCGGGCGCAACTCTACCGACTTTAGCAAATACGGCATTGGCAGCTCGGTAAAAAAGCGCTTTGCATGTTCCAATGAGCATTTGAAAGTTCTTGACTGAGTGACATAGACGCCGAGGTAACGCATTTCAGTTACCCATGCGATAACTTGACCGCTAGCGCTAACAATGTTACCACAAACAGCATCGCATCGGGATCCAACTCGTAAGCAACACGATTTTTTTACAGTTAATTGCCATGTCCAGTCGTGTGAGTTCACGTTCACAAGCATGTAATGCAACAAACGTAGGCCTATATAAAACAAAGAGTTAGAAACTTACAAAATTGATATTTTTGTAAGCACAGCCAATAATAACCTCACAATCACAACTTTTGCACAGCTATCTAACCAACAGTTAGCAAAAGTTTTTTTGAAAAATTAAAGGGAAAGTTTAATGTTATAACTCTGCATTTCTGATATAATGCATGTACACTCCCCCTAATTTCCCGAAAACTTCCCTAAGGGGAGGGTTTTTTTGGGATAATTAGGGAGGAAGTTAAATATTATAATTCTGCATTTTCGATGTGTTACACGTACGCTTTCCCTTAATTTCCCAAAAAAAACTTTCTACGAAGGAAGGGATTTGGGAAATTAAAGAGGAAATTAAATATTATAATTTTGCATTAATGATATATTGCATATACATGCCAAACATACCAAGGGGGGAAGTTTTGTGGGCAAATTAGAAGTGAAAGTGGAATATTATAATTCTGCATCTTTGATATAACATGCAATATATCAAAAATGCAGAATTGTAATATTTAATTTTCCCCTAACTTCCCAAAAAACCTTCCCCTCTATTTTTTCATGGAGCATATGCTCCGAGGTTTATATGGTGTAGATGCCCCTGGACTTCATGGCAAATAATTTCGGAATGAAACCGGTGTCGTCAGTCAAAAGTGCTTTGAAACCCCTTGCAGTGTGGTGGTAAGCTATATAATCACGACACCATTAGATCGTCTTCGCAAACAGTGGCTATGCCTATACATGAAGTTACAATGAAGTGTGGAAATTGCTGCATCTAGTTTTTTGTGTGTTTTAAGCATTGCATTGCTGACCTGTGCACTGCTTGTTTTTCTTGTTCAGTTTGTCACTGCTAACTGTGAATAAAATACAAAGTTACAAACGTGCAGGCTTATAATTGCGTATAACTTATTACACATTTTGCCTACTGATCCCATAGTTAATTTTTGACACCTTGGACAGCATGGACGAAAAATGTCACTCGGATAAGCGCAATTTCTTCCGAGCACGTGAAAAACGGTATAATTAACAAAAAATTCGCCCTGTTATATAGTCCTACAACAGTGTCGTCAAGACGTGCGCGTAGCACATCACGTGCTAAGGGCACAGACACTTTGCCGTTTTTTGAACTGGTACGGGGCAGAGAAAATGACCGCTGGACATCCGCTGAGCGTAGGCAGAAGCGCGTTGCCCCGAGGCCAGTTGTAGAACGGTTTGAGGTACTCGCGAACTTCCACTCGGCATTTGGCGAACGTCTCGGCCGTAGTGTCCAGTATTCCGATGTAAGGCACCTTGATGATGATCGACGTTATCGAGCCCTGAACAGTCAGACAGCAACTCAAGTTGTTCCAGTCACTGTTCCACGAAACTGTAAAACTGATTAGGCAGAATAACAAGTCTAAAGCAATTTCGAAAAAGGCGAAATCGCTGATCGGTAGGCTACTGCCTTCCGGTGAATCATAGATAAGTTTAAGTGTTGGCTGGGGGTTCAACCCCCATCTCTCCCATTTCCCTTGAGGGTCAGAAACCCCCATCTAACACAACGTATCATTGGATTCCGTAGGAGTTCCTGCCAAAAGGCATGTAAGTCCGTCGAACGATTTAAACAGAATGCACGAAAGTGACAGACAGATGAGAGACCACGCTACAGAAAAAATGGGTTATAGGCTAGCTGTATTAGCGGCCTATATAGGCGAGATTACGATTTCGCATAATAATAATTGCTTGAAACGAGGTGACAGACGCATATGACTTAGTGGCAACAACGTTGCCAGGACGTATATAGATCGGGTTTAGGGTTAGGGGGTTTAAAAGTCTTTCATTGGGGTCTAGAAGCGATGGGAGCGGGGCCTATTTGTCAAATGCCCTCAGTCGCCATGCATGTCGACAATAATGCCCTGCAAAGTGTGCAAATATGCGCATGTCATGTTCCCTGGGCGTGTTACCCGGAACTAAGACATTTTCGCCTATTTTTGTGAATAATTTGCAAAGTCATTGTACTCATCGATCATAGCCACGATACTGTGGTTGAAGTCAAGTCAACTCGCGACTCGTCCATTCAAGCAATGAAATCAAAATAACATTGCGAGGTCTGGCGTTAGGCTAGTGGTCTATCCACGAACGAGTTTAAACTGTTGAACGACCCTATCTACGAGAGGGAGACCTACCCCCCGTCCACATACCGGATGAGGCACCGGTACCGTTTAGCTTTATCATACACATATTTAGCGAAAACGTGTGCAAAAACGAAAACTACGTAAAAAACGAAAACTCATAAATGCGACTGCGCTTTTATGTGTTTTAGTTTTTAGCTGATCGTATACTTAAGTAACGGTCGAGGTCGAGCTATTGGTAGCCTACGGTTGTCGTCCGTCTGTCCGTCCGTCCGTCCGTCTGTTGTCGTTGTCTGTCACGGATGTATTGTGGCTAGGCCTAAGCGTTATTTCGTAGGAGAAAACTTTTTACATAAATAATTAGTCACGTGCTTTGAACCTAGGCATGCGACATTTCACCAATCTAGTGCAGGAAAAGCATTTTCAAATTTGGGGTTGAATGAAAGAGAAAGTAGAAAATTTAATAGAAAATTGGCCACATCTCGGAAACAGTCAGAGATAGGGCCAAGGTTACTATTAATTACTAACAGGAAGTGGCATATGCCCTTTCAGATGGAATAAAAATTATCGACCTTAGACGACCTTGAAGGTCACTGACAACCAGTACATCGGCTATCCTAGCGACAGCTGGGCTTCTTGTTTGACATACCGTGAAGTTGACGGCATCGGTGAGTGATGCTGTGTCGATGGCAGCAAAGACGTAGTGGTTGCTGAGGACTGCCGATTGGTTGACACGTACTCCGGTGCCCGGAGCGCCGGTCAGGTAGGAGCACATGCTGCCGTTGCAGATCATTTCGTTGATCTGTCGAGACAGATCTTTGAGATCGGCGGCCAGAGCCCGTTTGTACCGATCAAGGCATGTGGACGTCAGCGACACCGAGTTGACGGTAACAGCGAGCTCGATGGAATGTTTCAGCACACGAGGATTTGACGCTGCCGGATGTTGCGCTACCGCCGAGCCTAAGGGCACGTACAGAGCGACGTGTTTGATTGAACCGAACTGAACTGAACTGATATGGAACTGACAAATGGGCACAAGCAGTATTGTATACAGTAGACACCGTTTAACGGCGTTGGTGACTACGCGCTCGTAAGCGTCAACCAATGATCAATGGGCTCGCTCTGCTCGCCCATTAGTTTCGTCAAAAACTAAACCGTGTTAGTTTAGTTCAGTTTAGTTACGTTGCTGTGTACGCACCTTAAGTCATCATACATGTACAGTAACATGACTGTGACTATTACATAGGGCCTAACTCAACAGACACGAACGAATATTTTACTATGTACAGACGTAGACGTTTGATTTGTTGTACACCGTGTCTGAAAACAAAAACATCCTGGACATTTGTGATCGTAGCTTAGAGAAAAATTATCAGATTTTAATAATTTTTGACAAAAATATTTCTGACACAACTGGCCATCAAATAACCATTTAATTTTTTACCGCACCCAATGTCTGCTTTTGCACTACCTGGGGAAAACAGAACCAACATAAAACACATTTTTTACATTTCTGTTACCTGGACTGACAGTTCATTTAATTGTCCGTTTTACAACTGCCCACAGTAAAAAAATGTTTTAAGTGTCAGCCCATTACGTGACCACAGGCACAGAGCTGGTTTCTCGTTTCGTTGAGAGCAGTGTCAATGATGTTCTGCTTCAGACCAATCCAGACTTCACCAGTCACTTTTTGAATTTATCAACATTTTGTAAAAGTCATCTGGTTAACACAGTGCTGCATGACAGTCAGGCAGTGTAATTGACTGGCTGTTTGGGGCCACAGGTCCAAAGATATAAAATTTATCAAAGTTTTTTTTCATTTTAATGCACTTATCACTTGTTTTGGTTTTTTTTCAGGTAGTGCAGAAGCAGACATTAGGTGAGGTGGGAACTAAAACAGTCGTTTGATGGGCAGTTGTGTCAAAAATGGTTGCACCAAAAATTACTAAAATCTATCCATTCTTCTTTAAGTCACAAACGATAATGTTGCGGATGTTTTTTGACGTATTTTTGTTTATTTTAACGCATATTTTGTTGGTTTATATTTCCCATGGTAGTGCAGAAGCAGACATTGGGTAAGGTGGTAAACTAGCCCGTCATTTAATGGCCAGTTGTGCCATAAATATTTGATGGCCAGTTGTGCCATAAATATTTGTACCAAAAATTATTAAAATTGGTAGACATTTCTTTGAGTGACAATCAATAATGTTCGGGATGTTTTTCCGGACACGGTGTAGATTTTGTTGCAAATTCAGTATTTAGTAAAACAAGCAGTAGAAGACGCCACAAAGTGGGAAAATGAGGAACCATAAAATAGAGTGTTAGACTGCTATCAGAACTGCTGAATAGTCTAGAAATGCACTCTAGTTTACAAAGCAATGGTCCCCCGAAAACGAATGTTGCTACGTATTTGTGGTTTCGAAACGTTTTAAAGAACAGTTCTGTTTATCTCAGTCATAATTCAGACCAAGAGTCAGCCTTTGAAAATTTACAAGAAAATTTGCTTTATAGGCTTAAGCTACAACTTGTAGGCCTACGGCAATATGGAGACAAAACAATGACTTGCCGGATAAGATGCGTTCCTGCTTACAGTCCGATGACATGGTCGCCAGCTGTAGCTGCTCGAGCTGCTTCAACGATTCTTGCCAACAATCACTAAGATATGTCCCTTCAACTAGCAGCAAATTCAATGAAAATACATATTCACTTTGCCCGGAAAAAAAAATTTTTGTAATATGTTGTAGGCCTACAGGGCCCAAACACTCAGACCAAAAATGTCGTGCTGCATTAACTGATAGCGAGAAAAGTCGCAAAACTCGCAACACAAAGAGACCCTTAAAGCCGCAAAATATAGCGATCAACATTCTTTGGCTTGTGGAAAGCCTTTTAGATTTTTTGTTTAGCTCTTATTCGGTTGAACATGCTGAACAGCCTTAAGTCTGCTTGTCAGTTCAAACGTATTACATGTTTTTCATTTTTTTGTCCGAGAAGTCTGACAAGTTAGTTTCTGTCTTTGTCGACACGAGGACAATACTTTTATTCCGTCAAGCAGAACATGATATTCGGCACTTGTTTATCTGTCTGTCTGTCAGCAGGATTACACAAAAAGTAACAAGCGAATAGGGGTGATATTTTCCAGGAAAGGTTAGACTTGGCCCAACTAGAGGTGAACTGATTTCGTGGTGATCCGGATCAGCATCTGGGTGCAGGTGATAAGACTGGAAGATTCTTTACCGTTGCAAGATAGGGCAAACTGTGCTGCCGCGAGGCGAATACATGTACATGAAGCCCAGATGTCGCTAGGATAGCCGACCGTACTGGTAGTCAGTGACCTTCAGGCTCATCCAAGGTCGATAATTTCCATCTTATTTAAAAGGGCATGTGCCGCTTCATGTTAGTAATTAATAGTAACCTTGGTCCTTGCACAGTTTTTGATATACCGGTACGGCCATTTATAGCTTTAAACTTTCCATCGAAAATTGCGTCCAAACCGCTGCAGACGGAGACATGGTTACTATTGACAGCCTATAGGAAGTTGTCACCACCCTATCCGATGGTACCATCGCAAACTTCCTACGAAATATCATTTATCCACAATACCGCACGATTGGCATACTATAGGCCTAGTGCGTTATGACTTTTAAAGGTCATCCAAGGTCAATGATTTATATGCCATTTGAAAGCCAATATGAAACATCATATTAGTGATCAAGAGCAATCAAGCCCCTATTTCGCACCGTTTAGCCACAATACATCCGTGACGGACGGACGGACGGACAGAGGACGACAACTATGCCAAGTAAGTACGGTCGGCTAAAAAGTTGTATTAAGTTTTTTGTTCTTGTGAGGTGGCAGCACCGTTCTTGGAAGAGATTGGCATTTTGTAGTTACTTATAGAAACGCCACGACGGAATGCTTACGTTTGTAGCCGACGGTGAATCCGTAGGCGCCGGAGCTCGTGGTCAGGAGCGAATGTCCGTACAGATAGGCAGCGAACACGCGCGCGGAGTTCGCGTTGAGCGTCGTGATGACGTGCATGCTGTGACCGACCGGTATAGAGATGTACGAATAACCCCAGGCGGAAGACCACGCCCCCACCGCGGTCACCGCCTTGCCGTCGAACATAATAGACGAGATGTCCGAGTCCTTGGCGACGATCGCCACCGTGTTGGCGAAATTGTGACGCAACTGCAATATGTACACGAACATGAAGCATCGCCAGCGCAAGTGACAGAACTTTTTAGAGGCAATGACCAAAACCGGACACACACGCACGTCACGCATACGGAGTCGACATTGTTTCTGCAGTTAAAGCTTCAGAGCGAATTAGAGGTTAATTTTAACCTTATGCGCTATATGCATTCACGCTTTTCTTACTTACTTACTTTAAACAGCGAATTCCTCTGGTTCCTCTGAGTAATGAAGCCAATTAAGTACAAACTCGGTAGGCCTACATTGTATGCTAATAAGAATACAAAATATTTGGTTACCCGTGATGCGAAACAAGCCGAAATGTCGTTTGCCATTAATTAGTACTATAGACCTATTTATGTTTCGAAAACCAAAACCAATTAACCAATTAAATCGATCCAATGGCGGTCTCAGGGCGCGGCAAAACAAAACCATAACCCAAAAACAACATAAATTTCATGTCGGCATGAACTAAAGTCCCTGACCTGTTGGCGTAGTGACTGATTGACCGGATTCCAGATGCATACATTCATTCATTCACACTTGTTTATTACAGTGACTTATGAAAATTGAAGCACGTGCAGAACAATAGGTCTACCATACAATGAATGTACAAGTTTAAATTCCAAACCTGGACATTGCCTTGAACTTCGCAGAAGTTTGCTGTCGCAAAGGCACATCTGTCTTCGAAGCGCGATAACGGCACGATGAACATCATGAACGGATCCGTTGCTGTAGGATCGCTGCGACTTCCAGCTTCGCGACCTGCAGAAATTGTGGTCCTGTACTGGAAAACATATACACTGCGTCCGGAAAAAAGTAAACCCCTGGACTAGAGCCGTGCACGGGCCGGGCCGGGCCGTCTAGTGTCGGCCCGCCCAAGCCCGTGCAATCAAAAATGGGATGTTTTAAAGTTGAAATTCTAAATACAAAAGATAAACGATATGTCCAGTGCAATTACAGATGCAAGATATAACGGATTCCATCCTGCCATGTAATCACACGTGTGCTGGGGCGCCTGCACAAGTGGGGTGGCTGGATAGAATCCGTTATCCTTCATTAACAGTTAACACTGCGCCGAGCTTGTCGCCGGTGTCACTTCTGCCTTTAAGCTGGCCACATTAGTCCTGGTTTCAATTAGTCGCGGTCAAGTGGTAACAAAGCTGTCTGTGTCTGACCGCTGCTGCACTTGATGACCTTGCCGTAGCAACACCATCGGCGTCACGACGTGTCATGTAGCTTTCTTATCTCCCGTCGGACTGCATCATGATCTGTAGCCAGTTGCACTGGACATAGGGGCCTATCGTTTACTCTCCATCTGTTAATTTTGTATGCATGCTTCCGACATTAAAATGTTAATTATTAAGACGCTGCATGCTCATCAGCACGCGGATACCAGTTACACAGAGAGAGTGACAGACGCAGGCTACTTTGAGTCAAATCGACGTAACTTACCTTACTTTTCGACGCGTTACGTAGGTTGCAATGCGAAAACTGAGTTGCGTACGTTTACTTCGTTGCGTTTTTAAATTACATGGCGTAATAATGCGTGTTTGTATTTACTATTTGTATTTTATTTGGCGTACATAACGTGACACGTGTTCTTACCGTTATCGTGAGCCTAACTGTTAAACTTTTTACTACGTGGGCGGGCCGGCGGGCCGGGCCGGGCCGGGCTTGAACTTTGGCGGGCCTGAAACAGGCCAGGCCTAGAAATTTGCTAGAGTAAACGGGCTGGGCCGAATCAGCGACGGGCCGGGTCGGGCCGTAATTTTTCGGCCAGGGCAGGGTTCTACCCTGAACATTGTACAATAAAAGTGCCAAATCTAAACGAATCCGAAAAAATTTTTCTACACTTAAACCGCAATAAACTGCTGAAACGATCACGAAATTTCGTTAAAAATATTGTTTCTTAATGAAGTTATGAATTGTTATTGACGGACAAACGACAAACGGACAGACGACACATCGTGCCATCGACGTCTACAGCATAGGTGTAGCGCGTCAAAAAGTAGGGAGCAATTTTTTTCGTTGTTGGTAACCGAAGCATGCCCCCTGAGTGACAGAATAATGTGTCATTGATAACATTGGATACGCACCTGTATTGTAGAGCATAACCAGGCACGCTTTGCTACAGACGACTTTCATCGGCTGTGATGCCAGGGGATTGAAGATCTGAACGAAGTGACCGCGAGTGACAACTAGGGTACCGGCGGTCTTTCCGTCCTCTGTCTCCCATGTCACGATTGTGCCCACCTGCGTCGACACCACGCGAACTATGTACCTGTAGCCATACATTCGAAAACAAATGCGTTTGACTCAAAAGAAAATCTTGCAAAGATGATCCAAAATATTCTGGAGACATCACCACGGCTTGGCGTAATTACGTTAAAGTTTTGCAAATAAGTTTAAGGGCAGTGCCATGTTAAACTGCTCATCTGCGACGATATTGCAACATATCACATTTCGTTGGCTTGCGTCATCAGTACCCGCGAATGCGCTATTCTTTCCGGTACCAACACTGACTGAGTTCTAAACTAGGTTTGTCATAAAAACATGTTTGCAAATATTTTAGACATGCATAAAAAAATAGAAAATACGACAAAGAGCATCTGATAAACACTTTGCAAATGAAACTGCTTTTTGTACACGAAACTTTGGCTTTAATGTGCTCGTAAATGTGCGAAAAAAATATATAACAAAACATAACAAAGGTTTTAGTGATTTTTTGGCGATTTTTGGCTGCAAAAGAGTGAATTGCGACGCAATGGATGGAGATAGACTAAGATTACCTGCGAACAGGAACTGCTATAGGCTCTCGCGAATCTCATGAGCATTAGCTCAGATTTCTTGTTTTCATTCTATTCTGTCGCGAGCGTGCGACCGTGCTTACCCGGCGTCGGCGAACCGTCCGACAATCGGCGGCACGATGTGAATTAGACCGAGCTCGCTGATTGGCGGAATGTGCTCGACGATGTGATCGCAGAAGAACACCCGCGACGGAGTGTCCGGTATGAAGGCGCACGAGTGGCCAGCTACGACGGTGATTGGCCGTGTAGCGTTGATGAAAAACCCGGTGATGTCCTGGTTTCGACTGCACGGGTAAGTGTAGACGCTGTGTGATAGTGCCAGGTAGACGCTCAGGTGACGCGTGTACTGGTCACCGTGAACTTCGTACACCTCCACGCACGTGTCCGCTTGCGCTGTCACTATCTGCGCCGCCGCGAAAAAATCGTCCGTACAGCTGTAGAGCCATCACAAACAAGTCACGTATCAGTTCAAACCACACTTCTTAAACTTCTTGCGCTGTCATCGTTTAACTCGCAGTTTTCGGCTGCAGTCGTGCGTCATAAAACAAACGACGGTAGAATGGTGGACTCCAAAATATGCGGGGCGTAGGTTAAATACGATATCGAGTAAGGTCATACTGCGTACACGCTTATCCAATCCAGCAGTGCGGTATAGGCCTGGATCTAGTACGTACAGCTGTAGTGCTTATAAGCGCAAGATCCATTACTGTACTTTCAATTCACTACTGGCTTTATGACAATCTGGTTCTGGTCATACCACAAGTGGACTCTAAACCTATGGCACTCGTGCCTTTAGTGTTGCTGGTCCAGTCTGCTGGAACGCTCTGCTTGACTACCTAAAGTAACCACACATTTTTTCGATTCTTTTAGTTAACAATTAAAGACATTTTTATTTTGCAGATATTGACATTATTGTTAACACTACTTTGACGCGTTGAAGACTTTTGTTGATGTTCTCTGCAGATGTATTTTCGACTCGATTTTATTTGGACCACTTGCCCTGATTATACCGGTAGCCGAGTTGTGCCACAAGTCCAGAGCATAAAGTACAATTTCGTCACAAACTCGGCAGCGGCTACTAACTGCCAGTCTCGTAGTTACTTTCCCAGTGGCAGCGTTTAGTAAATTAGCACGGTATAGTGACCTCATTTGGTCTGGGCAAGGTAAGAAATAAGTGCATCGAACGTGTAATTTTAGCTTCTTTGCCACCCTTTTGCCAAAAATTACGGAAACTGGTAAACATTTGATGAAGTTCTGACAAAAATAATTTTGCACAGTGTTAGTTAATTTTGCACGGTATAGGTCTACATTCAATGGCGGTTTTAGGCCGGAACCGGGGGCACAGGCCCCCAGTTTTGCTCCAGACCCCAGTTTCGTGGCCACCCGTGATTTTTTGCAAAGGTAACACAAATATCTGATTTGTTTGCGTTTCCAAATGGTAGAAAAGTGGGCAAATTTGCGGCATTCATTGAACGTCTAAAAACCAAAAGTGCTTCAGCTTCAAGCCCCCCTGGCCCCTGACCAGGGGCTCTGCCTTGGACCCCGCTGGGGGCTCTGCCTCCAGATCCCCAATATAGGCTCGCGCTACCGCGCTCACCATGGGGCCGTGCCCCCCAGATGTTGCGGGCTAGAACCGCCACTGCCTACATTGTGCTGTAAAGTTCTCAAATTTTCGAAGGCATTTTACGAGAAATACAGCACATGCGCATATATTTTAGAAATGTGACAGCTCGATTTCTTAGTTCCGGCTTTCTGATTCTTGTTTGACGAACGCGTAAATTTTGCATAGACTTTCGGAACTAGCTGTTTAGCATTATCCCAAAGTGCAAAGCTAAATTAACTGCACTATTTCTCACTTCCATGCGGCGATGAAGAACTCGGTGCTTTTGGTGGTGAGCGGTAGAGCCATGAAACCGTCGGTTGTGCCCTGATCGCTCTTGACGCCAAAGACGTACACGTCCGCGCTCGCCGATATCAGAAGGGCCAACCTGTTCTCGTGTCCTAGACCCTGATGAGTGGCGGCAGCCGTGACCAGCTCGTTGTACTTCTTCGTCAAATTGTAAAACGTTCCCAGCGAGCTGCTGACCGCATCGAAGTCGTTAAGTCCCGAATCCGACTGCATCAATCAAATCAAATATTCGTTTAAGAATAGAAGCTTTGACAATCCGCAAAGCAGAACAGTTAAAGGAGAACTAAAACATATTGCGACGGCAGAGTTAAAATCTAGGCCTAATAGCAATTTTTGTACAACATGCGAATGATAAAAGCACTGTCAGTTAAACGGTTAGTTTTGTCGAGAAGAATAAAATCATGTTGCCTGCTACAAAAATTGCATCCATTAGACAAACGTTCAGATAAAAGCAGTCTCAAAACGTTATAAATGTTATTTACAATCAGTTCAAACAATAATAATAAACTTCCGTGATATTCTTCAAAGAGATACCTTAGTACCCAACAAGCAAAATGTCTGCAGTGTACGGGCTTGAAATATGTGGTCATCAACATTTTTTTGAGACGCAAATATCGTCAATTATAATACTGAATATATTAAGATCGTTAATAATAATAGGCTTGAAGTCATTCGAGCCACTGTGCCAGTCGTATAACTGTTCTGCTCAATACATATTCATTAATTTCTGCAGACAGTTTACGTTGCAAATAAATTTAACATTACCGTTATGTGTACAACGGAAACGTTCGCGGTCACGACATATATCTGCACAAAACCTTCTTCCGTTATGTCTGGAGTGATATTCATGTATGCCACCGGGTGAGTTGCGCCATTATGGTTGTCAGCGTCGCAGCCATATCCTACAATTAATACCCCGTTTACAAGATAAAGCAAACATGAAGCAAACTTAGAACCTCGTGTAAACGGGGTATAAGCGTCATTGTCTTCTATATAATCATGTAGGCCTAAAGCGCACTGGGCGGAAGTTTTTTTTCACAGCACAAAATGCATTGGCTTTTGAGCAAAATTCCGGATATCAATAGTTTTCAGCTGGACATTGGTCACATATTGTAACGTTGTTTTGCAGATCGTAAAAAAACCCGCAATGTTCTCGTTTGAGATTTCAGTCGAATGTTGTTGAAACAACCTGACTTGCTCGAAAACATGACTTCACAACAGCGGTGGTTCTAGGAACTTGCAAACTTGAAAAACATTTGCGGACACGATATGCATCGGCTTACACGCAGTTTTACATTTCGATAAAAAATTGATACCCAGAGCCTCCGATGGCTCTAGTGGCTTTTAAATTTGTAAATAAATAGGCCTATTGTATGCTTTATAATATGTAGAAACTTTGGACTGTGGAGTGTAAGTTGCAGACTTATGAAGAAAGCGAGAATAAATTGTAAGCGCGTTAATGTAATAATTTCGCAAAACCAGTGCAGCAATCCCAATTTGCAACACAAACAGTGAAAACGCGACAAAACACATCTGCGCGCCATCTTATCTTATGCTTATCTTAGCACTCGAACAGTGGTTATTTTACTGTCGGCGGTGTTGACGACAGTATTGTTTTCAGCATCATCGTTAGGTTTTTTTTTAATTTCTCGGTTTTCTGTTACCACGATACCTCATAAACCGCTGCACTTGGCTTGATAAATTTTGCGTAAACATTATCTTTACAACCTCCAAAATCTTATGGAATTTCAAGATCATAGGTCAAAGGTCAAGGTCACACGACCAGATTTTCATATTTTTCACCATTGAGGAATAGAACAAAAAGTTTATCAGCAAAAGTACATAAAGAGTTTTGGAGGGATTTGCCTAAAATGCGAAGATTACATTTTCTGCAGTGAAGTGCATTTTTGGCGATCACCTGGAGGTAGAAAAGTTTGTTGGACTCAGTTACAATCACTTTGATGTCACAGTGTTGCTAAAACTTACCGGTCAGTGTTAGGGCAAACGCGATCAGCGAGAAGCGACGGAGATGCATTCTGCTAGCTCTTCGTCTGTCGTATGCAATCCTACTGTGTACACACACAGTGTAATTTTATGTTGCAAGTCGTCATTTCTACTGCCGCGGGAGTAACGACAGTATTGTTTCAGCATCGTTGCAAATTTTTTTTTCTTTCCGTAAATACAATAACTTACCTACCGCTGCACGTAGCTTGACGAAATTTTGTACGAAAAAGTACTTTGATAACTTCTAGAGCTTTATTGAATATCAAGATCATAGGTCAAAGATCAAAGTCACATGAGTTTATGTGTGTTTCTTTAGTGCAAGATTTAGGCCTACTGGCAGTGTCTGGCACTGTTTAAAGTGGTCGGCCTGAACTTACGAAATGTCATTCGCTAGATGACGCCACTGCAAAAGCGATTTCGGCTACTCGTGGGCAGTACTTAGCCTTGAGGAAGGCTTTGCGATCGTTTTTTGCGTTTATTGCTACCAAGACGTTTTTGCTTTCGAAATAATTAATGCGCACTGCAGGCTTTTGTGCTGGCAAAAGCATAGGCATTATGAAATCGGTGATATACTTTAAATTCACGTTGTATGCATGTATGTAGCATTCAAATATTATTAACCCATTTTTGCTCGAATTATTTTGTGATTTACCATCAAAATGAGTGTTCCATTTTTGGAACTGTAAGAAAAAATGAGTTAATACGATGATCGTTCTATAAATAAGTTACAAAACAGCGTCATTGTGTTAGTTTTCCAAATATTAAAAAAAATCCAAAATATACATTTTGTAGAAAATTTAATTTCCATTACCGCCCGTGAGTTTTATTACGATGATGTCACTGTGACGTCATTTATTACTCCTCGCGAGCTACGTTCCCAACGTAACGAAAAAAGGTATATGTGATCAGTGTAATACTGAAAACCGATCGACGACCGACCTCTGTTCCTGGAAGAGCCTTTCTGGAAGAACTTAAACGGCCATATCTCCAAAACGGTGCTAGATAGACGCAGGGTCACAATGGACCACCCATAGGTAGTTGACACCCAGGAGTCGAATGGTCTTGTGACCGATGACGTCACGTGACCACAAAAGGTCAATGTCATAACGCCATTATCTTTGAGGCACCATATCTTCGTAACGGTGCCAGATAGATGCATGCGTTGAGGTATAACAAGATAAATGGCAACTAGCATCATCGACCATTATTGTAAATTTTCCTCTCAGTTCCTAAAATCGGGCAATATTTTATGAACATTGCGGAGACAATTTCCAATAACCATCGCAACGCCAGTAACTATTAGTATAATATTAAACGGGTCCCAATTAGACGACGGGTCTTTAATACAAGCTGAAAGGAACGAAAAAGCTCTTTAAAGAATACAAAAGAAAATGACGCGCGAGAGGAGTACATTAGACTGGTCACAATCTAATAATATTTCTTGTAAACATTAAATACGGCGACGTTGCCACTGAAACTGACTCAGAACAGTGTACCGTTATTCGTTTTTTTGGAGAGGACAAAAACACTTAATGCAAACAAGACTTATTCCACGTATGTGTCCAGTATATAACGACAAAAGTTTTACGAACAAAAGAATACACGTTTGTTGTAAGAAAATGCTAGGTGGGGGGCAGAAATTTCCATCAGATACCAAGGTGCAATTTCAGTCGTTCGTCAGTGGCTTGGACAGCAGCCAACATGGTTCATTGAGTCGGACATTCAGCAGCTTGTTGACACCTAGAACAAAATGTTTGAACAAACTCGGAAAATACGTTAAAAATGAAACACTAACGCTTTACATTTAAAAAAGTAACATTTTTTCTGTGTTGTTTGTCACTTGTAACTTATGATAAATCACTAGTGGAGAAATTAATACACAGATAGACTCTGTTCTATGAACAAATGACGTCACAATAATGACGTCATGATTAAAAAACTGTTTCATAATTATGTTAGAAATAAAAATTCTTTACAAAACGTATAATTATCTCGCATTTTTACGCGCCATAGCAGAATGCTTCGCGCGTCATAGCCATCGTCTAGGCGTCCGTCCGTCCGTCCGTCCGTCACACCCTGGCACTGTATCAAAACGGTACAAGCTAAAATCACAAAATTTTCACCATGGGCTGCCCCAAAATCTCGTGACAAAATTTCGTGAACCCTGGGTGCGGGGGTTCCCCTCGAACTAGGGCGTTAAAGACAGGTACACCCTCTAAAATACGTTATTTTGATCCTATTGGCTGTTCTAGTGTGAAAACGGTTACAGATAGGCCCCTAGGTACACATATGTTGTTTATCGTAACAAGCACTAGCGACAGGCTTTTTAGATTGATCAACATCGATGGCTTTGAACGATTTTGAACCTTCCCAAAAAGGGGTTTTTAATAATTTTTTTGCAAGTTTTAGATTCAGCGCCCATTTCAACACTGAATTGCGACGAGCCGACGAAATGGCTGGAGATAGACCAAAACAACCTGCGTATGAAATTTTCAGCACTAAACGTAGATTTCAGCAGTCCAAGTCACGACCCTTTATAGGTTTAAGGAGGCCAACGCAGGCGGGCATAAAAGACGGCTACCCCCCTAAAAAGTGGTTATTTTACCGCAATTATCTCGTGTAGCGTGAAAACGGTTGCAGATAGGTACAGACATGCTGTATATCATAACAAGCACTAGTGACAAGCTTTTTATTGATGTCAACGTCGATGACCTTGAATGACCTTGAACCTTTAAAATAAAGGTTTTTAGTGAATTTTTTTGCGATTTCCGGCTGCAACACACATTATTAGAGTAATTTGCGCCGAAATAGCTGGAGATAGACCTGGACAACCTGCGTATGACATTTTTAGCATAGAACGTACATTTTTAAAACTGTAAGTTTTGATCTCTTAAACTCAAGGAGTCTTCCGTACGGAGGCCTCAAATTTAAGTACTCTTTTAAGATGCATTAATATCTTATTGCTGTATGCCTACACTTATTGCCAAAATGGCAGGATTGCTGCTATTGTGCGTCACGTGAGCTTTGCTCAAATTACTAGTTTATATTTGAAAAACTAACAAAATAACGCTGCTTTGTAACTTATTTGGAACGACCTTTGTATAAAATTTTTTCAAGTTTTTAGAAATTTGAAAGGGCTCATCCTGACCGAGGGCGCTATATAAATGAAAAACGAATAGAATAAAAATTGGCGATTTCAACTGATAACTCGTCGTATCTCAGAAGCTGTGCGAGATAGAGCCAAAGTGAAGCCTACTATTGATCACTGATAAAAAATCATACACGCAGTTCAGTTGGTTCCAAAATTAATGACCTTGGATGGTATTTTACAAGCTAGTGTAGCAACGCAACTTAGATGTGACATTCAGTAATCACGTTCAGGGAGTGCGCTAATAAAAAAAATCTTTTTGAATCGGTCACGAAAATACGGACAAAAGTTAGTTGGCAGTTTTGGCACCATTTTTATGGACGACGTCACAGTATCGTCAGCCACTTACCTGTCAACCGGCGAATGATATATCGACACTAGCCGACGTCTGCAAGGCAGCATGAATAGACGATATGAAAAAGTTGAGCTGTCAGCAGGCAGGGTGATAAATGCGCTGTGCAATTATAGTCGATAATCTGGCGCCGTACAAAATGCACTCATCGCAGACAAGGTCATTACGCCGCGCTGACTACGGCTCAAACTCCATCTGCTTCGATTTGTGTGGATTTGCTGTACAATATTTGACAACATTTTTCTAATTTTTTTTTCGAAACTCTGCTACCCCAGTGTTTCTCCACACGTAAATTCAGTGTGGAGAAAACTCTGATACAAAACGAAATTAATCAAACTCTCAAATCATACAGACCAAATGAGTTTAAAGGAGTAAGCATGACCAAAAACGCGACAAACTTTAGACGTCGGTAGCGCAGAACTCGTAAAACGCAACATGTCTTTCGTAGACCTTTTGCAGACTGTGTCATTGTATCGTACGTGCTACTTTGGCCACGTTTTCTAAATTATTTTATTCTGCATGGTATTACAATTTATGACTTGCGTCTGTTAAAATATTTCAGAAACTTGAAGTACCGACACCGTTTTTGTTTTCTTTTTTTCAGTTTTGTGCTGCAAGTTAATCAACTGTCTGTATAGTAAGCATTGATTTTATCAGTCAAAGCAACAGTGTTTTAAAACGACAAACATGAAAAAAATAATTATTACAAAATCCGACAACAACATAATGCGTTCAGATTTCACTGAAAGCATAAAGTTAATAGTAATTTAGTAAAGACAAGCATACAAAATATTTCTACAAAATTCCACTGAAATTCTTACAACAAGCCAATAATAAAACAGTTTCCGCTGAAGGGGACGCTGAAATCGCGAGACCTGACATCGCGAGACCTGACAACGTGAGACCTAGCTGTGCAAATTGGTGCTAATTGAACACCTACATGTATGACTACTATGAACGACGGCCTATGAACTCCCCCTTACTTTGCACTTACAGGATGTGTTTATATCACATTAGGCCTACCCACTGTTGTGCTATAGAC
>Ga0209671_1001832_pt1 | contig 18556 bp, 12 predicted proteins | sample WorMetHERISLAND2_2_FD_187401 | JGI IMG/M metagenome (GOLD analysis project Ga0209671, IMG submission 187401) | Marine gutless worms symbiont microbial communities from Max Planck institute for Marine Microbiology, Germany - Olavius geniculatus... | ecosystem: Host-associated > Annelida >...
CTCGGAGATACCTTGGAAAAAAAATTAAAAAAATGAAAAATAAAAAAAAAACATCTGCGGGAAAACAGAAGGCCGCCGGAGAACTACCGTTTCTAGCCGAGCGAACTAATTAATGCACGATAAAAGTGAAAGGCCTGTAAAGAACCCCACACATCTTGACATGTTGCGCGACTTTTAGTCCAACATATTAATTGCACAAACTGTCGAAGAAGTGCAGTTTGGGGCGCTGCTATAGTAGGACGCCGCAAGTCGAGCTGACGACGGCGGCGGCGTCAGAATTGTCGTAGAATGTCGTTAGACGGTGACAAATCCCGCTTGTGGGGTCGAGCGGCGCGTCACAGTCACACATCGTGATCTACAAAACCAACTCGACTGCAGAACCACCTTGTAAGTATTTAAACCCCACTCAGCTCTCACTGGTACTGCTATTTTTTACAATTTCGGCTGCAGTATTACGTCATAAACCAAACGACGGTGCAGTCTATGCGCTCTGTCCGAGCATGGTTTCAGTATGATACCGTACTGTCAGGAGTGGTATAAGCTCGCCTCGCACCGCGTGCTCGCTTATCCACTCCAGCAATGGGGTATCTAGTACAAACCGACGTTCTTGTCATAGTCGAATGTCGAAACGCATTGCGATTTTATTCTTCAGTCCGTCCGTCACTCGCGTGGTTTGCATCGAATAGCTGAATGTATCCTTAATTTTCTTCTCATAGCTAATGAAGCATAGGCCTACTTTATTGTCACATTAAATATCTTGCTTCATTTGCACATTGCCATGCAGCCAGTTCGAAGTGTTCTCCTATGCGAAGTCAGATCGCGTTCGGCAAACGGACATCAAAAGTGCTCGTGTGATACTTCTGTATGTTTATTGCCTACGCAAACTAAGAGTCCTGTTGGCGTCTTTGGAAATCACTGCGGCGAACGTAACGAACGGCTGCTTGCTTGCACTTCAAACTTCGCCGTACATCACGCCCAGAAACAAATAAAAAGAGCAATAATGACCAGCGTAATGTCTGTTTGTCCGCCGGTGTCCCATTATAAAATCCCTCAGAAAAGTTCCTCCCGGCCGACAATTTACCGGTAAAAATCCGCCCCGCCCGGCGGCCGGCCGAGCGGGACGGATTGTACCGGTAAATTGTCGGCCTGAGAACTGGAGAGATTTTTCTGGGGGGGGATCCTATAATCGGGAAACTTCTTTATGAGGCTGGCGATATTTTAATGAAAGGGAGCCAAATCAAATCCGTTACTATCTCTCCCCGGGCCGATTTTTCATGGGGGAGACATTTTAATGTGATACCGGCTTTATGAATGCGGATTGCAGACCTCCGGCGACTTCATTTCTCGCTCACAGAGACCGGTAAACTCGGACACGCATCCGGGCTCTCGGCGTCCATTGACTTTGCTGATGTGACCGCCGACGTTACTAACGAAGCCAAACCGCCACCTAACCATGGCGTATTTAATGCGAATAATGCGCGAGTAAATGAAAGTTGCAAATATAATGCATTTAATAAACACAAAAACTCAAATACCAAAAGAAAGTAATTTTGGACCACCCTGTACGTACGTCGTATGTGCGCCAGACTCCAGTCGACGTCATGTTAAGACGAAACCGATTGGTTATAGTAGTTATTGGCAGTATTTCTTATTTTGTCGTTTATTGTACAATTGCGGTCTGACGGTGGTTGCATTAAAGAAGCATTTGATTGATTTGATTTGATAAAGACTGCGGGCGGGGCATTTAAACGTACAACCGCGCCAACAGTAGCAGCAGCAGACGAGCCTAAGCCTAACCCTAAACCCTAACCCTTAACCGGGTAAATGCGACGGACCGCGAGCAGACTTGAACAGCGGCGCTATGGGTTCAAAAGTAAACGAAGACATGAAGTTGCAATTTACCGACAGACGACTACAAATTTACGACAGAGTGCTCAGAATTTTACAACACTTCACTTTTAAATTTCCCGATAATGGGTTTTCAGGAGCACCAAATTTTACACGTTTGGACGGAAATTTTCCAACAAAAAAAGATTTTTCAACAGCCCAGAATTAAGCAAAGTTGCCCCACTGGTCTCCCTGTCAGGACGCCATTAGACTGGAATCTGCATGTCGTGAGCGGTCGGTTATATATCGACGACCGGACGACGTCGTCAATGGCGAGCGTGTCAGGACGATGAGACCAAGACGTCGACAAGGAATGCAATTTTCCGCCCATCGCTCGGTCGGACGCCGGGCTTCTGACGTCTCTGGTACACAACTTGGAATAAACTGAAACTACAAAGCTATGTCATTTTATTTGAGATCCCTTCATTTCAGTTCAGTGCATTTAGTCGGCTTTGTACGCACCTTTAATTGCCCAGCTTTGGCTTCTGGCGTCGCTGATGCACGACATGTCGCAGCTTTGTTCTTGTTCGCGTGTGACAGAGACACGTCCAGTCTTCCAACCACCAAACCATAGTCTGAATATCGTCGCCAGGATTGTGGAACGTTTTGCGCAGTGCCTTCGATGGCTGTATTAAAACAATTCGTGCGCTGGGCGCACGGACGACAGAAGAATGAATAGTGAATGCCATATACGAGTGGCTGTTTTATTAGTTAGAAAATTCTTAAAACGAAGGAGAAGCTAAAAAAGCGGGACTGTAAAACGAAGGAAAAATCGCAGGGGTGAAAACGCAGAACTAGAAAATACGGGAACACTGTGCAAAGTAAACTGACTGCGAACGACGTACATGACGAGAAGCAATAAGTCAGTCACATACATGCAACATATTGTCGGCTTTTGCACAGACCAGTATATATTAAGATCGGGCCATAGGTTACTACAGTGCACGAATCGTTCTCGTACAGCATCTAAGAAGGTGCACGGAACGTCTCAATACCGCGTACTGCGAGAATCCATGCGTGGCACGGACCGCACATAAACTTAATTACTCGTGTGACGCCGCGAATCACTGTGTGAAGGTCAAAGGCAAGGTCAGACTCAGCCGCAGCAGCGGAGAGGCCACGTCACGGACAGGCTATACCAGACTAGAGTCACTAGACTCGCTGCCGCCGCGGCGTGTATGCCGTACGTCGATATATACAATCAGTCAGTAAACAGTTTCTTCAGACCTACGGTGGGTGCTCTTTCTATGCGCAAACGCAGGAAAAAATCGGGAGAAAATCTGGAGAGAGCACAAGGAAAGTTTCAGCAGTAGCAAAACGATCATAACAGCGACATTCGGTGAAGAAATCGTTCAAGTAAATGCATACAGGGAGAGTGCATGGGTATATACGCAGTAAGTAAGTAAAGTAAAGTAAAATGTAAATTTATATAGCGCATATTGTTAAAATCAACCTCTAATGCGCAGCTAACCATGCAGAGTTAATCTTTCGATAACGATCAGTTAACCCAGAAATAGCCAATCGAACCTGTCGGCCGTTACTGCTAGGTCGTCCTGGATAGTTGGTAAAATATATTGACATAACTTTAATTTTACATTGGCGTGCGCATCGAAAGGGCTGCTGTACTGGTCGATATTCAAAAGAACAGGAAGAACCCATGCATTTAATTCCAACAGCAGTTAAAAGGGTTACAAATGAGAGGAGTCGGATAGCTTGATGAAATCTGCGAGGACGCGTTGACATAAATGAACGCAAGCGCACGGCGTCCAGGTAGGAAAAGGCAATTCTCGCGCGATGTCATGACAGGCAATCTGTACCGGACACATCTAGAATTACATCGAACGCAGCCATGCGCATGCCAAGCAATCTACTCGCCGCTTGACACCTAGTCACATATGACGTATCGAGTATGCCGGACATAATGAACACGCGAAAACGTAGTCGGAGTAGCCCATTTCGCCGAATCCCTAACTCTAACCCTAACCGCTTGGCTTGGGAGTTGAACCCCCAACTGTTTTCTCAACCCTCCTAACACACTGTCAAATTATGCACTGGTGGTCAGCTATACTATAATACATACTATTTACATCACAATTTTAGTCGGCTCCGACCATCGAAAAGTTCAACGCCCAGCTATTTTTTTCACAATTCAAACACTGCCTAACCCTGACCGTAACCCCATACCCTGATCCTTAACCCAATCCTCAACCTTAAAAGTAAGTGCAGACAAAATACTATCAAGCAAAAAAGGAAGCACACCGCGTACTCTGGATGACACATTTTACTGCCTGGTATGTTACGACTATACATTTGGCATTAAAAAAGGTATAAGATGGACGGAGCGATGGGACTGGAATCCGGGCGGGTATTTATGACGTCGAGAGGATCGGATCGACCTGTGTGATCTCGGCGGATGTACGTAAGATTCGATATCCGTCTTCTCCCGTGTTGAACTGAACCGACGTGAACGCGCCGGTGTCCCATTATAGGATCGCCGCCCAGAAAAGTCTCCTCTGGCCGAAAATTTACCGGCAACAATCCGTCCCGTCCGGCGGCCGCCCGGGCGGGGGGGATTTTTGCCGGTAAATTGTCGGCCGGGAGAGACATTTCTGGGCGGCGATCTTATAGTAAAGAGACTTTTTATGGAGCCCCGGCGATATTTTAATAAAGGGGAGACAACAAATCCGTGATTATCTCTCCTCGGGCGGATTTTTCATGGGGCAAACGGAGTGCCGCAGTAAACAAGGTTTTATGTGCGACTGTCTTCGACATCAGATGCCGTCGTTCGTTTGCCATCTGCCGCTGCTGCGACGCTAACAGCAGCAGCAGCAGAAGCACTAACAATTGCATTTGCCTTCGAGATACAGCAACAGCTGCTGCTACAGTACAACAGATCTATCTCTGATCGATGCATTTCCAGGCCGGATGTCATTACGGCCAGGTCATTACAGCTAGTAGCGCCGACTGAATGAGATTTCGTTTAGTCGACGCTTCCTTTGTCTTCGTGACTACCCGAATCTATAACTGTCTTGACCACATTGTTGGTCTTGAGAAAAGTCTTTGTTTCGGACACACTTGGTTTTTAAAAAGTCTTGTTTACATTACTGCATTAAACTCACGGTCATTCTCGGTAGAACTGTTTAACCCGTCAATGACCGTCGTTTTTAGAAAAAAGACATATACTCCGACGATAGGTCACAAATAATTCGGTTACTAATAGTTTAAGCGCCAACGTACGGTACATTTTCAAAGTAGCCTACAACCTATGGTGGCTGTATTCAAGGGCAACCTTATCAAAGTTATCCGTGTTCCTCCGTTTTCACTCTACAATATCATTCAAACCCTTTCTTTTCTTTTAACTCATCGGTTTTAGTTTTCGGTTTGTTTCTTTCGTTTTCTGTTCAGATAGACGGTCAGACCAACAACGATGTAACTGCAATCAGCATGCAGCAGCAATTCATTGCGATGTGAACGCACCGAATGATATAGGCATAGACCCACTGCGCTATACGCTGGTGTTGCATTTGCATTTTCAATGTTAGTCCCATTGTCAGGCAATTCACGGAATGCAATCTTTAACACTCAACGACAGATTGGAGGACTAGCAGCCAGCGACTGACTGTATAGAGAGTGGTTCTTCTTGACTCAGTTGCATATTTTATGTACGGACACAACGTCCTGCTAGGAAGTGGCATCTAGATGACTGCCGATTCGCAAGAAAGATAAACTGTACGTAACTCTCTGCTTTTATGTAGCTGTAATCCAATGCTGTTCTAAGATCATTTTCATTTTCATGATCTCCAGCATCCGCCACTATTCGTTCCGTCTTCACTACTTTTTAGCCTACCGTACTTAAGTAACAGTCGAGCTTTTGGTACAGTTGTCGTCCGTCCATCTGTCCGTCCGTCTGTCTGTCCGTCGTCGTCGTCTATCACTGATCTACTGTGGATAAACGGTGCGAGATAGGGCCTAGGTTGCTATTTATCACTAATAGGAAGTCGCATATTGGCTTTCAAATGACTTGTAAATCACTGACCTTGGATGACATTGAAAGGTCACAACGCACTATGATACGCCAATCCTGCGGTATTGTGGCTAAACGGTAAATCGTAAAGGGTCGGCTATGGTACCGTCGAATAGAACGCTAGCAACTTCCTGTAGGCTGTCAATAGTAACCATGTGTCTATCTGCAGCGGTTTGGCCGCAATTTTCATTAAACAATATTTCAAGCTATAAATGGCCGCATTTCGGAAACGGCGAGAGATACGGCCAAAGTTACTATTGATTACTAATAAGAAATCGCATACGCCCTTTCAGATAAGATAAAAAATCATCGACCTTGGATGATCTTGAAGGTCACTGAAAACCAGTACGGTCGGCTATTCTAGCGACAGCTGGGCTTATTGTTTTTGTTTGCGTTTGTTTTGCTTTTATGTTGGTTGTTTGTGTTAATGCTGCCGCAATGGCGAAATAAAGTTTAAAAGTTCGTGTTACTTTCTATGCATCCTTTCCACACAGACTGGTAGCCTTCCCTGGTTTGATTTCGTGGCTGGTGAATTGTGTTGCATGCAAATCGCATGCGATTTTATTTCAGTTTTGTATTTAGTTTTATGATCGCGTTCGTACATATAGGCCTACTACGCATCGCCTTAGAGGCCTCCAATGAGCCACAGAGACAACCATCTTTTCCATTTAATAGTACAGAGAGTCCAGAATAACTTCAAAAATCTACCGCGGACGGACGGTCTGTCTTAGTGAGTCCGACGGGTAGACTCCGCAGGTCGTAAGTATAGTTGCCGCTGGAGCGAAGCCGGAGACAAGCAGAGAAAGCGCATTTGCCCGGTCGGTCACAGAGTAGGCCTACTCTGGTCGGTGGTCGGTCACGTAGGGGACTGTTATGAGTCAATAGTTCTCGGCGTGGCGACCGGTGCCCCATTATAAGACCGCCTTTCAGAAAAGTCTCCCCCGGCCGACAATCTACCGGCAAAAATCCACCCCGCCAGGCGACCGACCGGGCGAGACGGATTGTTGCCGGTAGATTGTCGGCCGGGGAAGGGGAAACTTTTCTGGAAGGCGATGCTATAATGGGGAGAGACTTTTTATGCATGCGGCCGGCAATATTTTAACAATTCCGTGATTATTTCTCCCCGGGCGGTTTTTTCACGGGAAGACATTTTAATGTGACACCGCGTGCGCGTCTCTTCGGCGACATTTTATCTCGCTCATCCACGCGACTTACAACGAGATCCATCTGTCAGACTGCACGCTTATTGCAGTAGAACCCCGGCCTAACCCTCCATATTCACGCTCACTGTGCTCGCACCCCGCAGCAGCCGACCCGCGGCATGATACGGCGCGGCGCCGACTGTATCCGGTGTCACACCGGCGTCCAAATCAACCAGCGAGGTATGAAATCCCATCTTGAATACGCCTCGATTCGGTCGGCATCAGACGCGGTTATTTCTACCCTGGCAAATTTGGACTATTTTTTCTAAGCGGCGTTTTCCACTAACTTTTCCGTAACTTAGGCCTATCTATGAAAATGTGGCAAGCAAGATCAAAATACCAACGGCATATGCATATCAAAAATTTCTGACAACAGCGAGCTCGAAGAAACTGTTCCTGGCGATTGTGACACCGAACGACAACCGGAAGTAACAATGCGGAAGTGACAATATACACGTCTTAGACGCAAATCTTCCAATTCAGGCTAACCGCCTCGCGTCAATCACTTTGCAATCGACACTTTTGTCGAGCTCGCTGTTGTCAAAAATCTTCAAGTTTCTGTTGGAATTTCGACGCAGTCCGTGAGTTTTTTCCGGTTTCGAGAGCCATTTGCGGTTTTCTGTCACTGTGTTCGCTATTAACACAGTGTACGCAGCATGCACAAATTGCCATGTTTAACGCAGTACAGGTTAGTGGAATTGTGAATTATAAAGACAGAGTTATAGGGTTAGGGTTAGGGATAGCTGCAAATTTTCGACGTAAAATGCTACGAGCGCTCAACATTTCTGATTTGCTCTTAAATTTCCCAAAATGGGGATTTTCGACCGCAAATTCTGCGATTTTGGAAAGAAAGGCTAAAATTTAGAACGGTTGGGGCATTGTCGCCTTCTTCTCTGCCCCAACGCCGCCTGTAGGCCTACAGCTGCGACAAATGCAATGTTAAAGAGCGTACACAGCGATGTAACTAAACTGAACTTAACTGAAAAAAACTGAAATGAGATAACATAACGTCTCGGTTCAGTTCAGTTCAGTTCAGTTAGATCGCTCTGTACGCGTCTTTATGCTGCCGCGCCAAAAATACGGCGTTGAACCTGCTCGGGCAGACAGACGACTGCATGGGCCAGATAATGGGAATCGTTAATGGAACTGGGAGTATGGGAGTCAAATTTGGTTAGCTGCAAACGGCGCGCGAGTGAGGGTCCACTAGATTCATCCGCCGACGTCTATTCTGGAGTGCAACGCAAAATGGCATTGCCAGTTACGCCTGCAGGTGTCCAATTATAGAATCACTCCGTCCAGAAAAGTCTCCCCCGGCCGACAATTTACCGGCAAAATCCGCCCCGCCCGGCGGCCACCGGGGCGGGACGGGTTTTTACCGGTAAATTGTCGACCGGGTGGAGACTTTTCTGGGGGGGAGAGAGATCCTATAATGAGGAGACTTTTATGGTGCTGGCCATATTTTCATAAGGGGAGACGTATCAGTTCCGTGATTATCTCTCCCCGGGCGGATTTTTCACGAGGGAAACATTTTAATGTGACACCGGCGCTGCAGCTCGCGTTGCCTAAACGGCTAAAGGTATCGCAGACACATTAGCATCGATCGACGGACGCTAGCTCATGCCGACGACGAATTTTACGAGGCAATTTACGCGCAGTTTATAGCATAATAAGACGCCGCTCATAACGCCGCCGCCGTCGATGCAAAGGCACACTTCGCATCAACCTATAGCCTATACTATAGAGTATACCAGCCATCTGTTGCGAAAATCAGGTCCTCGAAGGGTTGAATAAAACCTGTCCGGATTTTACGCACGAAATAAAATCCGAACAATTCGTTCCTATGCGAGCAAGTTTTTCGACGGACAAAGAGAACCGTCACACGAGAGGAGGGGTCAACATTACAGTGCCATTTTCTCAGAATTATTCGCATATCAACGCAAACCGTGGCCCTGTACAAGAAAATAAAACGATCTGGCTAATGTCTTCATCAGATTCTACGTCTCCAATTTTTACCGCTGGACAAGTTAAGCATTAGACATTAAAAATGGCTTACTTCTCTTGGAACAATTTTATGGATATCCGTTAAAGGAATTGCATCGCGGCATCAAGCCAAGGTCTAACATGAAGAGGCCTATGCTTTAAATCAGGATAGACATTTTTGTTGCTACAAACTTCTGAATGTTATAATTTTTCCATATAGCTTGCTGTAAATGATCTACTTGCACCGTTTTCATTTAGATGCGCAAACTGCGTTCCTGTTTTGAGTTTGTCTGCATGTATTTAGCTTTATGTTCATGGTCACTTGGCGATTATCTATTTAATTATTTTGAGGCCTTGAGCAGTAAGGGAGTGTTCAAAGTTTTCTGGGAAAAGTGGATGCAATTAAATATCTGTAATGAAATGATGACTAACGAAACGCACCTGTTCAAGGTCTGTCACTCACTACCAAGGCTGAAAAACTGGTCCGATAAACCTATTTTAGGTCTAAAAACCTTAAAAACATCAGAAGTCCAATTTTTAAACTTCATCATTATTATTTTAGAGCTAACCAGAACCCTAAAACTAAACGTCTGAACAGTACTGTAAAAGTACGTATAATATAAGTTATATTGTTTGATTTATTGTTTGAATAGCGAGAATATACCGCAAGATTGCAGTTTGAACGATTAAATCTCGTATATACATGTATGCAATAGCCTACAATTCCTGTCTAAATTGTTGAGACTTATGTTGAACGGTAATAGAGGTCCCTTTGCCTGCTTCCTGATACTCATTGATGATGATGATGATGACGATGGACATATTGATGACAAAATGGCTGACTGTACTCACGGGACTGGATGAAATCGAATCGATTGACGACGTCATCGACGGTGCTGTATGTGGAAAGATGAAGCGTCCGGTTGTGCGGCTGCAGAGCAAGTTTGAGCGCGGCGTGACCGTTCGCTACCGTCTCAGCACTAAACAATGCACCTGCGCCATCCAACACATCAGTACATCACATGACCCGACCCAGTGGCGGAGGCAAAAATGTCAATCGGAGGGGGTTCGTCTCCCTTTCCGTCCCTTCCTCTTTCCTCCCCTCTTCTCCCTCCCTTCCTCCGCTTAAAAGTAAAAAACCAAAGTCCTTCCCGAGCCTCACGGCCCATAGGGCGGCGCTGATCTCCGTTTCCTAAGACCCTCAGCCAGACACCAGTTTTTACACTGCGAGACCACGGATACGGGGCCAGTGTATCGCGCGGTGTGTCTGTTTACGTCCCAGCGGTGAAGCCGGTACCAAATTATACTGCTTGGTGACAAAGGCAAATGTGTGTGAATTACTTGCCTAAGGTCGTTACCCGGCAGTGTCCTGGTGCGGAGTTGAACCTGCGCCTCTGAGTTACCTCAGGATTACAAGTCCGACACGTTACCACCGAGCCACTTAAAAGTAGGACCCCTAAAATCTAGCTAGAGGGTCTGGGGGAGCGCTGTGAGCTCCCCAGCCGGGTCTGCGCCGAAGCTCCAGCTAAAATCGAATTTGCTGTAACTTTAAAGTACGAGATCTGGTGGCAACAATTTTAATTAGGATTTTCCTGTAAATACACTGACCAAATTGGCAAATTCAGTGCTGCAGTCTAAACATATGCTTATGTCTTGTCTCAGGAATTGGAGACGGGGCTGGGGCCCTGGGTCCTCTTTATCTACGCCACTGACCCGACGAGTTACCATCAGTTTTAACGCCAACGCTCGGTCCGCAGCATCTCCGTGCCCGGAATCGATATCGGCAACGACTCTGGGAAGATTCGATGAATCAGCCAGGCCAAGCCCCGTCGGACAGTACGTAGCAATATTATAGGCCTATAGTTACAGCTATCATCAATATTCATCTCCCCATCCATTGTTCTGCCCGGACAGGCTGACCTCTGTCTCTGACGGATGCACTGGTTGACCGGAGAATGCGTATTAGCCGGAGATCAACGTGACAGCCAGCCAGACAGAACAGAAAGCATGCACTGGCTGTTCAGACTGCCACTGTCTACGGTACTGTGTCCAGACTGAAACTTTGCCACTAATTTTCGTTAAACACTGGCAAATTATTACGTTAAAAGCAAGCACTAGATAGACAATCGATTTCCACTGTGTCCGAAAAAGGTAACTCTTTAGATATTGTACAATAAAAATGTTTAGGGGGGTAACAATTTATTGCGGATTAAGTGTACAACATTTTGTTTAGATTCGTTTAGATTTAACATTTCTATTTTGCAGTGTCTAGGGGTTACTTTTTTCTGAACACAGTAAATTGCAGACCAACAGTGGTCATTGAGGTAGACCTATACACGGCGAATGGTTCGATCGGGACAGCCAAACGAGCAAAAACAAAACTGTCGTGCAGCAAACTAGAATTGAAACGATGCAACACAATGATATTATTATTATTATTATTTTTTACTCTCGGTACTCCGTTCCCGAGGGAGCCTAAAAATTAACTACGAAATACAAAGGTGGGTACGATCGTCAGTCCGTGCAGTCAGCGGCCGGCAAACTGTCGTGCAACAAAACAGCATTGAAGCGCTGCACTAAAACAGAAATCCTCTGAAACAAATAACTGGTCTCTCTAGCCTCGCCAGAATTAATTGAGATCCTTCTTATTATTATTCAGCGAAGAACTGAAACGAACAATCAGCATAAACGGCGCAATCTAATATACTCGATGAACTGCGCGTCTGGAGAACACCCACGACGCTTTCTTAATTACTGGCGCGTCGTTTAACAGTGGCCCAGCGCTAGCGGCATGTACAGTATGTGCCAAAAAATAACCCAACTTGTTTTTGTCAGAACTTCGTCCAATCTCCACCAAATTTTATAATTTTTGGTACACAGATAGCCAAGACGATAGAATAATGTAAGATACACTCATTGTCCACCTCACGTAATTTATGTCAACGCACTACCATGTAAAACGCGGATGCTCCAAATTGTTATATTACACAGTGATTATCAGTATTACATTGCGAACTTTTTTTATTATCAATTTGACAAAGAGTGCCATGTGATGTAATAATTTTGTGGTTATTAATATTTTATGCTGAAAATAGCTGACAACAAAATAACTGACCGATGAGCTTCAAACATATTTTATCTATGAATGAGTGCTGTGCATTTTGATCAGTTGATCGTTAATGCTGCTGTCAGCCGTGGCGTCACGTCTAATCCATTGTATACACTTTGGGCAAAAATTCTAATAATTTGGAACCAAGTTGTTACGCAAACTTATAATTCTGCTAAAAATCACATTTTTGTTTATCGTGTGCTTAATTAAGTCGTTAGAACTTTAACAGAAACAACAACTGAGCATTATGCAACAATTTAGAGCATCTGCGTTTTACACGGTAGTGTGTTGACATAAACTATGTGAGGTGGACAGTGAGTGTACCTTACATATTTCTATCGTTTTGGCTATCAGTGCGCCAAAAATTATCAAATTTGGTAAAGATTTGACGAAGTTCTGACAAAAACAAGTTGGGTTATTTTTTGGCACATCCTGCAGTAGTCTAGTAGACTACAGTGTCGCTTCGAGGTACACCATTAGGAACTAACTACGAGGACTTCGATCTATGAAATATTTATATGCGAATATCTTCCGCGCGCTCATGGCTCGTCGCGATTTATCGTACGTGCTATCTCGGCCTGCGTGGCAGTCGGTCGGTCATCTGGCCGCCTGCGACAAGAGAATACACTCACACTACACGTTCGCCATCAACGACCGACACCGCGCTCGACCCAAGGAATCAACGCCCGCCTCGACAGAGATGATGACGATAGTCGACCGTCTGAACAGTCAGTCGGACCCCCACGCTTTGATTACCCGCCCTACGTACTGCACCGGCTGCAAGTAAGTAAATAAGTAACAAGAAGCCCAGCAGTCGCTAGGGTGGGTCGACCGTACTGCATACGTCCGAAGGTCAGTGTCCGACTTCCGGCCGCGCAAAGAAAGCGATAGTAACTGCCAATAGGAACTCGTCATCGCCTTATCCAACGGTACCATCGCCGCCCCCCCTCGCCGTCCCTATGACGTACCGTTAACCCACAATAGTGCGTAATGGCCCTTTAAAATAATCCAAGATCGATGCTTTTTATTTCATATGAAAGAGCTTATGCGACTTCCTATTCTTGATTAATAGAACCTGGGCCATATCTCTCACTGTTTCCGAGATACGGCCAGTTTTCGGTTAAAACATTATTCCTACCTTTTCGATTCAACCATAATTTAGAAAATGTTCCCCTTGCACTAAATCGATGAAAATTTGCACGCCCAGGTTTAAGACACATGGCTACTTATTCGTGTGAGAAATTTCTTCTAAGGCCTAACGCTTAACCACAATACATTCGTGACAGACGACAAACGACGGACGAACGACAGATAGACAGACAGACAGACGACAACGGTACCATATAGCCATCGTTACGTGAGTACGGTCGGCTATAAACATAAATTTGTAATAAAGCGTTCTAATGCGCTCCGGAAACGCGGACATTTTCCCGCCGGATATTCTCGCTTCCGACATTTCCGATGCCCGTTTTGGAAGAACGTAATTTAACATCCACTCGCCTCTGCACGTCTACGACAGGCTATGATAAGATATTTTATTGAAACAGCCGCCGTCAGCGCTTTTTAAATTAAAAGCTTACACAATACAAATACTGCACTGTATTAATGATTTTTAATTATAAGTTTATTTTTTACTTTAAATATTTTTCATTTTTTTATGATGTATACTAACTTGGGATGGAACACTTGAGAAAGATAATGCAACCGCGTTGGCATGCACTTTTGCTTGCTTCGACGTTCCTCGATTTGCTTCCATCAATTTACAAGTGTGTCAGCTTAACCGCTGTTTTAACGCTATTTGAAAACTTTCTTGTCGGAGCCTCTTTCTTAAATGCGACGCTTCAGCACATTAAAAACTTTTAGCCCCCTTGTACTATACTCGTAACTCATCTCAACTTCATTGAGTTACACAAGGCTTAAACGCTTGGAATAAACACACAGAGAGACCGTATACAAAAAGATATATACGCCACTTTGAAAAACAATCAGAACATGAAAAATCGCAAAGAATGGCAATATTGCACAGCATCACAAACGCAGCCACTAACACTTAAGGCGCGTACGGCGCGACATAACTGAACCGAACCGAACTCGCCTATTGATCTGTTCAGTTCAGTTCAGTTCAGTTACGTCGCTCTATACGCGCCTTTACTGGCGAACGACGGCAATAAAAGTAATCGCACCGTGTTGCGCAAACAGTACTGCTCTACATCGTGTGCGCAATAGCAATTTATCGTCGTACTGTATTGTATTGACAGCGATATTCCGACAGATTCTGCGGCACGGGAGCACCACGCACAACTGAAGAGAAGACTACTGAATAAAAATTACTGTCTGTAACAGCGTCAGCATCGTCATCATTATCAGCATAATAATAGTGCTTTGGCTTGCGCGACCGATTAACGACCTAAGAGAAACACGTCCCTAAGGTTACTAGCGAAAACTCATTCATTTTCTTTCTTTGACCTTTACAAGCCGACCTGGATTCAATATTCAGCATACATGACTAGCACAATCATACTGCAGCACCAACAAACTGGACTTTCGAGACATTAGGCCTAAACATGTCGTTGAGTACGCCATTCCTTTTTTACTCGACTATCGCCGGTACTCACTGCTTCTGCACACGGAGGGATGGCCAAGCTGAGTTGCTTTAGTTGATTTGGTATGCGGCGTCGAGCAGACGGTCACCCATCTCAGTACTAACCGGACCGGTGTCATGGGCCCAGCTTCGGCTACCGCCGAGTTGAGTTTACCACAGAGTACTACTGCACATGCGCGACTTACTTTCATGTCAAGTAGGTAAACGTGGCCCCCCACGTAAGATGGGCTCAGCTTGCCAAGCGGGCTGACCTTACCACGGGACGAATTAATGATATTATCCATGTAATTTACCGACTATGCTGACATTACCTGACTAATTAAAGCATTTTTACTGGTTGCATTGCTCAGTATCATTCAGTATTGCGTCACGATGTTTGAATTTGAAAATGCGTAGGCCTAGGCCTATACCAGCAACCATTGTCATATAAAAAACTGAACTAAAAAATTCTGAAGAACATGATCTTGTCGTCAAGGCAAAAAATAAGCGTAATACAATGAAGGCATACGTTCTTTTCTAAACTGGCCAAGGCATTGTGTGGCATTTCTTGTGGTAGGACTACCCTGTTAGTGCTCAGGTTTCACACTCAACCCGGTAAACTCAGCACACCGTGATAAATAAGTAAGTCGCACATGCGCAGTAGTACTCTGTGCTAAACTCAGCCCGGTTGTGAGCTGAGCCCATGACACCGGACGTAACAACAGTGATCGATTCCAACGAGTTGCACCACCAAAGCCGCTCACACATGCGCAGAAAACAAACTTTAAAATAAACTTAAATAAAAATAAAACAACATAGACTACTGTAAACTGACTTAATTTGTTTTATTCGCAGTACCTGCAAACCCCTACGGCTAAAATAACTTATCTGCAAGTTTGTAGCGCCAAGTAAAAACAATAAATGGAGTCTATACGGCAAACGTCTCGGGTTGTTATAGTTTATTTCATCGCTCGTGTGCCAGCGCCCTGAGTCAGACAAGTAAAAAAAACTTCAATACACGCGAACGTCGGGCGCGCGTTCGCGAAACATTTCTTTTATGCCTTCTTTTATTGGACCACCATACATTACGTCTCTGTCCGCTTAGGACTTTTTACAGTAGACGACGATGTAGCTGGGCCCTAATGAACGAACATTCCGTTGAAGCGTTCGTAGTATATATGTATGGCGGAATCTTTGTCGACATTGCCGGCCTATATGCTACTCACATGTGCCACGCTTGACCAGTTAGCGGTAGTAATGGATGCTTTGGGATTATTCCTTTTCCCGCGCGTCGCCCTGTCGGCATTAAAGCTTGCAACGGTCTCCACAGTAACATCCATTAATCAACACTCGTACTCGTATTCCGCTCTATAGTTGCCGCTGCTGCCGCCGTTGCTAGATTATCGCCGGTCGCCGTAGCTAAAAATTTTTCACGAAGTCGAATCTATATTTTACTTTCTTCACTCGTCTTTTGCCGACTCCTTTACTCTCGTCAGCTCCAATGCGACAATTAAGACGTAGATGACGTAAACGTAGAGCGGATACATGAGCGCTGGCCTTAGCTTCGTTGCCCGCCTCTTTGTACAGTACACACTCATTATAATGATTATAATTAGAGCCTATAAGACTACAGGCCCTGCAGTACACTTTATTTCTAAAGTAGGCCCTAAGTTAATTTCAGTGCAAATAACAAGAATCGAAATGTTTGAGTCAGCGTCTAAATGTAAACTGAGAATGTGCTGCATTTCACAGTTCAAGCCTAGCCTAAAAACAACGATAATCAAATTAAAACTATTCAATTAAAACTAGAATGAGAAGCAAAGTTTTATAGATGGCACCTAAAGATGCACACAGAGTTTGTGCTGCATTTAAGATAAGTGAATAATCAGCAATCTTCTACACGCTTACGTTTTCAGTTCGTCTGGGAATAAAATGAGTTCATACAAAAAAGTGCCGCCGCTGCTTCTGCAGCTGCGACAGCGTGAATTAAACAATTATCGCAGTTGTCAAATTTAAATTACCAAGCTTTTACCGGTCAGTGCGTTTTAGAACGTTTGCGGTTAAATACAGCGCAGCAGAGCAAACTTGCTTTACCACAATTCAATTTTTAGTTAAGTTTCCGTAGGGGCCTGCGTTTTATCTGCGTTTTGTCTGAAGTCTGCAAATATATTTTAAAAATTAATAAAATTAATCTAGTATGACGTCAGAGACTCACCGACTGCTGAAGGAGAAACGACGCCGAGGCACAGTGAGGCGACGGCACAGACAAGTGCCAGCAGCCTGATGAGCCGCCACTCATCGCGCATTCTCCTTACACCGCTCCGCCACCCACCACGAGTAGCATCGTGACTTAGCGACCACGCTCAGTTGGTAACGTCTTTGGTCGCATCAACAAAGTTAATCGACGCCGGGCCGGGTTAGAAGTCGGATGGGTGGCCGTCCGTCTGCAGGCTGGTAACCATCTCGGTAGGCTATGTAACTAGCCACCCAGGTCAACTCAGCCTGGCCATCCTTCCGCGGGTAGGCGCAAGGAGTACCGGCGAAACAGGCACACCGCGCGATGCACTGGCCCCGTATCCGTGCTCACCACCCCGCAGTCTAAACTGGTGTCTGGCTGAGGGCTAATGAAACGGAGATCAGCGCCGCCCTGTGGGCCGTGTGGCTCGGGAAAAGACTTTACGTTTGCTTGACGTAGCGAACGCGACGAGAAGCAACGGACGTCACTCAACTCACATCGAACTGAACAAGCACCTGTTGATACGACGTCGTCACTCCCGTGCTCATGCGCCGCCTCATCAGCCTACCCTGCCAGCCCGACAAGAGATGGGTCTACTCTTGTCGCTACCAACGAGATAGGCCTATTCAGATACACAGTCAGTCCGTACTCAGTAGTGACTCTCAGTCGACAGCGCCGCAAAGAGGATAAAGTCGCTACTGCTGCTGCTGCTGATGCTGGTGTTGACGGTAAAGTGACTGCTGCCGCGGTTTCACTTAGCGCGCGGTCGCCGCGGTCGGCCGTTGTCCATCGCCGACTCGCAGTCGGCGCACGCGCCTACTCAGTATACTCAGTGCTAACTCACCCGGCGGCGATGTCGTTTGCGTCGCGTCATCCGTCGTTTTGCCAGTGGCACACACTAACGCGCGCACAGCGGCATCATCCTATAGCACGCCGGCGGCACACCCGCTAATGACACTCGGCGCTGCGCCGACATAAACAGCTTGAAGTCACTCTCTCAGACTCTCTCTCCCGGTCTACAGCTCGTCTTGATCTCGTTTTCCAGCTTCTTGCTTGCTTTTAGCGACGCTGACAGGATCAGCAGCGGCGTCGTGGGTTACTTAACAAGAAGCCTAGTTATTGCTAGGAAAAGCCGACCGTACCGCCTACGTCCGAAGCCCAGCGCCCGACTTCTAGTCACGGACAAAAAGCGATTTGTCAACGGTGACACAGTTCCGTGCACGTCGTCATCTCGCCAGGTGATAATAATAAACAGCTACAGAGTAAATAAACAAAGAGAATATCGGACGCAGGTTTTGCAAATATTTCGCACAATAAAAACGCCTTGTTCGGGAAAACACGCTACAGTCTATACAGTTCCTGTTGCAGTACTGGCCTTCAAGGTCATTCAAGGTGAATGATTTTCATAAGTGGTGGATCCTATTGACTGAATGCATCTTAAAACAAGTGAAAAATTTGAACGAAAATGCATTTTTTGGCATAAAATTTTCAAAAATTTTCTGCAGAGGGGCACCGCCCCCTACCCAGACCCTACCCC
>Ga0209671_1001833_pt1 | contig 18550 bp, 18 predicted proteins | sample WorMetHERISLAND2_2_FD_187401 | JGI IMG/M metagenome (GOLD analysis project Ga0209671, IMG submission 187401) | Marine gutless worms symbiont microbial communities from Max Planck institute for Marine Microbiology, Germany - Olavius geniculatus... | ecosystem: Host-associated > Annelida >...
ACATTATTTTGCCGTTATTGGCTCCAATAATGTGAAAACGGTTGCAGATAGGTACATACATGCTGCTTATCATAACAAGCACTAGTGACAGGCTTTTGAGATTTATCAACATCGATGACCTTGAACGACCTTGAACCCCCAAAAAGGGGTTTTTAGTGTATTTTTTCGCAATTTTTGGATGCTGCGCACATTTCAACACTGAATTGCACCGAAATGGATGGAGATAGACCAAGGCAACCTGCATATGAAATTTTCAGCACGGAATGTAGATTTTAGCAGATTTGTGTCAAATATACCACTCAAATAATGAAAAAGTTAGAAGCGACACAGCAATTTTTACACAGCACATCACCCAAGCCAGGTATCCATGAAGCATAAGGGGAAGGAAGACTTGCTTCTATTTACTGCGTATACACTTCTCTTGTGTTGCTTGCATCACCTGTGCTGAATATTGTACACAGGAGCCTTGCACTACATGCAAAGTGTTGTATGAAACCTGGGACGTAATTACGTAACAATGCTGTGAGTCAAAATTCAAACAACACACACACAAACGTAATAACCACAGACATGCTCGTGCCATCTGTCAACTGACCACGACGTTTCGATACTCTACGACGAGGTGACGACTTTTGAGATATGCCGCAGAAGTCTTCCTCAACATCTGAAGTGGCATAAACCGATATATTTAAATACAATGTTTATTAACCTTTACACCACAACCACACTTACATGACGTATCTCAGGCAAAAGTTCTACATCTGCAGTGGTATAGAAGCTTGCTAGTGCAACGGCTGCACCAGGAGTCACCAAATGAAGTAGTGTAAGCTACATGACCGACCGTCAGCAACCGTGGAGTAAGTGTGCATTTGATTCCGCAGAGAATTCTGTGGAAAGAATATTAAATGACTCGGTTCAAAATTCCACGGCATGCGAAAAACTGTGGTTCCTAATCAGCATCACTAATCATTGGCTCTAAGATTGACGATGCTTAAACCATGTGCACAAAATTTCTTACGGCAAATATATATCAGTGTGGCACTACTCATACTGTTAACTAGAAAGCAAGCAGTGAGCCACACTATAGAAGATTGTTTAACTGTCCATTTCTCGTGTGAACTGTGAATACTGCAAATTGCTGGACTGAAGATTCATCAGGTTGCCAGGCAAAGCACATGTCAAGAAGACTCACACACCATGACCCTGACCATCCATTTATAACATCAAGCACTGCCTCTGCCATTCATCCATGCTATTCTAATTGCCACAGCCAACCATAGCCATATGTGCACCGTGGCGTGACTGCTGTTTAGCTAGGCATTACAGCTTCACAATGGGAGAGATAGGTGACACAATGTGATTAAAGCAAAGACCATACAAATATTTCTCACAACTGACATAGGTTGTAAACTTGTGAATAGCTTCAGTTACACATATGGGACATGGACATAGTAAACAGTGTACATAGGTATGATGGATATATAAATTTTACACTGGCATGACAAACACAGCAAGCGTCAGCATATTATATTTTTGTATTTTTTCACTGCTATTGTTTTATGCACAATTTCCAATCAGCCAGGCACGATCTTCTAAGTTTCAACTGTCATGCATTCTTTGACCACATGTAACTGCACAATCCGAGTGCCCATTAGTAAACTAGTTTGACTCTATCAACTTCATCCTCATTAAGCTACATGAGATATAATCCAAAAAAGCAATATTCACCCAACATACTGGCACAGAGTATCACCCAAACTCCCTAATCACAGGTACTGAGTTTTACCAATCCATGTTTCCCCAATCAGTCCTGGATCACCAATCCAATACTGTTCCTCTGACATTTCAACAATAAAAGTTTGACTCTATTGATCAATAATCACCTGTGAATATAAAAAAATCAACACAGCATCCTTAATTACTTCCTTTTCCCCACATGCTAAGCACCGAGAATCTGTATTCATAACATTATTACAATTATGCAAAGCTTACTGCCATAATAATTCTAATGGGGAAATAAGAGGGCGACACCCACTCTAGCAGCAAAATTAGGTACTAGTAACTAATAAATTTATATTTCCCATGGTCCCACCATTCTTGTTTCCCCATTACAGTTAATATTAATTTTACCTTCTTCGACGGTGTGATTCAGCTGTGTGATCTTAATCTTGAGCCGGTCGACTCGGTCATTAAGCTGTGCCATGCGTGAGTAGGCGTAGTAGGTTTCATGATGCAGTTCTGTGAACAAGTCCTCAGCGTGGGCACTCAGTGCACTCAGTTGCCGAATCATGTTGGCCAGCGTTGTGTTACTAACACATTCCAACTCGTTGTGGACACTTGTCTCGACCACAACGCGGCTTATGTGCTTTGGTTCGACTGTCCTTTTCACCAGTGGCATTGTGACAATCAGTGTACTACATGACAACATGACAAAGACATTCCGAGTCAGGCATCTAGTTACAGAATACAGCTTCTGTTTCCGATTTTGGCGACTTAGTTGACAGGGCTGCCAAACTCGGCTAACACAAACGAGCTGTGGTGTGTAAACAACTTGTCCAGTGTTGTTACCTAATAGTGAAAATGGCCGAGTGTTGAACCAGCAACCTTGCGATTGTTGAGTCTGACATTCTAACCATCACATTATCAAGCTCGTTTGTCACGAACTGAACTTAAAGGTTGAAACAGTAACAGATAATCCATAAATATTCATAAAAAGACAATCTTCACAAACTTCTTGTCACTATGACATACAGCAGCAAACAAAATTCAAAGTCCAACAAAGTCGCGTATAAATCAGACCTAATATTAATGTATGAATATCGGCATGCAATTTACAGCAACATTTCAACATCGCTAAGTCTACTGCTAGTCAGAATTTGTAACAAAAAACCAGCCGTTTTCACGCGGTTATAATATAGACTAGTACCAAAATTCATTCTAAAATGCAACACTGGTTGCAAAAATGTCACAAGTTGATAAATAAAGATGTATTTTGATGGAAACACATAGCTCACTAATTCTGATTATGAACAGTCTAGCAGTGCAGTACTTAAGCCACAAGTGGCGTTCAACTCAAAAGCATAGAGCCCTTTCAACTAAAGTGGTATTATTATCGTCATTGTGCGAAAAGCGGAAGGCGAATAGAACAGCATTCGTTCTGGACGGCACCTTTCAGTTCTGCCACTCTACGCCGAATAACCATAAACACGAATTACGGTGATACTATTACTGCACAGCTAGCATTACCTGGTAAAATATACAATGTCACTTCGGCTGTACTGTTACTACGATACCGGATTAATAGATAAAAACATATTTACAATATTTTACGAACGACAAATAACATAAATAACAACTTCCGGCAGGTGCCCGTATACAATAAGTAATCAACAAACTTAAGGTCACTGAGCCTCTTTACAGGCGATCAAGTCACCGGTAGTTTAAAACAAGAAATTTGAGCAAAGCTCACGTGGCACGCCATAGCAGCAATCCTGCAAATTTGGCAATTAGTGTAGACTTACAGCAATAAGATAAATCTACGTTCTATGCCTAAAATGTCATACATACGGAAATCGCAAAAAATTCACTAAAACCCCTATTTTGGGGGTTCAAGGTCATCGACATTGACACCAATAAAAAGTTGGTCATTATTGCTTGTTATGATAAGCAGCATGTCTGTGCCTATCTGCAACCGTTTTCACGCTACACAACATAAGCCTAATTGCGGTAAAATAACCACAATCTGCGCCTGCGCCGGCCTCCTTGAATCTAGGAGGTCGGGACTTGAACTGCTGAAATCTACGTTTAATGCTAAAAATTTCATATGCAGATTGTCTTGGTCTATTTCCAGCCATTTCGTCGCAATTCAGTGTTGAACCGTGCTCTACATTTAAAAATTACGATAAATTCACTAAAATCCCTTTTTGGGGGTTCAAGGTCATAGATGTTGATAAATCTACAAAGCCTGTCACCAGTTCTTGTTATGATTAGCAGCATGTCTGCACCAACCTGCAACCGTTTTCACGCTATACGAGCCAATAACGGCAAATAAGGTCTTCTAAAGAAAGGCACCGTCTGGGCCCGACGTCGACCGAGCGACAGTCACCTCCCGCTTGTCTCGCACCTCAACGGCCCAGCAAAGCGCCGCAACCCCGTTCCCCGGGATCTGATTCTTGCGAGTCATCACAAGCGTCTGTTCGTGTTTACAGCCGATTAACGACGCCTCTTGGACTTTCTGGAACGGATTGGGGCGGTGACCCCCCTCGACCGAGAATGAGAGAAAAAGTGCCACAGCGCAGCACGCATGTAGGCTAAAGAAAAGAATGTGATCACTGTGAATAAACTGGTTATAAACCTACTAAACTAGGACAGACCAGACGCGTGCAAACACGCAAGCCATGAAAACGACCTTGATTGCCATGCAGCATATCTATATCCGACTTTGTCTGTCTGTAATGCACAGAATTTTTTCACAAATGGGTATCTAAATGTTGGCTAATATATGACCTAAAACTAATAGATATCAGCAGCTGAAACCCAACGTAGCACATTATGCATTTTGCATGTCTTTCTTTACCTGTCAGAGCCAGGTGTTGGAATATTAGCAGTTGTATTGCAGTAAAACTATGGTATAAGTACACTGTGAGTGAGTGAGTAGGGCTTAACGTACCACCCAATCCAGTATAGTACATTGTGAAAACAGAACTATTTTCAATAATAAAAAGTAGAAAGTAACTGAAAAATCTACTTAAATAGAAGTAGAAAAGTGAAAACAGAAAGTAACAAAGTATAACTACGTCATTGTTATCCAACACTGCATTTCAGGAATACACAACAAGTAAAGATCTGCTAACGCAAACAGAAACGCGCAACAGCGGTGCACCGCCGTACACTAGTGATGCGTACACTTCATCCATAGATCTCATCTGTACGGCTTTTGCCTAGTTTCACAGAAGGCCCAGCAAAACAATCACCAGATGGTGCCAGACGCCCTACAACTAAATATGTAGGCCCTAGGCTTATAGTGTCTTACTTGTACTCACCAGATGGCGCCACTATCTCGTTCTGGCAACGCCATTTGGGCTAGATGTCGCAGATTTCCCCTACCCCCTCTCATTAAGCGCCCTCGTTTGGGGCCCCCCCCTTCGAATTTATGGAAAAGCTTTACGGTTCTTAAAACTAGAGTCTTCCAGGCAGCCGACAGTGAAGATTTGGTGATTCTAGCTTGCACCGCTTTTGACTGATACACCCGTGTGACAGACGGATAGACAGACGGACAGAATTGCGACGGCTAAGACGTGCTTGCAGTAGCAGCAGCAGTAGCTGCTGTTGTGCGTAAAAAATGCGTGGTGTGAATTTCAATAATAGAACCTAACATAAAATTTTAATGGAGACCAAAACAATCATCCGTAAACAAATGAGTTCAAACATAAATAGCAGTCAAACAAAATCAGAAATATCAAAACTGCACTGTTTACTAATCATATATCAGTCAAATGGTGGACCAGGTATTGTTGTCATTCAAATCATTGTAGTAAATCGTAGAAATAGTCACAAGTATGTATTAAAACAAAACTCCTGTCAGCACAAGAATCCAATAACGTAAATCAACGACGACAGTGTATGAACGACATAGCATGCACAGCAAACATTTATCTGCACAAAATGGTAACAAAAATAAACAAAAGTGCGAAACAGTGTCGAGAAGTTCCCATGAAAGTGAGTGGTTTTCAATATTCCAGGGAAGAAGCTAAACTTGTTGCCAGATGGACATTGTGCCTAGACCCGCTCGGCATAAACAACATTACATGCACGGCAGATGTTTCTCCAATACAAAATGCCATCAATAAAAATAAACAAAAGATGTGAAACAGTTCCAACGAAAGCGAGCAACTTAAGACATCCTAAGGAAGCAAACCGGTTGCAAACTGAGCATCACTGCAAGGTGGTCTAGTAAGAAGTAAACCCCCAAGTTTTCACCATAACTGCATCAATGACCGATCTATTTTCGAAATTATCTTATCAATGACACTTTGCAGTAAAGCTGAATAATCACTTAATTTCAAAAGACGACATTAATGAAATGTGTTACTACACTACCGAGCAAAATACAATCAGTGAGCTAACTTCAATATTCTGAGTACATCTAACCACTTGCAATGCATAGAATGTGACAAGATCGTGTAGCAACTAGTGGTACTTATTTCCAGCGTACGACTCAATCCAACAGAACTAAACTGAGAATTCAGTCCAGTTCAGTTCAGTTCTGCTGCTTTGTACACGCTTTTACAAATGCTTGGAATTCAGGGGCTTACATTCTTACAGACCCCCATCAAGTGCCTAGGCCTCGGTCTTGATGGCTATGTTATCGCCGCCGTTGTTGACAGCGGTAGTCGTAGGCAGGTCGTCGGGCTGAACGCATTTCCACAGGCCGTACGTGCATCCGATGGTGTTCTGCCACAGACGAAGTGTCCCATCCTCGCTGCCGCTGGCATACAGCTCACCGTCGGGGGAGAACCTCACGCAATGCACCGGCCCAAAGTGACCTTTGAATGACTCTGCACAAGTAGTGAAAGCATAACTGAAGTTCTGAGAGTTGAAAAGCATCAAACACATGCATACATTGGTTTCTTGCCACCAAAGACAGTGCACAATGATGACTCAGCTGCGAAATAGTGTTTCTGCATTGCTGGGGCCATATGCATAAGAACGTCTTAGTTTACTCCGGAACTAGCGGCTACGTTGGGATGAACAAGTCCGAGACTAATCAACAAAGTTCGCCGGTATGCAAAAAGACGACACAGCGGTTGAACTAGCAAGTCCCGGCACAGTTAATGTCAGACAATTTCATTCTGAAATTTCCTAGCATGAAGTTGCTCACTCTCATGATGATGCAAGTGCGTGCCGGCAAAGTTATCATCTGCTCACACTTCCGCAGCCATGAGCCGTACATTAATATTCATGATGCCTATGGTCTATGTGATAAGCTAATTACAGCAACATGGGCAGTAGAAATGCATGATGCAAAAATGTGCGAACAAACTCAGGCAACAAATGTTCTATTCCTCAAGTTTTAATACCAGAATTGAGTCACTAATGTATACTGACTAGCCATAAGTATTGTATGACGAACAATGTTCATAATTTTGTCGTTAACAACTTCATTTACGCCGGCCTAAAACAGTTACGCCTGATTGCGAGGGAGACTAACTTTAGTTCCTCATTTAAGCTCAAAGTAGCGAATAGCCGTCTTTATGCATACAACCTTAACAGTTAGTCCGTCGTAACTCGGATTTAGTCCGAGACTAAAGTTACAATGTTGTTACGCATACGGCCCCTGGTGACTTACCTACCTTGCACTGGATGCCAAGCTGCTAACAGATTTATCTAAACAAAGTCACAATTTGACGCACACAAGATCAACTCAGCCTACCATCCCTCAGGGGTTGGTAAATCGAGTACCAGCCTGTCTGACTGTGGTTATGGTGGGGGACGTAGCCTTGTGTTCATCTACGTCAGGTAACAGGTCAATCTGTGTAATTCCATATGGAACATGATGCCCCACAGCTCTGGGATAAGTTTTCCATAAAGAGCTTAACACACCCTTTAACCTTTAACAGCACCAAAATTGCATGCAAACAATGTCACATAACTGTAAACACGGCCACATCGCGGGTGAAAAAAAGTATCGGTACACCAGGCAAGAAATTGCAATTTTCTGACAGATGCTCAAATTTCCGACAGAAGAGATTATGGATACTCACAGTTTCAACTTTGCTCCGAAATAGGGGTTCTCAGCTTTACCTACTGCATTACTAGACAATAATTTTCAAACAAGATCTTCCAACAATTTTTGGACAGCCCAGAATTTAAGCAAGGGGAAGGGGGTAAGGAGTGAAGGCCTGCTCCTGCCAACTTGTCATCACCCTATCCCATGACACCATCAGTCCATCACCGACCCCCTACAACATACCATTTAGCCACAATACAAACATGCAGGCAACGTTACCAAGTTCAGCTCCGGTGTTGAAGTCGCATTTGTACATCTTGAAGTCTTCACCACCACATACAAATACTTGCTGGTCGGGATGGAGCGATGCTGAGTTGATAGGGTTAGAGATCTCATACTCTTTGATTCTGTCCAAACTATACATACACGATGTTTCATAAAAAATCCAATTTGTTGGTGACATATATTTGAAGTTTTACAGTTGCAGCCACAAAAAAACGTGCAAAAAAACGATCGCATATACGTGTCTATGGGGATAGTTAGTCTTCCACATGTTCGAGCAACACAGTGCACTAGGACATCGAGCTTGCAAGATGGTTGCGTTTTTGGATCGCGAGATGCCTGATTTCATGTTTCCATTTTGCACAGTGTTGATACAATAAACATTTTCATTAGTGAACCAGATAAAGTTCACCATCGAAGCAGGGTAGCAACTGACAGCACCAGTTGAGACTATCAAGCTTGTACCAGTGACACATTATGACATCAGTATTACGTCACAACTAGCAAAGAATATTTCATATTTAATCAACTGCCATATGTTGTTAAAATATTTTGAATTAGTGTTTCTTTAGCTACAACTGGTAAAAATTTTGTGTAAATTGATCATCATTTGAGTGCATTATGAACAAACAAAAAAGGGTCCTTTTTATGAAACACCGTGTATATGTGTAGCAGCACTCCACGGATCACACATTGTTCAACTGACTCATACGCCATAGCTACGGAGACAAGAAGAATGCCGCACTCCTAAATGTCATTCTTTGTCCACCAAAAATCACCAATTTCCTACACATTTCTCATTTTCGTCCAATTTCAGTCTAACAGCTATGGAAATGTACTAATTAATTTGCAAATGGACAAACATTGAACAAAAAAAATGCATATAATTTATAAAGAAATGCACGCAATTCATATGTTAGACTTGTTCATCAAAAAGTGTACTTCAACATCTGCTCTGAGTTTGTATTGTTCAAATAGCATTCATTCATTTTGTCAAAGAAAATAAACCCATTAGCATCCCAATAATTCTAGACATCCATTCTTTAAATCCAACTGTAAAAGCATCGTGGTAATGCAGAAAAACAAGCAAAAGTTTTTTTCAGCACTCAGTTAATCATTTGTTACAAAATTTCGCCCAAAATCATAACTTTTGTTTTCATCCAAAATTCAAAATTTCATTAATAAACCAACAAACTAACGCAGTGCACCAACGATGACATCATATAATTTAGACAAAATCAGTCAGTTAAGAAATTACTATCCGACTGGTTCAACTCAGCCTTCTACCCTCGACTAAATGGCAAAATGGGCATCAGCTTTCAAACTCAGCAGAGGCAGCAGTGAATGCATTAGCACAGCTGCTGATTTAGACAAGTTCAGGACTCAGAACAATTGGCTTGATCCAAAAATCAGCAGTCGTGTGGCACTTGCGCTACATTCATTAAATGAAATGGGTGAACTCTGACAGTGGCCATGCTATGACGACAGCATCACAAACACTGTTGTTCAAATTAACAAACGGCACAAAGCGTATACGAACGTGTCGACGTTCCAAAAGGCCACTTTGTTTCCATACGCCGCAGTCAGCAGCTTGCCATCGGATGACAACTCAATGTCAGCAACAGCAGCCGGGAACTCCAACTTGTCAATCTCCAGCTGATTATGAACGTCCCACACTCTAGCAGCACAAAATATTCAATACCTCTATTAATTCTACAAAATCAGAGAATGGCAGCAGCATCATGGATTAAAAAAGTTCGGGGGGGGAGGTGGAAATGGCAGCAAAAAGTTGATATTTTCCAATAGAGAGCTGCCAATTTCTGATCAAAGTGATTATGCTGTTCAAAATTTCATTTGTGCCACTAAATTCGTACAAAAATGGGGACTTACAGCTCCAAATTTTGTTTTTTTTCTTAACGGGACTTTCTGACAAGGGACAACTGACATGGTGAAAATGCCACCTTTGAACACTGATTCAAATAGCCATATATCACAATAGTAAAACATATTATGCTGGCTTACATGTATTCTAGACTATATCTGATAGTCCAACTTCTAGATGATAAAAATAGTGTATTGTTATGCAACCAACCTAACAAATTGCACTATGGATTTTGCCTATCTGCCTGTACTGCATTTGTTGTTAACTAAAAACACAAACCCCCAAGTAAGTTGGCAAAAAGCAGAATCGCTCCTCATTTGTATTTGCCAAATGGTGGCATAGGTCTGACGATTTAGCCACAATTTGAAATTATTCAGCCGGGGGTTTTATTCCAAACCTCCCAGCCTTCCCTGGTGGACTGGGAATCCCTATCTAACAGAATATTTCATCGGACCCCACAAGTGTACCCGCCAAATGGCATCCAAACGGTTGAAGCAGATTGTGCCAAAGTAACGTACGACAGACAAACAACACTACAGAGAAATGTGTAAGAATAGGTAAGATTGCTTCTGCCACATCCGTCTAAAAAGTGTATAATAAATCAACAATGGCATGATATGAGCGTCACCCCCTCAGCAGTACAGCCACGTTGTGCTAATTTTCAGCCCTGGATTCAAAGGTCTGGGGGACGGCTGTCAACACTGCCAGCCGCCCAATGTCGGTGTATTTACAGATACAGCAAGACACAGCAGTCTAAGAGTGTGTCACCTGACGGTCTTGTCATCTGAAGTGCTGACAACGTGCTGCATTTCAGGCAACCACAGACAACAACGCAGGTTGCTCGTATGACCCGACATCACGTCCGGCTCTACAATCAACATATGACACAACGTTACAATGAATACACACCAGAGCTACAGTAATTAATAATAAATCAGTAATCACTCAATTAGTCGGCAGACATTTTTTACTTGGCACACTGCTGCTGCTGCTAATACTATCCAGAGCTGCGACACACTGTCATCCAGGCAGATACACACCGGTTTTTTGGGGGTAAACCCAACTAAAAACCTGCTAAAAATCCAGCCAAATAACCCACTCCAAACTTCATCCAGGATTAGCTTATTGTTTCACTAATAATGAAATATTTTATTATGGCTAAGTTTTTCAAACATTTAAACCTACGAATATGCAAATATTGGTATATTCTATGCTATGAGAAGCAAAAAGAAACCCATTATAAATGAGCAAACTGAGAACCCACAAAAATTCCAAAACCCATCAAGTTGGCCTTTATAACAAAACTGATTTAATCTAAAAAAAACTCAAAAACGACCCAAAACCCTCCAAAAAACCCAATGAAATTCAAGAAACCCTCTCAATTTGGCTTTTGTAAAAAATCTGAGCTTATGCAACCATGCTAGTAACCAGTGGCATTGTTACAGGTTCAGAGAGAAACGTACAGAATTTGGAGCTGAAAATACCCCACTGTAGAAGAATTTAAAGACAAAATTAATTCTGAGCACCCACAGTCCACTTTGTCAAAGCTTAGAGCTGACTACTGAAAAACTGCGACTTCCTGCCACTAACTTTTTCAATCCATGATGCACTGCTCCAGCTACCACTGATATTATTAACACAATATGTGTCTACAGTTCAGCGTGATGGCCAGAGGAAATTTCAAGCTAAAAAATCTTCTTCTTCTTCTCAGAAAAATGTTGTCCAAAAATTCAAAATCTGAGTCCACAAACCACCACCACGTTAGACAAATTCAGGAGCAAAATCAAAACTCTGAGCACCCAGGAATCTCTTCTGTAGAAATTCAGCAACCGTCCGGCAGAATTCTGTTGGAAATTCGCGGTATCTGTTGGAAAGTTGCAATTTCTTGAATCGTCTACAACACCACTGCAGCTACCACGGGTGGCGTGGCGTAGCGGTAACGCGTTTCATCCGATAACAACCTTATCTACGCCGGGTTAATACTGTGATTGGTGACTGCCTGCAGGCAGGTAAACTATCTCAGTATGTAACCAGCTGCCTAGATCAACTCAGCCTTCCATCCCTCCTGGGTAGGAAAATCGAGTACCGGCCTATCTGGCTGGGGTTAAGGCAGGGCACATTCACCTGTGTCAGGTGGCAGGTGTGATCCCATACGACAGATGACGGCCTGTAGCTCTGAGATGGGCTTCCCATTAAGAGCTATCACCACCTTTAACCTTTAATACTATTGGCACATTACTAAAGACACAGCGTCTATAGGCTAATGTATGCTGACCAGCATCTGGCTTGTTGAGGTCATAGATACGTAGAAGCTTCTCATTACTGCCAGTCAGCAGACGGCTTCCATCGTCAGAGAACTCAACACACTTGACAATGTGTTTGTGCGGAAAGCTCTGCAGCTCCTCGCCTGACACTGCATTCCACAGCTTCCTGTGACCCACACGCAACACACACTGACATCTGGTCAGTTTGCCGGCTACACTGCGGGCCGTAGAGGACTACGAACAGTTCAAAGCGCAACCAAAGACACATTTGTTTGACTGATTGAAACTGTGGTGCGTAGTGACTTCTGCTTTTAGGCGCCGTGTATAAATCCACTTTATTATTATTAATTATTATCTATGAATCATACTTCTCTCAGTTTATATACCATAATACTTTTAATGCAAGCCGGGTCTCATATAGTAGCCATGTCTCTAATACAAGACGAGGGTCTGTTTCAATAGAAGCCGGGTCTCAGATAAAAGCTTGATCTCTAACATAAGCTGGACATTCTAGTAGTAGTAGTCGTTGTAAGTATACTAGCAGTCGTAGATTGAAGGTCAAAAAAGAGGTCATTCATAGAAACTATATAAAAATGCAGTAGATTAGATTTGAAAAAGTATGTATTTAGCAACAGAGTAATAGATAGCTGCAATGCACTGTCTGACATGTGTGTTAACAGCACTACAATAAATCAATTTAAAAATTGTTTGAAACGTGAACTGCAACCGGAAACACATAGTTAATCTTAGTTATTTGGACAGTAAGCATTATATGGCTTTTGCCTGTGCTTACTCATGCCACCAGTAAAACTGGTGGCTTCTGTGAATTTGGTGAAGAAATCCTATTTTTGCATTGTCAGAACTTTCAAAGAGCATGTCTCCAAAATCCAAAATCAGCACAATAACTCTGACAAAAAATAACAGTTACAGTTCCAGTATAAGGTCCAATAATATTATGCAGCTTGCTTGTTATCATTCTAACCCTACAAATGATACACAGAGTTACAGACGCTGTGAAATCGGCTGCTCCAGTCGCAGCTTGAGTTGCATCTTTATTCAGAGTCGCAGCCCAAACAGCGCCCTTGTGACCTTCAAATGTTCCAATCCAATCACCGGTATCTCCCTGCCGTAGCATAGGCTTCCCATCTGCAGACAAGTATGCATAAAATGATCAAACTAAACCTACAATATGGTAAAAAATAACAGCCTTCAACAATTATTTAGTTAACGATCACAGAATAAACGAACTGATGCAACAACATTTTGTAGTCTAAACAGTAAACAGTGCACTACTTAGGTTCTCCTTGTGAAAAGTTATGTAATCACTTCCACTAAACTGATCCTGGGATATGCTGACGATATGTACATTATTATCATGGCTTCCAATCACTCCACATGCAACAGTGAAATTCAACATGTTGAAGGTTGGGCCGGCAAGCATAACCTCAAACTTAATTACAAAAAATCCTGCAAAATGCCTTTCATTAGACCGAGGTGCAACAGACACATTGATGTTCCTCCACCTGCAGTTAAGGGAATCAACAGGGTGCAGCATACAACAGCCCTGGGTGTCACATTATCTCATAACATGACTAAACACATTGATACCATCATGGCAGGCTGTGCACATACTCTCGATGGTCTTCGAATGCCACGGGCTCATGGTATGTGTCAGGCCTGTCTGCAGTTAGTCTTCCGATCAACTGCTCTCGCTAAATTGCTCTATGCCTCCCTGCTTGGTGGGGCTTTGCTAATGCTAGCAAGAAGAATAGATTAGAGGCTTTCTTGAGACGAGCTAGCAAATCAGGCTATTATACCGATGATTCTTTGCCCACTGTTGCTGCACTCTGTGAACAGGCTGATGAACAACTGTTCCGCTCTATCAAGTACATACCTACCCATCCTTTTCGACAACTCTTACTACCCGAGCACAGTACACCGTATTGCAAACATCCGCGATCGCGTAACTACAAACTTCCGTCTAAAATAAATAGTATTAACGAGTGTAATTTTATGTACCGTGTATTGTACAAAGACTGTTTTTAGTTTTTTTAGCACATCAGTATGTTTTGCATTGTGTCTACAGCGGTGTGTCTGTTGATTGCTTTAATAAAGTCTATCATCACAAAATAATTAATAAAATATGTAATAATTTCACTTTATCAACACACTTATTTTAACATAAGCTATATCAGACTACATCATAAATTTTAAAAAACGTCATGCTGCTATTTTAGGTGTCTGGCTTTTTCGCCCCTTTGCCGGTGCCAGGGGCGAATCAGCCAGGGGGCGAACAAGCCAGGGGCGAAAAAACCAGAGGGCGAATCAGCCAGGGGCGAACAAGCCAAAGGGCGAAAAAACCAAGGGGCAAAAGAACCAGGAGCGAACCGGCAAAGGGGCGAAAAAGCCATAATTCCTCCTTTATACCTTTGCAGGCACTTATCATGAAGTATCCATGTTCCGTTATTTCACTGAATGACAAATGCACAACTGGTCTTGTGTGTCCACTGCATGTTAACGGTGTCTGGCGCATAGTTGACATTACTGTAATTTCACACACGAAATAATACACAGATAAGTAGACTATTTCATAATTCTGAAGTAGTTATTGCTGAAATACAACAAAGTAAACAAAATCAGTAACAACAATAACATAGAATAACTATTTATTTAATGTTTATTATTAGAGGTGCGCGGATGACACTTTTCAGTATTCGTTTCCGTACCGTATGACAGCATGATATCCGAGTTAGAGATTGCAATTATCCCGGTATCCCAAATCCTAAAATCCCGGTCGTTTTCGCCAATCCCAAATCTCGGAATTGGCGGCGTCTCAATCCGGGATTCCGATCATCTAACAATCCACCGGCGTGACACTCCGGGGAAAACCATAGGCTACCTCGAATCTGTGAGAGCTACGACCGTTCCGGTGATCTAGTCTGTCTTTTTCGGACGACACAAAACTTTCTCGCAGTAACTAATCACATTGTCACAGCGGTGGCAGTTGGAAATACCGTAATAAATAATAACTTTATATAGTTCCGCAGGCAGTGGCATTAACTATGGTTTTTTAAATACTTCATTATACTTGGGAAGGGGGAGGAGGCAAAATTGCAGTTTTCCGACGAACAGCTGCAAATATTCGACAGATGAGATCACAGTTTACAGGTGCTTAAAATTCCAATTTTGCTGCTAAGTTAAAACAAAATGGGGTATTTCCAGCTCTACTCTGTGAGGCATAAAAACACACCAAAATTTATCGATGATAACTTGAAGACGGATGATCAGATTTTAATAATTTTTGGTATCAATATTTCAGACATAAATGGCCGTCAATTCGCCGTTTATGTCTCCGCCTCACCGAACGATCTGTTTCTGCACTACCTAGAAGAAAACAAAACAAGCAAAATATTACATTTTTATTTAATGCAATATCATTATTTGATTCAAATAATGCACATTTGAGACATTTTGTCCAAATTTTTTAGCACTTTGATTGCCGGTTTATCCAATTGTTCAGTTGTGCAACTTCTAACAGTAAATATTCGAAATATTGGCCACTTGTGCAAATACAGGCAGGAGATGCATTCTCCATTCGTTGATAGCAGTGTTGATAATGTTCTGCTTCAGACTTCAACCAGTCGCTTCTTGAGTTCATTGATATTTTTAAACAGCGTCCCATAAACTCGCTGCTGCATAACACTGCATACTGCCAAATGGACTGTGATCAAGGCTGTTACGTATCTGGAATGATTAAATTTACTGATGTCTTTCTTTTTAACTCATGTTGCATTTGTTCTGTTTCCCAGGTAATGCAGCAACAGACGTTAAGTGAGCTGAAAATTTAAACGGCCATTTGATAGCCAGTTATGTCATAAATGTTTATACCAAAAACTATTAAAATCGCGTTATTCTTTTTCAAGTTACTACCAGTAATGTCATGGATGTTTTTGGCGTTTTTTTGTTCATTTAAAGCCGATTTTTTTGTTTTGATTTCCCTAGGTAGTGCAGAAGCATACGTAGAGCGATGTAGAAACTTGAATAATCGTTTGATGACAAGTTGTATGAGAAATAAAAAATTAAGAAAAAAATATTAAAATTCGATAATTCGCCTTTAAGTTATGATCGGTAAATTTTGGTGCGTTGTTATGCCTCACAGTGTAGATTTTGTATGTTGGACAAAATTTTCCAACAAGAAAAAATTCCGTCCGGCTAAAATTTGCGGGGTGGGAGGGGGGCAAGTGCCCTCCTGTCACGATGTTACTGGGCAGCATTTTATAGTTCTACAGGGTGCTGCAAAATAAAGCAGAAAATTTCACTATAGGCCTACCGTGTACTTACACAGACTGTGCCAAAAAATCTCTAGATAGAAAATGTGTGTGTAGGCTAAATTATATGTGTGTAAGATGTAACAATTGGCAATGTTATTTTATGTCAAAATGGTAGTTTATTCACTTGATAAAAAATAAAATGATTTTTACGCGCGAAAGCAGCTACTGCTTTCAGCGCGTGTTAGCCATCGCAATTCTGTCCGTTAGTCTGTCTGCCCGTCTGTCTGTCACACGGGTGGATCAGTCAAAAGCGGTGCAAGCTAGGATCACCAAATCTTCACCATCGGCTGCTTGGAAGACGAGGGCGCAAAATAAGAGGGGGTGGACAAAATTTGCGATTTGGGGCCAATTTTAAGTCGCTGTATCTCAGTAACGGTGCGAGATAGAGCCTGTGTACTATTATTTTCACTAACAGGAAGTCGTACACTGGCTCTCAATTGGTGCCGAATTTAATGTCCTTGAATGACCTTGAGTGCCAAAATAGGGGGTTTTTATGGATTTTTGGCGATTTCGGGCTGCGACACAAGTCCAAACCATTCACAAGGTGGTGCCACGGAACTATCGTTATGCGATCCAGATAGAGAATTTGGTATTTGTTTATTAACTTAGCGTGAACGCCCCAATTTTCAGCTAAACTACTGAACTGGAACTGCTGTAGGCTTTCGCGCGTCACGTGAGCATTAGCTCAAATTTATTGTTATGATTTTGCTATGGCCAAGACGCGCTACAGCAGTAGGCGCGTATAAATGGTAACTGCCGGAAAGACTGTATTATGGGGTGTTTACACGATCCAGCAAATGTCCAGCAAACTTCCAGCAAACATCCAACTCCATTGTAACATATGGCAGCAAACGTAAAACAAACTTCCAGCAGACGTCCAGCAAACGTCCAGCAATTCACGTGTATTTTGAACACATTTGCTGAAAGTTTGCTGGACGTTTGCTGGATCGTGTAAAGACCCTATTATACACTGTAGTATTGAGTAGGCCTAATGAGTATAGTGTTTCTTCTTAACTTTTCTGGGAGTCTGAACTATATAGAACCGCTCTGCGGGGTAAATTATGTAATTAAATAAACCTAATACTGGCAAATCACAACTTACTGTAAACAGCTAGCAAATGTATCAAATAGAGCCCATTGCCAAACACGTAGAAACGTTTGCGTGTACACAATAGTCAAGAAAACGTTGCAATTGGTTTCTGACAAATATTATTTGCACATGTCTTGCCAAAACACCAACTAACATAAATGAAACATTGCTATACAGTATAAAACTAAACACATACAGTTCAAATTTACCTCTTGTTAAGTTGGATGCTATTTCGAATTTGCAAGTTAGGTTTCATAGCAATAGGGAAAAAGCTGGTTTTATTAAAAAAGTTATTTTTGTTCAATTTCAATGAAATAAAGCCATCTGAGGGATCTGACTGGCGACGCACTGTAGCCTTATAATTGCGACAGTCATTATTGCTAAACTAAAGCGCTGGTGTTAACGCAGCAGACGAACCTAAAAAAGTAAATCAGAAAAGCATACAAAGAACAAACAGACAGCTAGGGGCGTCTACACCATAAAAACCTGGGAGCAAACGCTGAGTTATGAAAGTAGCTTTTCCAGCCCTTTTGGAAGGGGAGTTCGATATAATTTCAGACCTATAAAAACCCCACAGCAAAACATTTCGAAATCCGTTCTTTTGTTTTTCTTTTCTTTCCCCATTTTTCGTTTCTCAATCTTATCAGGTGGGCTTTTCCGCCAAATACTTGTAAGCTCCTCCAGTAGGCCTACGTAAGGTCTAGAACAAAAGCTGCAGCCGCTGTCAATTTTTGAAAAATTCGGGACTTGAAAATGCACCTGGAAGTGAAATGGATTTCTTATATTGTTTTGACATAGGTTTATTACCGCGCTGCCGTTCAAGACTGTTGCAATTCGTACAAGAAGCTGTGTAAAATTCCACAGTAGGACATAAGCGGATTTATGGGGGGGCCAAAGGGGCCATTCCTTCCAAAATGCCAAAGTAGCCCTTTATGCCTTGCATATGCAATGCATTACAGGTGTATATAAATT
>Ga0209671_1001835_pt1 | contig 18542 bp, 9 predicted proteins | sample WorMetHERISLAND2_2_FD_187401 | JGI IMG/M metagenome (GOLD analysis project Ga0209671, IMG submission 187401) | Marine gutless worms symbiont microbial communities from Max Planck institute for Marine Microbiology, Germany - Olavius geniculatus... | ecosystem: Host-associated > Annelida >...
CTCTAATTTCCCCCAATCGGACTTAGGGCGCCGGGCGGACTCACGTTGGGCTTTGCCCCAAATTTCTAGTTTACTCTGCCACCGGACGGATTCGCGTAGGTTTCAAGTATTCTGGAGTAAAATCTCATACGACGCAAGTTTATCATGATGAGACGTTTGTAATTGGGGTACTACTTTTACGTTTCGTCGATGTTTCAGAGAAAGATGCAAAAAATACCGTGGCTGTAAATGAAGAAGTAGACTGTCATGCAGGAGATGAGTCACACGCGACCTCGTCACCTACGGATGACATTACGTCATCATAGAAAGTCATCGTAGTTATCATGACGTCATCACTACGTCATCAGATGACATGACGTCATCTGCAGGTGGTTGATGGCGTCATGACATGCATACGTTTGTGTCGGCAGTCGCTTAGCACAGACATGGCATGCAGAGGCCCGCGCTGAGAGTGTCAAGCGTTGAGGCGGCGTACAGACGTGGAGAGGACGGACGGACGGACGGACGGGCGGAAGGACGGAAGTATAGCTTGCGGCCATTCGACGCCTGCTCGCACTGCACATGTTCCGATGCGATTCGTCTCCAGTGTCAGTCGGCCCATCTACCGCACGCCGCTCGAATCGCAATTATTCTGTCGCAATGAAATAACCTGTCAGCTTTGCATCTCTGCCGCAGCACAGCAACATCAGCAGCAGCGGGAGCGGGAAACATGATACGATGGTCATAGCGAAGGATGTTCCGATCAAATCATCCAAACGCGACAGTCCGGTTGTGTCACCTTCTTCTTCGCTGGAGTGCTCTGTTAACCTGAATCTTGGACATTTTTTACTCTTATTTGTACGTTTTACAGCAGATTAGCGGAACAAATGACGTTGAAAGTAACAGTAAAGACAAGTAATTTGATCAAAGCTCATGAGACGCGCGACAGCCTTAGCAGTTCCTGTTCGCATGTTGTCTTTGTCTATCTATAGCCATTTCTACTCAGTAGGCTACACACTTTATGTGTGCCTCGCAGCCGAAAATCGCAAAAGCACTAAACACTCTATTTTGGGGGTTTAAGGTCATTCAAGGTCATTGACGTTAATACCATTAAAAGGCTTGTCACTAGTGCTTTTTATGGTAAGCAGCATGTCTGCATCTATCTGCAAGCGTTTGTGCGCTGCACAAGGAAATAGAAGTAAAATAACCACTTTTAGGGGTACCCTTTTTGACGCTGGCGTGCGCCGCCCTCTTTGAACCTAGGAGGTAGCAATAAAATCTACTCTTAATGCTGAAAGTCACATACGCAAGTTGCCTTGGTCTCTCTCCAGCCATTTTGGCGCAGTTCACTCTTAAAATGTGTGTTGCAGCCCGAAATCGCAAAAAATTCACCAAAACAGCTTATTTTGGGGGTTCAAGGTCGTTCAAGGTCATCGATGTTGACACCCTTATGAAGCTCGTTACCAGTGCTTGTTATGGAAGCAGCATGTCTGTGCCTATCTGTAACCGTTTACACGTTACACGAGCCAATAGCGGTAAAATAAGCACATTATATGGGGTACTCCTCTTTCACGCCCCCGTTTGAGGGAACACCCTCGCCCCTGCAGGGGCACAAAATTTTATCACGATAAATTAAGAGTTCTTGCGGCAGTTCACAGTGAAGATTTCGTATCCTAGCTTGCACCATTTTGATAGAGCTGCAGAGTGTGACAGACACAGATACAGACAGACAGACACACAGACAGACGCGTAGACGATGGCTAAGACGCGCGAAGCATTACATGCTGTCGCGCGAAAAAGTACTTTTGTACTCGTAACGTGTATTCGTGCGCGTGACCTGCACATTTATTTCCAATTCTGTGCACACGAGACGTACAGACTATGCAGTTATGATTTAAACCTTTAAGACTGTTGTCTCATTGCATTCTGCCAGCACGTAATGCGATAAAAATGTTTAACTTTATTTTGAATATTTTATCAAACTTGTTAGTGAATTTAGGCTACGTATACAGCAGGCAAGTGGAGTACACGAGGTCAATAAATGCACAACATCAGCGCGTCATGTCTCCGACAGCAGTAACATTCAAAAATCATATGATCAATCTTCATCGTTGTCTCATCAATATCTCTAACATAATGATTGACTAATTAGTAACATTGCTGACAAGAGACAGAAGTAAAATCCATTCATTTCCAGTGCCTCGTCGATGTGGCAAATGATGTCGTAGCGTGCAACAATTATTAAGAGTGAGCAGAAAACAAAGGTAAAACACCACTCGGCGTTTCGGAGAAAATGCTGCTGCTGCTGCAGCTGCTGCTGCTGAAGATGACGATGATGATACGTAATAATTTTATATGATGATATGAGTAACAATACTGGCAATGATGGCGCCGTTCTTAATCACACGTATCAGCCATCTCTCCTCCGGTAATTACGGGCAACAGGCGAAAGAAGGCGTATGATTGCAGCAAAAAAACCGATAGCGTTTATGCGGCATCATTACGCGTGCACCGGCCGTCTGCTATGGTGCTAATAAAACTCGCATAAAAACGCAACTGCAAGGCGCTATACGTGAGAGATGCGAATCAGTTGGAGACGCATCGTGACGCTGGCTGGATCGCCGGTTGCAGCGGCTGCAGCAGATAACAAACTGGAGGCGGCGTGAGACGCATTGGTTGCTTTTGTTGATTCTCGACTGCAACACCTTCGTAATGCTTGGATCATGCTAGAGATCTAATAGCTAGGCGGTGCTTTATCAATCAGTCGTTCAGTCGATAAGGCCCTAGGCGCTACTCCAGCCAATATAAGATTTTTTCCGTACAAACGAGTAATAAACTAACGAGCGTGTCAGTTCACGACTAGCAAAAGTACTGCCGAAGTAAGTAAGTAAGTAAGTAAGTTAGCTGTCCCAGTAAGAGTAAAAAATTACTGCATTATGTGCCAAACTCAATAATTACCCATGCGACTGGGCTTCACTTTCGGCATTTCTCAATGACATGCTTCTTCGCTGTTCCGTGTCTGCTCTGGAATTAATCGTAGGCTACATTCTAGCTAACATTGGTTCACCTCATCTGCAAAGTGCGCGTTAAGCTCTCATTGCAGCCAAATAGTTAGATGCGTGCGTCTCAACCGTCAGTTGTCATTTCTCACAATCAGCCGAAAATGTGTGGTCCAGTTAAACAAGAATGTAATAAAATAATGTTTGCCACTGTGCCTGGGTCATCCAACCGGCTGGGATAGCGTGCATGCAGGTCTTCGCTTAGAGAAGACGATATTTTTCTTTTAAACGAGCAAATAAATTAAATGTGATATACATATATAGTATTAATAACTGCATAATATTACGCTTAATTTCTTGATTGTTAATAATTTTCAACGCTGTCAAAAACGTTTCAAAAACTTGCACAGTTCATAAATGCAACATCATTGTCTACAAGCGCTTTTGATTTAGTGATGTCTCCTTGTGAATACTTTTGCTCATTTGCTGTTATTTTTTATTATCATTGTTTTTAAAGTTTATGGCCCAGCCCGCCCAGCTGCTGTAGTAAAAGCTTTGTTGAATTCCGGCGACTGTGCAATTTAATATTATCGGCTTCGAGTCTTAGAAGGTGTTAATATCATGCCTCTACAACGTGCGTTACTTTTGTGGCCACCCATTAGCATACATCTCTGTCGTCAAAGTTTGGTACCGAAGTGTCTCTGTTAATGTGATACATGCTTACCAGTCTGCCCCTCGACTGTGCTGGCTGATGTCGGGCAGTCAGTGGCCTGGCGAACACAGATCAAACTCACTTCCCATCCCGCTGAGGGTAGGAGGCTAAGTTGAAATAAGCGCGCAGTGGGTTGGTTAGCAGCATACTAATTGCAGATCAAACTCATTTTGCGGCCGAGTGGGCTCGGGATGACGACGAGAGTCGACGCAAACGACCCAAGATTGGCAGCTATTATCTATTATCCCAGCTATCTGTCTCTGATCGATCGCACGACGGGTTGAAGTGTAAGTCTAATTGGAGCGTTCCGAAATAATTGATTTCTATCGATTATTTATTGGCAAAACTTGGACGTCAAACGTCGGAGGACTTGTCGACGCCGAGGCCTGATTAATGGCGCGTCTGCACTGCAGTAGGATCTGCACTCCATGCAGACAGTGACAACAGACTAGTGCCGCCAGTAAGAACTGCACGAGACTGTGCTTCTGGCGTCACGTACTCGGAATTGAATTCGACAACTGGTCAAAGTCACGTCTCAGACAGGACGCTGGAGATTGGCCGATCGCGGCGACACAGTAGAAACCAATGACGTTCTATGAATACTCAACGTCTTTGGTAAAAACTACGGTATTTGTGGAGTAAGCTATAAGTAGACTGCATTCTGGTTAAAACAACGAGGACAGTACTTTAGCCAATATACGTCGATCCGTTGTACACAAATTGAAAAACAAAGACAATATTACGTTCTGTACGAAATCTTGACATGTCATGCCGTGTACTTTCTATTTGTTATGGATTTTGTATAGCTTGACGTTGTGCAACACATTGTAGTGTAGTCTACAACAATTCTAAGTTAATAACACCGTCACGTCAGTGGAGTCGTTCTGGCAATTGAGAGTCGGTTTGGAAAAAGGATTGTCATGAGTGGTAGCTTTGTTTGCAGAAAATCGCGCGACGAAATATAAATTAATCGAAAATGAAACTTATGTATAGTTACATATACGCTGTGTCCTAAAAAGCATCCCCGACATTTTTGACTGTAACTTGAAAACCAATTATCAGATTTTGATAATTTTTGGTACGAATATTCCTGACACAACTTGCCATCAAATGACCGTTTAGTTTCCCACTCACCCAAGTTTGTTTCTGCTCTACATGCAGAAAACACAACCAGCGAAATATCATTTTGCATTCAATGCGATATGATTGCTTAATTAACATAACGCGTAAAAACACATTTTGTTCACATTTCTGACACTTTGGCTGACATTTCATTCAGTTGTCCATTTTTCAACTGCCTGTAGTACAAGAAATTTCAGCTAATGCTCGCGAGACGCGCGAAAGCCTATAGCAGTTCCTATTTGCAAACTGTCAGTCTATCTCCAGCCATTTCGTCGCAATTCATTCTTGGAGTGTGCGCTGCAGCCGACGATTGCACGGTAGACTTGCCGACAACGGTAAAATAACGACTTTTAGGAGGTACCGCTCTTTGATGCCCTCGTACGCAGGTTTCCTTGAACCTAGCAAATCGAAACTTGGACCGACAAAATCTAAGTTTAATGCTAAAAATTTCATGTGCAGCTTTTCCATGTCTATCTCAATTGGTTTCGGCGCAATTTGCTCTTTAAATGTGTTTCGCAGCCCAAAATCGCCAAAAAATCCATAAACCTCCTATTTTGGCGTTCAAGGTCATCCAAAGTCATTGAATTCGGTGGCAATCGAGAGCCAGTGTACAACTTTCTATTAGTGATTAATAGTAACCTAGGCCCTATCTCGCAACGTTACTGAGATACAGCGACTTATTGGCCAAAAATCGCAAATTTTTTCTACCCCCTTCTCATTTAGCGCCCTTGTTCGGGATGACGCCCTTTGAATTTATGGAAAAGCTTTACGGTTCCTGAAACTGGAGTCTTCCAGGCAGCCGATGGTGAAGATCTGGTGATTCTAGCTTTAACCGTTTTTGACTGATCTATTCGTGTGACAGACAGACAGACAGAATTGCGATGGCTAAGAGGCGCTGAAAGCAGTGGCTGCTTTGCGCGTAAGAATTGCTTGAAGTGCTGGCATACTATGCGAACACAGGCATGGAGACGCTTTCTCCATTCATTGACAGCAGCATCGATAATGTTCTGCTCCCGACCAATTCAGGCTGTACCAGTCGCTTCTTGACTTCACAAACATCCCCAAACTTCATCTGGTAGACACACTGCTGCACGACGGTCAAACCTTGTATAATAGACCTGCTGTTGGGGCTTACAGATTAGGTCAGATGGAATTTGTTGACGTTTTTTCCATTTATTTTAACACGTATTATGCTTGGTCTGCTTTCCCCAGGTAATGCAAAAGCAGACGTCTGGTGATGTGGAAACTAAAACACTTATTTAATAGCCAGTTGTTTCGGAAATATGTCTGCCAAATATTATTAAAATCTGCTAATCTTTATTCAAGTTACGATCGATGGTTTTCAAGTTAGGTTTACAGTCAAAAATGTCGGGGATGCTTTTTAAGACACAGTGTAGTTGCTTGGTGTTTTTTAAATATAGACTGTTTCTTTCTGTGTTCTCTTTTTTACATTGAACAGAATGAACACACAAGTATGTATCAGAAGAATTCTTGCTGCATTTTACATTTAGGCTTGTTGCTGACAAAATTCTACGTAACTATGGCATCATCAACAATGAGATGGTGGTTGTGGCTTTTCTTTAATTTTCGATAAGCGTTAGGCCCCTAGGCTTTGCAGTGCAAACATTTGTTATACATGTGCAACATTTATTTTGTGGTCTCGCCAAAAAATTAATAGACCCTAACATAGCTACAGTTAATAGCAGTTAAATGCATCGGCACTTATGTATACGCGTGAACAGGTAATACGCGTGAGATGTTTCGTGTGAAAAAAAGATTCAGTCGATTTCTTTCAGTAAGAATGTATACTGTGTACGTAGTACCATAGGCCCATATCAACGCACTCAGTTTATACAGCGATGAACGCGGCTTGGTTTGAGTGCATTCGTTTGGCCAATGAATTACATTCTTACTGAAAGAAATCGACTGAATCTTTTTTTCACACGAAACATCTCACGCGTATTACTTGTTCACGCGTATACATAAGTGCCGATGCATTTAACTGCTATTAACTGTAGCTATGTTAGGGTCTATTAATTTTTTGGCGAGACCACAAAATAAATGTTGCACATGTATAACAAATGTCGCTGGAGCCACACCACACATAGGCCACTAGTCCCCGCAGACCTTCTTTGAATTCCCCCCCCCCAAAAAAAAATTGTGGGCACCCCGCAATAAGAAAGTTAAACAATTAAACGTGATGTGTATTCCTGGGCATGATAAAGTGTCAACAACATTTTTGGTTATCATTTTCCACCTGATGAAAATCGGTCCTCTATTTTCCACTTTTTGAAAGTTTGTAATTATCGTCTATTGCTCTTTTTTGGTCTTCTATATTCCGGTCCTCCATTTTCAGTCAACCTCTCGGTTTATCAGCAAATTCTGAATTCTTTTTGTCTTTATTTATTTATTCCCGAGAGGATAAAAAGTCCGACCGGCAAAACTGCAGCGTCTAAGCACCGAAGCACGTCGCTGGAGCTGCACTAAACGCACATCTGGCTACAGCAAGTTACAATTTGACGGCTGAACGGACTCACGAGCTTCCGTTCCGTGTTGGGAGCGCGCACGGGTCAGACAGCTGGACAAACGAAGTTAACTGGGTTGCTTAAATTTTACGTCCGTGACTCCACAGCTGATTTGCTTCTCTGTAGGGCGTTGTAGTGCGGTAGAATGTCTACACTTCTGATCCAGACGCTTAGCGATGGACGACCGCATAATGCGCTACGGTAAATATAAGGTCTGCAATTAGGCTGTGCTATTAACACGTTACGAATGATGCAGAGAAGTCAAAGCTCTTTTCGTCTGTTCTATAAAAGGTTGGAGCTATTTCCCCGAGCATCACCGTTTGTTTGGTGTTTACAGTCCGGTCTGCAGTTAGCTCGTCATCGTGACACGGCGTCCTCTTTGGCCTCGCAGTCATCGGTCAATGTCGTCATCAATCGACCAACTTCCCGGCCACACCACACATAGGCCACTAGTCCCCGCAGACCTTCGCACCGATCCCAGTTTGCACAGCTTACGAGGCGTTCATGTGTGCCGCGGCAAAGTGCCCACGTCTATTTTGCCCGATGAATTAATTTGGCGCCTAAATACCTACCAAAGTAGGCCCACCACTCTCGTCGACAGCCGTTTACCTATGACTTCTTGCGTGGTCCAACAAGCCAGTAACGCATGCATTAGTTTCACCGTGAAAGGCGACCTACGTAGTTCTTGAGAAACCAAATATACTCGTAGGCCTATATTTGGGGAAACACCAATAAATTTCGGCCAAAATGCGAGTACGGCGGCTGATTTCCGAAGAAAACCAGCAATAAGCTTATCTCGGAAACGGTGTGAGGAATATTCATGTTGTTCATTAATATAAAAAGCCGCATACCGGTACGCGCTTCCCGGTGCCGTAGTAGCGCCTAGCGAATAAAATCATCGACCTCGAATGACTTTGAACCCTGCTGCCTGAATCGTGCGAACGTCGGAGCTCACCAGGAAAATTCGAAGTTAGCCACACAGTGTCAACGGCAGTGATGTAGCTCACAGATGACTCGATCCACGCATCTTGAGGCAGACTATCGCATCAAAATGATTGAGGCATGGCGCGCTTTTCTCGCGATAGTACGGTTTTATACTAATGTCGCTGTCGCTGTGGTCGTAAGCTAACGGGGGTGGTGCAAGCGGATAGGCGAGCAATCGTCCGTAATGATGTCATATTTAGGCTACTTGAAGTTTTTATATAGCAGCGTATAATTAGTTGCAGCATCAGTCTCACGACGTTGCGCATAAACAATCACAAACGACTGCTAGTATAGCAATTATGTCTCATTCACGCTATTCCCACTAAATCAGGCAGTTTTTTTCTAGCAAACAATTTTTTGGTTTTTCTACGTTGACACAATGCTGCATTTTTATAAACTGAGGCCCAGCCTTGCATCGAGCTTATTTACTCAGTTGTAGGCCTATCTTTATTGCCAAAATAACATGATACAAGTACAGCAACTACGAAACGCAGTACATGGGCTAAAAAGAAGGCGCGCAGGACACTACAAGTACGTAACTAAATAAGTAATTAATTAATTAATATACCGTGTTAACTGTAAAAAAACCTCGAACGCGCTCGATGTGTTAGTAGAACGAGAAACAAATATGTTTTAGATGATGTCTGAAAGTAGGTAAAGAGTGTTAGCTGCATTTAAGAGTTTTACAACTACACATTACTCAACAAATAGAAGCATAAAAGCGCAGTGACAAAAACATAAGACGAAATTAATTACTTCATGTAAAAAAATCCGCTACACCTGTAGCGCGTCGAAAAGCGAACAGTGATAAAAATTGAAAAATTAACAACGACCATCTTCATATCGTTCTAATTTTGGCGCCGCGCAACAAATCATTCATTTAGACTGCTAACTCGCCCTGACTCTAGTTAATTAAACGTTAGCGGTGTGTTGTCGGTAAATTGATGGATTCGGTCGGCGCTGCGCGCTGTGATTAATAACGGTGGCGATGCAATTCTCGTCGTTCACCGAACGGACTTGGCAGCTTCTCCAAGTAAATCTAATGCCAATCGAAGGATTAGCCAACGATCAACCACTTTCATGGAATGGATAGATCTGCGTGAATCGCCGCAGTCTGCCTACAGGTGGATAATCCGCCAGATTAGTGTGTGGATCTGTCGTCATCGTGGCATTGGCTCACGGCGCCACGCGTGAAGTATTCATTTAAAACTCGACTTTGTAGCCGTAAAAAGGCTCTCAGGCTGCAGTGGCCGTGAACTGTTATTTACTGGACGTGTGCTGTAACTCGGCTTGGAGTGGGTCGTTGATAAGCTACGACTGATCTTATCACAAGCGATGAGTCTTGAATCTAACAGTGCGCCTAAAGACCAAACTGTGACGGAGAAATGTAGTCGGACACTCGCACTACCAGACCTGTGCGCCGCCTGGTGTCCCATTATACACTGTGTCCCAAAAAAGAATCGCCGACATTTTCGACTGTAACTTGAAAACCAATTGTCAGATTTTGACAATTTTTGGTACGAATATTCCTGACAAAACTTGCCATCAAGTGACCGTTTAGTTACCCACCTCACACAATGTGTGCTTTTGCACTACGTAGGGAAAGCAGATCAAGCGAAATATGTATTAAAATAAACAGAAAACCTGAAAAAAACATTCCCGACATTATCGATCGTAACGTGAATAAAGATTAGCAGATTCTATTAATTTTTGGCATAAATATTTTTGACACAACTGGCTATTAAATGAGTGTTTTAGTCTGCACCTCATCCAACGTCTGCTTTTGCACTACCTGGGAAAACAGACTAAGCATAATACGTGTTAAAATGAACGAAACAACGTTGATAAATTCCATTTATCTTAATTTGTGGGTCCCAACAGCCAGTGACTGGTACAGCCTAGATTGGTCTGGAGCAGAACATTATCAATAATGCTGTCAATGAATGGAAAAAGCGTCTCCTTGCTTGTGTTCGCATAGTGGGCCAACACTTCAAGCAATTTACTGCTGACAGTTGGAAAATGTACGACTGGATGAAATGTCAGCCAAAGTGTCAGAAATGTGTGTTTTAGTTACGCGTTAGGCCTATGCTAATTAAGCAATCGTATCGCATTTGATAAAAATGTGATAGTTCGCTGGCTGTGTTTTCCCCAGATAATGCAGAAACAAGCGTTTGGTGAAATGAAAAACTGAATGGTCATTTGATGGCCAGTTTTATTACGAATATTCGTACCAAAAATTATCAACATTTGGTAATTAGTTTTCAAGTTACAGTCGAAAAAGTCGGGGATGCTTTTTCGGGACACAGTGTAATAGGGGCTTATGGTCCTCTAAAAAGTTTCTTTCTGGTGACATTTTATCGGTAATATTAATAATCTGCCTGGGAGCGAATTTTTACTGATAAAATGTCGCCGAGGGAGACTTCTTACAAGGATTAATATTTAATGTGACACCGGCGGGGCATGGGTAAAAACAACAGAATTGGTTGAGCTGAGCTTGGGCACATCAGTCCAAGACTACATTCAGAGATAATTTTTAAATGTTTTAACACGTCTTACGACAGTGTTTGTTAATCGGGCTCCAGAATTTCAACTGACTCAAGTTATCCCAACAAACGCATTTTAGCTTAAATTTATGATGGTCGTCCGAAAGACGACACGTTTCATTATTCGTTCCACGGGCAGACGTGGAATTCGATTTTGATCTCGGAAATCAAGCTGGCGTAAAGTCAGCGAAACTCTGACATTTCACTCGTATCGTGACACTCTTTTGCGTCATATTTTCTGACAAATATAAAGTTTGTATTTTGCAGCGTAGTGTAGCGACAGATTTGAGGTGTGACGGGATATTTAGTGACAATATTATTACGCATTTTCCCCAGATTCCGACATTAAAATACTTTTGAAAATTGGTTGATACTTGGAGAAGTTAAGGCGTACAAAAATAGTACCGTTTTTGTTATTATAATATATGTTTGCGTTGATATGTTAAGGTGACGGTTCAAGTGGACGACGATTTACAGAAGACCGGGACAACGGTTGGCGAGTTTACGATGCTGTCCAGTAAAGTCATGTTCGTGGGTGGTCGACCAAGGTCCACCAGCGTGCAGCAGCTTACTCCCGCGACCTACCGCAACTTCAAGGGCTGTCTCAAACAGGTCAGTTTAGTTATAAATTTTCGACAAAACGAGAGATTATGGTGCTCAAAATTTTTCATTCGTCCTTATTTTTTAAGTGAGGAAGGTTCATTTTCAGAATTTGCATTTTTGGACGACATTTGTCCGACAAGAAGAACATTTTTCGACAATTTTCCGCAGCGCAAAATCTAAGGGAGCAGCATTCCAGGGCTGCTTTCCCCTCCTACTACGACGCCACTTATTGCAAATATTGCACTATTGTCAATGCGTAAATAGCTGGGAACAGCGAATGATATTCATGAGTTGACGTCAGTCATGAACGTTGGTTGATCGATGATATAGGCGGGGCCTAAATTAGTTCGATATTGATCTATCGATTGACGACAAAGTCTGTGGTGCCGGGGGATGAGCGGATAATGACACTATAGCAATGATGAAATGAAACAGATCATAGCGTTAAACGATTTGCTGTCAAATCAACACGAATCGGTCCAGATCTCAGACCTAATATCTGATCAGACAAGCTCGCTCGATAAAATTTCACAGATTATAAAATCGCGTAATATGACAGTATGTTCGTCACTGGATTTAGCCAATTGTTGTAGTGTACTTGCTGAAAAAACTTATTATTAGTTAAGTTTAGTTAAAACATAGTTAATATGTAGCCCAGACGTTCAATTATGTTGTGCAAATATTCGTAGTTAAATAAAGATTTATTTATAAAGACATCCATGAAGAAATCTATCCGATTTTGTCTTTTTCTCCCAAAGTGACTTTTAAATCACAAATCATCAGCAGCTACGGCAGCATGCAGTGGCAGGTCCAACGGCTAATTCGTTTGCGATGCGAAACTAAAAGACTGGCAGTCTAGCTTGTGCTGTTCCTCTCCACATTGTGTTGGAAATCTTCGTTGACTTGATTGATGATTTGTGGAACGGACGAGATTGTAGGCTACGTCGTTTGTTTGGACGCGATTCGACGTTAAGACGACTATAAAACTGCACTGCTACGGCACTAAGACGGTGCTTTGTGCTAAACACTTTGACGTCGCCTTACAAAGTAGCCGCGACTTTTCACGATTTCTATTCAGCGTCCGGCTAATTCAAGTACCCGCTTACCTCCGACATGTTTCTATCGCGGGCGCTCGTTTGCTTGTCTCTAAACAAGAACGTTCAAAAAGTTTAGACAAATTTTCGCGAACTTTTAGGTAAGTAGGCTTGTGTCTAGTCGACTTGCAGGACAACTATGTTCGTCGGCGTCGACGCGTTCGTGCAACTTTGTGGACTGGTGGGATTTTAATAGGAACTTATGTCTAAATGTCAGTATTCTGCTAACTCCCTACGATATAAACATTTTCAAAAACGAGTAAAGTATGATGGAGACCCCACGTCATCATACGTCACATCGCTCGCAGCGTTCTGGCGTCCAAATGATTTATGATTTTAATTTTTTTTTCTGTAAATCGTACCTATGCCAAAATAATTATGTCTTTGCCCGTCTCCGATCTCTTCGTCCGCATTTCGTCTGTACCTAATTATATCCCCGAAAAACAGCAGACTTGCGCGATTTGGGAAATAGGTTCTTGCAAATTCGGGAGAGCACTTTTTCTCCATTTGCTTTGCAGATTGGTTACGCTGCAGTAAAACCGATTGCAGTGAAGTGAATCGGGAGTAGCCTTACTGCGGAGTGTAAGCGATAGCGATGTTTCACGCTTTAAGTTCATTCACAAGGCGGCGCTACGTGAACGTTCGCGTCGTCGTTCAGTGCCTTCCTCCTTAAGAAGGGTTGGCGGCGCGTAATATTCTTCTCCAACAATCACGATCTTCCGCTGCTGCAGCCACTGCATCGATCTTCATCACAGTCCATTCCGTGATGTCATCTGTCCAACGTCGGCGTTGTCGACCACGTGACAGTTACCCTGTCGCAAACCGCTCGATTACTGCATGGCTACTATAAGCCTAGTAGGCCTACTAACGCCAGAAAATTTTTACTGAGAACGGCCCAATTGGGTTTTAATCCGGCCCTGAGAGTTTCGTAAAACAAAGAGAAAGGTTTCATTTTCATTCAACGAAATGTTTTTAAGCTGCAAATCCATTTTGTTTTTTGCCGCGGTGCAACCGATCGACGAGAAATGCCTTAAATTACCAACACGGGTTAGGCCTACTTATGCTGCGCTGTTATATAGCTCTAGATGCTTTACGCAGATTTGCTCATAATTGTGGTTTTATCTTGTCGATGTACGGACTATGCTGTACTGAAACGAAATACTGTCATGTTGCGCCACGCGGTAGCCTATACTGATGACTGTTATTTTGTTTGTCGGTGCAGGTGGTCTACCGTGCCGACAGCATTCACCTAGATTTGCTCGACCTGGCACAGCGTCACACCCTGGTCGACACTCACGGAGCGCCGACTTTCTCTGACTGTGCCATCTCGACGACGATGTTGCCGGTGGTATTCACCTCAGAGCGATCGGTCATCGAGCTGGCGGACGTCTGGCGTCACGGGGATCTCAAAGGACCCTCTGACCGGACGTCGGTCCAGTTCCAGATGACGACTAACGAGCGCGACGCGCTGCTCATGTACAGCGTCGGGTCACCGGGCACGTCAGACTTCTTCGGCGTCGAACTGGTTCAAGGTCAGTGTTGTGTGGCATCTATGTAGATTTTCGTGAACTTTTACGTTCTAGTTCGTGAAGGTCAAGCACTGTGTTAGTGAAAAACGGAACCAATCGCAACATTTAGCAGCATTCAAAACGAGTTCGGACATCGGAATATTTGTCCGTGAAGGAAAACTACCAGAAGTTGACGAAGTTTGTTGACGATTACGAAGCTCTGAAGTCATCCTTAGCGTTGCTTTTACAGAAGTGTGAACATCTTGTGAGATGGTGTCGTTCGGTTATGTGGCGTTCATGAATGGTTCGCTCGTGCAGACGTAAGTTACACCCAAACGAAGTTTTTGTGCAAAACAAATTACCCAAATTACTGGTTAAATGAGCAATCTGCAAAACGGACTATATACATATTGAGCAGACGGAGCCGTTCAGGGATAACTTTTTAAAACAAATTTTTTACACTGCAGAACGTCGTCAGCAAATGGAACCAAGTCCAGCAGCCAGCTGGGACATATCTCCACGTCATTGCCAGTATATACCTAACGCGAAAGATCAAATCTATATGTAGGCTACAATTTTTCTAATTTAGCGGTAAATTAATAGAATGTCAAGAAACAGACTTTAAACTGTGAACACCTATTATTAGGAAAACAGCAACGTAAGCCTATATAGTTGGATTTGAATTGATTATTCACGACACCGCTGTCACTTACCATAGGCCCACAGCGTTTTCCTGAGTGTGTTCGTGTGTCTTTATTTTATTTTATGTAGGGCTATATTGCTATAGTTTTGTTCTTGTATGCCTGCTCTTGAAACTTTCGGATTAAAAGCGTATTTATGTGTAGGGTATCGTATTGTATAGATTGGTAGGGCGTGCAATAAATTCGCAGTTGATGTCGAGAATCATTTGATGCAAACTTAAAGTGATCTTAAAGGTTATTAGTGCGGTATCGTTTGTGTGCGCAGGCGAGCTGTACTTGGTTCTTGATCTCGGCAGTGGAACTCTCAAGCTGAAAGCGGCACATCGTCGCGTCGACGATGGTCGACCGCATCAAGTCTCCATAAGACAGGACGGTGTCCACGGTGTAGACCAGGTGTAGACTTTCAGACTAGGTGTAGACTATCTCTCACACCACCAGTGTCCACGGTGTAGTACGAGTAGACGACGATGAACGTCGTTACGTGGTTGCTGGTCTGTCCGGTCCTTCAACACTGGATCTCGACTCTCCACTGTACGTCGGTGGACTCAGTCCGCAGTGGTCGCAGCACGCCTCGTCGCTGCCCGTTGATCTGTGGACCGCTGTCTGGCGTCGAGGGTTCGTCGGCTGCGTCAGTGATCTGGTCGTGAACTCAGCACGGGTCAACCTGGTTCAGGTGGGTCGTGATCAGGAGGTGATGGGACTGATCGATCACTGTGAAACTCCGTCTCGCTCGGCGTGTGACAGTCAGCCGTGTCTGCATAAAGGTCGCTGCGTCGACGGCTGGAACCGCTATCTGTGCGACTGCACGATGACCGGCTATCACGGCTCCGTCTGCCAGCACGGTACGAACTGAAGTATTATGTTATTATATATTATTTATTTGTTTATTCATTTCAGGCAACAAGGCCTATAAACACGAACAGAAAAGACAGGCACACACAGACAGATAGACAGACAGACAGACATAAAAAGCTATACTTGTACACGATGTCCCAATAAAAAGTGGATCCCTCCTCTAGAACTCCTTGAATAATTGTGTTGAACTAAAACTGTCGTTAATGTAAATTAGTGTCTAGTATTTATTATTCAGTTCAAAATTAGACTACGCACAATTCGGAATTTTTGAACAGTTATTTTACATACTCGTAGCCTACAAACAGCTCTTCAGCCTTCAGGAACTGCAAACATTAGGCCTAATACAAAGTTCAGATTTTGTAACGATTGCCTGTATACGACAACCTTTAATCAAGATAACAGTAGAAGTATATTTTAACGGATTATTTCATCAGTCACAGGCTAGGCTTCTTTGTCGTGATTAATTTTATCAGTCGAATCAATAAAACGACGTCGCTGCCAACCCAGAGATAGCACGCACGCATCAGAATCAAATATCATCAGTCCTATGCAGCTAGCGATGACGATAATAAGGCGGATGTGGGTTGCTGGCAATATAGCAAGTACAGAGACCAACAGCGAGGTATTCAGGGGTCAGACGAACTGTCACGCTGAAGAAGATTGATCATTCTCGCTTTTCTCAGATCGAAGGACTCTCCGTCTCACTGCTAGACCATCTTTTTTTCTTCCAGCTGCAACGTTAGCCTTGTCAGGTATTTCTTTTGCACTGAGGTATGCAAGAAATTCGCAGTTAACGTTTGTTAGGCCTAACGAGTGGGGGACCTAATATCGCCAGATTTTCACATACTGTAGTCTGGTATATTTTTTGCACACACGTAGGCGACTGTAGGCTTAAGGATAGCTGTGTTCAGTCTCAGTGACAATATGCAGCTAAATAATCTGGCAGTTTTTTTAAAGTACAGTGAAGTAAAATATTTACCGCATTACTCAACGCTGTGTTGCCAAGACGCTGTGGTATAGTACTATAGTGGTATAGTAGATCGATCGCTCATGTCGTCCAGTCGCGTGAGAAATTTCTTCACAGACTGTCGCGCGTAGTTTCCATCTGTTCACGGCGTCACGCAGTTAAATGACGTTATAATATAGCCTAGGCTACTACTGAGATATTCACGTCAAAACTGATTATTTACATGCAGTAGTATCTGAATCGTCACATTTTACTGAAGGAAAATCTGGCTTCTCTCTCTGCGTTAACGGAACCATTGTGTCAATCGTTGAATGTCGCTAAAGCGGCGTCGCGATAGGTTAGCTCACGTGGGAGTCGCGTGGACGACTTAACGAAAGTGAGCAGTGACAGTTAATCTCGGGAGAGTTGGACAGCCGATGCACACTACACAGCCATAGATAGAGCCGAACGGTTCTTTGGTCTTGAAGTCAGTCAGTCGGCGTGTGATGGGAAGTGCGTCTCTGACGGTTGCTTGTCTCGCACGCTCATTATCTCACTCTGCAGTCGCTAAGTGTTTTCGTCGCTTTTCGACGCTCGACGCATTCCGATTTCAACGCTTAACTGTTTATACAAACACCGTGCTTTTTCATGCTGCTCCTTAGTCCGTCAAATGCCAGTTCTACAGTCTAAGTTTTCATCTTCCGCTACCCCAATTAGACGTGTAAAAATCTTCGAACGAAGTAGATATTGCGGTGTATGTACAGAGCTGTTTGAGGAAAACGACTTTTTGTTAGCTCATCGCGAAGGCAACTGACGTGGTTAGTTGCCTACGTGACGAACTGAATGTTAGGGTGCTCGCTTATTAACGACAAAATTAAATTAAATAGAATAACATAAATCAGCTAGGACGGCGGCCGTCGACTTCGTTTACGGTTCATCACGGAAGAAATCGTGGCGCTACAAACCTGCAGAAAAGTTGCGTTTAGGCATATAGCAGAGATTTGTGTATACTGCAACAAATTAAACAAAACAAATTGTTTTTATTAAGTTTTGTTAAGCTTGTTTTATGTATTATAATTATTAAACTAAGCCTACTGCTGCACTGGATGTTGGTACGCATGCAGTACGAACTTATCTCAGTTAGTGCATGTTTAACTTACTTAGCCCAAATCGCATAGACGACACCGTCGTTACTTTGCATAGCTAAGTTATGAAAACGGTACAAGTGCGAGCTGGGTGTGATATACTGTGATTTATACCCCGTTTAGCCTACACGAGGAAGAGCTGGCCCTAAAAGCGCTCCAAGAGCGCACATCGTGCACTCTTAGACTTAGAGACGGCTTGATAACGATTTAAAAATTATAATTGCAAAAGTTATTGAAGCTCTACGTGCTTCTAAGCGAGCACTTAAGAGTCAGTTCTAAAAACCGGCTTATTGCGCTCACGCGCGTTTATACGTCTGTCTCTGTCTGTCTGTGTGATGATGTGGAGTGCAGCGGCGACAACGGTGAGTTTCGACGGACGCCAGCAGCTGAACGTTGACTTCGAGGACGCGCACAGTGACGACGACTACTCGGCCAGCAGCAGACCGAGCGAAGTCGACGACGTTTCACTGCGCCTGCGCACTGGCTTGTCGTCCACGCACCTGATGACGTCACAGTCACGTCACGTGACCTCAGACGTACTCACGATCGCCGTCGGTGACGGTCGAATCAGTGTCGACATTCGCACAGCTTCCGATCACAAGGTGCGTTAATTCTCTTTTCGTAGAATGCGCTTCCCGAGTCACAAGGCCCATATACAGTGTCCCAATAAAAGTGATAACGCTAAACTTTTGGCTCTGATAAGTGCAAACCTGCATCGCATTGCACATAATTAAGCATGCACAGGCGTGGATGTATTTGGATTACTAACACCAAATTTTGTTCGAATCCATCCTACCATTTGACAGATTTACCAGCAGCATTACTT
>Ga0209671_1001837_pt1 | contig 18539 bp, 16 predicted proteins | sample WorMetHERISLAND2_2_FD_187401 | JGI IMG/M metagenome (GOLD analysis project Ga0209671, IMG submission 187401) | Marine gutless worms symbiont microbial communities from Max Planck institute for Marine Microbiology, Germany - Olavius geniculatus... | ecosystem: Host-associated > Annelida >...
CAAGTTGTCTCAGGAATATTCGTACCAAAAATTATTAAAATCCGATAATCCTTCTTCACGTTACAGTCAAAAATGTCGGGGATGTTTTTTTTGGGACACAGTGTACATCTTATTGCCAAGTAAAGTGTGATTTGGTTGAGAAACGGCGAAGTTATAAACTTTCTAGCATGACTGCCTACCGATTTTTTTTGCTTAAAAAATGTTCAAGCCAAAAATGCAATTTAATTTTGAAAAAAAATTGGCTACCACGTTACTGCCGATGACGTCACAGTGACGTTCTAATAAACTGTAATTTATTTTATTTATCAATTATTATTTAATTATCGTTCTTTTAAAGCAATTGCTTGCTGCCCACCAGATGCATTTTCCAGCAGGACAGCACGCCAGCGCACGGAACGGGCTGCGAGCCAACTGTCCAGATTTTATCACAAAAGACCAATGGCGTTCAAATTGCCGAATATAAACCCAGTGGACTGTCCTGTGTGGGGTGCAATGTTGGAGGCTTACTGCAAGCTTAAAACAAAGCCGAAAACAATCACCAAAGTCAAGGAAGCGCTTCAGGTTATTTGGGGCAACACTTCGAACATTCACAGTGACAATGTAATTCTAGCATCTGATCATTAGTTAACTGTGTTCTTTCAACAATATTATTGTACTTGTGTAATATCTTGAACATTTTTTAATGCTGAAAAATCGGTAGGCGGTCACGTTAAAAAGTCTTCAACTTCGTCGTTTTCAACAGAACCACATTTTATTTGGCCGTTTGATGCAGAAGGTTTTAGTGAGTAAAGCTGTAAAATTTCACGTTGAATTTCCACAAACAGTTGCTGAGAAAACAGCGAAAAACTTTGGGGTTCTACTTTTTTTGCCACGCCTTGTACATCCAAGGCCACTTATTGTGTGTTCCAGCAACGGTAAAGTTTGGTTCTGTTGGTAGATTGACAGTTGTCCCAGTCCCTGCTCTCAGCTGGATGAATTTCACTGCTGATGCTCTAGTTATGAATTGGTTTAGTAGATGCAAGAATAATTCCCTGAATGTGATACGTTTTTGTGTAATGATGCGCAGAATTCCGCCAGAGTGTTGCCTATTGTTAGCGTATTACCTGTACTTATTGTGAATGTTGCTGTTGTTTTTTACCATGTTGATATTTTTGTATTGTGCTTTGGGGCTTTTTGTTGCTGTTAATGCAGTGTGTGTTTATGTAATATTGATGAATCTATCCGTCGTTTGCATTCAATATGTGGCATATAATGATGCAAATTCTGCAGCAGCCATTGTTGTTTAATTGCTGTGGATTTGCATGTTTTTTTTTGCCATTTTCTTGGCCACTTCTATGTTTGGAAATTTGGGTTGGCAGTTAATTTTGCATCACAAAATTGGCACTTTTAAGCACCGTTACTAGTACGCGGAGTGCTTGGTATATCGCCAAACAGTGTAGGGCAATCCTGTATGGGCTTTGGGAGCTTCATTTTCTTGTCAGAATAGACCTGATCCATTTTTCTCGCACGTGTGTGGGAAGAGCAAGATTTATTTGTTTTTGTTTTCTTTCTGCTGTTTATCTTTTTTAATGCAGCTGTCAGCCATATTATGGGTTTTGTTTCTGTCTGTCCTTTTGGGCCCCTAACGTGAAAACAGAAAGGTGTAGATGAACCATAATGTCATTGGCTTGTCCATCTCTTAGTGATGTGCTACAGTGAATTTTCACTGAACGTTTGGCTGTGGTGCGTCTTGCAACAAACATGAACTGATTAGTTTTGGGATTAAATTTTCAGTCCTTAAAGTCCCAATGCTCCACCACATGACCTCCGTTAATCCTATTAGCGGTTAGCCCTCCTTGGGGTATGTGGCATAGCATCAGCCGCAAAGACATTTTTATGATTCTTGGTCCTTGAATCGGTCGAACACCCTTGGCTATGGGCCTGTATTAATTGATATTGTGTTTTGAGGGTTTGGAAGTTTAATGCTTAAGTTCCAATGGGCAGAGGCATATGAGCATGATGTTGGGTTCTAACTGGCAGAGTTTTATTTTGCTGTAACTGTATTCTTTGTTTGTTATCTAGTAATCACTGACTCGCTTGATATGTCCTCTTGTTTTCGTTGATTTTGCCATTGAATGTTGACAGCCTTGTGTGCATATAGTATTTTATTCAGCTAGCTGAAGTTTAGTAAGTAGGGGCATGGCTGTGGATGTGATGCTTCGTGATGTATTGTCTGATGGACTTAATTTGCTATAGTTTCTGATCATAAATAATATATGTTATAAATGCTGTTCTATTAGGTCTTGCTCATTTATCTAAGTAAGTAAGTAAGTATGTGCATATTTAAAGTGCGCAATGTCAGCCAGTGGCCGAATCTGAGGCACTTGGCTGAGCCGCTAGGGAGAGCAGTAGGCCTGTCCCAAATGATCTCCTAACTCTGAAACAGAAAGGCATTGCAAAACAAAATTGGCGTGAAGGTTCCCCCTCCCTGTCGGAGTCTGTCCGATCGTCTCCGTCGTTGCACGTTTTCCGCAGCAGACTGAAAACTGAACTTTTTGCCTGGTCTTACAGCCATGACTAACAACGTCTCATTCCACTGACTACTATTACGTGACTTAACTGCTTAAGCTTATTGTTACGTGTCCTTGTAGTCTTACCACTTAACGCCACCTTAAAGTTAATTCGTCCTTCATCATCATCATCATCATCCCCCCTACGACCTCCGATAGACAGCATGTTGTTATTTGTGTTTCATGTCAGGTTTTTCATTGTTGTAAAGGTTAAACTTTTTGTTCCGTTAATATGTGTATGTGCATGTTGCCTGAAAAGGCCGTCCCCGAAATCACCTATATTAGTACTGTATCGGGTGGGACATTAAACCCTACTCACTCACTCACTCCCTGTGGCACTTCCTTGTTGTACCAGTTTTCAGCTGATAAATTCAGAGTTTGCATTACAGTTGCGCTTCTTTAGGGGGATGACCACGCAATGTGTTGGCACTGGGCCAACATTTTTCTACTTGAATTTTGTCCTCCTAACATGATTGATATAATGTGTGATAGCTGTCGATGGCTGTTGTTAAGTGCTGATTATGTTATTCACATGAATAATACATAATTATGTGTGTATGAAGTTTGCATTTATTATTAATAGAATCTTGTAACCTAGCAGTGTCTCCACTGGCATTCCGTTTGTTTTGTATTTGTTATTGTAAAGGCATTGGGTAAAATCCTCACGCACAATGTGATTTGCAGAATGTATGATAATTGTGTTATTGAATATCTATGATTTTGCATCAGAAGTGGGTGACTCGGCTATTAGCACAATCAACCAATTCTATTCAGTTTGATTTGGGTGGTGATTCAAGCCCTTTGTGAATTAATATTATAAAACACTGTTTTCAGTGGTTTAAATCACTACATCACATTTGGTCACAAACTTACTAATAATTTGTGCTTACCACTTAATTATAATTATGTTAATTCAGTAGCCATGCGGGTGGATGGTGTTGGAACATGATGGGCATGTTCAGGCCATTAAGGACTTTTTGTGTTGCATTTTTAGTGGATGTGTGTTGTTAAAAGACCATGTTTTACCTATGTGCTTTGCATGGTTTGTCCATAAAACCCTTAGGTTTTTAACGAAGTGCAGCAAATGCCCCCATATTTTTCCCGATTTTCCCTTAGACCTGACTGGGGTTAACCCCCGCTATTCACTTGAAGCATGGCCATGCTGTCATACCGCTTTTCAAAGCTGGCAACACTGCACTGCTAATGTGTCTAGGGCTTTCACTGCTAGTTCTCTGCCCGTCTCCGTACACTGTGTTGATTTTTTCTGCAGCTGTTCAAGTGCTTGAATGTGGAGAGCTAGATGTTGAAATGTGCTGCTTTCATATTGTGTTGTGATGCAGGATCATGTGTTAAGGCTGGTTAACTGGCAGAAATTTTTTGAGAGTCTGTGATGTAAGCAAGACTTTTTGTCCTCAAGGTGCCTCGAGAGTTGAGACCAGTATTCAAGGACTACATCACTTCCGACTATTCTGATGTTGAAGTTTTGGATGTTTTTCACATAGTAATTTTTTTAGCAATTCTTGTTGAATTCTGCATCTTCTGTGGCTGTTGTTGAGCAGTGTGACACTACAGTCTGTGGATGTGCTGTAGGTGAGGATACAGATGTTATGAATTTAGAAAGGGTTTTCAGAAATTTTAATGAATTACCGGTGATCAAGAACTCTCAATCTGCACTGCAGTCTTAGAACGATGCAATGCTGGTGATTTTGTTTAGTTTACTGTACCTGTACTTGGCGTCTGATTATCATGTTTACACATGCTTTGGTAGTTCGTAGGCATGATGTCGTTTTTACTATTGCGCTAGTGTTGCTTCATTTTATCACAAGCAAACTGCAACAATGGCAAATATTGCTGGTTTTTGAATTAAGAAGCTTTTCTCATAAAGGTTGTAATATTTTAATGAATTCTTACAGTTTGTGAGTTAAGCTGTGTTGTTATATTATTTCACTATGACAGCCGGTAGATTAGTGCTGTTGACGTTTGCAGCGTGCACGCCATTCCATATAGATTATTAATGATTCCATCGTGTAATCGGACAGCTTCAGTGTCTCATTTAGTGCCATTTATCAGATTTCTGTGCTTTTGCTGAGTATGTATCGACTTACCGGTATCCAGGTAACCGGACTTTCTAAAGAAGGATTCAACATCAACTCCACCCCTGATTGCAGAGTCTGGGGCAAAGCTGCAGATGCAAACACATTTTCATGCATTTTGAGGTCGAAAATTGCATCTGGTGGTGATGCTTCTGGATGCTTTATCCTTTTACAGGTTTTGGCTGATGGGGAGGGTATTCAGTCATAAACATATCAAATGGCCACAGCCTGCATTTGTTTTAACACGGTTACAACAGCTATTGGGTAATCATCATTCTAAGGCAATACCGTTAGTTTTCTTTATACTTTTCAACATCTTGGAGTTTCCTTTTCAGGTGTTGTACTTCATTTTTAGGCCTCTTGGTAAACGCTGAAGTATCTTACAGTATTTTGTTTCAGCTTTTGATGTAATTTATGTAATCAGTACTATCGTGATTCACGAATGTTGGCAGTACAGTTCTGTGCATGGACAATGCGGTCATGCTGTTTTTGTACATCTTTACACTAATCTGGACAAATGAATATATATATAATGAATATAAGTATGTTGCTTGCCAACTGATTTGGACATTGTATTGCGTCTTAACACAATGGATGCAGTTTCCGGTGGCTGAAATACTGGACGTATGTGCGTTAATTTTTTCAAAACGCGTTAATGTGTCAATTCTGACAGCTTTATTTTTAAATAATAAGTACGAAAATCTTATACAAGCATAGGAACAAAACTCATTGAGCAAGGTAGTATGCTCTATTTAGATAATAAAAATATGTCTCTAGGTGAAAATATATTACGACTAGTTAAATTACGACAAAATATCGTGGTATTATTGGATATCGTGATATATCATCCATATTGAAAGCAATATCATCACTACTGGACAGCAACCTGTTACAGGCTATGGGCCAGAGGTTGTGATCCACTGCTGTTAAAGTTACCATTAATAAATAACACAAGAGTCGAGCAAGCAGCTTAATACTTTTCACTTGTAGCAAGTATCACAATATAAATTACACAAGTAAAAAGCTTACAAGCAACGATAAAAACCAGACGAGAAGACGTAACAAAACAGGCACTTTGCTGTGAAGCTATTCACCATAATGGGACACAACGTCATATTGGTCACATTCACTGTACAAAGAGCTAGTGTCACATTAGCCTGCGTGCTATAGGGCATTTTCAGATACACATTGCTTCCTAATAATGGGTTCATCAGTCATCACAAGGGCCCACAGTTTTCCGCGGGCCGCGGAATTTCGAGCCGAGCACGGAATTTGCCCTTTTCCGCAGAATTTTGATATTGCCGCGGAATTTCGCAGAATTTTACAGAAGTTAAGAAATGACTGATGATTTGTACGATCGTCAGCTTTAGGCAAACTATATCACGGAGAAAAATCAAACTGAACTGCCTACAACTGCATCCCTACTAATAATTACCATCGTATGCGGCACAATCGTAAATTAACATAATGTGACTAATTGACAAATTGCACTTTTGAAAAGAAAAGATCGATAATTTCCTTTGTATATTGCTAGCATAACTGCATCCAAAAAAAGTTTTTTTAAACAGAATAAAGCTTAGTTTACGCACAAACGGAAGGCTGCAGTAAGCCGCGGAATTTGGACAATTTTGCCGCAGTGAGCCACGGAATTTTGCGAACTGGCCCGTGGAATTTGGCAAAATTTACCGCAGAAAACTGTAAGCCCTAGTCATCACAGATAACCTGGCTTATGTGAAACATGCAGTTATCTGAGCTGAAATGCATTATGTATGTAGCAAAAAATGCTCTATTGGGGGCCACCACTTTCAGATAAAATGTTTGTGTTTAATGCACAGCAGAAATAACAAGAAATTCCAGCTAATGCTCACGAGATGCCCGAAAGCCTATAGTAGTTCCTGTTCGCAAACTGTCTTAGTGTATTTCTAGCCATTTTGTCGCAATTCACTCTTGAACTGTGCGCCAAACCAAAGATTGCAAAAATCAATAAAACCTCTTATTTTGAGAGTTCAGAGTCTTTTAAAGTCATCGATGTTGATATGACTAAAAAGCTCGTTACTAGTGCTTGTTGTGACAGGCAGCATGCCCATGCCTATCTGCAACCGTTTTCACAAAAGACTACAGCAGTACCAGTCTGCTTTCACGCGTAACTAAAATGCAACTAATGCAAATTATAGATGGACTATTTCTCCAGTACCAACACATACTAAAGTTTTTAGCACAAACACAAAAACTAAACGTGTGTTACAAGCCCCATTAACTCCCCTAGAGTCAGTGAACGTACAACCCATAGTTGACAAATAAAATACTAGGTCCAAGCCCGTAGTCGGACTTTTCCAAAGGGGGTTCAACTTCACTCGAGGCTGCTTCGTGAATCCAGCTCGGGGTATCAACTGTCAAGGGTCCACGGCAAGCTCCCCGAATCAGGTCTCGGGCAAAGCCACGGTCGAAACACGTCTTTATGCATCTGAAGGTTCTACATTTCTATGCAGTGTTTGCTGGTTTTGGCTCATTGGAGGAAGGATTTAGTGGAACTCCCTTCACTATGGGACTCAGGACTGTAGTTTTATCCAGAAGATGCAGCGTGCAAGACTGCAAATCATGTGGGACACGCCACCACTGAGACAATAATGAGTAATTATGGATTACATGCATACCTAAGCATGTAATATACACGGTGTTTCATAAAAAGGGACTCCTTTTTTTCATAATTTACTCAAATTATGATCAATTTACACAAAATTTTTAACATTTGTAGCTGAAGAAATACTAATTCAAAACACTGCAACAAAATATGGCAGCTGATTGAATATTCTTTGTTAGTCGTGATGTAATGCTGACATAATGTGTTTTACTATTATTATTATTATGCACGAAAATTATTATCGCGGCATTTAGTCTAAGTAGACTTCAAGGACACGTAACATAATTACACTAAGAGTCGACATGTCACAGGTACAAGCTTGATAGTCTCAACTGGTGCTGTCAGTTGCTGCCCTGCTCCGATGGTGAAAAATTTGGTTCGCTGATGACAAATTTTATGTGCAAAGCAATCACACTAACATGTCTTTGTGGATAGTTGGAATTTCACATGTTCGAGCAAGACAGTGCATTAGCACACCGAGCTTGCAAAACGGTTGTGTTTTTGGATCGCAAGACGATTTCATGTTCCCATGTTGCTTAGTGCTGACACGATAAACATTTTTCATTAGCGAACCAGATTAAGTTCACCATCGAAGCTGGGTAGCAACTGACAGCACCAGTTGAGACTATCAAGCTTGTACCTGTGACACATTATGACGTCAGCATTACGTCACGACTAGCAAAGAATATTTAATCAACTGCCAAATTTTGTTGCAATATTTTGAATTGGTATTTCTTCAGCTACAACTGGTATAGATTTTGTGTAAATTGATCATCATTTGAGTGAATTATGGGAAAAACCAAAAGGGGTCCCTTTTTATGAAACATCGTGTAGTGACATAGATAAACTGCACAAGTAGTTTGAAATAAAACTGTAGTAAGAGATCGGCATGACTTAATATACTGCTAAACCTCACTACACCGCGATCAACATGTCTGTAATGCATGTTTCCATATACTAGCGAAAACAATAAAAAATATCTTCAATATTCACATGCAGTTTTCAGATAGTCCCAGTGTACAGTACTATACAAAAGGCCAATTACTGATAAATGGTAAGTTCACAAAAAATCAGCAATGCCAGTCAATGCTGTTCAATGTTTGACAAAATCTACATCTACTCCATACACAATCAATGATCAAGCTATTAGTAACATACAAACTAATTCACTACATAGTCCAAAAAAGAAGCGGGAGGGGGTATGGAACTCGGGGCATAAAACATAATCTTGCTCAAATTTTTGCATGTTTTGTGCTTTGCATTAATGATGCTATAAAACAAAACAATAAACATTATTACAACACACTGAGAATGTCTGTAAAACTCTAACTTCATACAAATTTTAGTAAAATTATGGGAATCGAATCTGTCCTCTCCCCCGATATCCTCTGCACCCCACCCCACTACCGGTTTTGATCACAACCCTGCATTAAAAACTGTTAAGCTTGAGAACTTATTACATGTACACACTGGCCTAACAGCCACAATGTTCACCATAACCAACAGAGGTGCAAGTTTACTAGCTGACATTTACACTGGCATGGAACTGCCAACTCTACCTCAGAGTTATACGGCTTTCTACTCAAACCAAATCTAAAATGTAGTGACATGACCAACTGCAGAAAGGCAATTCTCTGAAACTGCCAAATTTTTGCACAGAACCTCCTAATAGATGGATTTGCATGAAATCTGGCACACGGTGTTGTCTAGTAAATGTTATCAACCATGTCAATTTCTGGCAATCAGTCAAAGGGGCCGTGGATCTGCGAGAGGCCAAATTTCGCCATTCTCTGCTGACTTAGGCTGTTGCTATTAATACAGTGGGCGACTTCACTTTTTGACTTAAGACTTTCGCTGAGTCTTTTCGCTGAGCCAAAGCTAAAGCTGAACGCTAAAGTCTGTACTTAGACCAAAGTTCAACTAAACGATTGAAAATGGCGGAAAACCGGTAAACCTAACAGGAAATAAATCAACCAGTTACGCTTGGACTTGCTTATTTAATTGCGCTGCGCACGGGGAAATGACGTAATTACGTAACGTTTTGCGTCATTGTGTAGCCATTGCGGCGTTTATTTTTGTTACCGGACTGTTTTAATTTAGTAAACTATCCGTGTTAGTCGGCATGTTTTCGCTCAGCGAAATCACTTCACTTTTTGACTTAAGTAGGTACTTAGACCGAAGTTTAGACTCAGCGAAAGTCTGAGTCAAAAAGTGAAGTCGCCCGGTGACATATACGGTATTATTTTATCATCAGCCAGTGATCATCTGTCGGTAGTGCATCGCCTGCTGTATGGTCTGGACGGTATCATTAAGCATCAGTTCCATCAGCGAGTCGACCAACTGAACTTTGACGTCAAACTCAGCGGCCGAGTAGTCCACCCACCCAGCCTCTTCCTCACCTAGCGACACAGACAAACCACCAGCGTCATTAACACTCTTCGTTCATTGCATCAATCAACTGATCATCAACATCAGTCAACCAATCAAGATGTGGATATGAAAAAAAACATCCCTTAAACAAAGTTCATATACGTTGTGTGTAGACATGATCGAAGAGTCACGTTTAAGGCACGGTTTAAATTTTGAAACACTGTCAGCTGATGGCACTGTCTTTCAGCATCGCAATATAAATAAATTACACGAGTAAAAGTTTACAAGCAACAACAGAAATTACGCAAGACAAGATACAAAACAGGCCACGCTCTGTTGTAAAGACTGATCTCACTATGTTCTTATAACGCTGTGGAAGTTAACGACTAATCACATGATTAATCACTATGTATTACACTACACAAAGTGTCACATTGACCACTTATGTAGATGTCCATCTACTCCAAAATGCAAAGTATATACTTTTACAACAAACAAAAATGAAACATATATATAATCTTAAAATTTTTTTGCATATATTCTTCGACCAAATACTGACTAATTACCTATTTTAGTAGACAACAAACGCAAAAAAACAAAAGACGGATGTTAGTCAACGTGATAGGAACATTACCTGTATGGTACTGAGCTGAAGAAATCAGCTATAAGATAGGTGCATCTAGCAAACATTAAGAAGAAATCGCCATTAACTTTTTGAATGAACAGATTACAAGAAGCAGAGAACACGAAAATCTCACCTAGTTCCTTCACAAGCAACCAATCCACTGCATCCTGCCTGCGTCGACTGGACCACCTGGGCGCAGGTGGCGGCACAACATCACGCAGTTTGAGCTGTCGTAGAACATGGCTCTCCACGTATGGTTTCAGCGAATCCAACATAGTTGGCGGCTGTGGGCGAACAGTTGCAAGTTTTGAGGTAAAGCCGACATCATGGCTGTGAGAAATACTGTCGTCATTTTCACCGCGGTAGATTTCAGTAAGTGTCTCGGTGACGAGGTCAAACACAAGCCGTCGATGCATGCGCCGCGTCACTGCTTCAATGCTTAATCCGTCGCCATCACAGTCGTCGAAAAACCAGGGCGATGGGTTACGGGAATCCCACGACTCACCATACCGTCGGCATTCCCAGAACTTATCCACGATGTTGTGTATGATTGGAATAATGTCATCAGGTGACTGAGGAATAACTGGAGTGATAGTAACATCGGTAAAGTGAGCTTTCACTGGTGCTGCAATGCTGCCTTTTGCTGCAAACTCTGCACAAACATACAGATATGGCAACACAGTTTGTTACTGGACTTGAACAAGGTACAACAGTCCCATCATAATCAATGTAAGCACTGGCATCAGTCAATTCCAGTCTCTAGGTAGTCAACCTGCAGGTAAATTAATCATGAAAACAAGTGATAACTGCTTAGCTATATGCAATATTCCTCTCTTCACTGCACAATGTACCATGACATGGACCTTTCGTCCTTTTAGCTAAAACACATCAGTAATTCCTACCCTGGGAAACAATGACATCGATTAAGGGTTCCCAATGCCCTTTTCTTTTTGAGTTTAGAGCCCATAGAGGACAGAAAGATGAGAGAGTGAGAGAATGAGTGGGGTTTAATATCCATCTCAACAAACTACGGATCAAACAAATGATCACTGAGGCACGGGAACTGACAACAAAAATCAACAGCAGAAAACAAGCTAACACAAAAAACTATAATACAATAACAAACTATCCACATAAGCATAGAGTCGTCACCCATGCACAATCTAACTACAGCAACACAAGCTAAAACCATGGTTTAAGAACCTTCTATGCTATGTAATCAGGAAACAAATCTCTAGCTCCTGGGACCCACTCAGGGCAACTGATGGATGGACAAACGGGTGTAATGCAGCATGGTTGCATAATAACAACCGACAAACCTTCTAATAGCTTTGCTGAGATGACAGCAACATCATCAGCAGGGTACGGAGGCAGTAGAGGTCGAAGCCCAAAGTCATCATCAATCCATTCCAGATCACCAGTCAGCTCATCATCATTACGAACCTGCAGTGAAACAGCTGCATCGGTCTAACTAAGTTCCAGAGTTATACGTATACGTTTTGGTCTACAGTATACCGTGCTAGTTTAATTAGGCACAACGAGCACTAAAGTTAAATCATATTGAAATATGCTTATTTCGTGACTGTGACTGATGATGCATTATGTATGTGTGATAAACAGACACAAGACGTTACAACTGACTGGAGTGACATTATGGGTGGTTCTAACACTGCAGACACTACGATGTCAGGCAGAAGGTCACAAAATAAAGATAATTAACAACTGATTCAACAACCACTACTGCTCTCCACATGGCAAAACTGAACAATATCTTCGTTTGCTGTTGCTTTGGGCTTTCTAGAAGCAAGGGCAAGTTCGCAACACAGAACTTGTAGGGTGAGTGAGTGAGTAGGGTCTAACGTCCCACCCAACACAGTATAGGTCATTTCGGGGACGACCTTTTCAGGCAAAATGCAACAAACACATAATAAGTAAAAGTAAGTTTAACTTTACAATAAACAGAAAGTTTAACCTTTACAGAAACACAAAACAGAAAAATGAGCTTAAACTAAAATTGTAAGAACTCCATTATACGCATGCATATGTAACTAACATAATGGTAGTTCTAATAATCTTCCCTGTTATCCTCCAGACAGTTATCAATGTGATAATGCTGTCTATTAGAGGACAGAGGGGACACTTTTAGAACTACACCAGCACTTTTACAGATCAGACGCACTTGCTACTGCCCGACCAATCATGTTGAAGCAACTTCTAGCACTGAAGGAAATTTCTCAAAATATAACGATCTTTACCTGTCCATCCGAACTGGTGGACGCAGTGGATTTCAAGTTGTTGTCACTCAAGGCAGATGGAGATAAAAGCACTGATGAGGATATTACTGTGCTCAGTTTTGTCTCAACTGTTGCTGCCATCTTATGGTTTCTCACAGCCAACATCTCATCAATTGCATCACTGAGAAGATTCTGTGCAGCTCCAGCTGCCACCTATAATGAGAAATCATTCATTACGGCATTTCAGCCAGACGTCTGGATTATCAATCAACGAATAAAAGAATGAAGAAATGAGTCTATAAATTGATTGATCAAGAACAAAAACAATCAGTTACACTAACACAGCAGTGGTTTATGAGCTCAGAGATGAAACCCAACTAAAACTGCAAAAACCAAATACAAAAAATAAGAAATTAAAAAATCAGTGTCTTGCTGGAAAAGTAATGTTTCAAGATTTTGTTTGACAACTGATATCAAACACACACAATAAATAAAATCAATAAATAAAATCAATGTCGTTATAATGAAGAATCGATAAACTACCTTCCCACAGCGATCTTCTGGCAAATGTTCCTCGCTGGTATTCACTGAGGAGGCATGTTCATCTTCAGTGATGAAGGACTCCACAGCTGCCGCAGCATTGCCGATGATTCTATGAAGTTCCTCACTCTTTTTGCCGGACCTTGATTCGACCGAGGTGTCAGACTGAGGCTCCTCTGAAGTATTTTTCACCCACGCATCCACAGCACTGTGAACCAAATGGTGTCCATCTTCGTTGAGCTCCGAATCAGTCGTAGTGTCCAGATCTTCGGGCATCTGTTCATCTTTAATGCTCATGGACTCCGCATCGAGCCTTGCCTCTGTCTTATCTTCAGATTCTTGTATGGACGGACCAGAAACTTTATCAACAATTTCAAGAACCCTCTCTGTGGGTTTTGTTCCGTCCAGTTTCTCTTCAACCTCTGGTAAGGATGCATGCAAAATCTTATCAATAATTTCAAGAACCTTTTCCTTGGGTTTTACTTGCTCCGTCTTTTCTATGGGTATTGGGGCAGTGGAAACCATATCGACAACTTTGAGAACTCTTTCCGGTGGTTTTGGTGCATGCAGTGACACATCAGGTTCAAGATCTGCAACGTCATCATCAGTGTCGGCAGCAGCATCTCCACGCAGCTCAACTTCATTGTCAATCCAGTGAACAGCGTCGACGGGAAGAGCAATGTCGACTTGCTGGTGCAGTGAAGCAGGAGGATGCGATGTGTCACTGCCACTGCGTATGCTCCTGTCCTTGACAGAATCTTCACTAACAACAGATAACGTCTTGCTAGAAACACCGCTGTGAATACTGCTCCTGCTGGCAGTCTGTACACTCTCGGCTTTGCCGGAAACTTGTCGACTGATACTGTCGGACTTGATGGAATGACTGTTAGCTTGATCACCATCAGAGATGGAATGTACCTTGCTGGAAACACTGTGGCTGTGAATACTGTCTATGCTTCTACTGCTAGCTGTCTCAGCCTTGTTGGAGTGGCCACTGTCAACAATTGGCGCTTTACCATGATCAGAACGGGTGCTCTGAATAATCGGTGTCTTTCCCGTGCCACTAGCACCATCCGTGCTTGCACCACTCGCAGAATGTCGGGAGCTTGATGACGTCGGTCGGCTACCAGGTGAACTGGCCTGCTGGAGGTCTGGCTGAAACTCAGCCAATTGCGAGATATTCTCACCATGGCTTCCTGGAGACAACTTTTTCAAATCCTCACTTTTGTCTTTCAGACATACTGCACCAGTGAAGGTAGCATGCTTGGGTGATGTCTCTTGGACTTGGGGTTCCATGATGGAGGCAGACATCTCATTGTACAGCCCAGACTGGGGCAGCTGGCATTCTAAATGAACCGGAGAAACTTTCATCCCACCCCGACTAGAAAGTGTTGTCGATGATGAAATCTGATCTTCCAACAAAGTATGATCAAGGTGGATTGAAATGTCATTCTCCTGCACTGATCGATCATTCCTGGGTGTAGCTTCCGAGTCAGATGCTTCTACGTTTTCTTCACATTTGCCATCAACTGCATCCAACAGGAATGCACCATTACCAACGACGTCATGCGCAGTCTTTTCACTGAAAACCTCATCTCTATGCCCTCCTGTTATTGTGTTACTGTCAGTGACTACTGCTGTTTCAGCCGATTCTTCAACTGCATCGGCTGGTGCTGACAACTTCAGAGATATGACATCGGACGAAAGTGCTTTGCAAACCCTGACACTATCAGTGGTCACGTCAGATGACCTGTGCTCAGTAAAAGAAGCAGCATTTGGCAGTGGTCCGCTGTCATTCACATGTTCAATCACCTCGGCCGATTCTGTCAGCTTCAAAGAGACATCAGACTGAAGTGGTTTACAGGAGTCATTGCCGATGGCTGCATCAGGTGATGTGTGTTCTGTGTGTGACACTGGCTTGCTGTCATTCATACGTTTCTGTGGCTTTGTACCAGGATCAGTTTTCATCACCTCTGGCTCAGAAGTCATTACATCACTAACTCTGCTCCTCTGACTTGTGTCCGTCGCAGCTGTCGATGGTTCATTGCTCCAGCTGTTCTCCCGGCTTAATGACGGAGGAAGATGGGTGAGATCCTTGTCCACGATCAGCTTCTGACGTTGGGCATCATAAGCCTACACAGCACACAAACCAAACAATAACTATATGATAACATAGCGTACAGTACAAAAGTATAAAAAAACCAGCAACATCCAACTGTGCCCCTTGAAATCTATGCAATCCCTGAACATTTAAATAGGCCCAAAGGACTGGGTAAACGTCTCACTCAGGATTCAAGTTGTCATAAGACAGAATGCCTGTTCCACTTAGGTGAAACTGAACTTCAATTTCTTGTGATGTGAAGCTTTTTGCAAGATGCAAGCATAAAAAAATGTAAGAACAACAAGCCTTATGCATATGCCATGTGAAAAGAAAAAATCTCATAAAATCTAGATGCCATTCTATTCCCCCGCCACTCCATTATCCGGCTATTGATCATTATTAGTAGATCATTAAAATGCATGCAAGACAGCATGGTCATTAGATTTCTGCTGCTACAATTCCCAACAGTTACTGTTAAGAACCAGATTAACCCAAAGCAACTGTCAAAAAATGGAACGATTCAAGTTCCATGAAAGCTGAACATGAAAATGACATACGTGGAGCTGTTGACTAATGACAAGTTCCTTTGCTTTAAGTTGATCCTTCTGTCGCGCCCGCTGTTCCTGTCTCAGTCGTCTCACTTCCTGCTTGCGCTGCTCCAACACAAGTTGTAATGTTCGGACATTTGCCTCGTGGTCGCTGCTGTCAGCTTCTGAAACCAATTCAGCATTAACATCACTATCAGCACAGGCACCAACTTCTCTTTATCTCTCTCAGCGCAAAAGCATCACTCCGACTTCCTTTCCTGCCACTGACCTTCTTCCCCTCCCCGTTTACTTAGATACCTTTCCCCTCCCTTCCATTTCTTTTTTCCCAATATCTCTCCTCCCTTTCCCATTTTCCCTCCCTGCTGCAACCAGCTCTTAAAATAGTCTAGGTGAATGCACCCTAACTCTAGCTAAGCAGGCTGGTACTCGATTTACCTACCCCAGAAAGATGAAGGCTGAGTCAACCTTAGTATCGGTTATATACACGATGTTTCATAAAAAGACCCCCTTTTTGTTTTTTTTTCATAATTCACTTAAATGACCATCAATTTACACAAAATTTGTACCAGTTGTAGCTGAAGAAATACTAATTCAAAATATTGCAACAAAATATGACAGTTGATTAAATATTCTTTGCTAGTCATGACGTAATGCTGACGTCATAATGTGTCACGAGTACCAGTTTGATAGTCTCAACTGGCACTGTCAGTTGCTACCCTGCTTCGATAGTAAACTTAATCTGGTTCGCTAATAAAAAATGTTTATCGTATCAGCACTAAGCAACATGGGGACTGGGGACATAAAATCAGGCATCTTGCGATCCAAAAACACAACCATTTTGCAAGCTCGGTGTGCTAGTGCACTGTCTTGCTCGAATATGTGAAAGTCCAACTATCCCCACCGACATGTAAATGCCATCGCTTTGCATGTTTTTGTGGCTGCAACTGTAAAACTTCAAACAATTTGTCATCAACGAACCAGACTTTTCACCATAGGAGCAGCACCAGCACCAGTTGAGACTATCAAGCTTGTACCCATGACACATTATGATGTCAGCATTACGTCACCACTAGCAAAGAATATTTAACTAACTGCCATATTTTGTTGCAATATTCTGATTCAGTATTTCTTCGGCTACAACTGGTAAAAATTTTGTGTAAACTGATCATCATTTGAGTGAATTATGAAAAAAAAACAAAAAGGGGTCCTTTTTTATGAAACGCCATGTACCCAATTATACACAAATGGGTTACCTGTCTGCAGGCAGTCACCCATCCTGTTCGTATCCGCCCGATGGCGACCTCACAAACTTATGAACGTCCTACATTCCTAACCATTACACCAGCAAACCATAATAACAAAACACAGTACCTGAGATGATGGAGTCATTAACGGACGATTCTCGTCTGGAAGCAACTCCCTGTGTGGCCTCCTTCTCCAACCGTTCAATCTCCCTCTCCTCCGCATCCAGCTTCTGTTTCCATGCCAGCAGCTTCTCCACCTTGGCACGACGTCGACACAGCTTCTGCTCACGAGCCGTCAGATAGCTGCATGCGGTGTCACAATGCCAATTACTAATACAAAGCGGGAGAAGATTAAAAATTTTTAATAGTTAACTTTTCTAAAGCCAACAATTAATTAGCAGTTAATTTTGAGTAAAACTAGCAGTGGCAGCTGCACAAGAAAAATGCACAGTTTTTACCAACTGTAAATTATTCAGCTAATAGCTGTCGGAAATGCACTAAATCGCAGCTCTAGAAATAACGACTGGAAGTTGATGAATTTACACAGGTAATAATCTTATTCTTTCTGCGAAGGCAACAATGGTTTTATTCTAAATAAGAATCATCTTTGAATCATTATTTTAAAAGATATATGACATTTGACATACTAAAATAAAAATGTTACACAAATTACTTCTGACCCAAGAAATGTTCGCGCAAATTTTTGGTTTTTTCCACGGCTTTTTGTTTATTGAGTTAAAAACTCATACAAGACAGACAGATGTACAGGCAATACATGTAATACGGCTTATTAGAATGGGGGCCACATGACAAATGTCACAGACGAAGTCAGCAGCCACAAGCCAGACAGTAGCAAATGTAAGACAATGTGCTGTAGACACAAGACAGCTTACCGAGGATCCAGAAGTTTTAGTCGATGTGCGATTACTTCCTGTGATGGAGAAGCTGACCGAGCAACTAGCATACTACTATCATTGCTCAATGCACTGGCTGCAATTATACACAATTATATACATAACAGCTATTTATTTATTATTATACTACTTAACGCTGAAACTGTATGTAAACTATGAAAAAAACAAAAACATATAAAACTGAAGAACAAAAATTCCAAAAAATATTTAACAATATAAATAATAAGTACCGCTATAAGGCATAATGATTTTGGTATGCAAAAACTCATTGCAGATAACGAAATTCAAAAAATTTCTGGGAATAATGACAATTTTAACTTTCAATATACAGCTTCCTAGATTAATTACACCAGTGTTTTTCAACCGGGGTTCCGCGGAACCCCAGGGTTCCGCGAGCATCTGCCAAGGGTTCCGCAGCTGGCCAGTAAAAAATAAGCTAGCATGCGAAATCTCGCCAAACAATGTCGTAGAAATACTCATCATGAAATATTTTGTTCAAAATTGCGTTTCTACGCATTCATTTTTGCATAGACTAACTCTGTTAAATCATTTTTGCTGTTAGTAGTCTTGGTGTATTTGCATTTTTAGAAGCGTAGGCTTTCTATGCACGACATTAGGCTACTCAACTCCGAGGATAAGTGTATTATCGCAAATAAAGATGAAGAAGAGAGAAAAACATT
>Ga0209671_1001838_pt1 | contig 18539 bp, 8 predicted proteins | sample WorMetHERISLAND2_2_FD_187401 | JGI IMG/M metagenome (GOLD analysis project Ga0209671, IMG submission 187401) | Marine gutless worms symbiont microbial communities from Max Planck institute for Marine Microbiology, Germany - Olavius geniculatus... | ecosystem: Host-associated > Annelida >...
GTCAAAATTTGATAATGCTCTTGTTGTTGACCTTTTGCTGTCATCTTAGATACCTTTATCACTGCTGGAATCTGTTGGTCGGTACGGCAGACCAACCTTATGTTGAACTGTGATAATTTGAACCTGTGACTAGTTCATAGAGTTGCAGTGATATGGCTTACAGGTCGTATAGGGAATGATCTATTTTTGCACGGTGCGTGTTTTACAGTTTTGTGTAGCTAATAAGCTGTGTCACTGTTCATGTGAAGCTGATTACTATTGCGTATAAATGTTGATTCTGTCAACTTTGTTAAGTCGTTTTTAGTAATTGATTAGTGATGTTCTTGAATGGTGTAAATATGTTTTGTTTTGTAAGTTTGATTGTTTTTTGCCGAGTTGTTGTGCAGCTGTCCCTAATAGGCCTCATCACTTGTCCTGCTTATCCGTCCGTCCATCGGTCTGTTTTGTACATGCCTTTAACTGGAAAAACAAAAGGCATAGAAAACCTGCAGTTGTTGCGAACAATCCTCAGGGAGGTAGTAACAAATATGCCAGTTTTTCAGCTCATGTGATCAATGTCGTTAGATGACACAAGCCTCCAGAAAATGATATGTGTATAGCTAACAAAAACACACATAATAACGTAATTATTCTGTAGTCATTTGCGGTTAATATTGTTGGGGCAGGTTGACGTCATACATGAAAATAAGTAAGTGAATACATGTGAGGACCTCTACACAATATGTCAGCATTGCACCAACATAGTTTTCTAATTTACTATTAATGCTTGGACAGTGTGTGTAGTACGTTGACATCGAATTCAGTCAGCAATAGCCCATTGCAATCAGTCCACTGCTGTGCGTGACTGTTAAAGAGTGGATTGTTGTTACAAATTGCACAAAATGTCAACATTGTCAGTATATTTGCAAAAAAAGCAATCCCACAGATTTCTTTCATATTCTTTTTGTTTTTCTCATTTAAATGATGCGTCGACAACCTTTGTAACTTGACGTTTACCTTGGCTTTCTCATGGTCGTCAGTATAATCATTTTTACGCGCGAAAGCAGCTCTGCTTTCAGCACGTCTTAGCCATCGCAATTCTGTCCGTCCGTCTGTCTGTCTGTCACACGGGTGGATCAGGCAAAAACGGTGCAAGCTAGGATCACCAAATCTTCACCGTCGGCTGCCCGGAAGACTCTAGTTTCAGGAACCGTAAAGCTTTTCCATAAATTCGAAGGGGGTCACCCCGAACGAGGGCCCTAAATGAGAGGGGGGTGGTCAAAATTTGCGATTTTCTGCCAAAAACTCGCTGTATCTCAGTAACGGTGCGAGATAGGGCCTAGGTTACTATTAATCACTAATAGGAAATCGTATACTGGCTTTCGATTGGCACCAAATTCAATGACCTTGGATGACCTTGAACGCCAAAATAGGGGGTTTTTATGAATTTTTTTGCCACTTTCGCCTGTGAGAGTTTATATCATTCAGAAGGAGGCGCCACGCCGCTGACGCCACACGCGCCTACGGCCGAAGTGTACTATGGTCCCGATGGGCCGAGTCCAAATGATATGCGATTTTCGAAACTATAACTACTAAACAGGAAATGCTATAGGCTTTCGCGCGTCTTGTGAGCTTTGCTCACATTTCTTGTTTATATTTCTGCTGTTGTGCAGCTGTTTAATGTGTTATGAAATGAAGTGTTCTCGGCTGTTTTCAGCCAGTGTTGGTTTCACTGATTTTTATTTTTATGCGCGAAAGCAGCTACTGCTTTCAGCGCGTCTTAGCCATCACAATTCTGTCTGTCTGTCTGTCCGTCTGTCCGTCCGTCACACAAGTGGATCAGTCAAAAACGGTGCAAGCTGGAATTACCAAATTTTCACCGTCGGCTGCCCGGAAGATTCTAGTTTCAGGCGCCGTAAAGCTTTTTCATAAATTCAAAGGGGGTCACCCCGAACGAGGGCGCTAAATGAGAGGGGGTGGGCAAAATTTGCGATTTTTGGCCAATAAGTCGCTGTATCTCAGTAACAGTGCGAGATAGGGTCTAGGTTACTATTAATCACTAATAGGAAGTCGTATACTGGCTCTCGATTGGCACCAAATTCAATGACCTTGGATGACTTTGAACGCCAAAGTAAAGGGTTTTATGGATTTTTTGGCGATTTCGGGCTGCGACGCACGTCTATATCATTCACAAAGTGGCGCCACAGAATTATTGTTATGCGATCCAGATAGAGAATTTGGTATTTGTATATTAACTTAGCGTGAACACTTTAATTTTCAGCTAAACTACTAAACCAGAACTGCTATAGGCTTTTGCGCGTCTCGCGAGCATTAACTCCAATTTCTTGTTTTCATTCCAATGGCGGTGACTTGTTCAATGTTGTTTCGTTGTTTTCTGCAGTTGGCGTCATTCAGTTGTCTCCAGTTTTCGGTTTTTAGCTTTTCTGTTTCTACCAGTGAGGTTATAAAAATATATTCTGGCTGCACTTGCTGTTTGTCATTTTTGTTGTCTGAACTTAACAGTTATTAGCTGTTAGTTCTTTTTGTTTCTTAATCGACATATTTTTGTGAGCGCCAGTGCTTGCAGTGTGCAATTGGGGAGGGGTTTCAGTAGCCTCTGTGTAATGTGGGGGCTGTTAGTTGATTTGAGCTTTCCTGTCACGTGACCTGAGCATCAGCTTCGTCAATGCAATTGATAGATAGGAAAATAACAAAAACAACGCAGATAATGAAATTTCAGTGTATTATGGATAGTGTTAGCTTTTCACGACAGGAAAGCAAATGATTCCTAAAGCAGCAGTTTCATAATCCAGCGGGAATCTGTGGTTTATGAGTCACTCAGTAGAACCCGATTCTGGCGAACTTTGTAACTAAATCTCTGTACAATAAATGGTTTTTAATTCTGTATTACACTTACTGCTATTTACCACACCGTTTTTGCTACTCTGGTGGAGCCCAAGCTGTAGAAACCGTATTTGGCAACTCTACAAAAACGTTGGTGCCATCACGGGCGTTACGCCATGACTGTTTTGTCAACGTAAGTGAAATTTTAGTTCTGCAATCAGCAACTGAGGCCCCCTTGGTCTGGTGGTGCACCTCTATCGTATGTACCAGGTGGGCCAAAAAATCAGTATAATGCCATATAAACTGCAAACCGCCCTACTGTTTGAACAGTTTTGCAATTTGCTAATTTAAGTTTGGTTTAAAGGTACTGATTTATTGAAAAAACATTTTCCTTTCTTTCGTAAACCCAGTGTTTCTTCACACGCTAATTGTGAAATCAGGACAGTGTACATCGTTAGTTGATCCAACCATTGTCACGAAATCACAGTTTATTCCCAGAAAAACAGAACTTGTTTACGTTGCCAGATTTTATTTAAATAAACTGATACGTAATAAAGCAAAAGTTGCAAGTTTAATGTTTGAATACCAAAAGTGTGTCATTTTTGACTTACCCTATTTGGTTAATCGTGGTTGGTATTGTAACTAAATCTCTGTGAAGTAAATGGCAATAAACCATTCACGCTATGTATTAGACCTACATGGGTCGTTTAGTACTGCAGTAGTCTAGAAGAATACGATACTTTACTCGTAACGGAAATATTTCTGCTTTTGCGAGCAGACGAACGAGTTGCTAACCTACTGGATGTGCTTAGGCTAGCTGCGTCAGATTTCCTCGGGGACATTTTGAGAACTCATCCATTAATCCAGGCAAACCTAGCGAATGGCTGTTGGCAGTTGTAGAGATTACGCGCTTACCGTTAAACAAGCACAACCAGTGTAGCATTATTATGGGGCCGTCCTTCCTAGAAGGAGGCCCCATTATGTGTTGATCCTGTCCGTCTGTCTGTCTGTCTGTCCCGTGCCTCCACCTAGAGGGAAAACGAAAAGGCCTACGAATACCAAACTTGGTAGGAAGGGTCCCTGGGACACCAGCATCCCGTAGACCAATTTCAAGGTCAAGGGGTCAGAGGTCAAGGTCACGGCGGCTAATTGCGTTGTTGGCGAAAAATCCCCATAACTTCGCCGGCTGTTGTCCGATCAACTTGATATTTGGCAGGTGGCGTAAGGATCCCTTGCCGCCTTGCACAGGCTAGAAAGCTCCAAAACAGCACGCACGTACTCAACTGCAAGGACGGCCCCATAGCGGGCGGCCCCTTGACGGCCGCACCCTCTTGTCTGTATTGCAACTTGAAAATGGTTTAAATTGCACTGAATATGTTTGTATGTTATGCGTGCAACTTAATTAGACCTATTCCCTTTAAAGCGTTTATTCTTATGGTTTGAATTAGGATTTTTAATGTATTAATGCGCTGCGAGTTGCGTAACGACGCAGCATAGTACGATTTTTGATTTTTCTACGATTCTGATATTCTTTTAAGAAGATTGTTCACGCACTAGCGGGTGTATTCTGTCACAATCACATTGAAAATAATTCTTACTGAACTGGTTTAGAGACATGCTTCCAGAAAGCATGCAGAGAGCTGCTGAAAGGGGCGTCCGTCACAATAAATATTTTTTTCATCGATTTTTGCCAGTCGCACGGGTTGTGTATACGTCTCGTAAAGAATTCAAGTGAACCCCTACGGTTGTTGCGCTCGGCTCGTCTATTTATCGGCGAAATGACATATTACATGTCAAGTTTGACGTCTCACTGCGCTCACCCGTTCACACAAGTCTGTGCGGATATGTTACATGATGCTGCAGATAGACGACGTGAAATCAATTAATTAGCGTTGAGAGCGATTGATATGATCGATGGTGCACAGTGAAATGTGGCGAGCAATGCCGTCAATTCGTCCATGTGTAGACGACAGTCGACAGCTGCACTGCAAGAATTGCAGCCATTTTTATGGCTTCGCTTAAGTTGCTAACATACTCAGACCAACCCAGTATTCTACTCTCAGAGGGATGCGAAATAAACAGTAGATTCCGGGCTACGGAGTGAAAGCCTATAGTGTGGCTGATAAGGGTGGTGATATGTCTGCTAGCTGCAAACCGCGGGCCCAATCATTTGCTGGCGCGGGCAATGGATGGCTGCATGGTGCGCTGCGGTGTCATTATATTACCTCATGCCAATCAGCGAAAACACTTTTGGTCGCGAGTCTTAATACCCCGTTTACACGATCGAACCAAAGATCGAGCAGACATTGTGCAAATGTCGAGCAAACGTCCAGCAAACATCGAGCTGGCTCGTCCAGCTAACATAGCCAGCTCGTCGAGCCAGCTTGATCGTGTAAACGGGGTATAACTCACGTAAAAAGCGCCATAGCAAGTACCGGATCTTTACCTTTTCTTTTACTTTTTTACGTATTTGGTCAAACGCATTATGTTCGTGTCTGCTTTTCTGTCTCAGACTGTTTGTGCTTGCGTGCGCTTCGAATGTTATTAAAACGTTGAGTACTTGGCATAATTTCATCAAACGTATTTGCATTGATGCTCTGTGGGACAAAAAGTTGTTCAAATTTATTTTGGGGTTGAAATGTCAAAGTTCAAAAGTGAGACTAGTAACACTGAATTCCGCGCTTTTTCGCTTTAGTTGAGTGAGTATAACTGACCATGATGCGTAGATGTCATGGTTACGTCATGCATCATGCGGTACGTAGGATCAATTAATGTCAAGGTCGCTTCAAGGTCGAATACTTCAGCAATTTTTGCCGCGGCCGGACCTGCGTAGGCCTCCAAGAATTGTGCGACTTTTGTACATACATGTAAGCTTACTGTTGCCGTCAGAAGCGATATTTTTACTACAAAATCCAGTCGTATCCAATTGGGTACGGCGACGTACCCAAGCTGCTGCTGCAAGCACACACATCTGCCCCTTCTCTCTCTCTCTAGTCGTCGTTCGTCTAACAGCATTGCTCAATCACCCTCTGTGTGTCCGTCTGTCTGTATGGGTGTCTGCGTGTTTGTATGCCTCTCCCTCCTCGCGGCCAGCTCTCCAAGCTATTTCCATTCGCCTCATTCACTAAACGTGACACGAAAGTGGGCGCGCGACGGCGTGACACGTGACGTGACGTCAGCTGATGACGTCACTGTGCGCTCTGTTGCTGCAGCATGAAGCCAAGCCATGGCAGTCCATTTCGCTATTTCCACGGAAGCACGGCGGCGCCCTGCGGCCTGCATAGCTGCCCCGGAATGCTATTGCGTTTGAACGTTATTAGATCAGTAGTAGTCCTAGTTGCTGGCGACGAAATTGAGTTGGAGCGAATGGCTTTGCGCCGTGTCGCAGTATATAGTACACTGTGGCTACCGTATAGTACTGCGGAGACAGTCGATTGGACATGGTATGAGGCGACACGGCAGTAAGCAGCGAGCTGTAGTTGAGATAGGTCTACATCAATGTATGAGACGCACAACAGAGACGCAATGTTTCTCACTGGGCAGCCGATTATCATCTTGCATCTGCTGTAACGTCTTACGAGAAGTAGCGTCAATTATTTCGAGCGATGTAGCCGTCTTTTCTTTTGCGTCTGAAACTATACAGGTCCGCAGCCTATGAAGTCGTTACTTCATAGCAACTAGCTAGCAACTTGGAACTATATTATCGACTGTCAATGACAGTGAGTTAAAAATAAGCTATTTTCAACGCTTTCAGGTTCATTATTTAGACAGTCACTAAATGTACATTGTGATACGATAAGAACATTTAGACCGTTTAAAAACTGTCGATTGCAAGCTTATGCATAGTGGTTTAGTGCATGGCATTGTACATTGACAGAAATTGGAAGTCACAGCTTGTCGCACTTCTACGGCATAATGTGATGACACTTTGACTCGCAACTTCTGTGACCAGGCCAATAATTATTTTCCCGGTGCTTTATAGTGAGTGATCCTGTTTTTAGTTGTACCGCATAGCTTACGTCCAACGTTAGAAGTCGTTATAAGCATGGGTTACAGTATTAGCCGGCGTCTGCCTAGCATGACAGAAAAAAACTTGACCGGACTGGGCCCTTATAAGATTGATTACGAGCAATGTGCCTTGTACACGCCATGACTCCAGAACTGTCTTTCATCTTGGCAGAGGCCACGAGGGCAGCAGCCACACCCCGCGCAATCCGCAATATTGAACCGTTGACCTACTTACATCGGTCACACTGCACCAGGCCTTCGGATCCAAGACGGACCGTCATACAGGGTGTGAGGTGATGCGCAGTCATTCGCAAAACAGCAGCGACGTCACAGTAGAGAGTCACGCTGCTGCTGCTGCTGCTGATGATGATGATGACGATGACTGAATGTTGATGCGGTATGAAAGATGTGATGAATTCATGTCCGCTGGAAAGAGTGTGGTTATCAATTTAAGTGACAATATAGATGCCAACGGGAAAGAACTGAGAGTCTGAGAGAGAAAAAGAGATAGGTCAGTTATCTATAAAATTTTACAAAGAGTGAGGGAATGTTTGTTTCAAAAATAGTGTGAAGCACAACGTAATGAGCGATTAGTAATTTTAAATGCAGAAATTTGTAAATTTCTGCCGAAGGTTACATAGGCCACGACAGCTAGAAATAGTAGACACTAGTCACGTGGCTGTTGTAAATGCCCGTACTGCACGCACATCGTCGTGAGTTACGACTAACAGTCTCGGAGTCGGACACGGATCGCAGACCCTCTACGGAATGAACAAGACGTACGATAAAGACACGCCAGAGTTAATTTAATATCGTTGCTGCTACTGCATATAGTTCTGTTGCAACAATAACGAGGGTCGTGCTTAACCTGCGGCTAGTGAACTGGTCAGCAGCATCATTGACCCGTGCGTCGCGTCCTGCCGGCTGATATTGATTGCTTGCTGTCGCATTGCCCAACGGTAAATCGCTGTGAAGAGTTAGACCGAACGAGAGGTGGATTAGAGGTGGGAGTAGTACCGACATTTGGCCGAGTGATACTGCGGTATTTTATACCGAAATAAAGCTAGCAAAATTCAGTAAATAGCTGGTTGTTTTTCAACTGCCAAACCGGGCATAATTAGCTCCATAACGACGTCACAGTAGGAAAAGACTGTATAACATGACTCATAAAGCCATAAAAAGAAAGATAGATACGAGACGTCAACTTTCTAGTGGTGGCCTTGAAATAAAGGAAGCTGCTTTATTGGCAGAACAAAATATAAGTGCAAAAATGTATTCACAGTCAGTGACCCTTCAGCAAAGATTGCCACCCGACACATTTCAACTTTCACAATGTATGCCTATATACATATAGGCGTACGTTTGCACACGAATGCGCACGTGAATGCAAGCCTATGCTATTAACGGATCTGATACGCTACTATATGTATATAATTAAAATAACATTTTTCACGTATAGCGATCTAGTGGCCAATCGTTGTTACCAAATACATTTCGTAGGCCTACCGTACCGCGTCATACCGGTATCGCGATTATACGGTACGCACTGCTATTATTCGGTAATTTTCGTCGGAGGCGCATCACAGGCTGGGAGCGCAGTGCGGTGCGGTCGGTATGGCAAATAAAATCAATGAGCGAAAGAAGCGATTTGATCGAGAGATGCTAGCGGCCCGCATCGCGCCTCGCCTCGGCTCTCTGTCTGTCCCATCTTCGCCGTGACTGGCTGTCTGTCTTTCTGTCTCTGCAGCCGGTGTCACATTAAAATGTATCCCCCATGAAAAATCCGCCCGGGAAAAGATAATCACGATTTGATATGTTTTCTCCTCACTAAAATATCGCCGGCCCATAAAGTCTCCCCAAAATAGGATGCCCCCAGAAAAGTCTCCGCCGGCCGACAATTTACGGGTAAAAATATGTTTCGCCCGGGCGGCCGCCGAGCGGGCGGATTTTTTACCGGTAAATTTTCGGCCGGAGGAGACTTTTATGCGGGAGGGGGGCGATCTTATAATGGGACACCGGCTCACGGCGGGAGTGGAACTGCACTGTAGTCTACTGGAGAGACTGGACGGGAGAGTAGTGACGCGGGAGCATCGAGCATATCGATCAGCGCAGCGCGTCGAGCTGGCAGACACCGCAAACAGAACTGCAGCCACTGGACCCTCTGTCCACTAGAGCTCTGTGTACACACACTCGCTGGCTATAGGAGCGCTGCAAGTCTTCTCTCTCGTGTGACGCTGCAGGATTCTGCAAAGACACTGTCAGACGACCACTCGTATACTGTAAGAATAGTTACGGTACCTTACTTATAATTACTTATAGACAAGTCTCAAATTGTTGAATATAGAGTAGATCTGGATCGGTAATCTGTGGAAATTTCTATTACTTAATCTGTGTCGGTATATATTGGCACTAGTTTGACTGAAAGTAGATGAACTATTCAGTGGCGTAAACAAGGGGGAGGCACAGGGGCCCAGCTTCCCTTTTCAATTCTCCAGACAAAACCTAAGCATACGTTTAAACTGCACTGAATTTGCCAATTCGGTTAGTTCATTTTCCGAAAAATAATCAAAATTGTTGCCACCAGATCTCATATTTTAAAGTTAAAATGCACCAAATTCGATTTCGGCTGGGGCTTTGCCCCAAACCCGGCTGGGGGAGCTCGCAACGCTCCCCCAGACCATCTAGCTAGACGTTGGGGATCCTACTTCTAAGCGAAGGGAGGGGAGGAGAAGAGGGAAGGACAGGGGAAGGGATGAAAAGGGTAAAGGGGGAAGAAGGGAGACGAAAGTGGAGAGGAATTTGACGGGAAGGGAGACGAGGCTCCTCCCAATTGAAATTTTTGGCTACGCCACTGGAATTATTGCATTGCGTAGCTTATGTTGGTGTTTGCGTGGTGGAGTTTGGTAGAATGTTACCAGTAGTTTAGAAGTTTTTAATGTTCGGTAAGTTTAGCAGTTTCGAGAATTAAAAAAGAATAGAAATTTTATGTGTTAAGGTGGTCAGCATTGTTGACCAGCATGGTTTTCTGGCAACCTGGCTCAGTAATTAACTGTTGTATTGGATGTTATCAATTGTACTCGTGTTTGAGCCGAATAATTTTTTTCTTCTTCTTTACTAGAGTGAGTCATTCACATTTCTGCTGAATAGCCCTAATTAATGTCATCCTAATTAATGTCATGCCGCCGCCGCCGCCGTCGTCGTCGTCGTCGTTATCGCGTAGTCGGCGAGGACCGTAGCATCATCAGACTCGAATGTCCACGTGACGAGGCTTGTCTTCAAAGATCAGCAGAGGTGTGGGCTATATCGGAGCTATATAATTCAGCTCTGTGCTCGACGGTTCGCTATTGTCCATCAGAAAGAATGTTGCAGCTACGCCAGTGTTAGGCCTACATTATGCGGCACTTACGGGGGTCTTTTGTTGCTCGTCTAAAGTCATGTCGCACACTGTGTGGCTAACCACAATGTTAGTCGCCGGCGACTGACTCATGCAATGCCGTGCCATGACTCAGATGCTCTTCAGCCAGCGTCAGCGATGCGCAGAGAACTGCTTGCAGTAATCGATTGCATCTGTCAGCTGAGTCGGCCTCCAAGTGCGCGTAGACCTATCTATCAATTGTTGCGAAACCTGGTGGTTCGTCGGTGATTACGTTTAGGAAATTGGAAACTTCAGCTAGAAAACTAACGCAGCGAAGTGCACATTAGGCCAAATGGATAATACTCGGCCAACTACACCGTCGAAATATACCAGACCAAAAATAGCAGCTAAGTAACGTGACTGGTCAATTATAGAATTAAAATACCCTAACTGTTATAACTGGAATACTGGATAATTTCGTCAAATATAAATTGATTTTTAACGTTCTTTTATAGGCGGACTGTTGATAATTTAGCGATAATGACAGATCCGTCCACGCCTTAGAGCCCAAAATTATTTCCTGTTGTAAATTATAGTATTTCATATGCTAACGTTAAATGAGGTATGATCAGTTTGTTGTAGATTAACTGCTAAGTGTGCTAGTGCACGAATTATGAACAACAATTTGTATTTGATGCAGTTATGACCAGTGGCGTATTTAGGGGGGCATGGTGCGATTCCCCCCTCCTTTGGCCCGACCATGAAATTTTTTTACAGGCGACTTTATATAAAAAGGTGCGTTTTTTGCCGTTTTCTAGCAAATTTTAGAAAAATGGGCGAATTTGCGGCTTCTATTGAACGTTCAAAAGCAAAAAGTGTTTCAGCTTCAGGGGGGCTTCGCCCTCCTGACCACCCGACCAGGGGCTCTGCCTCTGGACCCCGCTGGGGGCTCCGCCCCCAGACCCCCGTTATAGGCTCGCGCTCTGCGCGCTCGCCATGCCCCCTTTGCCAAATCCTAAATACGCCACTGGATATAGACATGGTTACTGTTTACACAGCCAGAAATTGGAGATGGGAGGAGCAAACTGAAGCTCGAAATACCTAAAATCGAAGTCAAAAGCCGAGCAGAGGTGGGCTTATTGAGGAGGAAGCCATGCAGCCCGGAGCGGACGGAGCCCCAGCGGCAAACGCTTTTTCAGCATGAAAAAAAACCCTGAAAATGCATGTAGTGGGTATATTTTTCGTTAGTTTAACTGCACAAATTCATAATGCACTGCATTGGTAAGGCGCAAAGCAAGGGGCGACTTCTGACATCTTACCCTCCCGCTTCTAAATCCATCTATGTGCTGCAGAGAGGCCATGTTTCGATCAAAACAGTTGCTCAAGGTCAAAGAAACTGTGCCGGGGAAAAAACTTTACACACTGCTCTAGCATTAGACCCTGCCCTATCTGACATAAATAGCATACAGGCTATAGTATTTAAACAATAATTCTAGCAGTAGATCGGCGATCTTGTTATTAGCACTGAAAAATTGCTAGAGGTAGATTGGGTTGGCATATTATTGGGTAGATGGTAGCACTTATATTACTGGTATAGGCCTAGAAGGTTTATAAACCATGCAACGACACTGTCACGTATTTAAATTAAGCTTATTCTGTCTTATATCATCTTATATCAGAGTCCACCTCGGTCAAGCCAAAGCTGTTTTTTTTCTTGTAACACGGACTTAGAACAGTTACTATAGTGTTTTGAATTGCTTGGTAATTGAGAACATTTCAGTTCCAACCACAGTCTTGTAAATTGTAATGCACTAAATGCAGTGAAGAAATGTGGCAGCATTCTTACATTAATAATGAAACAAATGTAATTAGATAAATGGCGATAGCAACCTTTGCTCACGAGTGCACAATCGCCGATCTACCGCTAGCACTGGCCTTATTTAAATTCGTCTCATGATTTTAGTTCAAAATTTAACGATCCAGCCAATGTTAACAGTCTGTTAAGCCTACACCTTGTTAATATCACTGGACATACACTGCCATAAACAACTACTAACTATTAGCCAGGGCCTGTAATAAATTTGCCCAGCGACCAGACATATTATACAGACAACAGTGCTAATTAACTAATGGCCAGTTCACACCTAGGCCTAAAACGAGACCAAATTCAACTCAACTCAACTGCTAGCAAACAACACGTGGTCTGTGCACTGCAGCGTGGTGACGTCACAATGCTAATGACGTCATTGCATTGTCAGCCAGTCACGACAGTTGAGCTAAGTTGTGTCGTAGGTGTGACCTGGCCATAAGCCAGTCATTAGCGCTGAGTTTAACCAGATATCAGTGGGTCTGTGTATAATTCTGTCCGACAACGAGGGTCCACTTTCTGCGTTCAGTCCACTGGCAACGGTAGTTCCGTGTAGTTGAAACATTGAGAGTCATACATCAATTTAATCTGGCACTGGGGAAGCTCCCCAGGAGCGTACTTACAAACGGGGAGGGGTTGCACCTCATCCTACTTAAAAACAGAAAAAAAACATAATTTAAAAAATAATCAATCGTAAGAAAAAAGCCATTTGTTAGATTAATGTAATTTTTTTCTGATAATGGGTCAACTGTGCCACTGTTACAGCAGACATATAGACAAGTAATCTGAGCAAAGCTCACGTGACGCACGACAGCATCGGTATCAGTGCTACTACCTGAAGAATCAGTGTACAATATACAAAAAATTACAATGCGTTTTAAAAGGGTATATACCCAAATTTGATGCTTCTAAATGAAGGACTCCTTGAGCCAAGGAAATCAAAGTTAAAATCAACGTTTTATGCTGCAGATGTCTTGGTCTATTTCCAGTAATTTTGATGCAATTTATGGTTGAAATATGTGCTGTAGCCCGAAATCGCAAAATAACACTAAAACTCACTTTCTGGATCTCAAGGTCATTCAAGGTCATCAATGTAAACTGTGTCCCAAAAAACGTCCCACCTTGTCACGGTCCATATCTTTGCCAAAAATTAACTGACTTTCAAAATTCTTCCACTGGCACATTCTCTGGACAATTAGCAATGAAACAGTAATTAAATATAACACCACACCTTAACTGTGTCGATACATTACCGCGTAAAACGTAGATTTTCAAAAATCACTAAAGTCACTATAAAACATATGCCAAAAAATACATATTCTAAATATTTTGATACATTTTTTGCGGAAATCAAATTATGCCAAATTCCAAATACATTTCTGATTTTTGTAAACAAAACCAGACAATATTATTGCAAAAAATAATTTCTAATGCAGTAACAATATGCTGGTATTGTAATATGCCATTTCACAATGGATACAAAGCTTTGATTAAGAACGTATACCAGTTTGAAAAAATAGTTTTCAGAAGATACTGACAGAATTTTGAAAGATAAACTGCAAAAGGGAAAGACTGGGCATGTTAATAACAATGATTTAGAAAACAGGAAGCACAACCAAAGCCATAAGACTGGCATACTGAAGCATGTACGTACTTAAAAAAACGTGACCACTGTGGATAAACTGCTAGGCCCACTAATGCAGGAAAGCCAAAAACAAACACATCATTCAAAGTGCCAGATATCAAAAGGTACGGATCTAACACAGTGTAGCATGGTGCAGATTATTCACAGTGTTTTTTGTCTGAAGTGTTTTTCGTTTACCAACATGATTGCCGACTATTACTGTTGGTTTTTCGTACATTCACATTTCACAAGGCAGTGTAGCAACGCAGTTATGGTGAGGTGGGATATTTAATAACCGCTTTATTGCTACTGAAAAAATTGTGAAAATCCGTTAACGTATGGCAAAGATATGGACAATAAAAAAGTGGGACGTTTTCTGGGGCACAGAATCGATACCCCCGGAAAGCTCGTCAGTAGTGTTTATGATAAACAGCAAACCTGTGTCTATCTGCGACCGTTTTCATGCCAAATTGGTCATTGCTAGATACATACGTGCCTGAGTCACGTAGAGGCTGACACTGTTAGATGATGCCTACTGTAATGCATTGCTGCTTGCCCATTGGCCAGTTCATCAAAAACTAAACCATGTCAGTTCAGTTCAGTTCAGTTATGTCGCCCAGTATAAAAATTAAAGTTAAACGTAAAGTCCGGTACTTGCTATGGCACTTCTTACATGAGATGTACTCGTGGACAGAAGCGCTTTATAATCTCAGAAGTGGCAGGCTGATTGGCATGAGCTTGTGATACCGCAGCACACTATGCGGCCATCCATTGCCAACGTTAACAAACATATGAACCCGCGGTTTGCAGCAAGCAGACATAGCACTGCCCCAATCAGCCACACTAGGTCTTCACCCCATATCCCATAAGCTGCTACTCATTTCCCATCCCACTAAGGTTAGAAAGCTGAGTTGGCCTGAGCACGTAGTAGGTTAGCAACTTGCTCAAGGTTGCTTGCAAATGACCGGCAGCGAGAATTGAACCACAACCTGAAAGTTACGAGTTAACACTCTAACCACTTGACACCTGCACCTACACAGGCAAGTGGGTGTGAACAACTTGCCCAGAGTTGTTACTTGGTAGTGCTCTGGCTGGGAATTGAACCATGGACCTTTCGGTCATGTATCCAACGCCCTAACCGTTGAGCCACCACGCCACCCATATGCGCCTTTAGACTTGCGATCACAAGAATGTGGGTTCAACTCCCAGTCAGGTCGCTATAAGTGGTTACTACTTGGATGGGTGACGGCCTGCAGGCAGGTAAACCATCTCAGTATATAACCAACTCCAAGGTCAACTCAGCCCTCCATCCCTCGGGGGTAGGTAAGTTGAGTACCAACCAGACTGGCTAGGGTTAAGGTGGGGATTCACCTGTGTCAAGTGGCAAGTAACAGTGTGCAATCCCATATGGCAGGTGATGCTCTGTAGCTCTGAAACGGGTTTCCCATTAAGAGCTATACTGTTTAAAAGTTTGCCAGTGGCAGTGACTTTGCTTCCTTCCCAGTACAGAGTTTCTAGCAATGTCATCAATCCCAGGGGCTAGGGGCTATCCCGATATCTAGACATGTCCTGTAGTATAACCAAGGTAGGATGTATCTCCCAAATCTATCTCCAAAAATTATATGAAAGGCAAAGCATGAAAAAAATCAAATGTTTCTGCTACGCTGTCATTCCAGCAGTTAAGTGTTCTGTGAGGCTAAAACTGCATCCAATATCTTTTTGGCTGGAGCCCCAGCGCCTGACTCTACTGGGGGTTTGTGATGCTACATGCAAACCCACTGATTGGCTAGGGAGGGAAGGGTACACTCTCCACTCTTTCCCCATACCTTCCCCACCCCAAAGGACTTGATGCCAAGAGGCACCTCGAACTTCGGCCCCCAATGTTGACGCCAGATTGTGGCCCAGATATCAAGGCCAATGGCCATGGTGAGTGCAATCTGGCCTTTAGTTAACGCTGTGTTACGTTATATCAATAATTATGTGGCGTACTGTTGAAATAATGACACCGACAGGAAAACACGCAGACTTACTTATTTAATGCACACTGCACAGTTCTGCATCAGCAAAAACATACCAAAATTCACCAAATCTGGCTCCCCCAGTGCTCTTTCAGGCCCCTAGCTGGATATCAGATGGCAGCTAGGCCCCTAGGCCTGTTCTAAGGGAGCTAGGAAGGAAAGGAAAGAAAAAGGAAAAGAGAAGTAAAGGGGAAAAAAGAAAGCAGGGGAGGGAAAGAAAAAGAAACATACGATGTAGCGATCACATGACAAGCTAGCACTGTACAACATCTGGTGCACCATACGCCGATGTATTAGCCCCTAGTACACGAGCGTAGAGCAGCTGAAAAGCCGTACAAACCTTATTTTAGCGTCGGTGTCTCAAGAAACGTCCGAAGAGTCCGGTATTCGGCGACGAACCAAAAATCTGCTCAATTTCAGCCGATCGGGAGTGTTTATGGACTCCAAGAACAGTTTCCGCAATAATCAGATGTTTCTGTTTTTGCTATGACGGTTGCAGTTGCGGCAATGACGTAGTATACTAAGCCCCGCCTACCGCTTGGCCACGCCCACTGCCATTGATCCATCAGCTGACCTGGAGGTGTGCGCGAATCCGTCCACGAGCGAACTACCGATCCACCGACTCATCTGCATTCGATGATTCGAAAAGACGAGGACGTTAAAGTTAAAGGTATATAGAAGTTACAAGAAATTTGAGCAAATGCTCACAAGAGGCGCGAAAGCCTATAGCAGTTCCTGTTCGCAAAATGTCAGTCTGTCTATCTCCAGCCATTTCGTCGCGACTTTTACGGGGGTACCGCTCTTTAATGCCCTCGTGCGCAGGTTTCCTTGAACCTAGAAAATCGAGACCTGGACTGTCAAAATCTAGGTCCCTACGTTCAACGCTGAAAATTTCATACGCAGCTTGTCCATGTCTATCTCAATTGGTCTCGGCGCAATTCGCTCTTAAAATGTGTCTCGCAACCCGAAATCGCCAAAAATCCATAAAAACCACAGATATAACAAGAAATTTGAGCAAAGCTCACGAGACGCGCGAAAGCCTATAGCATTTCCAGTTCAGTAGTTATAGTTTCGAAAATCGCATAGGCCTATCACTTGGACTCGGCCCATCGGGACCATAATACACATCGGCCATAGGCGCGTGTGGCGTTGGCGACGGTGGCGCCTCCTTGTGAATGATATAGACTTGCGCAGCCTCATATCGCGAAAAAATCCGTAAAACCCCCTATTTTGGAGTTCAAGGTCATCCAAGGTCATTGAATTCAGCGCCAATCGAAAGCCAGTATACGATTTCCTATTACTGATTAACAGTAACCTAGGCCTTATCTCGCACCGTTACTGAAATACAGCGAGTAATAGGCCAAAAATCGCAAATTTTGCCTACCCCCCTCACATTTAGCGCCCTCGTTCGGGATGACCCCCTTCGAATTTATGGAAAAGCTTTACGGTTCCTGAAACTAGAGTCTTCCAGGCAGCCGATGGTGAAGATTTGGAGATCCTAGCTTGGACCGTTTTTGCCTGATCCACCCGTGTGACAGACAGACAGACGGACAGACGGACGGACAGACGAACGGACAGAATTGCGATGGCTAAGACGCGCTGAAAGCATAGCTGCTTTCGCGCGTAAAAACCATAGATAGTGGAATCAGCAAAAACTCTGAAGCCCAAAAAGTGCCACGCCCATTTCCGCATATGCACGATAAATATTTAATATAATTCGAATTACAAGCGTCTTTAATTTGATTTGCGCAATAAAAAGTCTTAAGGTTACAACTACATGATATAAAAGTTCATTATACGCAATTTAGAAAAAAAAATAACGTAGGCCTACTGGGTAGCAAAAAACAAGTTGGTTTGCTAGCAGACGATAATGACGTTCGTGGCGCAAACTGCGTTTTTGATGGTCTATCTAACCCTAAAACGCGGTAGGCATACCTGCTGATGGCACGGCAGACAAAAAATTCGAAAGAGTTTTGTTTTGTTGTATTGAGGCAATATACTACAAAATTTGTTTTTCGTTTACCGGCTTGGGCGTTTTATAATATACCTATCTTTGAACAAACACTAACGCGTTAGGCATCAAAAACGCAACTATAGGTGGTGGATCATACCACTTGAAATATGCACGATGAATATATAATGAAACTGGCTTCAACTCGTTGCGTTAGGCGAACGGTGAGTAAACAGTCTACTTATTTATATGTCTGTGATAAAAACCCCTATTTTAGCGTTCAAGCCTTCAAAGTCATCCAAGGTCATTGAATTCAATATGGCTATCGCATTTCCTCTTATAGTGATTAATGCTAACCTAAATATAGGCACTATCTCGCACCGTTATTGAGATACAGTGCCTATTGGCTAAAAATCGCAAATTTTTTCCACCCCCCCCCCTCTTACTTAGCGCCCTCGTTCGGGGTGACTCTTCGAATTTATGGAAAAGCTTTACGGTTCCTGAAACTAGAGTCTTCCAGGCAGCCGACGGTGAAAATTTGGTGATCCTAGCTTGCACCGTTTTTGACTGATCCACCCGTGTGATGGACAGACATACAAACGGACGGACGGACAGAATTGCGGTGGCTAAGACGCGCTGAAAGCAGTAGCTGCTTTCGCGCGTAAAAACCCAGAAACAGAAGCCGCGTAAATTAAAGTTTCCATTCCATCCAACAAACAAACGCAATGAACGCAAAAAAGTACGCGACAAAAAGGAACCTGACGTAGGTAGGCTAGGTCTATGACCCCAAAACGAAAACGCAAATACAGGGGTATAGTTTTAGTGAAGTAGCATGTTTAATAATTGCATATTTAATAATAATTTAATCTCTGCAGTTAACCACAGAGTGTGCC
>Ga0209671_1001840_pt1 | contig 18527 bp, 10 predicted proteins | sample WorMetHERISLAND2_2_FD_187401 | JGI IMG/M metagenome (GOLD analysis project Ga0209671, IMG submission 187401) | Marine gutless worms symbiont microbial communities from Max Planck institute for Marine Microbiology, Germany - Olavius geniculatus... | ecosystem: Host-associated > Annelida >...
AAAAAAGTCCATAAATGCAAAATAACACAGTACATGAGTACATAAGTGCAGATAGCAACAATAATAGTCCGTACTAAAAAAACAAAGATACAAGTAGTAATATAGGTGGGATTATATAGCTGATTGGTATTTACTGAGGGCGAAATTTACAAATGACTGAAACTTTTTTGTTCGTGAGGTTGGGCGAGAGAGAGGTGTGGTGGAACGTAGCCTGGAAGTTACAGAAGTGTCGCGAGGGGGTGGGAGGAGGTGATGTAGATATAAAACCGGATTGCACTTTTTTTAAAAGAAAGATCTGGAATATTCATATCGCCTGTCTTTTAGTGAGTTTATGTTAGCGACAAATAACAAGTTAAGATATGACATGCAACGGATAAAGGTGAAGATGATAATGTACTGCTCTATTTTGTATTGATTCCAACTGCTCAGTTTGCGCGCGAGAGATAGAGTAGTGTCAGACTAGGGAGGCATACTCAAGAATTGGGCGGATTGCTGCAGTGTAAAAATGTAGTAATTGGTGTGGTGGTACACGTGCTCTCTTCAATTGCTTAAGAAAATACAGACGTTTGCTGGCTTTGGATATAATGGTATTGATGTGTGTAATCCAGGACAAACTAGCATCCATGTGAAAACCAAGTAACTCAAAGTTAGTGACGCGTTGAATTGGGCCAGCTACTGTTGAGAGGAGAAAAATGTCGAATGGATTCGGCCAAGGAGCATTTCTTTTTTTAGATGTGTTTAGTTCCATATCATTTTTGATAGTCCAGATAAGTAGTGAACTCAGATAGTCTGTCATATTGGAAGAAGTGTTTGGTGAAGTTAGGAGTACAGACAGGGTAGTTGGACATTCTTGTTCTCCGTCGTTTCACAAAAGCACGACAAGACCACCATCAACGTTCAGTGCGATGCGTTTGGATCAGACACAACTTGTCGAACAAGTGCCTCCTGCATTGAACACTAAGCACCGCGCAGCTGCAGTTTCATTGCATTGACACGGCGCCGTTTGACGACCTTGGTGCGTAGCCACGCGTCCGCGTTACGCGCGTCGACGCACGTCAGCTGGCGCGCGTTATATTCGCCGTCATCTCTCGTCATATTTCGACAACTCGTCGGCCTGCCCACTACCGCATACATGCTCCACGCATCAGCGCGGCACGGAAGTCGTCCGTCAATGCGCCGACATAAACAATTTCGACCGACGTTAGCCGACCGCGTGAGTTGAGAAGTCTAGAAGTAAGTAGCGGGTTCGAACTCGGGGTCCTACATCGCCGTAGACCAGTTGGTGAGTCGGCTACACGGCGTAGCGTAGACGTAGTGGTGCCTACAAACTGATTTGAATGTGGATAGCTTGGTGCTAAACAAAAAATCGCCGGCTGTCGTAAAATAGCGACCCAAAGCCGTCGCTAAGTTATGAGCAAGTCGGGCATTTGGCTCGCTTTCCGGAGAGCCACGGCGAAAGCCAGAAAGACGTGCTGAAGGCGTGTGATCTGACAAACGTTGGTTGTTTCTCTGATATTGTGTAATATGTGTTACATTGTTTTATATCAATTTAATGTTTTATGTTCGTTCTGTGTCACAGCGGCGATAATACAGTACAATACGATATAAAAAAATAAATCCAACATGCGTGAAAAACAACATAAAATAAAAAAAAATCAGAAGATAAAACTACACAAAAAAGCCAATAAACGTAAAACATCCAATATCCAAAGTCGAGTAATTTACGAAGGCAGCTCCGAGCATGAGCGATTGGATCTAATGCTGTAAAACTAGATACTGTTGTAAGAAGTGGTCTAAACATTCCGAGTAGTTACGGAAATAATAACGAAACACAAATTTGAGGGCGGGGGCAAATAATAGATTTGTTGACGTGTCCACCATCCACAAAGTACTTGAAAATGACGCCCGTCGGTCACGCTCGCCATACGCTAGCACGCCGGACCGCGGTAGGTCAAGAGTAAAGCACGCACCAGAGAAAGGTACCAAGAAGTTGCACAGCCGCGGCGAAGGCGTCAGTGTTGGTCGCTCCCGATGGACGGAGCAAAGAAAGCGAGCCAGAAGCGAGAGAGCGTAGCCATAGTTACGAGTCGACGAAAGACGCCGTACGTTGCCACGAGTGTTAGTGAGGAATGCGCTAATCAAAAGCACCCGTCCACGGCAGCAGCAGCAGCAGCAACCCCATATCCCAGCCAGCTCAATGACGCCATTAAACCGGCCACTGATTCACGGTCTCATTACTTGGGCGACGCAAACAAAGGCTTTAAGAACCGCCCGACAAAATATTTCGTGATAATAGCGTCCGTCACGTGTCGCTGGCCTGTTGTCAGCATCATTGTGGCCTATAGCGACAGTTTCTAGGCCCACTAAACAGAAGTGCATCGTGCGGTAGTCCGACGACTGCCGCCATACTACGCATATATAGCAGTTAGTCTAACGTTTACGTCGTCCTAATCGGTAACATGTGAAACCAAGCAAAACAAGACATTCTGATATTTCGAACAGACACGAGTTATATCAGTGAAAAAACACCAGAACACGGCAGTATAAGATTGCAACATTTCGTTACTCAGCGATGATTTCTTTCTGTCAAAGCAGGAAAAATCTTCGAATATTTTTCGGTGTTTAGTCGGCCTTATTTGTTTTCCTTGATGCATATGGCAACAAATAAAATACACAATGCGCAACAATTTCTGATTATAAGGACTAAAAAATTACTTATTCTTGAAAGGAGTTTCTGCTTTGATGACTTATGCAAGAAAACTACAATTAACAAAATAATACTTTTAAAATAAACGACACTTAACGAATTAGTTTACTTTAAATATTCGTACCAAACTCAAAATATCAGAATTTTTCTGAATATTTATCTGTAACAGTTAATATGCGACGTGTACTGTACAGTGCGTTTATTTCTTTTTGATGAGTTAATAAAAAGTATAGATCCAGCAATATTCACGTTAACGTCCAAATATGTCCAAGTTACGCGTCATGGCCTTGTAGCCAGCATATGCTTATCAATATGCATTGTTCACAGTTGCTCCACGCAGGTCGCTTTAGCGGCTTTATTGCAAGAGACAGACCTGAACGTGATCAATGAAACGCAAAAATGTCGGCAGCATCGCATTCTAATGCAAATGAGCGCAGGCCTCGTCAGCAGCTGCCTGCATGCACGTGTTCACGTGAACGTAGCATTCAGAACATATTACTTCTAACGCTGCATATTATGTAGCCTATGCAATGACTTGTCGTTAAACTGTTTTTGGTTAATTCACTTAATTGTGAAAAGTTAGAAAATATTCCAGAACAAAAATTCGAAGTTAACTATAAGATGTCGCTAAAACAGCAGTGCTGGTAATCTAACACTATCTTATCAAAAATTCCGAAATTCAATTTTCCGGGAAACTACGAAGTAGGCATTTGCGATCGCAAGCGAGCAGAAGCAATGTGGCGGATTGGTCGTTGAAGAATGGCGTCCGATGCATGATGTCACGTGACTGTTATGACCATCTTGGGTCGGCCGGTCGGTCGGTCGGGCCGGCGAGCAAGCGCTGATCCGGCGTGTCCAGCAGGGCTTGACCGCAGAGGTCACTCCGAGTTATTACTGCGACTCGACTGGATTGACCATGCCGACTCACAGTCCGCAGAATATGCACGAGAGCTGTCCGCTATAGTCAGAATGCAGTTCGAAGAGACGTTTCTTAGACGCATTCTAGGCAAAAATTGAAATATAAAAACTTAAAACCTGACATTTTAAAATGAGCAGATCTACACTGAACTCAATTATCCCAGCTTTGAGGCCAAATTTTGAAGTTTGGATTTTTAAAATTTGCATTAACAAAATAGTTATAAAATTGCCATTTTTAGTCAGTTTTTGGACGAAAAATTTATAACTCGCGATTCAAAGATAGTAGATAATTCAAACTTGATGCATAAAACCGGAAACGAACTCGATGCACGATGTAATGAAAAAAATTCGAGTTCATCATACTCAAAATTACGTGAAAAAAGTCAGATCTCTAGCTTTCACCCAAAATGCCTACGAAAGCTTACAGAAAGATTTTTCCTGAAAATGCATCCTGCCTAATAGACCTAAAAATACGACATTTACTCAACGCATGTAAATGTGATGATAATGATAATGATAAAAGATTGTGCGCAACGATCCAGAACAAGTCAAGCATCCCCCGAGATCGTACTCTCCACAGCCAACGCTGATCTGTTTACATCAAATAGCAGGCTTATATACGCAAAGCCATGTTGCTAGTGAACACGTTAATTGCATTGGGGGTCCGGCTCATGTTCTGCGACCAAAGCATACATCAGATCCATCACATCGGCTTCAGCTCGGCCGGCACTCCGCGGCGAGCAGTAAAATGCTTATTTTGTATCGCGGAGGGAGGCATAATGATAACTGTCTACATCGTACGGAAGCCAGCTCATTCGATCCGGCTGACATGCCCAACGGATTACGCCATGCAAGCGCGGTGGCCGAGCCTTTTCATATTTTCCAATTTCCCGTCGTCGGCGGCGTGCGGCGGACAGGAAGGAGAGGTTGGTGCAATTGAGACTGATGGTAAGGGAGCGACTCTGTGCAAGGGAGCGACTCTGGACGGACGGGCGGCGGTGCGAGACAGCCTCCATGTCGCAGTCCGTTGCACGCCGTAACATGATATTTCCATCCACCCTTCCATCCTTCCTTCCGCTCGGTCCGTCTGTCCGTCCAACCGCACCGACCGCACACAGCCCCCATGACCCCACTGTTTCCGTTCCATTGCCACATGCATGCAAACAAATACAATAAATGTGATCGATTCCGTAATCCGTAAACATTTGCATTATGCTACACAAAACAATACTAATACTTACGGTGACGTAAGGGCCTAAGCGTTAAAAAGGCTATGGCGTAAAAAGTCGTCATATTTTATTTGGCGACCTAATCAAAAGCCAAATAACTTAATGCGAAGTTGCAGCGTATTTCAGAGCATTCGCATCAGTGCACCACGGACGAAAGATGCAGAAGAGAAGAATCAAGTTTTCTGAGAGAAAAAAATCTGCAGACAAACTGACTCATGTCTTCGTTTCATCCGCCAATGTCTTCGTCCGTCAATTCTCAATCCATTATTTCCCTATCCGTTATGTCTAATCCGTACTGTTGTGTCCTACAGTTTCACACTAAGATACTTAGGTTGTGAATACACGTAAGCTAAGAAAATCACGGTTTATCTTCAACGTGTGTTCCATTCTGTTAAAATAATCTGGCAAAGCTTGCGCAACACTATTTTACGTGCCTTTTTCACCCGATCAGAAAGGGTTTTGCCGCGGTTTGTAATTAATATACGCGCGTGTTGTAATGGCGACCGACGAGCAGCGATGCAATGACTGTTATTAACGAGTGCTCTTAACAACCGCCTGCGAGGCCACTCTGCGGCGGCGGCGCCAGGTACTGAGGCTACTGCGCAGGCAATACGGTCAGATTGCGCATCACGTAATGTCGCCGTCCAACTGATTCGTCATTGACGCCAAATTTGACCGGCGCAAGCTGCCACAAACGTCGACCGAGATAAAAGGACGACACGCTTCTGAAGGCTTACTTCACTCTCGCGCCGAATTACGAATAAATTTTATTTATACTGGCGGCAGCGACACGTGCAGGGGGCCGAACGCTGTCCAATTGCGGCCTAAGTACTGTACTTATCGTCTCGTCAGCGGTATTAGTGCAATTGAGATTTAACTTGGTACTTACTACGCGAATGTCACGGATACCACGCTTAACGCGGATTTGTGACATCTGATTCTGCACATTTATCCTGTTTTATCGCACAGTGAAAATAACCGACCCTAAAATGCGAGACCCCACATAATTTGCATGGTCCAAACCACAAAAATTCTGATAACATTGCTTATTATTCCACGGGTGCATTAGCTGCATGGATTGTAGTGTACAGCAGTATGCGAAAGTGTATTGCGCTATAGACGTTTTACCGTCGATCCATTCCGTTCCACACTTCTTTCCCAGAAATGACCACTAGGCCTACACAACGCATCTGTCGACAAGATTTAGACCTACCATAATGTTACGGACCATTAGCCGGCAGTGACTTAGTGACTAGGCGACACAAAGGTACACGACGGGGCGTCGCATTGGTGGAATCGATGGTTCGTGGAGGGTGCGTTGCATTCTGGTTCTGCGTCGACCGAGTGGCGTTCGATTGTCGCTGGGCATTTTGCGTCTGTCGGTGTATATGGTTGTTCAACACCTCAGCACGTGCTTTGTTACGACTTCTCACACCTCGCGCGGGTCTACGGCGAGCTGACTGGTCGAGCGAGCTGCCGGTGTCCCATTATAGAATCGCCCCCCCCCAGAAAAGTCTTCTCCGGCCGACAATTTACAATACAATACAATAAATTTAAAGTGAAAATGCCAATGGCACTGCAGTCACTTTACAGTCAACTGCGGGAAAGATGAAGAAAACAGGTGAGTTTTTAGTTTAGTTTTAAATGTTCGCAGGCAGTCCGAAGGCGTCACTTCTGACGTCAGATTGTTCCAAATTTTTGCTGCAGCGACAAAGAACGCTCTGTCGCCGATCGCTGAGAGCCGTGTCAGTGGTACAGCCAGTGCCGAAGTCGACGACGAGCGCAGACGGGACGGATATTTGCCGGTAAATTGTCGGCCGGGGGAAACTTTACTGGCGAAGAGCGATCCTATGATGAGGAGACTTATGGGGCCGGCGATATTTTAATAAGGGGAGACATATGAATTCCGCGATTATTTGTCTCCGGGCGAATTTTTCATGGAAAAGACATTTTAATGTGACATCGGCCGGTGTGCCTACGCGACACGCCGATATAATCGATATACGACAACGACAGCGCCGCCTGGTGTTGATCGAAGCAATCACCGCAAAGCAATGCCGGGCGGGAAATGCGTGCGCTCTGCACAGACATGTCCTCCTCCATCCTCACTCCCCCCGCTCGACGCCTTCTGCTCTGTCATGCAAATCGGGCATTCAATGTTGAGCACCACAACATCACGTGATCATTAGACGTTAAACATCCAATGTCTGACGTCGATGTCGTGCTTTCTGTCCGGTTCGATGACGGCTCGTTGCAATTTTAAGACTGGGGTTCTTAAAAATTAATTGTTAGAATTTCATAACTGTGCTTTTATCGCAGCATTAATTTGACTAAAGTATTAGTTTCAAAATTTAGTTTTTTTTTATAAGAAAGCAAACCTGATGGTACAGAACTTTTAAGTTTAAGGCTAAAACTGTGCGCACAGTGAACTTTGCAGAAATCCGCATTACGTTTAATGCATTTAAACGACAGTTTCGTGTTTGATTCCGTAAACCTCCGCCAAAAAATAATGTTTTACCTCCATTCTATTTTTTAGAAGTTGACGATGAATTTAAATTTACGAATTAAATAGTCTTACGACAAAAACACACTAACTTAGTTTCTAAGGTGACAAGAATCCAGATGACGAAATTCTAGATAATGACTGCAACATAAGATATAAAATAAGTTCGCTAAGTTCGCCGTATTTTACTTAGAATCCAGAAAGAACAGAGCTGTGGCAGTGCATCCATAAATCAATCCGCCGTTAATTGGAAACAAATAACGTCGTCGGACGCGCCAGTATTATAGCATGATATAGAAACAGATCGATCTTGTAAGCATATAACAGACGGGATTAAAACAGCAAGATAACGTTAGCTTCTCCGCAAGGCAACAGTCAGCATTATGTTATAAATCTTTTTTGTATGTGGGTCTTAAAAATAATACTTTTCATATAGGCACCATGTTACTGTTTCAAATCTGCTTGCGTCCAAAATTAACACGTTTATTCATGACTGTTTATTATGGTTCTGCATGCCGGTAATGAATGATACGTTTCGTGCGGCTAGAAATAGGATTTGGTCGTTAGCATCGGATGAAAATCTATACGATGAAACGGCAATGCATCGTCGCGAAGACAGGCGGTTGATGAGGCTGGCTGCGCACGGCCGTAAGCTACGGGCGGACTTAGCGAGTAAGATTACATGGCGATGAACAGCGGCTAGCTGTGCGACATGACAACGCTCTGACAGGCGCAGATTGCGCCGGCGGGTAGCAGCATATATGCGGCTTCGTTCATTTCCAAGGCTTTAGCCGCACCGGCAATGTTGCCCACCCGCGATATCGCATATTGCCCTGTCATATCGGCGCGAGTCCGGCGAGGGCAGGACCGGTGCCGAGCGGGTTAATCTGTTTCGGCGAGACGCAATCAGTCGCTCTCTTTCCGGTTCCGCTGCGCCGCCATCTCTGCTTGCCCGCGAACACTCATCGCTGATTGGTTTTAGCCGGCTAGGTACGATTCAGTAGCGTAGACCCCCCTTTCCTCCCACAAAATCTCTCCAGACTATGAAAACCGACTTAGATGATAGAGCCGAACGGGAACGCAGCTAGAATTATTGAGTGGTGGGAATATAAACGGGGCAATTCTCCTTACGAATACGGAAATGGCAGATATGTGGCGTTGATTGCGTCGGCAAACCGCATTAACCTGCGTCCATACATGCAGCAGTCGACCACTGCGTGTTCATTCATCTATCGTCGTCCATTTGCCGACGACGTCCATTGATCGGCCGATGTATTAAATTGAAAGGAATTTGCGAAAATATCCGTCGATGACGAAACACGACTGGGCGTATCGGGAAAACAACAAAAAATTAAGCTAATGCTCACGAGACGCGAGAAAACCTATAGCAGTTCCGGTTCAGTAGTTTAGCTGAAAATTGGGGTGTTCACACTAAGTTAATATAAAATACCAAATTCTCTATCTGGATCGCATACAGTGGCGTATTTAGGATTCGGCAAAGGGGGGCATGGCGAGCGCGCAAAGCGCGAGCCTATAAGGGGGGTCTGGGGGCTGAGCCCCCAGCGGGATCCAGGGGCAGAACCCCTGGTCGGGGGGTCAGGGGGGCAAAGCCCCCCTGAAGCTGGAACACTTTTTGCTTTTGAACGTTCAATGGAAGCTGCAAATTCGCCCATTTTTTATGAAATTTGCTGGAAAACGGCAAAAAACGCACCTTTTCATATAAAGTCGCCTGTAAAAAATTTTCATGGTCGGGCCAAAGGGGGAGCATCGCACCATGCCCCCCTAAATACGCCACTGATCGCATACAGATAGTTCCGTGGCGCCACCTTGTGAATGATAAATTATAGACTAGTGTCGCTGCATAAAATCGCCAAAATCCATAAAACCCCCTATTTTGGCGTTCAAGGTCATTTACGGTCATTGAATTCGGCGCCAATCGAGAGCCAGTGTACGACTTCCTATTAGTGATTAATAGTAATCTAGGCTCTCCCACAGTTACTGAGATACAGCGACTTATTGACCAAAAATCGCAAATTTTGCCCACCCCCTCTCATTTAGCGCCCTCGTTCGGGGTAATCCCCTTCGAATTTATGGAAAAGCTTTAGGCCTACGGTTCCTGAAACAAGAGTCTTTCGACAGTTAAGATTTGGTTATCTTATCTTGCACCGTTTCTGACTGATCCACCAGTGCGACGAACAGTCAGACGGACGGACGGCGAACGAATTGCGATGGCTAAGACGCGCTGAAAGCAGTAGCTGCTTTCGAACGTATATAAAAACCGTGCCGCGAGAAAAGAGTTTTATTCTAAGTCTTGCACTCATTCTGCGTGATCCATTGCACTAGACGAATTTCTGACATCAACATTATCAGCGATCCACTATCACTTTTATTCAGAGCAGCCAAAGCACCGCACACAAAGCGCTGCAAACACTACTTATTTTATCAATAAATCGGCAAAAAATCTCCCGACAGAAAAAGCGCAATCACTTCCACGCAATGAATGAGTTCTTATCACTTAATTCCTCTATTTGATACATCGACAATGAAAATATTATTGCTTTGTTCAAAAATTTTCATTATTATTTCGATCTGAAAACTATCTAGATAAAACGACGAGCGCACTAACTGTACGCATCACTGTTGCATACAAGAAAGCACTTTGCATAAAGACACGTGTGACTAAGCCTACTAACGACGTTTTGCTGATAACTCGGCCGACAGGCGGACGTTTGCGAAGGGCATTTTGTGTGCGAGCTTAATGAACCAATTAACTGGCGTTAAATTATTCCCACGTGGCAAAAATGAGATCGCTGGTGGCGGCGAACTGCCAAATAATGACGGCAAAATGACAGTTTTATTTTACGTAGCGTCGACATGTTATCGTTTGGGGCGACACGCGTCACGGTAGGAAGCAGAGCGGGAAAACGAGCGCAGTATCCGGAGACCGAGGTTGCTAGCCGAACATCCGGGCAACAACATCACGTGATTGAGTCCTGCAGCTCCATCCGACTGCGTGTTACAGCATCGCACGTCGGAAATTGAAAGTAGCGCCTGGCGGGCGAACGCTGCCGGTGAGAATACGCTTTAAATTACGCTAACGAGCGTCTGCTGACAAATGGTGTAGTAAAAACTTGGTTACTGTTCCGCAGTGAACGAGCTATCCTCTAGTAGCATAAGTCCTTTACATGCCACCTTGGTCACCGACTGAATTATGCAGGTGGCTTGCCGTGCCTTTACAGTTACATAGTTCATTGTCAAGGCACAAACTTGACAATTCGTAGCACTGGCATCGGTGAACCATTTGTACCAACAGTACTGCCGCCAGTTCGTATACACTCAGTTTTTACGCGCGATAGCACGTAATGCTTAGCTTCGCGCGTCTGAGCTATTATAGAGGCGTCCGTCCGACCGTCTGTCTGTCACACTGCTATAATGTATCAAAACAAAGCAACTTAGGATCACGAAATCTTCACTGTGGGCTGCCATAAGGACTAGTTTTTTGTGACAAAATTCTGTGTGGCTGGGTAAGGAGATTCCCCTCGAACGAGGGCGTCCGAGGATACCAACATTAATAACCTTCAACGACCTTGAACCTCCAATAGAATAAACTACTCAGTTTATAGGTCTAAACCGCTTACATTTGCTACGCTTTGGAGATGAAAAACACACCAGAGGCCAAGACATTCACGCGTATCCCTTTAACTGGTCTAGGCTATAGTTATATACTGTTTTATATTTGTGTGTTCATCCAGTTCAATAGAACATATCACACATAGCCGTATTGTATCGTGTTTTCAGACTGAAATATATATCGTTTTTGTAAAATGCGACATTCTACAGTTTTAAAGTAATGTAGGATAGTCGTTGCTGCTATATGACATCGCACCTGGCGTGGACGTGTTGTGACTTGCTCCAGCATGCTTGATCAAAACTCCGGTTGCCATGACGACGAAAATGTAGGTGTGAAACCACGTGAAACCCACGTTGCGTAGTGATGACGTCATGACGCCTGTTGCCGTACCACGGTGGATAACAATGCAGTTCCACCAATACACCGCAACCGCGAATACCACCGAGCTGAGTCTTATGAACAGCTGTGTTACTGAGTACACGGCGCGAACGCAGCAAAACACGCTGGAACAGAATAGTTTGCTAATTCGATTTCAACGCAACGCGACTTCCTCCCCTGCCGCCAACGGACAAGTTGAACTGGCGCGGTGCACTGCTGCGGCTGCAACTGCCCGTGCCGTTCAGTTCACCGACCCGCCAGCAAGATCAACTCGACACGCCGCGCTAACGCACCGGTGAAGCTGCAGGCTGCAGCAGCTAGCGCCGATCAGCAGATCTCCGCTAATCACTGTATCCCTCGACGGCGTGCACTGTAGCTGTTCTGCTCTTGCACACCTGAAAACGCTTTGCAAGTCGCGTTTCTAACCTCTACGACCCTGGCTCATCTCGCGATGTCCGTGTCGTAAATGATTGAAAAAAAAATCATTGACCGCATTTCTGAAACTTCTTAATGAATAATATTTCTTATCGTCGGAAAAGTTCCTGGTTTGCCTCAATGCAACTGTAGGATAGCTGGCGTCGGATTCAACGCATTAAGACTGATTTGCAGCCGACTTAATTCATGACGTACCCTGTATACATAATGTCATAGGCCTATAGGTGTGAAATTAAACATCTGAGAAGTTTCGAAAAAATCTTTAACCCTACCAATTTTAGCATTTTAGGCATGTGTGAAAGTTGAAATGTATGCTATATCAAAAGCAAAAGCTGCGGCAGCAAAGCACATGCACTAAAACAAAGAAATTTGATAGCTGTGTTGCAAAAAAAGTTACACTAAGCTTAGGCCCCAACTAACAGACAGCTGATATATGAAGAAAAACAACAGTTGTAAACAAAATGAGCTTACTACAGGTGGCAGATCGGTTTTTAGTGTAGGGGATTACGCTGTGTAGCTAGTGGGTAGGCTATGTACGGCGAAGTCATCGTACATCAAACTGGCATGCAAATGTCATCGTGCACATTTCGTGAGAGTGTGTGATGATGTGCCATATAGCACCTGTCATCTATTCACGCGCGCCAGCTGATCTGTAATCAATACGAAGTGTTGCCGGTCGGTGGATGGGCCGCTGTAAATGACCAGGTGTCCAACACACATTCATCACTCTCTAACGACCTGGCGAAACTGCGCTAAGCCTCTCAACACCCCGGCGCAAGCCAACTAATTACAGAGATATTTCAGAGCCTCTATTTTTTACTTTACCGTGTATGGTTTTATGCTTGTTTCTATCCTGCTTTTGACATAATAAATTGCCGTATCACGGGTGTTACAGCGACTGAGACTCTGCTGCTAGCAGAAGGCAGACCGTTCTGTCGAACGATCGCAACGGCGGGAGGCTTCGGCTGATCGCTTCGCGTTGCATGATGATGATGATGATATTGGCATGATGAACGACGACGACGACTATAAACAAATTAAAACAACAGACGAAGAAATGTGCAAGCTATATCCAACGTATGTTTAAAACATGATTTCTAATCCACAGAAAATGTTACTAATCAAAAGTAACAGCTTTTATGACCAAGCCGATTATGTGCTCTTGTGCTGGTAGCATAGTATACAGTATACAGTATACACACGGTTCATAGCTTTCACGGATTACTATTGCTTCCTTGCTTCCTTGTTTACAGAAATGTCATGAATGCTGCACGATAGAGTAAATCAGTCACGTCATTGATAGGACAGCATTTGGAAGAGGCTGACATTGAAAAACTTTGATGCAAACGCATCACATGGCAACGAAATCGGAGTATTATCATTGAGCAGGCATACTAGCGAGTTGCATATAACTGAATAGAATAACAATTTCTAACGTTCAAACTACATGCAATTTATATTTAGGTTGTAGATTTCCCTTATATATTACAGCAAATTTGTCGGTTAAGTAATTATCATGCAGTGAGGGAAAGTTTTGTTGTTGCAGTGCCCGGATGGCCAAGTTCTTTTAAAGTTTCGACGTCATCGCCGTACAGCTGACATCATTATTCAGCGGAAACCTGGCGGTCTGCGGTCTGTCCAGTGTGTGACCTCTGACCGGCAGGTGCTCTATACTTACTCAGCTACAGTAACTGTCACGAGCTAGCCGCAGCTTTGTTCAAGCTCCATCCGTGTGTAGCATGAGCTGGCATGGTCGCGTGGCGGATCTATCAACACCCCCACGTAGAACACTCACGCGGAGCATGTGTGTAAATCACACTGGAAGCGTATTAGCACATTTTGACGCCCTCTCCTTTCTGGCACACGACTAATGTGCTTCGTCGACTCGAAGACAACAGATGGTTCGCGCCATTTTAACACACTACCAGTATTCTCTGCACTGAGGCTGAAGCTTACAACAAGTCGTGCTTTTATCGGCGAATGAGAGCAAAACGTCGGCGTGAAGATACTTTAGCGATGAAAACAGACAAATTGCAGCGCTGTGAAAATTCAGGCACTTGCTATAACGCTACTTATGCAATTCGTGACTAGCTGCGCTTTACAATCTCGATTCTCGAAAGTCAGCTAATTGGTACAGTATGAGCTAATGATACGGTGGTCAGGACATGTCACCGCTAACGGTGTAGTTACATAATTATACATGCCAGTGCCTTAGGCAGTCAGGATGTAAACAAAATACAAAGAATGTGTTTGAAATGGTGACAGACTCCGCTGTAGCCCGTATACATGCTAGTCTTACGCTATTACTGCGCACTGTGACTGAGCATATAGACCTACGACTACCGTATAGGCTACGTGACTGCTGAAGACATCACACGATTGTTATGACATTTGTAAGTGTTCCGGAAATAAATATGCTCGTTCAGTGAACTACGGTTGGTCGGTATGAACTTGAAGCGTGAGTGAAAAGAACGTGGCATACTATCACTCAGCCTATTATTCTACGGCGTCCGCTTGCGTCAGTCACGGACTCACGAACGGTATAGTTCAGTGACCATCGACTTTACTGGATCACATCGATGCCCACGTAAACCTTTTGTAGATCCACGCACGAGATTAGACACTGCTTCCGCCACGCACGGCGACTACGCTACTTACCTGTAAACATTGGTGCTGCAGCAGAACCACGGCATGTTGTGGCACCGACGCCTGCGGCACGGCTTTCTTTTAGTGTGTGCAGTTCGACATAAATGTGCAGTTCTGCACGGATGAATCCGTACAGTTCTGAACACGTATTTATAGAGTAAAACTAAACAAAATTTGCCATTGCCATATATGTTTTCTGGGCTCTTCTACGCCCAAAATGTGTTAGCAACCGGGGCTTCATCCTGGACCCCGTGTACAATAATTGTCCAGACCCAAAAAGGGCGTACTACCCCCTACGCAAGTACGTTATCCCCGCAGTTGGCCTTGTTGTACTGTGATTGTTGTCATTTTCTCAGTAACAAGTTGTGTTTTGCAGCAATAAACGCGCGTTATCGAGATTTGTCAGCGTTTCTCACCTAACTAAGTAGAAAAGCGTCAATTATTTTAAAGTATCAAAATTTAAATGAAAGTACCGTAATGTAACATCGCCACGCTTATAGTAAAGTTTCGGCTCCAGTGCGTTCTCCTCGCCGCGCCACTTTAGTGTACAGGCGTAGGTGGTCGTCTGGCGTCCGCCATCGATCTGCAGCCAGCCAGCCTATAATGTGCTACGCGTCACAGATTGTTTGACGTTCATATGCCGGCAGTTCTGCAGCTGACGCATCCCGTTCTCGCACAAGACAGGCTAACACACGGGTTACTAACTCCGAGGAATGCAGCCAACAAGTTCTTTTACGATTGCGCCGAACTAAACTAAGTAAGTCACGACAAATGCTTGCGGCTACACAGAACCCAGATTAACTATAACGTCCCAAAAGCACTTACTTTGACGGTAGGCCAACATCACAAAACAAGTCATGCAGTGCAGCAATAGGCCTACTGGGTTGACTGCTACTATTCCGACAGCATGTTTCACTCGTTTTACTAAAGGTCTTAATTGCATCATTAATTCGTCACGATTCCATGTTGCCAGGATGCTACACTGTTTTCTCCGGCAAAGTGCAACAACTCCATATTTATCGACTTACAAAATTGATCGAATATGTGTGGTATATTGTACTATGCAAATGCAGTACACTTGTCAATTAAGTTGGCCGAGTTTTTTTTCGTTGCAGTAAGTTTAACAAAGTTTTTTACACACAAAAACCTTAAGATTATTCTCTTCTTCGGCAACTTACTGAATCGGACAGTTCAACTGATCAGTCTTAGAGCATCGGCGGGCTCAGTCACAGCAGCCTCTACACCGTGGTCCATAAAAACGTGCCACTTTTATTTTTTGAATAGCTCCGTGAAGCATGGGCCGATTTTAATAATTTTTGGCACGCAACATCAAGAAAAAACTCGACGCAAATGACTAGTTTTGACCACCTCACTTTAATACTGTTGCTACACTACTTTGTGAAATGCAGGTTGTTGAACCTGTTGTTTGCAAGCGGTATCGATGTTTGCCGCTTGCATTCGCACAGGAGGAGAACATTTTGAGCACATGCTGTAATACAGAAAATGTGATATGACACATGTGATTTTTTGAGATGCAATAGTTGCCAGTCGTGTTTGTCGCTATTCAGTTAATCATTTCTGAGCCGACGCGTGAACTATCCAGTATGAATTCAGGTCAATGGCTAAACTACGACTTCTGCATTTCACAAAGTAGTGTAGCGACAGTATTAAAGTGAGGTGGCCAAAACTATAGTCACTTGCGTCAAGTTCTTTCCTGATGTTGTGTGCCAAAAATTATTAAAATTGGCCAATGTTTTATGAAGCTATTCAAAAAATAAAATTGGCACGTTTTTATGGACCACGGTGTAGTAACTGAAGATGCTGCAGCACAATCCAGTTCACAATTGAACTATTGTTAAAGCCAGCTCATTCGATTTTCGTCGAATGCAGCATCTATCTATACCTGTTGTACTCGAGCGTCTGCGAATAATTAGCGTAACGCAGAGCCAACGGGTACAACCGCACAACTGATCGAATTATCTCCCATTCAGCTAGCGGCACTGCACTGTAGTCTTGTTGTGTTTGCACACGCTCCAGGCGTCGTTTTAACGAATTCTCGATGCATTCAGTTAAGGCCTACTTCATCCAATTCTTTGCCATTGTCTACTCTGTAGCCTAATTAAATCTACGGTTAAGCATGTAACTGTAACTGACATTATTAACTTGACATTGTTCGGCATACTCGAACGAAGGGTAGCTCTCCCACGCTTATGCGTCAGTCACTGGTTAGCCTACGTTTTCGCAACTTCGAATAAGTTTTCTTTATCAACAATACATTTTTTATTAACGGATATGTTTCGCAGGCTTGCACATTCTGGGACAAATAACGTATAACGTAATTTAAATTATTCAGTCAGTCAATATCGTGTATGTTGTGTATTGAGTTTCGTGTCTGTAGTGTGCTGTGCTCAGCTGGTCAATCGGCGTTAACAACACGACTAATTACTGACGACATCATGCCAGAAGATTCGCAGCGTTTGCCACGACAATTAATTTGATATCAACGCATCACTGGCGTGAGAATGCACTGCTTAGTTTTCGATGAGATTTCGTTTCACTTAGCCGTGTCTATCATTTTTTGGCTGCTTAGGTTTTTTGCACGTAAAACAATGAAGTTGAAAACAACTTTTGCACAATATATTACGGATTTTCGGTGCTTTTTTACATGTAAAGACGTTTAAAACATTCATTCAATAGCTTTGCTATAAACACCTGCAAAAATGTTAAAATATTTTTGCAATATACATTTGGCACGAATTTTTGCACAAACGTTTTAGTCTGCTATGTTACAGCTGACAAAGTTGATAAACGAAGACATGGCTGTTTTAGCCTAAACTAATTATCAACTTTAACTTATGTACAATTAGGCCCTATAGGCTTAGGCCCTATTTTACGTTTTTAATCGTTACTTTCTCTTTTTTAGACCTACATGATGTAGGCCTAATTATCGATTATAGCTTACGCAGTCGATTCAAAGTTCTGTGGTTGCGCAGTGTGTTAACTGCACGGCGTATTATCAGACCTAGGCCTCTATAGGCAGCGATAATGACTTCGTGACTTGGTAAAACGTGCTGAGCAGATGACGTACTACGATACGGACCATTGCACTGTATTTACTTAACGCCGATTCTGCTTTCGCTGCTGCCGCTGCTGCTGCTGCTGATGATGATGATGACGTCATGGCGACGTTGACTTTGCGTTTCTTGTTAACGGAAATCGTTCGCACATGCTGTTTCGTACGGAACGTTCCGTCAGCAAGCCGTTCAACCAAAGATGCACTCCGGCTGTAACTTGTACGTTTTCCAGGCACCGTGTTGCACTCGTTGTCACTGATTCGTCACTAGGGGTGCACAGATCGAGCGGGTTGGACGGATCAGTTAAACCAAGTCGCTTAATGGACGGTTATACGTTTTATACACGTCCCACGGACGTAAAAAATAATTCATTATTATTATTATTATTTTAAATACATAAACGTGGTAATTAAATTAATGTTATACATTAATACCATGAGTGTGTACGAAAGAGGCCCGCTTTGTACTCGCGCACTCTGACACACGTCTACTCGTTTTGATAATTTTGTATAGATACATTGTACATTACAGAAAATTTGCAAAAAAGCAATATAAACTTGGATTAACGTGCCATACTTAACATGTAAAATCTTGATCAAAATGTAAGTTAGGGTGTTTAGTGCTATATTATTTACAAAGTCACTAGTTTTATTTTGGCAGTAGTTTTGTCGGTTTCTATTGTAATCTATTTTAATCTAAAACAGTTTGGTATAGGCATAGCGTTTGCAGCAACTGTCACATTGTCACTGTGAATCAAAAGCGCTATGGTGGCGCTAAACTGTTAGAGTAGACTGAAGTAAACTAAAATTTAATTTCAAATTTTCAAGTGTTGTATCTAAAGATCATTGCTTAAAAGATGCACTTTTAGTTGACGTCCGGAACCAGCTTAGGCCCTAACGGTTACGGTAATAGCTGCGTTTTTGATGCCTAACAGTTTTGGTTAGTTTATAGATAAGTATATTATAAATACGCTAATTTATACATGTTGACCCAATACTTTTAATAG
>Ga0209671_1001841_pt1 | contig 18522 bp, 9 predicted proteins | sample WorMetHERISLAND2_2_FD_187401 | JGI IMG/M metagenome (GOLD analysis project Ga0209671, IMG submission 187401) | Marine gutless worms symbiont microbial communities from Max Planck institute for Marine Microbiology, Germany - Olavius geniculatus... | ecosystem: Host-associated > Annelida >...
GTCGTATGAACTCATTGATATGTTTGCAATTTGAAAGACAGTTATTCTCTATGCAGGACGGAAAGGTGGACGGTACGACGATCTGTACTCGTCTGCTGGGTGCCGCCTATCTGTACCCGCATGTTGTACCGAACCCGTTCTCTCTGTCAGTCGCACTGCGCGCCAATGACGAGTTTATCGTTGTCGCTAACTCTGCCTTGTGGGATGTCGTCACTCCCGAGGACGCCGTCGAGGAAATTTACGAGATCGGAAACCCGGTCGTCGCCGCTAAACATCTCCAGGACCTGGCACAGGTTTGCTCTCCAGTCACAGTGATCTAAATGTTACGCTTTCTTGCTTAGACTACAGTGCATAAACTCACACGACATAAAAAAAACTTTAGAACTAATATCACCGTCATCATCAGTTTATTTCAGACATGTACACGGCCAAATTCGAGTAGGCCTATAGGCGTAGACAATTTCGAGCTTAGTAAACGGCAGCAGAATGGTGTACATTTTTGAAGTTTCGTAGTAAGCTTATTTTTGAACAGGCGACATAAATCTTGTGTGATTTGTGCTTACTGCAGGCTGGCGGTGCTAAAGAGAACGTGAGCGTACTGGTGATACGTCTAAACACCGACCGCGGTCCGTCGCTGGCTCGACTTCGGCCCACTCGGCAGGTAATGTCGATAGATGACGTCGAGGCTGCGATGGCGCACGATGCTGCTCTGAAGGCGCTCAGAGCGGCGAGAGCGGAGCGCGAGGCCGCTGTGAACGCACTGACTTCTAGCACTACCGACACACAGCCGACCGTCCAGGCGACCCCCGGACCCACTGTCCCACCGTCGAGTGACGCTGTAGGACCGACGCCAGGGCTCAGCCCAGCCGGCAGCAGTTTGTCCGGGTACACCGCCAGAATGAGCTTTACATCGAGCGACACCGGTGCAGGTAACGACGACGACGTAACGCCAAGAAACAGCGTCGAAACCCTATCATCATCATCAACCACCACCACCACTCGTGGAAATCCATCGACGTTATCACCATCACTGACCAGCGGTCAGAGTGCTTCGTCGTCGGCGTCCGGACAGACGCTGCGAGTCAACTTTACCGGCACTGATGACGACGACGACGAACTGATGAAACAATTGATCCGACGAGCCTCTCTGAAGGACGACGACGAGGAAGAGGAGGAAGTCGACGTCGATGATCGTTTTGTCCGCGATATCATCCACGCCGAGCTCCCCCCGCCGCCGTCTGCCGCCGCCGCCGTCGTGTCCTCCGTCCAGCAGCAGTCGCAGTCGCGATGGCGTCAGCGGCCAACGACCAGCGACCCGCCGTCGAGCAGGGTCGACCCATCACCGACGACGTCGACGAGGACGACCCCCGCTCAGAGGCAGCACTTCATCAAGAAGACTTCCCCCGGTGTGCCGCTTACTGCAGAACAACTTGGAGGCGCCGCGTCGCTGCGTAGGAACAGTACAGGAGCTGTTGAGCCTCGGCGTTTCGCTGCCACGTCGTCACCGAGATCTCCTGTAAACCTCAGCGCCATGCGGTCCCCCATACAGATCCCAGTCAGTTCCAACGTCACTCCCAATTCTTCGGTTTTTCCCGGTCGTCCGTTGCCGCCTGCGCCGAGTCAGATTCCAGCTCGGAGTTTGAACGTCGCGAAACCGTCGACCAACACGGACGCCAAGCTTCATCACAACGCACAGACTCAATTCTTCGTCGAAGTGGCCCGCTTCTAATAAAGCCCCGAATCATGGAACTTTTTACGCATAGGTGCCATGTTCTGTATAGGCTTCTTCGACCGATCCGTCGTTAACCGTCACCGCATTATCGCACGACAGTTGCTGTAGATTTTTACTTTCTTCACTTTGTCGTCTTGTGTTTTGTTGAAAAGAAATTACTACACTTCGTTTCGTTGATTGTCTTTCAATCTAGGGTCTATGTTGTATAGGCTTCAGTCTCATGTTACACTACCTAAAACTGTGGCCTCTCGTCAGTGGGCATTAGGCACTAAATAATGCTCGCTGCAAGGAACCAATAGTGAGCAATGGTATAACGGGTTTGTCTATGTTAACTTTGAAAAAAAACCGAACTGGTTGCTCGTCAGAGACAATTAAACATTAATTTAATTATACTGCAGTTAAACAATCACGTCAAACACGTGATTAAAAAAGTTAAATTTATGCAAGAAGAACATCAAAGCAAAAAATTTGTTACAAAAACATGCATGATATACAGTTGCAAGCATAGTAGTGAACTATCAACATATACACAATCAATAACAATAACCTCTTATGTGGTTCTATGTGTAATATTTGGACGTCATTTAGCTTTATATGTTTAGGCCTAGTTATGGATTTGCATAAATAACGAGTAAAACACGTGGCACGAAAGAAAATCTGCTTTATTGAAAATCTGTCGCGAAGCAACGACGACCGACGGCGTTAGCAACGATGAGTAACAGGCCTCTAGCTATTGATCGAACAATCATCGATCCACTTAGGCCTACATACATGCACGTCATAGGCGCAGGTCGCATGCGATGCTTAAAGCCGCGGTTACGTATGTAGGAAATGTTTTGTTTTGTTTAAAAACATTTCCAAAATATGTTGCGCAACTTTTGTGCTTTTACATTGTGTGAGACATTTTAAAAAGCGTTGCACGATTTAAAACGGAGTTGAAGAAACGTTACAAAACATTTTAGAATAATCGAACGAGGCTCAAAGATAGGAAACGGTTACACGTACAAAAAGCATCTGCAAAAATGTTTTAGACGTGTGACATAATGACATTTTAGTTAAAGGTTAAGGCCGACGGTCAACAGGCCCTCTCACAGCTTTGTGACCGATGCGACCGGTGCTCATCTCCGTTTCCAAAGCCCCGAGCCAGCAGTGTGCCACAGACGCCTCGCCTGCCATATGGAATCACACAGTATTACTTGCCACCCGATACAGGCGAACCCGTCCCTGCCTTATAATATGGGAGAAGGGTCAGACTTTGAAAACATGTATCGTATATGTTCAAACGTCTGTCTGACAGTTCGTTGTATCATGTATGTCGACTCTTCCGTCATAGTTGTCAAGTGCATGCTTTGGACATAGTCAAGTGCAAAATGACACGCAGAGCATCCGTACAATTTAGATTTTTCACATGTAATCATATCTTGAGTACATCGCGGGAATGTGCAACAGGCTGCAAAGATACTTGCAGTCGTCGCCGCGGTCCACGTTATACACACAGGTGCTTCAATCTGTCAACGCGCGTAAAGCTTAACTTACATCGCTATCATTTACTGCATAAAATACCGTTCACTCTGAGCTCGTCTATTCTTGCAATCAAGTGGAACTTGCTTATAAGCGCAGACACATTCAGACGTTGGTTTTAGTGGCTAGAATTGTACTGAGAGCATCTCACTGAGACGTTTAGAAGTTGGGCTTTCGGTGCTGTACTGATACGAACAAATAAAACTTGTATTTCACAGCTGACCGCTTGTATCAGCTGAATCCCACTGATTTCAACTGAATACAAGGCAGATATGAATCATAGGCCGACGACTCGCTTTATCTAGAAACAGGTGAGTCGGTTATTCATTATTGCCGGTATTATCACTAGGCTACATTGGCCTGTAATTATTACTACTGCTACTACTATATAATACGAGTACTATTGTCCGCATTTTGTATATTAAGTTTTATTTTTAAATAATAGACAAATAAAAAACAGCCATGTAAATCTTATTATGATTGCAAAAGCAAACTGTAGGGCCAAAACAAATCAAAATTGAAATTTTTTAGGTAACCCGAGGCTCGCAACATTTGATTTGGTAACATACCGTAAATATCGATAAATGTACTCTGTGTCCAGAAAAAAGTAACCCTATAGACATTATACAATAAGAATGTCAAACCTGAACGAAGCTAAATAAATTTTTGTGCACTTAATTCACAGTAAATTGCTAAAGGGAGACACCGAATTTCGTTGAAAAATAATATTTATAGTATCGATAACAAATTTCTTTGTTACCAATATGGCTTTACACAAGTAAACCCCTCTGTTACTGTACATTTGCGTAACTCCAACAAACAACAGCTTATTCTAAAAAAATTCTACATAAACAATTCGACATTTATTGGCATTCAAACTACCAAATTTTAGTTTAATCTGCCTTGGCGAACAATAGTTACAGCGGTTTTTGTAAGGTCACCCCAAAACATTAGTTTCAGGTCTTTATGGATAACGTTAGACACAAAGACCTAAAACTAAAATGTTTTGGGGTGACCTCACAAAAGCCGCTGTAGCTATTGTTTGCTTCGACATATTTAACTAAAATATGGCACTATAATTGACAATAAATGGTGCATTGTTAGTGTAAAATTTTGTTAGAATCGGCTGTTATTTGTTAGAGTTACGCAAATGTACATTAACAGAGGGGTTTACTTTGTAAAGCCATATTGGTAACGAAGATATTTTTGCGATCGATATTTATCAATTAATAACTCCAATAAAACATAATATTTTTCAACCAAATTTAATGATCGTTTGAGCAATGTATTGAAGATTAAGCGTATAAAACTTTATTGACATTCGTTCAGAGTTGACATTTTTATTGTACGATGTCTAAGGGGTTACTTTTTTCCGGAAACAGTATATATTCATTTTGTCTGGCACAAAGCGATTGGCGGGGTTGTGTTTGTACGGCCGCATTATGCGTCTTGCCCGTTCGTCAGTTTGTCCATCATCTGTCCCGTCCGTCCAGGTTCCTAATTCAATAATGAAAAAAAACACAGAAAACCGAAAATTTTTCTAAACGTTTCTCAGAAAAGTGCAGTTTTCGGCTCAAAATGTCAAAGTTCATGCAGGCAGCCGCACAGTATGTCGGCACTGGGCTGACATTAACTCGGTGTGCGCATGTGTACAGAGATAATGTACGATTCATCGAATGAGACGATGACAAAATTGTCGCAACGAAATTCCGAACTGTTGGAGTTTGCCCGATCACTGGAAGACCAAGTCACACAGCTTAGTCAACAGCCGCGCAATGTCTGTCCTAGTAGCCTATTTATCTCTGCGATTTCTCCTTTGACCAGTTTTCAAACCAGTTTCATTTTTGATCGGCTGCACCAAATGTTGTTTCGTGCAGTATAAACTTGGTGTGTCGTTATTATTTAAAACGTCGTTCGAGAACTTTTATAAAGCGCAAGATCAGTAAATGACAGCAGCTAAAACAGTAGTAGGAACTAAATGTCTTCAATTAATTTGTACATGCAATTCCTCGCATTTCAGCGCAGTAGGCTGTTATTGACAACGGAATTTCTGTCATGTACGATGTTCTTGTACGTGGAACAGCGATACGACAACGTTTGGCAAATTGGCTTACGGCAGATGATAGTGGCTAATGTAATATTTTAGCAGTCAGTGAGATATGCTGGATCCGTGGCTATTCGTTACAGTAGACCTATTTGAAAAATGTGATTTATCGCCAAACCATTTACGATGTTTATATAGGATATATTTCAGTATTTTAGATATTCTGTCAAGCCATCTTGAATGTAATCCGCTACCAAATAGGCAGCCAGTGAAGTTCGCGTAAGACTGGCGTGTTGTGGCGTGTTATGCTGTCACAGTGCAAGCGAGTAAGTGGAACTAGACTAGAACTTTAGGCTAATGCACAGCGTAAGTTGTATTAAAATCGGTTTCAATGCAAACTATCACAAATGCCAAAAAAATGCGAAATTATTTATTTCCTAGATGATGCAAATGTGTGTATGCATTATTAAACGTTATAAGTTACTTGACGTCTACTTTGCTATATTATGTGTTTGAAGAAGACAGAATTGAGCAATCTGAAAACAATAGCGCGTCAGTCAGCTTTCGAACGCCTTCAGCTTGAGAAGCACATTGCAGAGAACAACGTGCAAACGGTAAGCGTCTTTCGCATAGAAATTTTCTTTGCTACCATGAGGTTAAAAACAACTTGCTGAGTCTGTAGATGTCTGTTAATTCGAAACAGCAAACCGGTTCAAGCGCGAATAGGGTTATGTATTTTTGATGAATGGGGTGCTTTAGCCCGCTGAAAATGTTTTACATAGAAAATACCGTAAATGTAGGCTATTGAATAGCAATAATTATTTTTTACACACGATCAATATATTGAATGAATATAATGTTTATTCCAGAATGTGGTTTTTAGAAGTCAGATATTTCACAATTTTTTGTCTTTACTGTTTTCTGTCATTGTCATTAACTTGTCTTATTTGCAAAATGTTAATGACACAGACTCTTAATTAACAGACGTAAACTTGCTGTACTTTAATTTGCTGTATCGCGATATTCATTATGTTATCTAGCATCAAACGAAAATCAAGATAAACACACATTTCGTAGCTTAACAACAGTTCAACTTGCAAAGTAAAATAAATTAACAAAATCAAGGCGTCTGATCTTGTTAGCCATTTTTTTTATATTTTTAGCTGTTCGATGTGCTTTTAAGATCACGTTTTAACTTAGTTATTGTGCAGCCTTCCGATAGATCACAGTAATACCCTGTTTACACGATCAAGCAAACATCGAACAATTATCGAGCAAACATATAGCAAATGCATTCAAAATACACGTACACAACATGTGCTCTAATTGCTCGATGTTTGCTCGATGTTTACTTGATGATTGCTTGATCGTGCAAACGGCGTATAAGGGTTTTGCTGTCCCATCTGTCTGATCGTATGGACTCATAACTCGTAAACTACGAGCCGCGGAAAACCAAAACTATTTTACCCCGATTTTAAAAAATTTGCATTACGGCCTATGGGGACTTCAAAACGGTATAACTTGGTCCCCGTGAAAGGTAGTTGCTCGCTGTGTTTACCTATTCCCCTATTTTCGGGGTCGGGCAATCTAACGGTGTTAGTTAAATTTACCCCATGTTGCCATAGCAATTATTCAAAGGTTGCAAAATTTTGCATTACAGCCAATGGAGATTTCAAAGCGGTATAACTCGGTCCCCGTAACAGATAATTGCACGCTGTTTGCACCTAACCCACTATTTTCGGGTTTGAGCTATCCGATGGCGTCATTTAAATTTTTCCCCTGCCGACCCTGTTGCCATGACAACGAATTTTGGGACTAAGTTGACTACAACTCGGCCCCCGTGAAAGATAATTGCTCTCTGTTTGCATCTGCCCCCTATTTTCAGACCTGCGCTATCCAATGGTGTCATTTAAATTTCTTTTTTTGCCGACCCTCGTTGCCATGGCAACCAACCGTTTTTATTCAAAGACAAAATTGGCTGCAGGCTCACAAAAGCGTCAAACGCTGAAACGCAGCTGCAAGGCTATATAACGTGGCAATGGGACAGATACCTCGTTTCACAGAACGTATTTCTAGTATGTTTCTAGTTTAATTATCGCTCACAGCCGGTGATGTGGCGGCTGTAGGTGTGTCAGTGGGCCGAGTTAAGACAAGCAAATCGTCATCTTGAACAGCAAAACAGAGACCTCCTACAGCGCGTTCTTGAACTGGAGAAGGCAAGTACTTGACATCATTGTTTGTGTCGATTAATTCTAATGGCCTTTCTCAGTAATTCAAACAAGTTTCTCTGCAGTAACGTGTAACAACGTCATCATTCCATTGTGGTTTGATTGACAAAATTTGATATTGCCATCTGAATATTTAGTCCGCCCGGAAACGATAGTTTTCGGAAGGGCTTATGTTTTGCTGGAATTTATTCTTTTTCCCCTCGCGTAATCTCCGAGCTCTATGGGCCGATTGCCGAGAAATTTCTAACGATGCTCGGAAGTATGTTCGATTTTATACTACGGGTTTGAAATTTTGGAAAAGTCTCCCCAAAAAATATTTAGGGGCCAAAACATGCAAAATTTGACCCGATTTCGGTCGACGTCAAAGTTCGGCGGCAAATATCTTTGGAAGAGATAAAGATATTCAAAATCGGTGAGTTACTCGATCGACAGCGATTCTTCCCGCGTTAGGCAAAGCAAGTCCGGTAAAGTTTGGTTTAGTAAACTTGGAGATCTCGATGTGGAATTGCACCCACCCAAAGCGCATTTTTCGGAAGACCATATTTCGGCCACTAGGGGGTGCTGCGCCCCCAAATTTCTACACGCGCTAGAGAATGATTAAGTTTTACTAGCGCACCCCCCGCCGGGGACGGGGGCTCCCCTTACAATTTTTTTCAAAGGCGGGGGTCAAAAATTGGCTTTAAGTGTAGCGAATTAGCCACTATAAGTTTAAAGCCAAAAGGAGTAGCCTAATGAAACTTTGCCACGTGACGTAGTGCTAAGTAGGGCTGATAACGTGCGTACAAATTTTGGGGTGCACCGCCCCCTTAAAATTTGGGATACGGCGTTATCAACTACCTTCTCTCCCGCGTTGAACAAAAAATGGGTGAATTTTGGTCCACTAACGACAACGGTTAGTTGGCTAATGTCTACCTTCCCTAGGTCGACACTGCGCGTTCTGCATATTTTAATGCGTTGGAGTTTTGGAGTCGTGACTTTGCTACGACAGGAATGTGAGCCCCCTAAATTGTCCCCCAATCGGACTTAGGGCGCCGGGCGGATTCACGTTGGGCTTTGCCCTAAATTTCTAATTGCTTATGGTTTTGCTTTCTATAAATCTCAGATAAAAATTACAATCTGTAGCTGTTGTTATTGCTAAAGTGTAAAAATTTGTGACTAATGCTTTAAGTTAACGATGAAGTCACTGCATGTAATTGTTACACAGATGGTTGACAGTCGCGGTTCGGAACACTACAAGTTGCTCAGTGAGCTGGTAAACTGCCAGTCGCTGAAAACTCAACTGGAATATCGGCTACAAAATATCGAATCCGATTTAAAGGTACACAGCGCTGTAAGTCTTGAATTCTTATGGATTAAATTGCCTAAAATAAATCATATAAATTTAGGTTTATTGGATTAATAAGTATTTGTGGTATGCAAATATAGCTTAAAGAGTAAGTTTTACCAAGCACTGTCCGTGAAAAGAGTAAAAGCTGATATATATTCTGTATAGCAGTTTTAAAGTAGATGAACTTCTGCTTTTAAAATAAATAAGTAATTAAGAAAATAAAGAAGTAAGTAAGTAAACAGCATTTGTATCGCGCCATATGTCAAGAAAGGTTGAAATCGTTAGATCTAATTCACTTGCGATTTAATGTGGCGCTCGTATATCACTTATTTATTTGTTGCAGACAACACGATCCATGTCAAAGGAAAAATGAAGAACATAAAAAATTAGTGTAAAACGCAAAAAACACACAACTAATAATTGTTGTGCTATCTTGTGTCGTCGTTGTCGTATTCACTTGGCGGTTAGTGTCAGTTGTCGTTGCGTATGTGCATTATAGTACGTAAAGCTGCGAACAACCATCAAAGGACGACTTCTTGACAACGATTACAACGACGACATGCAATACGACGACTACGCCCAACAGCGGGTATAGAGAGCGACGCGTTCATATTATAGCCCACAGTGTGAAAATATTTGATAACTATTTCTGCTAATTCAGCCATTCTTACACTATTTGGAAAATCTTGATAATTTGCAACTTATTTGCGATATGTGGGATACGGTGCGTTACTTTTAAACATTTTAACTGTTTGTATTTGCGATATGTGCAATACAGAGCTACGTTTGTTAGGCCTATTTGGACTATTTTAAAATAATTTGCATCATTTGTTCATTTAGGTACATTTAGGTTACTTTGCGAATTTGTGCGTAATTTGACAAATCAGAATTTACTTGCTAAGTATCAGACAGACAAGTCTGTAAGCGAGCTGGCTCGCTACGTTGTAAAGAAAAGTTACACAGCCAAGTACCAGCTGCCCTACAGAATGCCACTATCGTGCGGACAGACAAACTAACTCCGTTGCACCACGCACAGACGGCTACAGACACGCTGCCTGACAATAAGTATCGCTATACAGCTTGCAGCGTAGTACATCAGTACAGACAGAGACAGAGGGAGACCGAGAGAGAGAAAACAGAAATGAAAGCCTGAGTTGATATTGTTGGTTGATCATATTCTACAGAGCTGGTTTGCACGTCCGCACGTCTACTGGGGACATTCACCGGTTACCGAACACTTCAAACCTAGGTCAGTGTCTCAAGACACTTCGAACCTATAGAAAAGTAGAAGGCGCTCGTAAGAGTGCATATCTCCGCCAAGTGAAGTAATTTAAACATTACAACAACAACTACTACTACTAATACATTGTGACCATGCGTCTATCTGGCACAGTTATGGAGATATGGCGCTTCAAAGACATGTACGCAGACACACGGACCAACGGACACACAGAACGACCGATCGCATAATCTCCTCCAATGTTCACTACGTTCACACTTGGCGGAGATAAAAATGAGACACTTCGAAGCTAAAAAGTTAGGTTCGGAGTGTCTTCGGTCCTATGTGTCCGGTTACCCATTCACACCAACGCCAAGAGTCCAACATCCACGTTGTGTTTCTATAGTCTCGGCTGAGCAAGTTGGAGAAGGAGTTGGCGCTGTTGTTCGGCAGCCAGAGTCAGCTGCGGCGAGACGTTTACGACTTGTCTGAGCTGGTGCTGGACATCGCGTCCAACGCAGCCGCCGCAGCCGCAGCAGATCATCGCAACCACAATACACCGCGACACGACCTCCCAGGCGCCTTGGACAAACACAACGCCGTCCACGGTTGTAGGCAGCGTCGTTTGTAAACGTTTTTTTAAATTACTTTTTTTGTTTTCAATAAAACAAGTTTCAACGTTTTTTTTTATTTTTTTTCAAATTGTTAAAATTTTTAATTAACGTTGAACGTTCAGTCTGAGCATGATATCCGATTTAAAGTAAGTGATATCGCAAAGTGATAGCAGTTTTTGCATCGAGACTTATTTGCCTATGCGTGATGGGGCAAATTTGATCAATGTGAGAATGTTGTATTTCTATGGCAGCGGTTGTATCTCCGAAACATTTGATTTAATCAGTAATGTCGAGTGAAAATGGTCGTGTGTTTTTATTCAATGTTCACCTGTTTTTCATTATTTATAAAAAAAACGTGTTTTTAACGTTTACAGATCTTTTTAACGCAATATTACAATATTTACGTTTTGTGTCGCAGTGCATCAGGCGACGTCGTCGTCGTCGGCGCGACTCGCTGCGACCAGACAGTTTGTCGCACGATACAATTACGACCCGTTCACAATGTCACCCAACTCCGATCCTGAGACCGAGCTGCCATTGAGAGCCGGCGAACGTGTCACCGTCATCGGTAATGTCGACAGCGTAAGTCACTGTCATCTGTTATCTTTACATACTTTGACGATTTCTTTATATGCAGTAACACGTATGGTGTGGTTTGGTGGTAACGGGCCGGACTGGTGACCGAAAGATCCCATGATCGACTCCGAGCCGGAGCACTGCCAGGTATCGACCTTGGGCAAGTTGTTTACACACATGTGCCTCTGGTCACCAAGCAATAGGCCTATAATACCCCGTTTACACGATCAAGCTTGCTCGACGAGCTGGCTTTAGTTAGCTGAACGAGCCAGCTCGATGTTTGTTCGACGCTATAATACGGGTATAATTTGGTACCGGTCAAAAAGCGGTGACGCTTTGCAGCTGGGGAGGTAACCGTAGGTCTGGCGTCGCACTGGCCATGCGTCACGTTCTTTATCCACCTACGGGCTCAACGGCTATAAAAAGGGACATGAACATCCCGCCTACGCCCATGTGGGGTATGACACCTTTACTTTTACTAAGACGTATCGGAAGTTATAATAGAATATTATCTTCATTTTAAAAAAAACTAATTCGTTTTGCTCTGTGTGCACCGATTTGCGTGAATTTAAATTATATTTAAATACGTATCGTTAGTTATTATAAAATATTGTCCTCATGTTAAGCTGCAGAAATTAACTTGTTTGGCTCTGTCTCCAAAATGCATTTATTTTGTTACTCTTAGGCCTAAGTTCATACTGCAGTTTGAATGAATTTAAATCACATCAGCCTGTCTGATTAAAGATGCGCGTGATTGATATTAAGTGACGTTTATTGTTGATGTTTTGTTTCAGGACGGTTTTTACTACGGGCGGACGGCAGATGACAAATGTGGATTGATTCCATCTAATTACCTGCAATCGCTTCCCGGTAGTTATCTCATTCTGTTAATATGCTGATTTAATGTGCAAAATGGTAGGCCTAACTACAAATCATCTTTTTGTGTGTGCTTCGACTGAGATTCAATATCGCAATTGCTATACCTATGTTTGCCTCCGATAAGACAAAATGTTCGTGTTTAACATGTTTAACGACCGACCTTAGTTAAGTTGAAGTTAAAAACGAACTTATAAAGCGCCATAAAACTAAACGCTGCTGCATAACACACTACATACAAACTATTGTCGTACAGTAAAACTCTGAAAGCCAACAAAAAATGCACCAGTATTATTGTAGGGTCTGCAGGTCCAGTAAAAACTTTAGAGACGTGAAGAATTCAGCCACGGACGGCAACTGAAAACACGCTTGATGAGTATCACTGAGCTCTCTGTTGTAGTTAACGATGGAAGCGTGCGTGCAGCTAACAGAGGCGTGGCGGTACATAGCGACGTGAACGGTCCGTCGTCACGGACCGCAGCATCGTCTTCTCATCCGTTGTCCGTCCCAGCGTCACACAGTCGCGGTGAACCACGGCTCGCTGTGGTAGGGTCCCAGCCTGTGGCACTTGGCGGCGTCAGCCGTAGCGGTCTGCCTACTCGACAACGACGAGAACGCTGGCGTGACGCCGCCACAGCAACAACCGTCGACCATCATCGACCCGCTCGAGTTATACCGATCACTGCAGCACCACTGGCAACAGCCGACGGCAGTAAGGTTGTCTGAACAGTTAAAAAATAATACGCATAGATGTCAGCACAGTTACAGTGTATATTTTGCGAGTCTAACGAGGCATAGTACGCAGTAGACCGTGTTAAAACGTTACAAACGTACTTATTTTATGGCCGTGATCGATGGCGTGTTCTGCCTGCCGGGACGCACGTGTAATATACAGACGTGAAACGCTATCAGTCGTTCGCGTTTGAGAGGGGCGAGATTATGGGCACTTATAACACCCCATAGTGATAGTGGCACTCTAGTAAAAGACAGGAGGACTAATTAAGTAGACCCAAGTCATGAAATAAAGCAGGAGACCGGATTAGTGTACGTTGTCAGAATGTTTTGCAGCATTGAAAGTAACCGAGTCACTGTCGTTACTTTGTTATTCTGCACCGTGTAGAACTTGGAACATATCTGCGTTTAACACGGAAGTGCGTTGACGCAAATTAGATGTGATGGAAATGAAAGCATCGCGCATAGTTGTATCTTTTTTGCCATCTTTCTGCTAAAAATTATCATCGAAGTTTATGGAAATTTGACAACAACAATTTCGCGCATTTTTTAGACCCGGTGAAGTTGTCTGTAACGAACGGTAAGATAAAAGTTCAGTCGCTGCCAATAACGAGGCTTGTTTCTTACAAATGCTAGTCTTACAGTACACAATCAGTTTAGCTTGATTGTAGCCTACATTCGAATGAAAACAGTAAATCCGTACCTACATAACTTTTTTCATGATCATGATTTAGGTGTCAAATTACGACTAAAAGCACCAACACGTTTAATGAACATTCTTATTTTCTGCACAATGCATTAACATTACCATTTTTCGTGTATTTTTGGAAAATAGTTTAAGAAAAATAGGAGATAATTTGTTTGCAATGAATACGTCGGTTTTTGTGACGCGGCAGAATAAAAACGGACACGCGACAGAGGCGCAAAACAGCAACGAACAACGGTTGGACGTACCTGCAATGCGTGTGTTAGCTCGACAAATTTCGGCACCGGCGGCTGCTAGGTCTACAACTACGACTGAAGGTCAACGTCAGAACACCAAGTCTCAGACGCCTGGAGACGTTACACAGTGGCCAGCAGAAAGACTGCGCGATCATTGGAGTCTATCCAGCTACTCGCCAAGTCAGTCACAGTCTCTAGTAACATCGTACTGATGAATGTAACGGCTCAGTGCCGACATTTTATGCGGCCGTCCTCCCAGAGGTAACCCTGAACCTAACCCTTGACCGTTTAAACCAAAAATTGGCACTCTGCTTTCTGGTGCCGTAAGGAACGTTCACATTAATTTTAGTGTTTCTACGCCTTTTCGTTATCGATTTGGGAGCCCGTAAGGACAGACTGACGGACGGCCACATAATAATTATTGCATAGAGTTCATCAATTTGTTTAGTCAGCTAAACCAATCATTTCTACAGACCAGGCCTACTGTTTCGTTTCGGGGGTGTGGACTACAGCATCAAGGGCTGCTATTTCACTCTTTTTTTCCCCTTTGTTTTCTGGCCCTGCTAGATGGGGTTACTAACAGTTAAGCCAAGGGATGTCTTCAGAAGGCACAGGTTCCTCACGCCCGCGGATTCTGTATTAATTAAGATGCAGGCTATGTATTAGTTACATCACTGGTACAGTGGGTAAGCGAGTACGCAGTATGAGCTTTATACACCATTGCAGACAGTGCTGTAACATACTCAAACCGCGCTCACATCGCACAGATTACAGCGTCGCTTGCTTCATCACACACGACTGTAGCCGAAAGTTGTATAGAGCGAAACAGTACCAGCGCGAGCTCGGTGTGATTTAAAGGCATGTTACAACTGCAGACGACAGAGAACTGGTGTTGACCGACAGAGACAACAAGGTTGTTCGAGACCCGGTGTATCGACATCTGTTCCTGGCCAGGTCGACGTCGGTCACGTCGGCCGGCGCTCCGACCGCCGGCGCCCCAGAGCGTTCCAGACAGACTGCCGATCAACCTGCTCGTGGTAGTGATGAACCACGCAGCGACGTGGCGCTGGGACTGCGGGCACGCGCCGCGTACAACCAACTCGCGACGACCAAGTCTGCAGGGCGTGCTGCTCAGGCATCATCCAGCACCACTGGCAATACTGGTCCACTCGCCCATGTCTGTGCCAACTGCATGCAGTTATTACTTATCAGCTATCAAAATCGAAATGCACGTTAGGCCTATTGCCTTTAGCCAGGAATATCAGAGGACGATCTAGTGAATTTGTTCTGTCCAGAAAGTCGACCAGTTTATGACGCATATGCCTACTTCTAATTAGCACCGGTTAAAAAGCCGAGCGATTTAAAGCAAATACGCCTGACAGGAAATTTCACTATCGCTAGATCTAAAATGACCATTAAGACCAAGGTAAGCCAGAATATAAATCGAGACGGCCTGCAGTAGTTTTCAATATAACTTAACATAGGCCTATATTCTGAAACTGCAACTGTAAAGTGACTGCAGTGTTATAGGCAAAGACATTTTTCACTTTAAATTTTATTGTAAGCGTATTGTAGTAGGGCCTACCATGTGACGTCCTTGCGGTTCTCTAGCCCTGCAATTCTGAGATTAGCCCATACACTTAATTATCAGTTTAAGGCACATAACATTTCGAGTCTCAGCTTCTCAATGCCGCCTGACCTTGGCGTTTGACCTTTTGATCTATGTTACCGCGTTTACGCATTAGGGTACCGTAGCATAGGCCTAATAGCGTTAAATCACGGTAAAAACCATTTCAATAGACCTAAAGTTGTTTTTTTTCTGTAGACGAACGGTGCAAGCAAATGGAAAAACGCCGCCAAGACGCATGTGAACAGTCAACGCACACAAGCCCCAGGTGCCACAAACGACGTCACATCCGCTGCTACGAACAACGGCCAACTAAACCGGAAGCGACGTAATGACGCTTTGATGAACGTCATCGACTGTCGCTAGTAGTTCCAACGGATGGCCCTGACACAGATAATACGTTTCATTCATCGTGGAATCCAGCGCGCCTAGAGAGACAATACATATGGTGCTACTATCGTTAAGCAGGCCTACCCCCAGGCTGGCTCCCACTCGGAAAAAAATTATTGCAGGATACCAAAAATCCCTCAAAATTCAGGACAAGTTGTTGATCCAAAAAGTACAACAAAGCTGTACAAAAATAAAGTGATGAAAACTTGCGAACTTGATATAGACTGTAGACAACTACACTGTGTCTCAAAAAAACATCCAAGACATTTTTGATGTAACGTGAAAATTAATTACCAGATTTCGATAATCGTTGGTGAGAATATTCCTGACAAAACTTGCCATCAAATGACCATTCAGCTCCCCACCTCATCCAATGTACGCTTCTGCACTACCTAGGGAAAGCAGATCAAGCGAAATATGTGTTGCAATAAACAGAAAACCTGAAAAAAACATCCCCAACATTATCGATCATAACTTGAAGAAAGATTAGCAGATTTTAATAATTTTTGGCAGAAATATTTCTGACACAGCTGGCTATTAAAGTGCTTTAGTTTCCACCTAACCCAACGTCCGCTTTTGCACTACCTGGGGAAAACAGACCAAGCATAGTTCGTGTTGAAATGAATGAAAAACGTCGATAAATTGCATCTATCCCAATCTGTGAGCCCCACCAGCCGGTCTATTACAAGGTTTGACTGTCATGCAGCAGTGTGTCTACCAGATGAAGTTTAGGAATGTTTGTGAAGTCAAGAAGTGACTGGTACAGGCTGGATTGGTCTGGAGCAGAACATTATCAATACTGCCGTCCCCCGTCAATGAATGAGAAAGCGTCTCCTTGCATGTGTTCGCATAGTGGGCCAACACTTGAGGTAAGGTGGGAAACTAAACAGTCATTTGATGGCAAGTTGTGTCAGGAATATTCGTACCAATAAGTATCAAAATCTGATAATTGGTTTTCAAGTTACAATCAAAAATGTTGGGGATGTTTTTTTGAGGCACAGTGTATAGACAAAGACAACTTCAAGGCTCAGAAGGCACGGAAGCAATTAGGCCTATGTGTCATTATATTTTTATTGAATGCATATTTTTCCAATTATTTTTAGGGTTGTCAGTGTTGGTACAAATCTGTTTATTTCAGGACATCTAATAACAAGTTGAAAATTGCACCAATTTCATAGCAAGTGGAAAGCATATAATACTCAGCTGAACACTCTGTACGCAGCCAGCTGCAAGTCAGCAGACGACATTAGCGACGGCGACAGCTATCACATTAACAAACGACAAGAGCAGCCTACTCTCCTAGCAAACACCATTGGCTTCTATCCCCCAAATCCAGAATCAAAATCGGGTTCAAGTTCCCTCTACTTTTCCCTTTTATCGCCACTTTTCCCACCCCATTTTTCGTCCCACTCTCCTTCCCGATCCTTAATCCCCAAGGCTTTTTTCATTATCTTTCCTTTTCCCTACTCTCCCACTTTTCTCCTCCCCTTCGCGTTCCTTCCTCCGCCTTCCTCTTCAAGGGGCCCCACATGCTTAGCCAGCCAGGGGTGTGTGGGAGTGCTGTAAGCTTTCCAAGAAGGTCCGGGTAGAGCCTGGCCGCCAAATGGTGCATTTTGAGCTAAAACAGCGCTTCTGGTGATAGCAATTTTGCATACACCCTTAACAGAACTCCCCCCTTATTTTTCACTTAGCACAAGCTGCGCCCACTATGCAAGTATTATAAAGATAGAAACCCGTGGCGAACACTATGCAATGTGTCTATTCATGTTTACAACCGCGATTCCATGTGACGTCACACTTCACACTGGTGGTAAATGAGTAACTGAATTACGGCATCGATGGTTCAGTTGCTGATCATAACACATGGATGAATCTAACCAGTAAGACTAGACCTACTCCAAAATAAAACAACAGCTCACGAAAGCTTCATGAGATACGAGTGCATGAAAATAACAGACACAATAGTAACGCAAACTGAAACACTCAGAAATAGCTTACAAAACAAAAGTTTTGCATATGTTTCAATTTCATTATTTCAGTATTTGAAAAGCAGTGTTGGATTATCCCATAGGCCAAGCAAGCCACAGTTTAGGGCACTATACTGTGGCTTGCTTGGCTTATGGGATAATCCAACACTGGTTTCTAAATACTGAAATAATAAAATTGAAACATATGCAAAACTTATACAGTATAGTATAGTGTACACACTATAGTATACAGTATAGTGCCCTAAACTTTGACAAACTATTTGAGTCAAAATTTTAAAAAGATGCTGCAGCCCTTGATATGTTTCTTAATTTTTACGCGCAAAAGCAGAATGCTTCGCGCGTCTTTGCCATCCTCTGGGCGTCCGTCCGTCCGTCCGTCACACTCGTGAGCTGTATCAAAACGGTGCAAGCTAGGATCACGAAATCTTCACTGTGGGCTGCCCCAAGGTCTCTAGTTTATCGTGACAAAATTTCGTGCCACTGGGTGCAGGGGTTCCCCTCGAACGAGGGCGTCGAAGAGGGGTACCCCCCATAAAAAGACGCCATTTTGCCGTTATTGGCTCGAATAATGTGAAAACGGTTGCAGATAGGTACATACATGCTGCTTATCATAACAAGCACTGGTGACAGGCTTTTGGGATTTATCAACATCGATGACCTTGAACGACCTTGAACCCCTCAAAAAGGGGTTTTTAGTGAATTTTTC
>Ga0209671_1001842_pt1 | contig 18520 bp, 9 predicted proteins | sample WorMetHERISLAND2_2_FD_187401 | JGI IMG/M metagenome (GOLD analysis project Ga0209671, IMG submission 187401) | Marine gutless worms symbiont microbial communities from Max Planck institute for Marine Microbiology, Germany - Olavius geniculatus... | ecosystem: Host-associated > Annelida >...
AGTACACTAGAATGAGCCATTTAAAAAGTAAAATTTGAATTTTTTTTCTAGACGGACCCCGCAAGAATGTTTTCCATGGGCCCTGCTGTGCCTGACTTGTTGTCCAATACTACAACAACAAACTGAAAAAGTGAAATATGGGCTTAATTCGGTTTGTTGTGAGCCTTGCTGTCTGGTTTGACGAGCACTATTATTGCAGAAAAATTTTTAGTACGTGAAGAAATACAAACATATGTGTAATTTTTTCCCATGAATCACCTGTAATACAGGTGAACGTGCCCCGCCTTAACTCAAGCCAGAGAGATCGGTACTCGATTCACCTCCCCTTGAGGGATGGAAGGCTGAGTTTATCTGGGTGGATATTGTGCTTACCGGTATGCTGAACCATGTTTTTTGCATTTCGTATTATACTGTGTTGGTTCTGTGTAAAGGTTGAAGAGGCCCGAGCTGCGAGTGAACGTCGGCACTCAGCTGCAGTGCATGCTGGGTAATAAGTCACGCCCACTGTCCATCCAGCTTGGCGCTGGGTCCGTGCCGGTATTTAGAAAGAACGGAACCGGAATCGTCCTCAACTGGCCGCAAGGGTCAAACGGTCCACGGTGATGGGATGAACTACGTTATGACATTTCGCTGACAGTTGGACGCAAGAAGAAATCATTTTCTTGCCAGTGAGGACATCCATGCCACATTAGATGACACCCGTTAATATTAAAATTAGGTAAAATCAGCCACCGGCGTCGTTAGTGGGAGAAGCAGGAAGCAACAATTTTTTGACAGACATCTGCAAATTAAAGATTATGGGTGTTTAATTTTTTTTATTTTGCCGCCAAATTTCTCTGTGTACAGTTAAAATTTGGTACTATTTTGGCAATTGCGAAACCTGTTGCATATACCGGCCTTTTCCCAGGTCGTGGTCGAAAAAAATTGGCCGTCTTTATTTTCAAAAGTGACTGAAATAAGTTATCTTTGAGTGTTAAGAATAAAAATCATGTTACTTTGATTTATGAAAATTTGGTGCCCTGCTCGCTTCTTGGCCTATCCTGTGTATCTGTCGCGCTTGATTCTGCAGAAAAAATTTTTGAAAGGAATGTCAACGTTTTAGTTGTAGATTTACATTTAGCTTTGCATTGTTAATTATTTTTTAACTGAATAAAGCTAGTTGTAATGTTTAATTAATGTTGCGTGATTGCAAATCATTGCATATCTGCTGTTAGACAGGGTTGTTAAGATTTCGTGATATTGTTTTCAAAATCAAATATATTCACGGATTACTGATATATGTGCGTTATCAACCACCGAGATGTGTTCTATCTTACGCTACAGAAATACATATGTTTGCTAGTAATTTTATCACTGTGCTTTTTAATATATATGGTGTCATGCTTAGTTTAAATATTGTGACTTAGATGCTTCATGTTTTTTGGAAAGTCATAGGAATATTTTCATTGCTATGCAAACGTTTTAAGCGACTGTTTGAAATGTTTCCCACCGGCGTTGCAATGTTATTAAACAGCCTGACCAGGTACGCACTTGTGCAGGGTGCTCGTAAAATTAAGACACTCAGTTTCTGTTCATAATTAGAATGATGTCTTACTGTACAAGGTGGTGCAGCCAATCGCTTTGGCTGTGACTGGATCTAAAATAATTACCATACTTATTTATTGTAAATTTGCTGTGAAAAAATTTTGAACAGCCTATCAATTCGTTCTTGTGGGGTCTTAAATAAAACTAGCTGACTTAATTTTTTTCGGGCCACTCACTAAGTTGGTGATGTAACGGACGCGATTGGGTACTATCACATGTCATGACATTTAGTAAGTTGTTGTTTTTTTGCTCTACAGCGTATTATTGTTTACTTAACAGTGGCGTCAATCTAAGGAGTGAGTGAGTGAGTAGCCTAGGGTTTGACGTCCCGTCCGACACAGTAGCCTATAGGTCAATTCAGGGACGGCCTTTTCAGGCAAAATGCACACAAACGCATGGTATGGTGAGTTTAACCTTCACACTAAAGAAACAGAAAGTTTAACCTTTACAGAAACACACAACACAAAAAACGAGCCAAATCTAAAATTGTAAGAACTCCATTATACGCGTGCGTATGTAATTAACCATAATGGTAGCTCTAATAATCCTCCCTGTTATCTTCCAGACAGTCGTCAATTTCAGAATACTGTCTATTGGAGGACAGGGGTGGCTTGTTGGCCAGGATATGGCGGGTGCCCGATATTGCAACAATCCATACTTGATAACTTGGTACCCTAGTGTTAGTTGTATATTAGAAAAAAACTGGTTTGAAATTGTTGCATTTTCTGGGCTCAAAATACAGCCAAAATGTGCTTGCAGTTGGAACCTCGCTGGCGAAGCTTACAGCACTCCCATAGATCCTTTAGCTCTGGCTGTTTTTGAATAAACTAATTCACGGCAGACAAAAGAGGGAAAAGAATGGAGTGAAAGAAAAAATGAAACTGTGTGAGGCCCCAGTTTTAAAGATGGTTGACGACTTTGCCACACAATTAAGTTTTGTGCAGGCTTTTGCCCCTTTGTTGCCTTTTTGCCTTAATAAACATATTGTAAATATCGTTTCATATTACTGTTGGCAATGTGCATTTTACCAGGAATGGATTATTGTGCAACGATGACGCGATTTAGCCTAGGCCTAGTAAAAATATTGTTCAAATTTCGATCCAAATATGCCGGTGTTGTTGAAGCTGCAAGTCTTTCATAGTTGTTACAAAGCGTGTAACGTTCACTAGACTAGCAACGCTTTGTTAGTACGGTTATATACAGTAGACAGATTTGTTGTTAACTCGGTGGCGGCGAAAACGTGTCTGGGGCATGGCGTTTATATGTTAGACAAAGTATTCCTTTTGGCTTTCTCTAGTTTTCACAGATTGAGAGAGAGCATATTTTGCAAGGCAGCGAGTAAGAAAATTCAAAAACGCATTCAGTAATTGTAGTTACATTGCGTCGCAGCAATCCATCATTTTTTGCGAGATATTGATTTTTTTGTCGACAACACAGAAGTCACGTTAGGGCATTATTTTCTGCTCGCTGGAGGCCCTTGCATTTTAGCGCTTACTTCTCACGCTGCTGCAGTGGACCCGAAACGTTTTGGTTGCCCGTTGACTACTCCCATATATATAGAGCTGGCGCCGCCACTGACGCTGACATTATGTTACAGGGTGAAACGTAAAAACGAAGTACGTCTTGTGCGTTGTATTGCATAGTTTTCAGAGTACTGAATGCATTTTTTTCAGTATGTGGATTTATATATTAATATTAAAGAGGTTAGAATTTATTCGTTGATGTGAACGGAACGGCCTTATTTTTGGTAGTGAATTGTTTTCCACATTTTAACATTACTATTTCACCACTTCCAAGTTGGAGGGCAAAAAGTGCCAAAATGTGCTTATTTTGGGTCCGTTTTGCAAATGTGTAGGCCTAACATATGAACACTTGTGGTATGCGTGTTGTGTATAGACCTACTGTTTTCAAGCTGGTTTCGTTTAAGAGTATGTTATGTGTGAATATATAATGTGTGTAAATTATTAGTGACGGGACTATGCATTATAATATAATTATGCGATGCATAACAAATATAATTATTTAATCTCTCTCATTGCAATAGCATAGCATGGTACAGATTATAAATTCACTTGCATCTGTCTGTTCATGGTCGCTTTTACGGTCGCAGTTTTTGTTCCTTTTTGATGAATTTTGCACACTTGTTTTCGTTTGAAAAGTAGAAACGACTTGATGTATTTTCCCACGATTTTCACCTCTTTGATGCGTTTGCATTTGGGATGGTCCAAAAACGACACATTTCGACAAAATTACTGACACAGAGTTTTGTCAAAAATGTCGAAATATAAAAGAAGCAACTTTTAGTTTTGGCAGCTACTGTAGCTTGTTATTTTTTTACGCCTCAGTCAGTTCTTGGGCTGTTATTTTTATGGTATGTAGGAAGGTGATTGAATTGAATTTATATAATTATCTGTAATAGTTGTTATTTGGGCATAGGCCGATTCTTCCGTCGTACGTATGCAATTGTATATATTATTTCGTATCGTAACTTGTTATTCATATTATGTTATGAGCGAAGTGCTTACTTTTGCGATTTGACGTCGTGAATTATTAATGTTATTATCATTCGTTGTCAGAGACCGCGGAAGGTATTTGAAAGTGGGGGGCAAACCATGGCAAGCGCGGAGCGCGAGCCTATAACTGGGGTCTGGGGCGGAGCCCCCATCGGGGTCCAGGGGCAGAGCCCCTGTCAGGGGGTCAGGGTTAGCTTTTGGACGTTCAACGGAAGCGGCAAATTTGACTACTTTTCTGAAATCTAGAAACATAGAAAACTAGACATTTGTGCTGTCTCACCAATGTGGCCATCGTACCATTTCCTCCAGCTAGCCATATACGGTCTGTGGAATGGAACTTTGTCCCCCAGAAGCAAACTCCTTTTTGACGCGCTACAGCTATGTTGTAGTCTCTGGCATGCACGATGAGTCTGTTGTCCGTCCGTTCGTCTGTGGGTCACGGTTGTATTGTGGCTAAACAATGCGAGATACGGCCAAGGTTGATATTGATCAATAATAGGAAATCGCATAGGTCCTTTCAGGTAAAATGAAAATCATCGATCTTGGATGACTTTGAAGGTCAGTACTGCAACAGCAACTGTAGCTATAGGCTGTAGCGCATCTTCCCTAGCGACAGCTGGACTTTATGTTTGTGAACTGATACACAAATTTTGACGATTTAGACTTCAGTTAGCAAAACTGTGCAAATATTTCGGCGCCAAGGCGATCATATGGGAAAACACGGAAAACAAAGGAGGTTAAGAGACTTAAGTTTAGACTTAATGATCGTAGACACTTTGGTGACGTCACATCTGACGGCAGTCTGTTCCAAGTTTTTGTTGCAGAGACAGGCAACGCTCGGTCGCCTCGCCAATGTAGATTGTAGCTGTGCACAGTCTGCACAGTTTTGAAGCCGAAATGGTAGGCTCGTCACCAAAAAAAAATTGCAATGGCCTAGTTAGGCCTACTCGCATTTTGCTCTTTGCTGCATCTTTGAAGCATCACACCACTGCAATATTACCGTCTGCATTGGCTTCATGCGCCGGAGTAATTAGCGTAGGCTCAGTGTGTCCATGGCGCCGGCCTACCTGGGTGACGCTTTATCATTAAACTTACTAGTCGACAACGTCTTCGTTTAGTTCGTTCATCATCGAACTCGTCACTGGTTGTAGCACTCTACAATCTACATCGGCGAGGCGACCGAGCGTTGCCTGTCTCTGCAGCAAAATCTTGGAACAGACTGCCATCAGATGTGACGTCACCAAAGTGTCTACGATCATTAAGACTAAACTGAAGTCTTTAAACCTCCTCTGTTTTCCGTGTTTCCCATAGCTGACTGTCGAGTGACTAGAATGCTAGGCATTTTTACTTTAAACTTCAATATAATGTAATGCAAAGCGTCAGCACCAACCATTTATTTATGCATAGGCATGAAAAGTGGGGGGCAAGCAACATTGCTTGCCCTTCCACTCGAAAAAGGGAGGGGGCAATTTCTCCCTTTGCCCCCGCGGTTCCGCGGTCTATGTTCGTTGTCATTATTTATCTGCCAACGCCAAATATGGGCAAAATAGCATGAAGAAAGCTCTCAGTAATGGTGCCAGAACAACAGTGCATAAACTGCATTAACGCTAACAGTTTCCCTGTAGTAAGAATTAAAACATGAATTAAATTGTAACAAATACGTGCCACAACGACAGTCATATTTCTTAGGTTAATATCGGTTGAAAATATGACGGAATGTGAGTCATTAACAACTTAACAGTGCATATTTATTAAGTCAAAACAGGCAATTTTTGCGACAACTTTATCAAAGAAAATAATGACGCAACTGAAGTGAAAAAAACATTTCGGTGTGGCAAGCTAAACCGTAAGAACAGAGCTAAAATGTCAAACTTTAATCAAGGCATAGTGTGTTCATGCGTGATTATATCCGGTTGTTTCTCGCAGTATTGTGAGTATAAATATAGTATAGCTTAAGTCCAGTCTTATGCTCAGTACGACGGTTTCACGCGATTACGCGGTAACAAGATCAATGTATAAGTTTTACGATAAAAAGCTGTCTTCAGTGCACAGGACTCGCGTTACAGGTAATAACCGCAGTTAAATGAGTTTTGAGTGTGCTGAAGAACAAACTCCATCTGCTTCGATCTGCTGTGGAATTGTTGCAGGGCACGCTGCACAAAAAATTGGAAAAAGTTTACAGCATTGTAAAAAAGTCTATACGAAAATCAAAGCCTCCAACAAATTTGTAACATCTTGACATGTACAACTTGCCGTACGACTTGCGATTTGTCTTGCAACAAGTAGACCCCCAATTTGAATCAGAAAGATCGAGATAGATCGAAAAAACTTTCGACTGATATCTGGATTATAGAAATTATCGCAGGACAGAATCGTTGATAAGATTAATTTATAAAGCATGCAGCAAACTGATCAAACCAAGTCCCAGCTGTTCGAAAGTAAAAAACTGTTACCGACTTAGAAACAAAAGTACTATGTTATAGTTTCTACGCCTGGTTTTATCTAAGGGATGAATTTGAAGTGTCACGAATGTGATTTTCTTTCTATGTAAAAAATCAAATATTTTTTGGCTGATATTGAGGCGCGCAAAAAATCGGGCGTAAATTCCTGTACACAAAAAATCGAAATATTGGAGTTTGCGCTGACGGACGCGTGCACTGATCGGTCGTGCGTGGCTGTTATAACTTGGACGCAAAGTTCAGATTTCTAGTTCCCATCGTACAGCAATTTGCACGACATTACTCGCAAGAGGATATGTGCATTATTGGAAAAGAAGAAGAAGCAAGTCACGTTGCGGCGACTGCGACAAATGGCGGCATCGAATTGTCGTAAGATCCTAGTAGGTCTACTCACCGCTTGCCTATGCCTAATTAACGGTAGGCCTATGCGAATATTGTAATTATTTTATCGGTACACTCAGCAAGACTGTCAAGGATTAATTGTGATATATAATGAATACTATTGTAACGCGGACGCGCTTTTGACTTGGGCGGTGCGCCAACCGCGACTTGACTTTGACTTGACCTTGACTGACTTTGGGCTCATTGCACCAGAGGTCTTGCGGTTCTCTTAACGGTGCAAGCTGTCGGTACGGTTCCGAGTGAACCCTACCGGTTCTGGATGTTTCGGTTGAGCTATCCAGCTAGCGGTTTGAGCATGCATCGGTTCTATCGTTGAGGTGAGTGCGCGGTTTGGCGTCTGTATGACGCCCTCCGAGCTCCAGCGGAGGGTTGTGAAGCTAGCGGTTTTAGTTCTGTGAGATAACTTCGGTTCTATATCGGTTTGGTATTCTGTTGGTTCTGGAGGAATTTCTGCACCGAATGTTACGTCTGAACCGGGTGCTTTTTGCTGCTATCATTCGGTCGGTTCCGAAGATATTTCTGCACCGGGTGGTTCTTCTGCACCAGTCGGTTTTCTACTGGCAGTTAATGTCTTCGCTTACCAGTTGCCGATCGATAAGCTAACGGTTTTAGTAACCCTGACCAATTTAGAGGTGTGACCGGCCCCGCCGCCCGGGGTATTTAGCTTAACTGAAGCCCACGGGAGTCTCCGATTATCCGAACCGGATATCCGGTGCTACAGATATTTCAGCAGTGTGTCCGGTGTACAACACCGAGCTAGCGACCCGACTGCTGTCCCTACCTTAGTCGCAGCTTATTCAGCGTTGGCGTCGGTATCGGTAGCCGGAGCACCGGTGTGCTCACACTGAACCGATATGCTGCTATAATCGAGCCGGTGTGTTGTTCGCCGGTTCTCAATGGTAGTTATTGGTTGGTCTTTTCAGGAGCTCTGTTCCGTTCAAAGTTTCCGACCAGAATGACTCTGTGAGAGCTCCGTTCTGTACGAAGCTTTTGACCAGAGTGAAGAACCGAGCGACGTCGCTTGCTTGTAAAGAGAAGGACAATTCCATTTTCTTAACCGTCCTCGGTAGAAAATAGGCGTGTAAAGATAAGACCCATTAGGTAGGGGTGTATAAATATACCGAGTTGTATGAGGTATCTCCGAAACGGCTGCACCGATTTAGACGCGTTTTGGACCGTTAAAAAGCTAGGATTATTTGGAACCGAATGGTAACGGTGCCCAAATTTGACGATGTACGTGGGAGACGTAGACCTACTCGTAATTTTGGTTACGCTATTATACCCTACGTACGTCTTGACTTTATCACTTGTCATCAATCCCATCTCATCAAATTTGCCTGCGTTTAAAGTTTTGACACAAGTCACACCACCGATTTTCATAATTTTTTGTCAAGCCCGATCACTGGTGTAATAACAGTTACACTCTTCAAACAAGAATGTGTTACATTTTGTGACCAATCTAAGGTAGGCCAACTTTTCGCGCATTATCAGCTGATTAAGAAAATTTTAACCAGAACCAAACATGTTTAGCATGTTTAGCCAAGCAGGCGTCACAACAAATTAAAGAGAGGCTAAATAGGCCAGATAATGTCGGACAGCAAGACGACAATTTCTGGCCTGAGTGGGCTCTGTAGCCTGCAAATCGTACTTCGAGGTCTGGACTTTTCGACGTTTCTTAACTTATTTTAGTTCTCAAACAGAAAATTTATCCGGTAGCGATGGTCCCATATTTTACCGCAATCGGGCTAAAATCCGGCCATGATCGAATGACTAGTTGCAGAATGCCGAGATATGTGGTCATTTCAAATTTTCCAGAAAGCTAGATCGGTCGTCGGTTGTCGGTCGGTTCGTCTGTCCTCAGTAGTCATTATAAGTTATAAGTTATAACTTACTGTCAGCTACTGATGTTAGGCCCTATACACGACTCTTCTTTACATTAGAAACGTAGCGTGCAGTGATTAAATTGTGCCAAACATTACTGTGCATTTTCAAACTCGTTGATGATCTGATCTACTGCTAGTTACCCTATACTGTCGGACGGTATGCAGGCGTGATCGGCGCGCTGGTGACAACTCCGCTGAACACACTGGTCGAGGCGGGTATTTACTCTGTGACGCTGCACTGCAGCAGCAACTCCATCGCGTCACACATAACCTAGTCCTACGACAACACGACACTACCTGCCAGCGGCGACCAGTGTAACAACAACGGTACAACAGACGACATCAACCGCTGTGAACTGGAACTTGTATCGACCACACCTGATGCTACTGACGCTGACGTTAGACTAGCGAGTGCTGGGGCGTACTCTTGCAGTGATGGAACGAGCCCCGAAGCACAGGCCGTCGTCACTGTAATCGGTACGTGTCGTCCGCGATAAAACTAAAGACGTTTACAGAGCTACGGAAATGAACTGAATTTTACTGAGATTTCAGTTTAGCTCGGTTGCGCTTGCAGAAGCGTACTAAAGCCCAAATTCCATTACGTCAACTTTCACCGAAACTTCCCCGCGGGGAAAGTCGTGGACACAAATCACGAAAGTCGGCGACATGATTTGTCTCGAACTTTGTCGCAAAGTCGGCGTAATGAAATTTGGCTTAAGCGAATAAACACTGAACATGCAGTTCAGTTTATTACTGTCCGCAGTAGCGACGGCGGTATTGTTTTTAACGTCGGAGATAAGTTTTTTATTTATCTGTTTTACTGTCAACACGATATCTCATGATCCGCTGCATTTAACTTGGCGAAATTTTGCACGAACGTGTACTCAACAACAACGTCTAGTACCCTACTGAACGTGAACGTCGACAGAAATGTTGGAAAAGTTTCACGTTCGACATCTAGTCGATTTTGCTATCACCAGACTTCTTCAGCGATTTTCTTACATCTTGCAGGCATGCGAATATTAGAATAACAAAAACCAATCTATTTTTAATTTGTTTTATTATTTACTTTTTTGACCGTTATGTACTTTATGTCGTTTATTTACAACAAAGTTCGTAAAGTTCGAACGTCACAACTGCATGATTTTTGCAGATCCGAAGCCGACGTGTGAGTTGGCGACTGTTCGAGGTGAGTACGTGACGTTGGCGTGCAGCATGAGTTACTATCACCAGTCACCCAGAACAGCCGGAAGTTCAGGCGCCTACATAACGGCAAGCCTCAGCTGGGCAACCGCGGCAGCCGGGCAGTCACAGAAAGTCTCTTCTACGACTCTCAAGAACAGCAACAACGAATTCATTGGTCAGACGCTGACAGCTGAGGTGACGTATAAAAACGCATTTCACGTGAGTAAGTAAGTAAGTGATAATTTAATGCATATACTAAACGTACATGCATGCATGAAAACAGTTTCGAAGTAAAGTACAACGTAACATGTTGTTGTTATGGTGCCGTGTGATGGTTGACGGTGTTGGCGACTATGCGATGCCAGAGCATTTTGTCTCCCGAAGCCCCGATGAGCTGTGTTGGGCTCACGTTTTTCTTCCGGGGTTGACGATTCACACGAACTATCCAATGTAACATGCAGCGATTCAAAGCAAATATTTAAATATCTCGTAAAAACTACACTGTAACGAAACCACGATTGTTATAGAGTTATTTCTAAATTATTTTCTTTTTTGCATCAAAATAGGCTTCGGCAGAGATTTGGCCGCATGAGCGAATTCGATTATGCGCTGATCGTATACCTCGACCCGAACTTGCCCTGGGGACGCTGAAAATGCGAGAAATGAAAATACGAGACATGAAAATGCGGCACCAAAAATAAGGGGTAAAAATGGAAAAAGTGAGACATGAAAATGCGGGAAAGGAAAATGGGAGACATGAAAATGCGAGACATGAAAATACGAGACATGAATATACGGGAAAATGAATATGCGGGTCAGACGTATGCTAAAAGTAATCTTTACACTATGAAATTAATTAAATTCAAATTAATGTTCAAAAAAAACAAAAATGTTATCATCAAAACTCGTCTACAGTTCTACAGTTCATTTCAGTACAGTTCGCTGAATGTCAGTACATGAAATTAACGAAATTCAAATTAACGTTCAAAAAAGCAAAAAAAGTTATCATCAAAACTCGTCTACAGTTCTACAGTTCAGTTCAGTACAGTTCGCTGAATGTCAGTACAAAGTTAAGACGATAGTGATGTCCGCTCGACAGATTGGACATCCGCGTCCCTCGTCATGGACACGGTTAGCGCAATCTACACAGAATCTTTGATGACCACACGGCACCAGTGCGACGCGAGGGTTACGAGGTGCGATCAGACACACTTCGCAGTTGTCATTATTCGTCTGTGGCGTGTCGACGACCTGACTGTCTGCCTGGCTGGTGGACGGACTGTCAGTTGCAGCCACATCAGCGTCGTCGTCGTCGTCTGAGCCGTCCTCGACGAAATCACACAGCCTGCTGCTGTGAGCACCGACACTATGACTGACTGAACGCAGGAACTGCAGACGTGTATAGGCACCAGAGTCATACCTGCCATGCAACGTTAATGCTCACCTAAACCAAAATCACACTTTTCCCGAATTTTCATTTCCCGCATTTTCATGTCTCGTATTTTCACGACTTGCATTTTTGATGGTGCCGAAATTTCATTTTCGCATTTTCAGTCGCCCCCAGCATTGCCGTCCCATCAAATTAATATTAATATGACATTTAGGCTATATCATCCCTAAATCTTCTACAGTATATTCACGAAGCATTTTAGCCTTATAGACACTACATTCGACATTGCTTGACTGTCATGCTTCAATCGCTGTAGTTAAGGCCTACGTTACTAGGCCTATTAAAAGCCTACATTCCGACATGAGCCAAACTTTTCAGTAACAATGGCAAATCTAGAGAGGCATGACATAAACATACTTTACCGCATGCGTTCATCTGTCCGTCTGTCCGTTTGTCTGTCTGTCTTTCTGTCACGGATGTATTGTGGCTAAACGGTAAGTCGTAGGGGCGTGGCGTCGATAGCGACTTCCTATAGGTTGTCAATAGTAACCACGTCATAATCTGCAGCGGTTTGGCCGCAATTTTTAATGAAAAGTTTTAAGCTATAAATGGCCGTATATCTCGGAGGCGGTGAAAGGTAAGGCTAAGGTTACTATTAATTACTAAAAAGTGGCATACGTCCTTTTAAATGAGATGAAAATCATCGATCTTAGATGACATTAAAGGTCACTGACAACCAGTAAGGTCGGCTATTTTAGCGACAGCTGGACTTTTTGTCAATCGACTAGCAAATTTCCGTATATAGGAAATAGCGCTTTAGCAGCTACAGTATATATAGAAAGCAGTCAGAGCCCGCAGACCTCCGCCAATGCCATGTTGTTCGCCAGGTGGCAGCACCATATTCGGTTTGGCAGCGGTTTCCCTTATGCCCCACTGAAAGCAATGTTAACAAAAATTTCAAAGTGATCTAGAATCCAGGATTCCTTCCGGATCACCCCTAAAATTAAATCGCTGGTAGTTTTTGCCATTCCCGACATTCCCAGAAAATTTCAGAAAGATCCGTCCATAACTTTTTGAGTTATCTTGCTGACACAGACGGACAGACAGACAGACAGACAGACAAACAAACAAACAAAGTCTGGGAAAAAACATAACCTCCTTGGCGGAAGTAAATATAGAGGTTACTGATGCAAAAATGTAGTCAAAGTCAAGCGCCGGTTGTTGAAGTGGTTCACATGCTTGATCGCGTGATGCTGGCAGTTGCAAGCTTGACACACACGCATGGACTGCATGTGCATGAACGCTGCTATAGTCGTCCTTTTCGACTGACTGACACCGACACAATCGACCACAGAAAAATACGTCGATCGTTCTCCGGTCCCCGGTGTATGTCGCCACCAACAGTATTGAGCGCGGCAGCGGCTACTTCCGGCAGCACAGCGCCCATGCGTGCGTCCAACGACTTCCGGCGGTGTACTGTGGCGCCGCGACTGCACTGAGACCGTGAGACGTGGCCGGTGGCCGTGAAATCAACCGAGTGTAACCGCCACTATGCACCAAAGCACCAGACACCGTGCGGCGCGCTCAGCAGAGATCGGTGATAATGAGGGACTTGTAAAAAAATCACACTTTTTTTTTGCTTTTTGTCTGTCAGATATCGCCGATTCATTGTTTTACGATGTTTTTTTTACATTTGTAAAGTTTTCGGTGAACAAAAAAACATCAGAAATAGAAATAAACATTATAGTCGAATTACGTGGTACAAAAGAACCGAGAAATCCACTAACAACATATGTTGCTTTTTTGGAAGTCAAGTGAGTCAACTGAATTTTAAGAGTTGTCTCTGGTATTTTAAGTGATATGCTGATAGCACTATTAGAAGCAATGAACTTAGAAAATTTAGATCAACAGTCATTAAATTATGCACCGATTAGACAGCGCACAATACAATCATGTATGATGTAACTGTTATTCTCGTTTGGCTTGACTAAGTTGACTATTCCAATGGCGAAACGGTTATTCTTTGCCGGACCGTATAAATGTCTTTCATCATTGATAAACCGGTTATTGCTAGTTGATACGTTGAATATATAGAATATTAAATATAAAAAACTTACCAGTTTACATTACTGTGTAAGGGAGACCAAGTCACACATCCAAAACAGCAGAAGTCATTTTACTAGAACACAGAGTAATAGAACGACGAACTGGCTGCCCTTATAAACCCATGTGACGTAACCCTATTTAACTTTTTCTACTCCCACATTATCCCGTGAGCCATGTGTGAAATGGAAATTTTGCACTGTACCTTGGCTGTACCGGCTCAGCAGGAATGAAGTCCTTTTGTTCTAACTCCTATAATTTCCATATGACCTTACGTTACATCACAGGCGCGTGGTAGTGCAGAAATATTAATAAGATACGACTATTGTAAATTTGTAATAAACCAGTACCCAATATGACCCTACATTAAGCCTAAAGGCTTTCACCATCAATACTTATCAAATGACGCGTTTCTTTTTTTCTCAAGTAAAGTAAGCATTGAACACTACGGGTGCCCAAAATCTGGGGTTTCCCACTGACTTTGCTAGTCGCCCTTACAACAGTGTTGCGCACTACTGTGCTACACTATGATAAGCTGCATGCATGAATAAAGAAGGGCGTCTTAAAGAAAGCATAAGGATCTTGCCCCTGCCACCTATGATGGTGGAATAAAGTTTAACGACCGCTACAACCGTGTTTGCAGATTACGGGTTAAACGATAACTTGCTACGATAAGAATGAATAGATAGTAGGAATATATTTCCTAAGCAGTGAAATGATGTAAAGAGCAAGGCTGGTATCATGCATTGCGGTCGCAGACAGTCGGGAGGTGCAGGAAGATACAGCATGGTGGATGTGGTGATTGCAAGCTGGTGCTGAAAGCAATAACGCCGCCGGACATCGACATCGGACGACCGGGTCAGAGGCTGATGACCCGGGAACAACACGAGTCAAATATGATTTTTCACGGACTGGACTGGGCTGGGCATTGATCAGTGCGCTGAGCGATGATGCGTCGGGTCGCAGAGCAAGCAAGACGTCACCGTTAACAGCTGTCACTGCATGCAAGCGCGGCGTTCAGTTCAATATCGCACATTCCACCTGACTAGGTTTAGTTGATAGCTGTCGCCATTTCACGTGCGGGTGCATGGTCTGGACACGTGCTCAGTCGCCAGGCAAATCTCAGCCTATAAGATATATCTTGTCACTTTCACCGGGCTAAGCACATGATACAAATCGCGATATTGTGGTCTGTTTGGTGTGTCGTAACCATACCGGTCGTCACACTGCAGGAATAATTAGCTCAGCGTCTTCAGTCTTTCCTTGGAGCCACATCAGCACTAAATCGTAATGGAACTCCTCGAATTTTGGCAGGAATAGAGATGGATGACCGTTTTTAGGAAAAAAGCTGCAATAAGCCTTTGTTTAAAAGTGCACAAGATAGGACCAACGTTGCTATTGTACACTAATATCAGGTTAGGCATACTCGCTTTAGGCATTGTCAAACTATCGCTTCAAAACGATTACGGCCTCGTGAGGTGGTGTCGTGATGGCAACTGTGCGTAGGCCTAGAGCATAGGCGTGCGTTTTCACACTGGACTCAAGTGAAAATGCTACCCACTCAACTCACGAACTTCTGTGAGCACGCTAGTTTATCTTACGAAATCTCAGCTACACATCTTTTTGCATGAATTTATCTGTACACTGCATGTTAGAAGAACTGATATAGATAGTGGTTTGCAAAGGGTTTTCTACAAGTGGTCTGTTTAGGAACCGTCTGCGAATAGGCTATTGTACGAACAACTAGGCCTATTTCAAAGCCGCTATTGCCGTTTCCTCGCAGCTGAAAACTGAGAGTGACTGACGTGTTTGCCTCTGACGTCTTCGTGCCATCAGTTCTGAACGAGGCTGTCAGTGCTAGCGATCAATTGGTGCTCTGAGAGTCTAGCATGCAGACTGCGCCTCTGCCTTGCTGCTGACGCGTAGACCGACCGACGGCAATATTACATCGGCGAGCTGTAGGGGGAGACGAGGGGTAAACATGGACGACGCTCTGGGCGGGCGGGTCGCGATGGGCAATTAATGGCGAATATTATCGATGTCGCACGTCAGACACGTGACGTCACGATGACGCGTTCGATGACGTCACTCTGCCACCTTCCCCATCTTTCATTCACGACTGCGCGTCACCCATAGGCCTGGGCCGACTCAACGTCTTGCACGGCGCTGCTTCCACGATTGCTGCTGCTGCTACTGCTGCCAATAAAGCGCTTTGGCCGAGTCATCTTCTGTATGCCTTTTAATATTAACAGGACCACTGATGTGCTTAAATAATTATGCACAGTAGTTTTCCAAGACATGTTTTACTTCGTTTACTTAAACTTTCAACGCGAAACTTCTATGTGTAATGTGCGTATATAATCCTAAGCGTAGGCGTGGCTTATTTATGCAAGCAGAACATAGTACACGTTGAAATTAAAGTTAATGACACATTGACCATTTTCTGGCGCCGGTTTCTGGCGCCGGAAACAGGCGCCCGTCGTTTGGTGCCAGAAACCACGACACACTTTGCCAGCAAACGATATAATTTTACTTGCTATTAAAAATTTTACGGTAGAAATTCACTTTTTCGTAATGTTCTATAAACAGAAAAATGCTTTCATCACACCACTTCATCTTTTATTTTTGTTCACAAACAAACGAGAAGTGCTGTCGTCTGCTCAGACTGACCAATCATTGTTCAGCTTTTCAGCCGGTTTCCGGCACGAAATTGAACGTGCTCTCATCCGGCGTCGGTTTCTGGCACCAGAAAAATCTGGCACCAGAAAAGTATGACACACTGACCAGTTTCTGATACCAGTCAACAGGTAGCAAAAACAGGCACCAGAAACTGTCCAGTGTGTCATCACTGTAAGGTTTTTTTTTACAACCGGTACGTAGCGACTATTATTTTTACACGCAACAATTATCTTGTCACTTATAATGATTTTATGCCAATGCATACGATCAGGCGATTCGTTATTAAAATTTGTAGGTGAATAAAGTTTTTCAAAGATGAATTACGACAAAACTAACAACATAAAACAATTTATAGCAGAAATTATTTTGAAAAATGTGTAATTTTAGACAATTGAACAGTTTGAAAATTGCTAATAACGGTTTGGAATATTATGCAGCAAATGGGCCTATTGCGAAAAATGCGCCATGTACGGAGAAGTCGTGCGTTGAATAGATGAGCCTGGACGAGAATGAGTTGGAAAGTGATAGAAAACGACATGTCCATATCTGATTGATATATCGGTCGATGCGGCGTCAAAGAAATTGGCACAATTGAATATTGTCGTTTGTCGTAATAAGAAATGGCATAACCACGCCGCAATGTGATTGCTACGGCGTTGATGCGTAACGCGAGTGCACGAACATGCATGATTGCCTGCCTTGTCGGTTTATGACGAGTTTTATGTCTTATATCTTCGATTCCTTGTAACCAATATTTTTTTTTATAATTTTACTTGCTATTGCTGCATTTTAAACTTCGTTTTTTTTCTTTATCTTATTATTAATTTTAGTTTGGTTCCGTACTCCCTGCACCTGTCTCTGTAGTTGCTGTCTGTCTGTCTGACGACATTTTTTGCGCAGTGGGTTTTAAGTTTTCGTCCATTTTGAGGGTATATTATTTTATGAGAATATTAAGTCTGAAGCTGGTCATAAATGTCGGATGTATTGCGGCGAATAAAACTGCGCATGCAAACGCAATAAAAGAAGGGGCAACTGCATGTTCGTCTCATTCGGACGGCACCGGCGCTGGCTGCATCGGTAATTCGATAAATTTCTCGGCGCAGCCAGTGAACGACCACGGCGGACGGTCGGGTAGGAGCGAGGTCGTTATCACTGTACGGCTTGCCGACCGACCGACCGAGCGGAGGCCGAGCTTCATTGTGCCATGGACCGGTCAGCACTGATGGAGGTCGCACCTGGCGTATTGTTCGCGCCCGTTCAGGGTCACCGCCCGACGACCGACCACATCCCGTGCCACGGGAGGCACAGACAGCCCGCCGGCCCCGGTCACCGGGCACAAGTGATAATGCGACGACAATTAAAGCCGAAACATTTGGCGAATAGTTTACAGACAGACAGACTCGGTCATTTAGTTCTTTACGACTTCTTGTGATGAAAACACGTGGCTGTCGCTAACTGACTGATTCACTGCCTACAGTCTTTAATTACATATGTCCGATGTTGTCATACTGATATTACGATACTATAGCAGCTGTCAATATCAATATGAGCTTTAATCGCCATATAATGATAGCATCAGACAGTCAATCGCATACCAGTGACGTAGCCAGAAATGTGAATTGGTTGTTTCCCTTCTCTCCCCTTCTTTTTCGTCCACTCTCCTCTTTTTCCTTACCTTTCACCCCTTTTCTTCCTTTCCTTTTCCTACCCTTTTCTCTGTCTTTTCTTCCCTTAGAAGTAGAACCCCTAAAATCCAACTAGGGTATTTAGAGAAGTGCTGTGAGGTCCCCCAGCTGAGCCTAGCTTTCAGCCTGAGTCGAATTTGGTTCATTATAGCTTTAAAATATGACAGAAAAACTGAAACCAAAACAAACAGTATGCGCAGAAAAATCCGACCAAAAAGTTGTGCCATAAGTTCGACAAACAGAAGCACATTTTGTCGTGTTTGTTTTCGTGATGAATGCCGTGAATCGTAGCTGCAGCGGCGGCGTGTTGCACAGGACGGGTGCAATCTCTGATAAGTCGCGCACGACGTTGGTCGGCGCTCATTACTCCGCCATCAACGCGCAGTCGAACGTCCCGTCGAGCTCCTACACGTAATAAAAGACCACGTCCTGGATGCACAGTCACACCCGCTCAGATCCAGACAGTTACTGGCCGGTGTCCCATTATAGGACCACCCGCCAGAAAAGTCTCCCCCGGCCGACAATTTACCGGTAAAAATTCGCCCCGCCCGGCGGCCGCCGGACGGAACGGATTTTTACGCGCGAGTGCTAGCATAGCGCGTGACTATAGCGCGTATTAGCTATGGTAATTCTGTCT
>Ga0209671_1001843_pt1 | contig 18518 bp, 19 predicted proteins | sample WorMetHERISLAND2_2_FD_187401 | JGI IMG/M metagenome (GOLD analysis project Ga0209671, IMG submission 187401) | Marine gutless worms symbiont microbial communities from Max Planck institute for Marine Microbiology, Germany - Olavius geniculatus... | ecosystem: Host-associated > Annelida >...
TTGCCAAATCGTTTTTGTTCTGTAGGGTCCATGGTATACTCCCTTTTTACGTGTGCCCGAAATTGGACAGATAAAGGAGTATACACTATTTTAATTTTTTTTCTGCCGCGTAGCGGCTTCGTCCAACAAGTGCGTTAGAGCCGACTGCGATTCTCGGCATGAAAAGAAAATAAAAAACCATTTTCTTCCCATGCCTGCGATTCTCGCGGCTCAACAGCCGGCCGATAGATATCCCATGGAACTGTCAGGCGGTGAAAAGCAGAGGGTCTGCATCGCCCGCGCTTTAGCGGCCAAGCCCGAGATGATTATCTGTGATGAAGTGACTTCGGCCCTGGATCAATTGGTTGCCGAAGAGATTTTGAAACTGCTGCAGGATCTGCAAAATGAGCTGCACGTATCGTATCTTTTTATAACTCACGATCTGGCAACGGTTAAGGCCATATCCGATGAGATCGTCGTCATGTTGCAAGGGAAAATTGTCGAACAGGGCGTGAAGAAAGATGTTCTGGCGCCGCCTCACCATGAGTATACGGACCTTTTGCTCTCTTCAGTACCGGAAATGGATCCGGATTGGCTCGACGGTGTCCTGGCGGAACGAAAACGCAAAGGGGTTAAATCGGCAGATTTTGTGCAATCGTAAATAGGTTCATTCGTGGGAGGTCGTTATGAAGTTCTTGATTTGTTATGATGACACAGCTGAAGCCAAAAAAGCGCTGAAGGTGGCCCAAGAGCATGCTAAAATCTGGCAGGCGGAGTTGGAGGTGGTCTACGCGATTACCCGGGTAGAACCGCTAAAACATGCTAAAGTCAAAAAAATGGAAGAGAAAATGGAAGGGGCGGTTAAGGAAATTTTAACAGAAGACGATCCGCCCTATGAGGTGCAATTGCTGCTAACCGACCTGACCCCCGGGGAACTGCTGATAAAATATGCCGAAGAGCAGAATATAGATCAAATTTTTTTAGGAATCGAGAAAACATCCAAAGTCGGCAAATTTTTGTTCGGCTCCACTGCTCAGTATGTCATCCTGCATGCTCCTTGCCCGGTGGTTACAGTTCGATAGTGGGCTGGGAGAATTTACGGCAAGCATTTTCATCATCTTTTGGCCGACCTGCAGGAGTTCGCGGTAATCCCTTTTAGCCCGCGTTTTATTGCCAGCCGTATCAGGTCTCCAGAGGCCAGCTGCATCACCCATCACCGGGCAACGATCAAAGCCAGATTCGATGAGATCGTGGTCATGCTGCAGGGCCGCAAAGTTGAACAGGGTGTCAATAAAGCAATATCGACGCGGCCCCACCTTGAATATACCGAACTGCTGCTGTCTTCGTTACCGGAAAGGGACCCGGATTGGCTGAACAATCTGTTGACGCAGCGTGCAAAATCTCGCGAGATGGCTTAGTGGATGTTTACACGCATTAATCTTTTAGAGTCTGCCACGGTAGCCAGGGCTGCACCCACATCCGTGAAACAGCCTCCCGCATAATTGCCATACCCGTCGCACCACCCAGAACAACGCCGACATTGGCCCGAACAAAGGCGCCTGCTAAATTTAATTTGTATATAGCGGTAGTCAAAAAAGCGTTCCTTTATCCGGACGTTTTTTCTACAGCCGCTTATACCACCCTTCAGTACTATCGGAACATTTTTTGATAAGCGGTATAAAAATTCATATAACTCGGATAGAAACCTGATTTTGATTCAGACGGATTGTTGTGATCGAAACATGAACATGATATCCTATACCGGAAACTCTAATGCAGCGAAAAGGCACCTAATCAGGTGATATCTCAACAGAGGTGATTATGAATAACGGGAAAGACCACAAGCCTTTGCCCATGAAAGCAGAAACTCCCCGGGCCGGCAGGGTAAGCTACAAACCTTTAATATTGATTGTTCTTATTATGGCCGGTATTGGCACTGTATTTATGCTTCAATCACAAGATTCAACCTCACTCCAGTCTGGAGAGTCCTGGCCGGGGAAGGGGGGGCCTGCGCCCGATTTCACCTTGCCGGGTCTGGACGGCAATGAGATCAGCCTGGCAGATTACCGGGGCAAAGTAGTCCTGTTAAACCTCTGGGCGACCTGGTGCCGTCCCTGCGTGGAGGAGATGCCGGCCATGGAAAAGCTCCACCGGGCGCTAAAGGATGAAAGTTTTGCCATCCTGGCGGTCAGCCTCGACGAAGCAGGGGCTGAGGTGGTTGGCCCATTCATGCAAAAACACCAACTGAGCTTCACTGCGCTGACCGACACCAAGGGAAGCCTCAAAAAACTCTACCGGACAACCGGTGTCCCTGAAACCTTCATTATCGATAAAAAAGGGATTATTGTCGAAAAAATTATCGGTCCCAGGGACTGGGCCGCCCCCGGTGCGATTCGCTACTTTCGAAATCTGATTCAGGCAGATTGAGACGTATTTTGACGCCGAAAAATTGCTCCTATGGGAGGGATTGGCGTAATAACGGCCGTGCCGTGAACCCGCATAACGGAACACTGGAATACTGGAGTGATGTAATAATGGGTTTAGCGGAATGAGATCTATTTTTAAAAGGGACCGCAATGATCAGAAATGAAAATCTGACCGTCATCCGCTTTTAAATTCCCAATTTTCCATTGTTCCACCATTCCAGAATTCCATCAATACATCCAGCGCACAAGGTAAAAACCAACCCTCCGGAGTGGGCTAAAACTGGCCTTAATGGGATCAGATATTTACTTTTAGCATTGGTTTACTCTGTTGCGCATCGAAGGATCAAACCGGTCTCATGTCTTCGAATTCAGATTACTTTCTGACGTCTGAACGCCTTGGTTTCCGTACCTGGTCCATGGATGACCTTGAGCTTGCCGCAGGCCTCTGGGGTGACGTCGAAGTGACCAAACTGTTTGACGGCAGGGGACCTCTCTCCAAAGAGCAAGTGAACAATAGACTGTTGAAAGAGATCGCCACCCAGTCCGAACATGGGATTCAATACTGGCCGATTTTTTTGCTGGAATCCGGGGAGCACCTTGGATGTGCCGGACTGAGACCCTATGATCCTTCTAACCACATCCAGGAAATCGGTTTTCACATCCGATCCACTCACTGGCGCAAGGGCTATGCGTCCGAAGCTGCCCGGGCGGTTATGGCATACGCCTTTGAGTTGCTTAAAGTGAGGGGGCTCTTTGCCGGGCACCATCCTGATAATTTGGGATCCCGGAACCTTCTCACCAAGCTGGGGTTCAAGTATACCCACGACGAGTTCTACGAGCCGACGGGTTTGGATCATCCCTCCTACCTTCTCAAAGCAGAGCAATATGCCGCTGCGTTGAAGATTATGAAAAGCGCCTGACAGAACAATATACAGGTTTGAATGGCGCCGGACCACCTGCAGTGACGAAGATTGTCATTTGAAATGACAATTTTCGTTTTCCATCGGATTATTAGAATCTCCGGCCCTGCCATAACTATCTGTAAATATGATTAATCTTACAATGCCCTACCTTGGCGTGTTTTTTGCTTCAATGGATATGACTATTTTGATTGTTGGAGGGGGATGTGGGTATTTCAATTGAAGGAGGGGCATTATGATCAAGCTGTCAGCAAAAGAAGATGACAAAAAGGAAATTTCGTTTAAAAAATTGGCTTTAGGCTTTCTCGTTTGTATTTCCATGGTTGCGTGCCTCGGGTTGACCGACCTGGGGGCGGATGTGATTAATCCTGAGGAAAATAACGATGAAATTGAAACGCGGGAGCTGTATGCCAACCATAAATTACGTGTAGAACACGTTGCCAATGAGGCCACCCTGCATGACCCTGATTGGGAAACTATGGATGGCTATCACCAAAAAATGGGGGAATATACCCAGCAGATTACGGACCTGCGGGCCTCCGGCATGGGCTGGGGGGATATCGTACACACCCTCAACAAACAGCACGGCTTTAAAATCAGCCCCTCGGCACTGGGATTGGGCCGTTCCCGGAAATCATCGGAAACCGCCCAAAAATCAAAACATTCGGGCATTAAATCCAAAGAAAATAAAGGCCTTGGTCTTGCTTTAGGGCACAACAAGGATTACAGCGGAAATCGTGGCGGTGGCCTGGGGGCCGGCAAGGGCAGCGGAGACGGCGGTGGCAAAAACGGCAATAAAAGCGGCGACAAGAGCAGCGGCAAGGGCGGTGGAAACGGCAACGGCAAGGGCGGCGGAAACGGCAATGGCAAAGGCGGTGGCAAAAAAAATAGAAATGCAGTAGAGATCTGTCATCCTGAATGCAACAACGATTTAAAAAGGCAGTGCCAAGGGCGGCACTGCCTTTTATTGTATTTTGAGCGCGCACTTTGCCCTGATCCCTTTCCACACGGGACCTATATGGAACTACGAAAAATCTATCTCACGCAAAGCCGCAAAGGAAGTATATATATTATAATTTATCTTGGCGCCTTGGCGTCTTTGCGTGAAAATAAGCAGATTCATATCCGATCAGACCGGAGGCCGGCGGCGACGCTGGTATGAAACCTGGCTTGACGTATGATGTCACATTGTGGTATCTAACACCTGCATTACATTTTCTCTGCATCTGAGCCGAAAGCGGTATCATTTCTGGAATCCACCCAGCGCAGACATCTAATCTCGAATTTTTACGATACCCTATTAGTGCCGAGTTATTCCGGCGTGAAAGTCCCTAAAACGGAGGTTCCTGCGTGGCTTGTCAAGCTTTGCACCGCAAACTTGCCGCGCTTCTCAGTGCCGACGTTGAAGGAGGAAGGCTATGAAATCGCAACTAGCTTTGATCCTATGTTCAATTCTTGTGACGTTCGCAGTAGAAGCTTTTACGGCAGAATGGGATAAATACAAGACGTATGTAGCCACGGACAAGGAAGATATTTACTCGACCTGGGTCAATCCGGATGTCAAGGCCGGACATTCACAGAAACGGACCTATAAAGCCGACAGTGTCGTGGAATGGTTCGTATCTGCTAACTCCGCAGCACCTGACTATGTTGGTAGATATCTCATCATAAGCAAATGGAAGGATTCCGAAGGCAATATCTGGTATAAAACCCATGCCGTAGACCCGCACTACCAATACTTCTCGCTTATAAAAATCAGCAATTCCGGAGATATTCTAGAGATTGTGGAAGATCTGAATGACTACCCCAGAAAAATCGACCCAAACCATGTCAACTATGACATATATTCCCGGGAGCAAAGACCCTGACAGCTATATAACGGCCATCAACACCAGGACGCAGGACGGGTAATAATCCGGTATTTGGTTTATTCCAGATCCGGGACAAGCTTATATTGTTTGTCGTTATACGCCGGTGCCGGGAGACCTTGAAGCCTTTATTTCTTGAATTCGGGCCTTCTTCTTTCCAGAAAGGCCGATATGCCCTCCCTGGCTGCCTCGCTGCAGGCGATTTCACCGAATCCCTGATAGCCGATCTCGAGGGCCTCGCCCAGGTCATCGGCGGCAACGGCCTTTTGAATAGTCCGGGCGGTGATGGTGACCGCCTCCTGGCTCAGGGCCTGTTTGCCCGCCATGGGTTGGTCGGGCATGACCAGTTCCGGGATGTCGACAGCTCCCTGGGGGATTCCCGCAACTTTGCCCTGTAAATTGGCGATCTCTTCGGCGGCGGCCTGGATCAGATCCTGATGGCTGTCCACCAGCTTGGAAACCATGCCGATCCGGGCGGCCTCTTTGGCCGCTAACGGTTTGCCGAAGCAGATCATTTTATGAAACAGGTCCGCCCCTTGCGGCCATCTGCGATAGGGCACCACACACCCACCGATGCCGGGCAGGATGCCCAGGGTGATTTCCGGAAACTGCAAAATTGCACTTTCCATTGCCACCATGCCGTGGCAACGGATGGCCACCTCTAGACCGCCGCCCATGGCCAATCCATTGAGGGCAGCCACCACGGGCTTCTGCATGCTGTCCATGAAAACCTGCACATTGGCGCAGTCCCGGGCGTACTGGGCGGAGGCGGCCGGATCACCGAGCATGGAAGGAAATTTGCCGATGTCAGCCCCGGCCGAAAAAGCCGCTGTACCATAGCCGGTAATGATAAAGCCTCTGACGGACGGGTCGTCTGCAAACGCTGTCAGCACGCCCAGAATTTCATCGGTCAGTTCATCGTTGAGGGCGTTCATGGCCTGGGGCCGGCGGATGGTGATAATCTTAATGCCATCACGATCGTCGACCAGGATAAAGCGGTTGAAGTCCTGATAGTCGCCCACCGGCTTTGTCGGCTGCGGGAAACCCGGCCGTTCGGCATCAAATTTTGTCATAATGCGGTCGACCTCTTTTTCGCCCAGGTCGCGCATGAGATCCAGAGGACCGTTTTTGAATCCCAGGGCCACCTGACAGCCGAAATTGAGGTCCGCCTCGGTGCCGATGCCGCGATCGATGATGTCGAAGGATTGGGAGAATAAAATTCCCAGCAGACGATCTTTTATCGTGTTTTTAAGGTCGTCGCTGACTTCCACGGGACTCCCGGGACGATGGGTCAACCAGCGGTCCACCGACGCCAGGATGGGGGCCGGCTGGTAATGGGTTCCTTCTTCCATCTGCAGGGTGTTGGTTTCGATAATAATCGGATTGCCGTTGGCCATATTCAATACAAAAAAGGGACCGGCGAACACGAATTCCTCGGCCACTTTGTCGATTTGGCTGGCGGTGGCGATGTCTAAAAGGTAGGCCGCCTCGTTGCACCAATTGTCAAAAATGCGGTCGAGCACGAAGCAGATAGCATTGTCGGTGATGATGGGCGCTTTGCCGGTTTGGGCGAAAAACCAGAACAGATAATCCAGCACCTCCCGGCTGCCGCCTTCCCAGGCGATGACTTCCACCGGCAGGCTGCGCCAGGCGGGCGCGAAAAAGTGGGTTACCGTAGTTCTCTCGGGTCTTTGCATATTCGAGAAGAGTCTGTCGGCTGGAATCGAGCTGGTGTTGGAGGTGATGACTGCATCTTCGCTGACTATATTTTCGATCATCGCAAAGATTTTTTGTTTGAGCGGGATATCCTCAGTGGCAGCCTCGATGACCAATTTGCAGTTTTTGATCTGTTCATAGTCGGTAGTGTAAACAATGTTTTCGCGGACCACGGCGGCTTTTTCAGGCGTCATCTTTTTTTTGTCCACGGCCTTGCGCGTGTAGCCGATAATCCGTTGCTCGGCCTTCTGGAGCGCCTGTTCAACCACATCGATCAGAAAAAGCCGGCATTCCGGCATGGCGCTCTTCAGGTAATAGCCGATATCCGGACCAATGGTGCCGGCGCCGATAACGGCGACTTCCTGCGGCAGCGGGCGGTCGGTCTGGATTAGGAGCGGGTTGTAGGCGGTGCTGTAAAGAGTGGATTTAGTGGTCATGGCGAGGCTACCTTTCTTGAGATTTAGGAATAAGATTCGTTTGTCGCGAAGACATGAAATAAAGAATGCGTGAAATTTATCTTGATTTCTTTTCGTACTTTCGTGATCGTTGTATCCTTATTGCCTTCGGCCTGTCGGGATAGGGTGAAACACTGATTATTTACTTGACTAAGTTTTGTATACCGTATACACATTGAAGTCGTTGAAGTCAAGGCAATTAATGAACCACCTTCATCAGTCTAACCTTTTGTTATCATTCAATTTGTGATTTCATTCGGTATTCGGGCGTGTGCTGACAGTTCAACTTTAACCCAATAGCAAGGAGGGCTCCTATGGAAACCAAGAAAGTTTTTTTGACCGAAGATGAGATGCCTCGCCAATGGTACAACGTTCTCGCGGACATAAAAATGAACCCGCCGCTGGGTCCCGATGGGAATCCGATCAGTCCCGATATGCTGGCACCGGTTTTTCCGATGAACCTGATCGAGCAGGAAGTCAGCAGCGAAAGATGGATCGATATTCCGGAGGAGGTTCAGAGGGTTTTGAGAATTTGGCGCCCTTCACCGCTGGTGCGAGCCTATGAACTGGAAAAGGCGCTGGATACGCCGGCCAGAATCTACTATAAATATGAGGGCGTCAGCCCTCCAGGCAGTCATAAGCCCAACACCGCCGTCGCCCAGGCCTACTACAACAAAGAATTCGGCATCAAACGCCTGACCACGGAAACCGGTGCCGGGCAATGGGGCAGCGCCCTGTCATTCGCCTGTTCGCAGTTCGGACTAGAATGCAAAGTTTATATGGTCAGAATCAGTTTCGATCAAAAACCCTATCGCAAAACCATGATGGCCACTTGGGGCGGCAACTGCGTGGCCAGCCCCAGTACAGAGACCAAAGCCGGCCGTCAAATCCTGGAGCAGGATCCGGATACCCCCGGCAGCCTGGGTATTGCTATCAGTGAAGCCATCGAGGCGGCGGTGACGGACGAGTCCGGCCAGACGCGCTACTCTCTGGGCAGTGTCCTCAATCATGTCATGCTGCATCAAACCATAATCGGTCTGGAAGCCAAAAAGCAGATGGAAAAAATTGGCGAGTATCCGGATGTCGTCATCGGATGCGCCGGCGGCGGCAGTAACTTTGCCGGCCTGGCTTTTCCGTTTGTCTATGACAAGTTCAACGGAAAAGACGTCGCCATTCATCCCGTTGAACCGGCGGCCTGCCCGACCTTGACGCGGGCACCTTTTGCCTATGATCATGGGGATACCATCGGCATGACACCGCTTTTGGCAATGCACAGCCTCGGTCACACCTTCGTGCCACCGCCCATGCATGCGGGCGGTCTGCGCTATCACGGTATGGCGCCAACGGTCAGCCAGCTGGTCGATGAAGGCGTTCTGGAACCCAAGGCGTATAATCAGCTCGCCACCTATGAGGCCGCCATGGTGGTTGCCAGGAGCGAAGGCTTTATCTCCGCTCCGGAAACCAATCACGCCCTGGCCTGTGTGGTCGACCTTGCACAACAAGCCAAGGAGGAAGGCAAAGAAAAAGTCATTCTTTTTAACTTCAGCGGCCATGGCGTAATTGACCTCGGGGCCTACGAGCAGTACCTGGCAGGAAATCTGGCTGATTATGATTATCCGGCCGAGGAAATCGAGGATGCGGAAAAGATCCTGGAGCAATATCCCAAACCGGAGCACGTTAAGAGCCGCTAAGACTGCTCGATCTATTTTCGCCAATTTGACCTGCTATGAAAAATGCCCCCAAAAAACTGGTGCGGCGTTGCCCGAGACTGCGCAACTCCGTGCCGTTTCACTATTGCCGCGTATGCGGTGACGACCAGCAGCCCTGTTTTAAGATCCTGGATTGCTGGTGGGAATATTTCGACGTGGTGCAGTATTTGAAGGACAATCTGGCTGGCGATCAATTCGAGCGTCTGATGGAAGCCCGTCCCAAGGCGAAAGTCACCAGTTTGCTCGAGTTGATCGAACAGGCCAAAGGACGCAATAGCTAGCCGTCACTAAAATTGATAACTGAATCACGAAAACACGAAATCTGGAAAGCACGAAATTTTCTTTTCTTTTTCGTGTTTTCGTCTTTTCGCGTCTTCGTGATAAAGAGTTTATGATGTTATACCCATAAATATTCTTCGCGGAGGATTTCATGAAAGTTCTGGTCTCCGACAATCTTGGTGATGTCGGAATTAAGATGTTCCGGGAAGAACCCGGGATAGAGGTGGATGTCAAAACCGGACTGACACCTGCTGAGCTTAAAAGCGTCATCGCAGATTACGATGCCCTGGTGATCCGCAGCGCCACCAAGGTAACCGAAGAACTTCTCGAGGCCGGCAAGTTGTTGAAGGTCGTCGGTCGGGCCGGCATTGGTCTGGATAACGTTGATATTCCCACCGCAACCAAGCGGGGAGTGGTGGTTATGAACACGCCCACCGGCAATGTCATTACCACCGCCGAACACACCATCGCCATGATGATGTCTCTAACCCGCAACATCCCCTGGGGCACTGCTACTTTAAAGGAGGGCCTCTGGGAAAAGAAAAAACTTCAGGGACGGGAGGTTTTTCAAAAAGTTCTGGGTGTCATCGGTTTCGGCAAGATCGGTTCGATCGTCGCCGATCGCGCCCGGGGTTTAAAAATGCAGGTGATCGTGCATGATTCCTTTGTCACACCGGAGCAGATCGAAGAAGCAGGCTTCGAGCCGGTGACCCTCGACGAGTTGTATCGCCGGGCCGACTATATTACCATGCATGTCCCCAAACTGAAGGATACCATCGGTTTGCTCGACAAAGCCGCTTTTGAAAAAATGAAAGACGGCGTTATGATCATCAACTGCGCCCGGGGCGGCATCGTCGACGAGGCCGATTTGGATCAAGCCTTGCGCTCGGGCAAGGTGGCGGGTGCCGCCCTGGATGTTTTTGAAAACGAACCACCGGGTGCATGCCCCCTGCTTGAAGTCGACCGCGTGATCTGCACCCCGCACCTGGGGGCTTCCACCCTGGAAGCGCAAACCAACGTGGCTGTGCAGGTGGCCGAGCAGATAATCGCCTATCTCAAGGACGGCACCATTATCAATGCGGTAAACGTGCCGGCGGTAAGCGGTGAGCTTCTGGAAAGAATCGGGCCATTGTTGACGCTGACAGACCGTATGGGGTGTCTGCTGGCCCAGCTGGCGGCCGGACCGGTCAGAGAAGTCGTGATTGAATATGCCGGGGACTTTCAGGATCTTGATCTTTCACCCGTGACGACGGCGGTCTTGAAAGGGCTGTTAACCCCGATGATCAAAGATGATGTCAACTTTGTCAATGCCGAAATCCTGGCCAAGGAGAGAGGTGTTAAGGTCACCGAAACCAGAATTCCTGAAGCCGATGAATACATCAATCTGATTACTGTCAGGGCCTATTTTGATGACGGCAAGAGCAAGGTGGCCGGAACCATATTCGGGCTAAAAGATCCAAGAGTGGTGAATATCAACAACTTCAGGCTCGAGATGCACCCCCGGGGCCGTTTCATCCTGATCCACAACCACGACAAGCCCGGTGCCATCGGCAGTATCGGGACCCTGCTGGGCGACCACAAAATCAATATCAGCAAGATGAGGGTCGGTCAGGAAGAGGTCGGCGACAAAACCATGATTTTTCTGCGAACCGACGATCCGATCCCGGAGGACGTTATGGACAAGCTGGCGGCACTGCCGCTGAACATCAGCGTCAGGGCGTTCGAGCTGTAATCCGGGTTGCGGGTTGCGTGTTGCGGGATGCGGGTTACGGGTTGCGGGGTACGGGATGCGGGTTGCGGGTTACGGGTTGCGGGTTGCGAGTTGCGAGTTGCGGGTTGCGAGTTACGGGTTGCGAGGTTGTGGGCAGGGCGCATGGGGCCTGGCGCATAGGGCAGGGCGCATAGGGCAGGGCGCAAGGGGCATGGCGCATAGAGTAGAGCGATTTGCGGCCGGCCTATCGGCCTTTTGTTCTCTGTCTTCTGGTGTCTGGCTGCGGGTTGCGAGTTTATGGGCAGGGCGCATAGGGCAAAGCGCATGGGGCCTGGTGCATAGGGTATAGTGATTTGAGGCCGGCATATCCGTCCTCTGTTCTCTGTCTTCTGACATCTGTCATCTGGTAGCAGGGTACGTGTTGCCAAGCGCAGATTTTGAAATAGATTGCAAGCTATCTTTCGGCGATCAACTAATTAACCAATCAACTAATCAACTATTCAACGAATCAACCATAGTTGACGGAGGAAACCAGTGACCGAACGCAGATTATTGCTGGGCAACGAAGCCATTGCACGGGGGCTGATTGAAAACGGGTGCGCCATGGCAACCTCATACCCGGGCACCCCGTCTTCAGAAATACTGGCGGCCGTGGCATTTTTTCAAAAAGAAAACAATATTTCGATGCACACCCAGTGGGCTGTCAACGAAAAGACCGCTCTCGAGATTGCCTATGCCGGGTCCCAGACCGGGCTGCGCACGGCGGTCAGCATGAAGCAGGTCGGTCTGAATGTGGCCTCTGACCCGCTGATGAGCGCGGCCTATATGGGCACCAAGGGAGGTTTTATCGTCATCAGCGCCGACGATCCCGGTCCGATATCATCCCAGACCGAACAGGACAGTCGTTTGATGGCCATGATGGCCAGAGTACCGGTGCTGGATCCGGCCACCCCCCTGCAGGCCAAAGAGATGATCGGCCTGGCCTATGAGCTTTCCGAAACATACAACTCCCCGGTAATACTGCGTCCCACTACCAGGGTTTGTCATTCACGCCAGGACGTGGCGTTGGACGAAATCCGGTCAAACGACCGGGAAGTCAATTTCGAGAAAGACCCCACCCGCTGGGCGGCCACTCCCAGATTCCGCTTTCATCTGCACAAGGAAGTGGAGGAGAAACTGGCGGCCATGGCCCGGCATGCATCGACGCAGCCGCTGCGTCTCAATCCCGACGCCCAGGCGCCAAAGGCGATCATCTCTTCCGGCGTTGCGTCCGCCCACACCATGGAAATTTTAAAAGAGCTGGGGTTGTGGGATGCCATACCCTTCTACCAGGTGCTGCAGCCCTTCCCCCTGCACAGCGAATTTATCACCCACTGGATTGAATCCTACGACGAGGTCCTAGTTATCGAAGAGACCATGGGGGTGATCGAAATGCAGCTGGCCGACCGGCACCGCGTCAAAGGCCGCGCATCTAATACCGTGCCCGACGTCGGGGAACTCTACCCTGAAGATATCGAAGAAATCATCGCTGAATTCGGCGGGGTCGATGCCAAATCCCAACGCCACAGTATCTCTTTTGCGAGCGGAAGACGCCCGACCCTGTGTGCCGGCTGTCCCCACCGGGCCAGCTTTTTTGCCATCAAAAAGGCAGCCCGCAAGGGAATCTATACCAGCGATATCGGCTGCTACACCCTGGGGCTGAACCTGGGCGCGGTGGATACCGTGCTCTGCATGGGAGCTGCGGTCAGCCAGGCTGCCGGTTTTTATCACGCTTATAAAAATGAAGAGAAACGCCCGGACATCGTCGCCACCATCGGCGACTCTACTTTTTTCCATGCCGGGATTCCACCGCTGATCGATGCCGTAGTCCAGAAGGTCAAATTCGTGCTGGTTATCCTGGACAACCGCACGACCGCCATGACCGGAAGCCAGCCGACCCCGACCAGCGGGAGGGGTGCCTGCGGCGAACCCCTCGATGCAGTCGACATCGAATCCCTGGTGCGGGGCTGCGGCGTGAAATACTGCAGAGAAGGCAATCCCTACCAGGTCAAGGAATTCATTGCCTTGATGAAGGATGCCGTGCAATACAGCCGGGAAAACGGTCCGGCCGTCGTCATCTCGAGATACCCGTGCGTCATCGACCTGGCCAGAAAAGGCGAGGTCACCGAACGCATACCGGTGGACGTCACTGACGACTGCGACGGCTGTGCTTATTGCATCAAACAATTCGAATGCCCGGCCCTCCTCATATACCATGAAGATGAGGGCAAGGATGAGAAATATGTCACCATCGACCGCATTTTGTGCACGGACTGCGGTGTGTGTCTGAATGTGTGCCCGAAAGGGGCGATTGTTGAAAGATAGGCATTCGGCGGACGGTTAACGGCTTTCGGCCTAAAATTGGACATTTTTCCCTTTGTCTTGCGCCGTGCGCCATGGGCCGAATGCCTCTTTCATGGATTATGCTTACGACGATTAACACTATAGAATAACATCTCTGGAGGTCTAATGTCTGAACTGATACAACAGCAGGTCATCATCAGCGGAGTTGGGGGGCAGGGGGTGCTGTTCGTTACCCGCCTGTTGGCAGAGGCGGCGATTAACCACGGGCTGCCCGTGTTTACCTCCGAGACCCACGGAATGGCCCAGAGGGGCGGGACGGTGCTGTCCCATCTAAAAGTGGGGGATTTTTCGAGTCCTTTGATCCGGCCCAAGCAGGCCGATGTCCTGGTGTTGCTGAAGGCCGAAAACCTGAAGCAGCACGGTTCGTTTTTGAAGCCGAAAGGGTGGGCGGTTTCCAATGGGATTGCTGCCCCGGAAGACGAGTCCCAGGCAAACCTCCAGACGATAGACGCCGACACCCTGGCCCAGCAGATCGAAAATCCCAAAGCCGTCAATCTCATCGTGCTGGGCTTTGCGCTGGCCGCAGCGGAAAAGGCCTCGGCCGGAGGCGGGCGACTGTTTTGCTCTGCCGAAAATATAAAAACCGTCCTGAAGAACCGGTTCGGCAAAAATCAAAAAATGCTGGATGCCTCATTGGCGGCGCTGTCTGCAGGCTATGGCGCCAATGACAGGTAAGGATAAGATTTGAAACACGATCTTGGTCATCACTGCCTGAGTCGTGTGTATCTATATCGCATCAAGAACACAACCTGCCGAAAAAAAGCTTTCAACACCGCTGTTCATTTCTGCATGTCGATCGGTGTTTTTAATGCGGCTGATTCATTGTAATCAAATCCTGTTTGGGGGTTCAATTTAAACCAGCTCGTATGAAGCTGCCTTAATATTGTTTAAATATAGAAGGCGCAGAGCCCGCAAGGGGAATGAATAATAGTATATATGATCTTAGCGCATTGGCGTCTTTGCGTGAAATTAGACAGTTTTTTTCCGATCAGACCGATTGTCCTTTTGCCGGAGGCGGCGTTAACATGAGAAAGAATCCATATTTATGATTGACTGAATCTTTTTAATTCGGGTATAGATAGCGTTAAGATATTTTCCTGATATTCCTCTTCCACCTGACCTGAGCCTATTCACACTTCCTGCAACGATTCCGGTTTCCAATCTCGTTTTTGCTGTCCCCTAAAATCTCTCTTTTTGTGTTTGGAAGGAGGGCTTGCCTATATAATTTCGGATTGGAGGTGAAGCTATGCCAACTTACATCACACTTATCAGTTATACCCAAAAAGGCATTGAAAACATCAAGGATGGTCCGGCCAGGCTGGACGCGGCCAAAGAAGCCTACAAGGCCATGGGCGCAGAATTAAAAGATTTTTTCTTGTGACCGGCCAATATGATGCCGTCGTCATCTCAGAAGCGCCGGATGATGAAACCGTCGCAAAGCTGTCTTTGGCAATCGGCTCGAGAGGTGCCATCCGTACGGTGACCTCGCGGGCCTATACAGAGGATGAGTATCGGAAAATCATAGACGCGCTGCCCTAAGCTGGCGTAAGACGGTGCATCTGAACACAATTTAAGCAAGCCCTCCTTCTTAGAAGTCAGCTCAAATCCGCCTGAGGCGGATCGGCCCAAACTCTTTGTGGAGCGCCCGTTTTCCCGCGTTGCGGGATGCCCTATCAATCCTCATTGTTAAAGGTGAGCCTTTCCCCCGTCCGTAGCAGAAATCACGCTGGTTTATGGGCGGGGATGAATCCGCCTCGGACGAATCCAATAAATTCGAAAAATCCGACATCTCCCTTCCCCTTGATGGGGGAGGTTTACCAGCCTTTGGCGGCGCCGGAGCGGACCAGGGGGCATGGTGGGGGAGGAGAACATAGATAGGGATGGGGTCAAATCGGACTTGACTTGAAGTGCCACATTGTAGTATTTACCGTTTGTGGATTCATACCTCAATCTGTTCTTGATCTGAAGCGTGTTTCACGTGTGGAACCGACCCGGTTCAGGCATCTTTCTACGCGTTCTTCCAGCACAATTCACGGCTATGGGGACGGTTATTTGCCTTGATTCACATAATCCTCGATCGGCGAGAAAGGAGGCGCGCGACCATGAGCGCTGCGCAGCCCGAAACACGCTATGCCAAAAGCGGTGATGTTCACATCGCCTACCAGGTAGCCGGCGACGGACCCCTTGATCTGGTGTTTGTACCCGGGTTCGTGTCCCATGTGGAGGCCAGCTGGAAGTCCCCGACCCGCGCGAAATTCTTTCGCCGGCTTGCATCATTTTCCCGGCTGATCCTTTTCGACAAGCGGGGTACGGGTCTCTCGGACCGCACTTCCCACCTTTTTACGCTGGAACAGCGGATGGACGATGTGCGTGCGGTCATGGATGCGGCCGGGTCCGAGCGGGCGGCGGTATTCGGAATTTCCGAAGGCGGACCGATGTCGATCCTTTTTGCCGCGACCTACCCGGAAAGGACCACTGCCCTGGTAATGTACGGCGCCTATGCCAAGCGGGCCTGGGCAAAGGATCATCCGTTCGGCTGGAAAGAAGGGGAATGGGAGACATTTTTTTCCAATGTCGAAAATCACTGGGGGACGCCTTTCTTGCGACATTCGACGGTCCTGCGCGTGCCATTCGGTGTGCCGGGGCCATCCGCAAGGCTTTAGCGGATCTGGGGCTATCTATTCGGCTTGGACTTCACACGGGTGAGTGTGAAGTTATGGAAGAAAAGGTTGCCGGGATTGCGGTGCATATCGGCGCGCGGGTGATGAATCATGCCGCTCCGGGTCAGGTACTTGTTACCAGCACCGTTAAAGATCTGGTCGTCGGATCCGGTCTGGTATTTGTTGATCGCAGAGTGTATGCGCTGAAGGGAGTCCCCGACCCGTGGCACCTCTTCGAGGCGGCATTGTGAAAGCTGTAGGTGAGATCCATTCATTGACGCTAGAATGAAGCGATCATTGGATATGGCAGGTCTCTAATATCTAATCCATCCAACAAAACTTTGGCAACAGATTAGATATTTTCAGGTTGCCCGAAAGGTATAAAACACCAAAGCGGTTCCAACCAAAAGGAGGAAAAATGACTGATTGTATTTTCTGTAAAATCGCAGCCGGTGAAATACCGTGCCATAAAGTCTACGAAGATGACCGTCATATCGCCTTCATGGATATGGGCCAGGTTAATCCGGGTCACGTCATCGTGTCCCTGAAATCGCATTGTGAAACGATACTGGATCTGAATGAAGATCAGACCGCCGCTATATTTCAAGTCGTCAACCGCATCGCCAAAGCCGTGCAGCAGGAATTCAAACCCGAAGGAATGACAGTGCTTCAAGCAAACCGCAAGGCCGGGTGGCAAACAATCCCCCATTTCCATTTTCATGTGCTGCCCCGGCACACCGAGGATGGCGTAACTCTGACCTGGCCTACAAAAAATCCCCCGGCAGAAGAACTGGCTGACTTTGCCAACAGGATTCACGTTGTTTAATAAATCTTGCATGAAAATATAGCTGCAATTGTTCTCTTTGCCGGATAGACGATGTATGCGGCTTCGCATGCCATCAGATCCAAGCGGGAGGTGCTGTTCGGGATTTCCTGGAGCAGATCGATGTCAATACTTTTATATGTCTGGTCCGTCTAAGTCGTTGACAGTGCCCGAAACCATGTGATACGCATATTGAAACTTAACGTTTTCAGTATGTTATAATACTGATAATCTGCCCGTATCCTTCTGCCTAAATTGAAGGAGGACCGATTGAAAATCAGGGTTTTGGTATTTGAGGATAATGACGCCCTCCGTTCCAGCCTAAAGAACATCCTGGAGGCATTGGATTACGACGTCCGGACTTTTTCAAATCCCGGTATGTGTTCCGAATTCTACTCATCCGAACACAGCTGTTTGTTGGATGACTCCTGCTCCGATATAATTCTCTCCGATATCAACATGCCGGTCGAAACCGGGTTGGAATCTATTAAACGCCGTTTTAGCAACGGATGCAAAGTAAGATTCCGGGCCCTGATGTCAGCCGACTGGGATGAATTCGACCTTAAACAAGCCGAGGAGATAGGCTGTAAAATATTTCATAAACCATTCGATTTAAAAGAGTTGATAAAATGGCTGGATAATTGTCGCAAGGAAATTGAAAAAATCTAGTAAGCCGTATGGATCAAGAACAGATAAAAAGTAATGTCTTCGACGTTTTGAAATCGGTGTCCGATCCTGAATTAGGAGTTAATATTTCCGACCTGGGATTGATCGACAAGATTATTATTCAAGACAAACAGATTCTGATACATTTGGGAACAACCAGCCCTGTCTGCCCAGCTTCTTCCATGATGCGTTCAACCGCAAAAGAAACCGTCCAAAATCACTTCCCTGATTATAGTGTCGAAATCAAAGCGGCAGAAAACTTCAAATGGACTAACGACCGCCTTTCAGAAGCAGGTGCAGCCTTGCTCGATATGAGATCAGGGACCTCCAAGGTTGATTTTGCGATAGCGACTGAACCAGCAAGCGCCGTTACTCCTAAAACTAAACCTGCCTTTCAAAGAATTCCCTTCTTAATGGGTGGTGTTATCTGTTTGATCATGGGATTGTGGACAGGTTTAATCCGAATGGGTTGGGCCTGGCCGGTTCAAAATCCAGAATGGATAGCGCTGCACGGTCCTTTAATGGTTTGTGGTTTTTTGGGAACCGTTATTGGTTTGGAACGGGCCGTCGGGTTAGAAAAAAAATGGGGATACCTGGCCCCATTATTTGCTGCAGTCGGAGGATTCAGCCTTCTGGTTTTAGAAGCCTCATCATTAATGCCAATGGCTATTTTGACAGTCGGCAGTTTCTTCTATTTAGCGATCTTTTTAACCGTTTTGAAGACCCATCGCGATTTTGCAACCGCTATCATGACATTAGGTGCGCTCAGCTGGCTTGTTGGACGAAGCCGCTACGCGGCAGAAAAAAAATTAAAATAGTGTATACTCCTTTATCTGTCCAATTTCGGGCACACGTAAAAAGGGAGTATACCATGGACCCTACAGAACAAAAACGATTTGGCAA
>Ga0209671_1001844_pt1 | contig 18518 bp, 15 predicted proteins | sample WorMetHERISLAND2_2_FD_187401 | JGI IMG/M metagenome (GOLD analysis project Ga0209671, IMG submission 187401) | Marine gutless worms symbiont microbial communities from Max Planck institute for Marine Microbiology, Germany - Olavius geniculatus... | ecosystem: Host-associated > Annelida >...
AGCGTGTTGGTAAACAAAATACACAGTGCAGTGAATGATCAGTACGATGCTAGACTTTGTTGGATTTGTTTTTTGGATATCTGGCGTTTTGAACGATATGTTTGTTTCTGGCCTTTACATTTCATCCACAGTGATCACGTTTTCTTCGGTACGTGCATGCTTCAGTGTGCCGGGCTAATGCCTTTGGTCAGTGCTGCATGTTTCCCAAATTTCCGTTAATAACATTCCCACTCTTTTTGCCGTTGCAGTTCATCTTCAAAAATTTTGCCAATATTCTCCAAAACTGTATTTTTTTGAACCGGTACAAGTTCCTTAGCAGAGCTTTGTCTCCACTGCTAAATGGCACATTACATCACTGGTATATCGTCAGTGCATTAAAAAGTATTATTTTTGACAATATCATCTGTTTTTGTTTACAAACATCAGAAATGTATGTAACACTAAACATAATTTTTTGTATAAAAATTAGTAAGAATTGTTTTAGAAGATGATTTTTTGCATATGTATTATAATGATTTTAGTGATTTTTGAAAATGTATGTTACACATGGTAGAGTAGCAACACAGTTAAAGTTTGGTGGAATATTCAACAACTACTTTGTTGCCAATTGTCCACAGTATGTGCCGGTGAACGAATTTTGAAACTCTGTTATATTTTGGCGAAGATATGGAAAATGACGAAGTGGGACGTTTTTGGGGACACAGCGTACAAACAGCAGTCTGCAGGGATGACCGTCATTTAGTACTTTGACACGCGACATCAGCACACAAACATAGTGACCACAAGATGATAAACGTCAAAAAATTTAAATTTTATCTATAGCTTTTGATGGTAACCATCTTAGAGCTATGGAGCGTCGCCTGCCATATGGGATCTGAGGGACAGTGTTAAACATAGGCGAACACGCCCGCGCCCCTTAACACCGTGCAGACAGGCCGATTTAGGCCTACCTACCACGGAGGGATGAAAGACTGAAATCACCCTGGTGGCTGGTTATTTAGCGAGATGGTTTACCTGTCTACAGATAGTCATTCATTCAGGTAACAAGTTAGTGACTACCTGATAGCGACCTGACTGTGCGTCAAGCCCACCGCCTCGTGATCGTACGTTCAACGTCCCAACCGTTACGCACCAAGCCACATACTAAAAAAAGATTGTTAGCTCGACTATTTTCAGACTGCTCCTGCAGCTGCATGTGTGACTGACAAAGGATGAGATTTGAAAAAAATGAAAAGTGGAAAAATGCACACATTTGCACACTGCACGATGACTTTACGTGACGTACTTGAGCTGTAAGACGTCAGTCAACTGTCGGTCGGTGCCTGTGGCCGATGGTGCCAGTTTGCGTATAACTCCACGCGAGTCGCCAATGAACAGACTTCCATCCAGAGCCGACGCTAAACGCCTCACTGGCGCCATCTGACGTCGATCAGTCGTGTTGCCTAGCAACGGCGTCATCACATGACCTGCTCCACGCGCCACGTGCACGTTACTACCGTCGCCTCTGTGCACGATACCTACAGCAGCAGCAGCAGCAGCAATTCAGCATCAGCAACATGCGCGGATCCAGGCTGGGGTGGATGACTTTATGGCCGACCGCTATGTCGTCTGCCTGTCGTCTGTTGTCCGTCGTATCTCGTTTGCCTGTAACGCAAGTATTTCGGCTTAACGGTACGTCGTAGGGGGTCGGCGACGACACTGTTGGATACGGTGATGACGAGTTCCTATACTAACCATGTCTCTATCTGCAGCAGTTTGGCCGCAATTTTGAATACAAATTTTCTGCCTGCATCCATCACCCACGTTCGCCAAATTATACTGTATCGTATTCTAGCGTTGATTGTAACGTTCGATATAGCAGCGTCACCATAACGCGTATGGTACTGCAGTCACTCTGATAAATCGCTTTTTCTCCACAACAGAAAGTCGGACGATAGCCTTCGGCTGTAGGCGGTACGGTCGGCCCTTCTTAGCAACCATAGCAACAGCCGAGCTTCTTGTTTTAAATTTTTATCACTTACGAAAAACAGATAGACAGACAAATAGATGGATGAATGGAAGAACAGACAGACGGGTAGACTGAGGCAGTCCAAGTCAGCCTCAAGTCCTATAAGGAGTTAAACGGCATTTTTGCTGCCACTCTATAGCCTAGACCTATACTTTCTACACAATGAATCGACTGTACAGTGTGAGTCAAAAACTTTACCAGTTACCCGAACTTCTGCTGGAAAGAGCTTACGACTCTCCCCAGATTCCGTAATCAGCTGGCGAGGGAAAATGGCATATGCCATTCCCCTTTTTCTACTCCTTTCGACGCCTGCGACGCCTCAACCTCTCTCCCCTTGAAAAATTTTGTGCAGGCGTCCAGTGATCCATGAGTACTGATTCTGCCATATGCCACACACAGCGACACTTGTCTAATGGCTAATTCACGCCTACAATGCCGACGAAACTCAACTCAATTCAGCTGCTCAGCCAGGCGGCTATCAAACAACGCGTGGTCTGTGCACAGCAGCGTGACGTCACAATGCTAATGACGTCAATGCATTGTCGCCCACAGTCACGACAGTTGAGTTGAGCTGAGTTGAGTGGCGTCGTGGGTGTGAATTGGTCATAAGTTTGACGCGGAAGGCGTTTAACGTTAAGGGGATGATTATACATTGGAGGGGGGAGCTTGCCTAGTGCGTCCAAGGGGGATAGACGCCCTGCCGTTAAGCGAGTGACGTAATCCGCAGTACCTTGGTGAAAGTTGTACGCGTGATGAACGTCAAAGTTCCATCCGCCGATCTGTGAAGACTGCATATCGTGCGCAGGAATTGACGTGGTCAACGTACGCCAATGGACAACCGTGCCGATACAGACTCGATACTCGTAACCAACTCGAACTAAACAAGCCACATACATGTAGAACTTGGTAGTGTATCGGTTGGAACGTTAGACTTACGACGCGAGGTTGTTGGTTCGATTCGCGGTCGGGTTGCTCTTAAGTGATTATTATCCGATGGGTGCCTATCTGGGGACAGGTATACTATCTCAGTAGTCAGTATATAACCAACAGTCCAACACTAAGGTCAACTCAGCTTTTCATCCCTTTGGGGTAGGCAAATCGAGTTTGACTGGGGTTGAGGCGGGGGCATTAGCTTTTGTTGGTCGGCAAGTGACACTGTGTGATCCCATATGGCAAATAACGCTCTGTAGTTTCAGATGCGGTCATAATTTTGTTTACAACCGGCCGGTCAGTGAGCATTAGGTTATGCTTTTCTGGCGGCTTTTTGGCAGAAGTGTACAAAGTTATAACTATATGGATACTGGAAACTCGGTCAAATAACGTTGTGAGCTCCAGTTCTTCTGGCGTATAACCTTAATCAACTCGCGATGGTTCCTGAAACCAGAGTCTTTCAAGTAGCCAAAAGTAAAAATTTAGTGATCCTGAACTGCATTGCTTTGATACAATCGCAGAGTGTGACGAACACATAAACAGCCAGACAAACAGAGACGTCTCTACGATAGCTAAGAGACGCTTGGCACTAAGTGCTGTCGCGCGTAAAAACTCACTAGTAGTAAACGTAGGCCACGTACCGATGGCGGTGGCGCGTCCGTAGACCTTCTGCCTGTACGCGTTAAGTCGATTCCACGTGAACGTGTATCTGAGGTTCGGCCGGGCGGCAAACATCCGGCGTGTTTGCCGACCCTCGACGGACACGTAGACGTGGACAGTGGTCAGGTTGACAGGAGAATGGTCAGAGGTCAGACGAAGCACCAGGGTCGACTTGTAGCCCGGCGCCCTATTGCTGGCGTACACCAGGCTGACGTTAGTGCCATTCCCCGGCATTGGCACACTCTCCACCACCACCTGGCAACAGCATAACAACTCAGCCTGGCCAATGGCCATTCTTCCGTGTAACCAGGGTTGGCTTGTAGCCCACTGCTTTACTGCTGACGTCACCAAACTGGTGATGTAAGTACCACCCCCCCGGTATTCGCACACTGTCCGCCACCAGCTAACAACCGTGTATCACCCAGTGGTACGTGACAAGGGGGAACAGTGGGACAATAATTGCCTCCTTTCCTCCTCCCCTTTAATTTCTGGCTGTCGGAGAATTGTCAAAAAATATTCATCCTGTTCAATAATTTTTGTCCAACAATGCACAATTTAGGGGAAAAGTTTGTAAAACTTTAAGAGCAAAATTACACTTATAAACATTTAATCTTCTTTGTCGAAAATGTGCGGGCAAACGTGACCTTAACCATAAGGGTCAACCTTTAGAACCGAAAACTGGACCCCAGTTACTCCAGCCCAGGGAAACGTTTATGCCATTTTTCGAGTTAGCCAGTACGTGACAAATGACAGAAAAAAAGACCGACAGACAAAAAGCACGACCCGTCCTACGGCCTATTGAAATTGTCACACAACAGCGAAAAACAGCGGGAAGAGTAACCTTTATTCAGACCTGCGATGCCGACGCGACTAAACTATTGAGCTGAGTCGGATCGGCGTCGCAAAGGTGGATTGAACTGAGTTGAATTGACGACGACTGACGACGGATTTCATGTCAATGCGTTTTCTCTTACTACGGTGGTTAAGCATGCACTTAAATTAAAGTGTGGTTGGTGCAATGAGCCCTAAGTCATCAGAAAGTATGGTCACTCAACAACTCACCTGAGATTTTAGTCTGAGTGTGTCGAGCGCAGAGTAACAGGATAAAGTGGAGATCGTCGACGTATGATGTTGAGACGATGACGACGACAGAACATTAACTGACGGCGACATCACAGCAACAGCAGCAGCAGCGGCAGCGTCGTGTTGACCAGTCCTTAAACAGTTCTGAGATCAAATCATATCAAATCATTTATTTGCTCAGCAGATCAGAAGTAAACAGTTACTGACAGCATATATAACTGATGAGCCGGACAGCAAAGCTTTTAACGAGAACAGATAGCTGCCGTTAAACATAGGCTGATGTAAAATAAAAAAAATACTTTAGAAATTTCATTAAGTTCACATTGGCAACAAAACGCTTGAAAGCTATAAGACTTCCAAAACTAAAAGAATCCGGTAAACTATTCCACACATTAATGTCCCTGCACGAAAAGTTGACTAGGCCTACATTTAGGATTATACAACTTGTAGACCTATTATGTATGCTATCTTTTATTTATAACAGAGCGAAAGTCCAAAAAAAATCAGCATAGTTTAATTTACCAAATCCCAAAACAATTTTATAACGGTTTTCAAGTCGACCTGACGCTGATGCTGGTGGAAGTTTTGCTGATCGGCGGCTGTCAGCAGAGTGACCCTATCGACAACGACGAAACTGTTGGACCGGACCATCACGTTCTTGCGCTGAGCAACAAACGGCGGTCCCCGCTGAAACAGCAGACTGACCGTCCCGCCGCCGTTCACTAGCAGGTCGTACCTACCACACAGCACAACTGACACTTAAAAAGATCTTACAATTATTTTTATCTTAGGAAAAACTTAATAAACAAGATACTGTTCGAACGAACACGGAGTCTGTCCAATGCATCTCGATAGCTAACAGTGAAGTCCGTATAAATTAACTGAGTGAGCTGTGTTAGCCAGTGGTAAAAATAAAAAGTTTAAGTGCTGCCTCGAAGATATTAAGGTCACGGCCTTGACATCTTGGGGTCACGTGGCGTCATTGGTCACGTGACCATTTGACTCGCTGTGGTCGACTTCCTATGGGTGGTCTGTTGTGACCATGCGTCTATCTGGCACCGTTATGAAGATATAAAGCCTCAAATATTGGACGCACGGACGTGGACACGGAAAGAAAAAAAGAAAAGAAAGAGACAGAGGGAAAGAAAGGGAAAGTGAAGGGAAAAGAAAAGAGAAAAGAAAAGGGAAAGGAAAAGGGAAAGGAAAAAAGGGAAGGTAAAAGAAAAAGGAAAAAGGTAGTAGAATAAAAAAAGGGAAGAGAAAGGGGAAGGAAAAGCGGAAGGAAAAGCGGAAGGAGGAAGGGGAAGGGATAGAGAAAGAGAAAGGAGAAAGGACAGAAAAGGGGAAAAAAGAAGGGAAGGGGAATGGGAAGGGAAAGAAAATGGGGAAGGGAAAAGGAAAGAAAAAAAGGGAAGGGAAAAAAGAAATGGGAGAAGAAGGAAAAGGAAAAGGAAAAAAGGAAGGGAAAGAGAAAGTGGAAGGAAGATAGCGTAAAAAAGTTGGACGCACGCACGGACGCAAAAACACTCAGTTGATTTTATACTCTGTCCCATGCTCTGCATTGGGCAGACAATAATGCGCATTTTCAAAACATCCCCTAGGAAACGCAAAGGAGCCGCGGAACGTTTCCTAAAGGAGCGTACAGGGCGACAAAAATGAAATAAATGCCGGAGTGCGGAGTGGGAGTTTTGGTTCAGCTCAGTTTAGGTATAGGTCAGAGTAAAAGGGTACGTGGGGGCACTGCTTTTCCCACCTGCTATTTTTAGTCTGTATAGTTTCGCCACCTGTGGTCAAGCAACTCTTAAGAAAAAAATAGTAAAACTGATTTTAAAACTCAAATTCACCGAATTTGATTTCCGCTGGGGTTCCGCCGCGGAGCCATACGGTGGAGCTTACAGCGTTCCTCCAGACCTCCTAACGGTATTCAAAAGCGGCCTACTTCTAAAGAGAGGAGGAAAGATAAAAAGAAAAAAAGAAAAAAGAGAAAAAAAATGAAAAAAAAGAATAGCAAGCAAAAAAGGAAGTACAGTTCCTTTACTTCTTCAATTCTATTTTGAACACTGTACGTGAGATGAGCTTACTGTACGTTAGGTGACACGAAAGCCGTTGAAAAGATCAGTTGTGCCGTTGACAGACAGAGATAGATAAACAGAAAAAACGGACAGATAAATAGAAAGAAAGACAGACAGACAGACAGACGTGACAGTGACAGTGACAGTGACAGCGACAGTGACATACTCGCCGTGTGGTCGCCGGGTCAAAGTGAAGCCGTAGAGCGGATGTGTGACGACGCTGACTCGTACACCGACTAATGGCGCGCCGTGCACGTCCAACACACGACCACGCACCACCGACACCCGGCTATACGCAGACAGACAGACATCAGCTAATCTAGCACATAAACTAAAAAAGAACTGAACATGTTTTAACTTGGAATGAAACGAGACAAACTGAGTGGAAGTATTGTTACGTAAAACATAAAAAATCCACGCAGAATCAGATGATTGGAGCAAAGCCCAACGTGAGTCCGCCCGGCGCCCTAAGTCCGATTGGAGGAAAAATTTGAAGGTTGTGAAATTCCCCCGGTGGCAAAGTCACGTGGCCCGAACTCCAAACGCATTAGCGTACGCAGAACGCGCAATGTCGACATAAGGCGGGTCAACATGCACACCTATAACTTTTTGCTTAGTGGACCAATGTTCACAATTTTTTGTGTTCAACGCAGGATAAATAGCCCTTGATAACGCCGTTGACGGCTTGTCGATGTCTTCATGCGTTCCAGAGATATTCGTGGTCAAACTCGAACGCTGTCCTAAATCGCACCGAATTGTGGACTTTTTTTGCCCTCCAAAATTTTAAGGGGCGGCGTCCCCCAAAAGTTGTACCCGCGTTAACACCCCAACCTTGAGGCACGTCACGTGGCAAAGTATCATGGGGCTACTCCCACTACTGGCAAAGTTATAGAGGTACATTTACTAAATTTTAAGCCAATTTTTGACCCCCCCTTTGAAAAAACTGTAAAGAGTGCCCCGTCTTGGTGTGGGGTGCGCTAGTAACACTTGGTCATTTTCTAACATATGTGAAAATTTGGGGGCGCAGCACACTCTAGGGGCCAGAATATGGTCTTCCAAAAAAGTCGATTTGAGTGGGTACGATTTCACCGCTTAATCTCCGTGATTACTAGAGCAAAGTTCTTAAAACATATTTCATCCCACGCAAAAGGAATCGCGATACAAAATATACTTGACCAATTTCGAACATGTGTATCCTTTCCGAAGGTATTCGAAGCCGAAGTTTGAAGTCGACCGAAATCGGGCCAAATTTTGCATGTTTTTGGCCCTTAAAATTTTTTGGGGGTAGGCCCCAAAATTTTGGACCGGCATTATAAAATTCGGCCTAGTAATGATCAGCGCGCATAATTTCGCGCCGATCGGCCGACGCATCTCAGAGATCTCGCGTTGAAAGGAAAAAAAGAAACATCTGCAGTAAAACTTAAGTCCGGGCAGACTAATAAACGTCTGGTAACCTCCTGTAGCGCTTCTTAGCTACATGAGTCAGACTCGTGGCCAGAAGCGCTTTACAGTCTCGGAAGTGTCAGCTGATCGGCATGAGCTAACGATACCCCAGCGCACTATGCGGCCATCTATTGCCTGCGTAAGCGAACAATTGGGACCCACGGTTTGCAGCTAGCAGACATACCACCGCCCCAATCAGGTACGCTAGGCCTTAACACCATGGTCCGTAAGCAACTATTTATTTTCCATCCCGCTGAGAGTAGGAGGCTGAGTTGACCTGAAAATGACGAGTAATGACGCATCAGCGGCGTCGTGGGTCGAAAAAGTAGGCAGGACAGATAGTTGCCGTTTTCCAACAGGGTGTTCAAAATTTCAGTGTTGCCCCAAATCTCCTCAGAATGGGTTTTTGCCCCCAAAGTTTTTATTTTTGGACACGGCAACCACGCCACTGTGACGCACGCACGCACACACGCACCTGCGCTGGAATGAGTTTCTGTCGGCATAGCTTTGTACGCTGTCGTCGTCGACGAGAAACTTGACTCGATCGTAGAACGTAGAACCGGGGCTGGGCGGCTGTTTACGCAGCACGATGTTGAGCGGATCCGGAGCCGTGCGGCACAACGGACTGTCGATACACGCCGCGGCTTGTCTACAGCAACCGGGGTCCGCGCAGTCCACCAGCCCGTCTACACAGACGGCATCGCACACACATGTACCTACCTGCGACAGTACTACACTCCAAACACACAGACCAGGGCGGCCTAATAGGCCTATATGGTAATATTTAATTCAACGATATTAGTAGCTAACAAACAACACAGAGAAAAAAAACAAAGCAGCAACACAAAAAAAAGAAAAAGAAGAAAATACGTATAACCTACACATCCATATCCCACGACTCTGGCAAGACATATCGAATAAAAACTCAACTTCATAAGAATTTTCATAACATCTTACTGATGCTTATATTGTGTGTATATATACTGTTTTGTCTGTACTTCTTCAAAATTAAATAATGATGACCTGCGTCGTTGTCGACGTTGTCTTGGCAGACAGACTCTGTGTGGTTGTCGCAAGTTGAACCGTCCCAACCTTCATCACACAGATGACGCTGCCGCTCTGTCGCAGTCGTCGTCGCCATTTTTGCAATGTGCAATGTTGCAGTAAAAACACCGTGTCCCAAAATTAGCGGCACCCCTGTTTCAAATACGCTTAATTCAGTTTGCAGTTTATGGATTTCAACAAAATATCGTACACTGCATTATCTTAACAATGTTTACTGTCACACCCATTATGACGTACGCACTTTACCGTGTGTGCTCAATGTAACGTCATTGTGACGTCATTGTTCACATTACGGTTATGTTCAATGCATTGTTATTGACAAAGGGATCAAGCAGCAGCGTACCCGCCTTAGTCTAAGAGTTTGCGTCAAGGCCAAAAGTGGCCACTTTGAGCACAAACTGTAAGGACACGTTCCGAATGATTGTCTGAATGACTGTTTCAAATTTTGTAAAATATCTGTCGGGTATTAACGATTTTACACTAACTTATCAGTAGGGGTGCCGCTAATTGTCTGACACGAAACTGCTATATGATATCGAACGCTACATTCGACGCTAGGGTACGATACGGTAATTCAGCACAGTGGATGATAACTGCACGCAAAAAAGTTGCATTTAAAATTGCGGGCAAACCGCTGCAGATAAAGACATGGTTACTATTGACAGCCTATAAAAATTCGTCATCCCCCGATCCAATGGTATTATCCCCGACCCCCTACGACGTACCGTTTAGCCACAACACATGCGTTACAGACAAACGGCAGACGACTGACGACTGATACACTGATAGACATACGACATATCGTACCAAGACTTGACCTAACGGTCGGCCAAAAAGCTGAAACGGTCGTATGTAAGCTTACGTTGAGCGTGAGCGTCGTTCTGCTGGCTGGACGGCTGAGCAGCGGCGGTGACCATCAGTTGATGTTCAGTCTTATCATCATCATCATCATCACTACAGTCAGCTTCAGTGTCAGTAAGCTTGGGAGATATTGCACTTAGACGCTCCACATGATCGGACACAAGATGAGACACGCCACTAGTCAACACTGCATACACAATGCACATCAGCCATAGGCTTTGATCGGTCTCCACGTTTGGGAAACATACTGTAGCGAATTCTTTACTCCCCTTCCTTCCGAAAAAGGAAATGGGAAAAATAAGCTCTACCCCATTTCCCTTTCTCCTTTACCTTTCTCCCTCTCTTCGAAAGTAAGTTTCGTGAAATCTAGTTAAGGGATCTGGGAGTGCGCCGTGGGCTCCCCCAGAGGGGTCTGGGACGGAGCCCCAGTCGAAATCGAATTAAACACATTTTAGACTAAAAATCAGACATCTGATGACAAAAATTGCAATAATTTGCCTGAGAATTAACCGACAACAAATACTATAAGAAACACAAGGCATGCACGATACAGTATTGACATAACGCCCTGTGGCTCCGTGCAATTTGGACTGAGGCGTATGATTCCATAGCGTAAAGAGGGTGTAGAATTATCACTAAGTGCAATATAAAGGAGATGAGAAGAACCTCGCTGTCGTACAGCAGCTGAGAGACTGAAGGTGGTGGTCTGTGGTGTTGGGCTGTCGTTGTAAAAGTATACAAACCACACACCCGACCGCACGCGCTTCTTTAAGCTCACTGCTGCCATGTTGATGACGTCATCACGCTACAACCACCGCCACCCAGGGTTGCTAGATTGGGCAAAAAACCGCCAATTGGGCGATTTTTCGCAACCGCAAAACTTGCTTGACGACTTGCTTGCCACATTTTGGGTGACTTTTTGAATCACTGGCTTCCAGTCCATTGGGATACCAAAAGTACAAATAAAAGACAAACGTTGGGCTACTTTGGGGTGATAGACGACATGACTTCCAAAAAAAATCCGACAACCCTGCCGCTAGCCGCAAACTTCATCCTATCACGTCAGTGAGTACCAAACTACCAAATATAATGTTAAGTCACTATCTGACACCGCACACAATAAAAATTTTTATTTCATTTTATTTACTTATTTGGTGACGACACAGATGATGATGACCTTATAACCCTTATACGGATGAAACGTGAGCGGCGAGCATTATTACCTATACAGAGCCTACTAAACAAGAAATCTGAGCTAATGCTTATGATACGCGCGCGAGAGCCTATAGCTGTTCCTATTATTTTGCAGGTAATCTTAGTCTATCTCCATCCCTTTCGTCGCAATTCACTCTTCTGCAGCCAAAAATCGCCACGTGCACAGGCTTCCTTGAACGTAGAGGGTCCGGACTTAAATTGCTAAAAATCTACATTCAATGTTGAAAATTTCATACGCAGGTTGTCTTGGTCTATCTCCAGCCATTTCGGCGCAATTCATTCTTGAAATGCGGGCCTCAGCCTGAAATTGCGAAAAATTCACTAAAACCCCTATTTTGAGGGTTCAAGGTCATTTAAGGTCATCGATGTTGACATTCCTAAGAAGCTCGTCGCCAGTGCTTGTTAAGATAAACAGTATGTCTGTGCCTATCTGCAACTATTTACAGGCTAAACGAGCCAATACCTGCAAAATAACTTTTTTAAAAGGAAGTGCCCCTGTTTCGCTCCTCATTCGTGGGGACCCCCTTCATCCAGTGGTATAAAATTTTGTCACAAATAGGCCTACTAGAGACTCTAAGCTATCATGTGGTGAAAACCCGAAGTCTCTATCTCACCTGGTCTTGAAACGGTACCGGATCGTGACAGACGGAGAGACGGATAGACAGAATTACCACAGCTAATACGCGCCATAGCTAGCTATGCTAGCTCTCGCGCGTAATAAAAAGACTTAGCATATTTGATACCGGCAGGCGACGGCGTGCTGTTGGTGTCGTCAGCTTTTCAGAGGTCATAGAGGTCACGGAGGTCAAAAAAGAGGTCACGTATGTCGGAGCGGTGGTCAGCGTGTGACGAACGTCATAACGAACGTGAGTCGGTGGCAGACGTCGACGCGCGTAAACAACCAGACTCAAAGGACTACTAGTGCTGTGCGATACCTGAAATATTAAAACTAGGGATGTTAATATGGCAAGATCAAGACTCAGAACGAAAACAAGAACAGTAAAACGATAAAGTATTGTAAGCTCATATTCGACGCAAGGAAAAACGGCATCAGTCAACGTTCAATATCATCAGCATCATCGTTTCATTCAACAGTCTGTAGAATGCCAGTCTGCTGTAATCACTCGTTACATTTCAGGAATCCAAGTTTTTGCAACATGTTGTCCGACATTTTACAGCGATTGGGTAATTTTGTCATCGATGCCACGAGACCAAGATGCTCGAGAACGAGAACATTTTGATGAGGATGAAAACGAGAACGAGACCATTAGATTTGAACTCAAGACCGTGTTGGCCTCAAAAACTTAACATCACTGATTGGAACCACGATAACGATATCGTCTTAAGTATCGCGATATACTACCGCGATGCCGGAACTGCATATAAACACTAGTCCACAATGCTATTTGGCGCTGCGTTGTCAGACAGAGATGGGGTGCTCGAGAACTGTCCTCGAGGACAGCTCGATAACAAAAATACCGTAGCCCTGGCTTTGGCCTCGACGCCTTGGCCTCTAGTCACTTGTAATAAATGTGCTCTGTGTAATGAGTTTTTTTGTATTTGTATGATATATCCACTGAAACACTGAAACTACAGACTCTGAGCATTTTAACGGTAAACTACGGTTTGAGTGAACTGTTCCAACACCGGGTTACAGAACGACGCCTACCACTCACCGCTGAGATGTTCCAGACTGTTAGCAACGTGAGTGGGCTGCTGTCCGTGACGTCACCGTCACGTGACAGCGCCTTGTGTGGTCCAGAATTGACGTCATCATGGTCTGACAATACCTGTGAGATATTGACACAGGTACGCCAGAACTGCCACGCTGCTAGCGTCTCAGCCAAGCGCTCACCCAGCAAATAACAGCGCTCTGTAACATCAAAACAGCATCATTGTACTAAATACTGTAGTGCTAGAGTGCGTAAGCAAGTATACCACGCGAAGTCATAGATTTAGGCCTAACTCGGGCTTGAATCAGTACTGGGTTGTGTCGGACAGACGGACGGATGGACACACAGAATTACGATAACTAATACGCGTTAGCACATAGCGCGTCGCGCGTAACAATCCGCTGTTTGCAGATTGCAGAACACCACCGCCGCAATCCGCCACGCTGTAGCCTACATCATTCCAAATCATGATGAGACGTAATTAGGGGCCTATCTGTTCGTTCAGATATAGACATAGAAAGACGTAACAATCGTGACCTGGCGCGGCAGTGTTGGTTGAGTTGTCAGATGTACCATGTGACTCATCACGTGACTGATGACGTCCCAGCTGCATCGATGACGTCAACGAAAGCTCATTGACGGCGTCATGTCCTAACACTGTGTGACGTCACATACAGACCACACAGATAGACAGATACACACAGAGCACACACCCACGTCACATCCGCACACACACAGACAGAGACACAGACCACACACTCAGACGGCAACGGAGCGCTATAGCGAAGGGCCGCCACAACGCAGATCTGCCATAGAGATAGGGGTTGGTCGATGGGTTAGGTTTAGGGATAGGGTCAGGGTTAAGATTAGATATTTTTTGGTGTTGATGACTGTAGCAGCAGTAGTAGTAGTAGTAGTAAATTTAGGCCTAGTGCATGGTAGTAGCATTAGTGCAGTAGTGACGTTGTGATAGTGTTGCAAACATTCGCTATGTCGGCCCCTCGTTACAGCGGGTCGGAATCCACTCAAGATTCACCCTAACTTTAAAACATTGTCTAATTTTCCCCATAGGCGCCATTGTAATTTTCCATATTTTTGTGAAAAATAGGTTAAAATGTTGAATTTAAATTTTGTAATTCCCAAAAGGCACTTTCTTGCGCGAAACCGCGTCATACGAGCCATCGTACGTTAAAATCGGCTCGGTCGTTTTTCCTGTAGAGGACGGCAAGAAAAAAAGGCAAGGAAAGGAAAGGGAAAAAAAGGAACGGCACAAAAAGCCACGCAAGCGTTATATTTCACGCAGGGAAACCCCCTGCAAACGGATTTTCACCAAATTTTGCACATCAGAAGATATGCCCGACGTAATCATCTGTGCCAATTTTGGTGTGGAAAAATAAAGGGGTTTGGGATATACGGGGAGTCAAATTTTGGAGTTTCCCAATGAAATGGCTTGTCACCCTTACAACAGTGCTGCGCTACCGCGCAGCCTGTGATTACAGTGTAGTGGGCAAGTGGGTATCGTCACAGAAACACAGACAAAGGAACAGACTGACAGAGACAGACAGTCAGACAGAGACAGAGACAAAGCGACTAATAAGCGTACCCAGCAAGCAGATGACGACGCTGCACAGGCCCAGTAGACAGGTGAACAGCGCCACAGAGAGACACTTCCACGTGCAACGACGACAATAATGACAACAACTACAACAACGACGACGGCGAGAAGGTCCAGGTAGTTCTATCATGGCGGAGTCCGTCCAAAGACAGCTGCGCTCCGAAGACGTCGTTTTCCTACAGTTACACACACGCACACACACACACTTCCACGTGCAACTACGACACTGACAACAACAACGACAACAATAACGACGACGACGACAAGGTAGTTCTACCATGGCGGAGTGCATCCAAAGACAGCTGACCGAGCGCACGTAATTGCTCGCGGTAAATTGGGTGAACCCGTATCTTTGCGTCATTTTCTGCACGTTTTTTGACGTCCGATAAGCTTATTCTTAGTCTCTGAAACTAAGAATCCAGCCGATTAGGAACGTTCGCCCTAATTCTGAGTTTAATGTGCCATTAAGTTTAGGAGTACACATGGGACCGACGGAGGGACAGACGAACAGACGCAGGGCCTATCGCGTTTTACGGTTAGCCTACTACTATATTATAAGATGGCCGTACTAGTTGGTCTGGACCGTAACAACGTACGGGTGTAAATCCTGGACAATTAAAACAACAGACAGCAAAAGATTAAAAGCATTCAAGATGGACATGTATCGAAGGATAATGCGAATCAGCTGGGCGAAGCATATCCAACAACTCAATACTGGAAGAGTTGTAGCCGACACGTCGCTTCCTGGCAGAGGTCAAGAGAAAGAAGTTGCAATACTTTGGCCATGCAGTAAGAGCGGACAATTTATGTAGGCTACGCATGTGCTGCATGGCACCATCGCTGGGAATAGACGCCGTGGAAGACCAAGAAGACGCTGGACGGATGATATCAAGCAGTGGACTGATGAATCAGTGGCAGAGTGTTCAATGTGCACGTAACCGAAACAGATGGAGTGCCTTCGTGTCCGTGTCGGCGACATCCGATCCTCAATCATGAGGAAAAACCAAGGCAAGGTACTAGTAATAGCGGGGAAACAGCAAAGCGAAAGAACGAAAGATGAGCATGTGGAAATTGTACTAGGCCTATTAGTTAGTCGGTTTTAGATTCCGGACACATCATTAAACCTAAATGATTTTTTTTCGCAAATGTTTGCATATTTTAAAATTTCATGTTTGCGTTGTTAGATGTTGCTTGTGTCAATTACTTTTTATTAAACGAATATATGATGATGGCGATGATAATGATGAACTGTACCATTGTGGGGACTTCATGACACTGTCTTGTCTTGTCGTGTCAGCATGTCTTGATGACGTCATTACTCGATGTGGTCACGTGACGCGCAGCCGCAGTGACGTTAGCACTGACATGTTAGCATTGACACCTGCTGCAGCAGCACAATGATTTATGCCAAAAATTGCAAAGAAACAAAACGCAATTTATATACACAATTTGTAGTAAGTCTATGTATTAAACTGTTCATAGTCTTTTTTGTCAGAACGCAGTGTAAATAGAACAAAAAACCCAGCTGTCGCTGGAATGAGCCGATCTTACCGCCTACATCCGAAGGCCAGCGTCCGACTTCCAGTCGCCGAAAAAAAACGATTTCCTAGAGTGACTACAGTCTCATACACGCTATTGTGCGCGCGCTATATCGAAGCTACAACGAACACTAGAATACATAGATTGTTCGCGCACGTGGGTGTTAACTGCAAACAGCAACTTTGCATCTAAAATTGCGGTCAAACCGTTGCAGACGTAAACATGGTATTGACAGCCTACATACTCGTCACCGCCCTATCTAACAGTACCGTCGCCGCCCCCCATATGACGTACGGTTTAGCTACACTACATGCGTTACAAACAGACGACAGACGGACGACACATCGTGCCCAAGGCTCGACCTAAAAAAAGCCGCAACATATGTTCATTAGTCTATTTCGATTTCATTTTAGGCTACTAAAACTCGAACAATTAAGCTGCAGGGTTAGCTAGCCGTGCGATATCGTAATGATGCAAAGTGTAGTGGTCAATGTTTGAACACCACTGGGGCCTACTGAGTACTGCATAACATCATCGCGTTTATCTCACTCACAGCGCAAGTCTTGCAGTCAGCCGACAGGTAACCCATATATACGTCGTCACGCAACAGTTTTTCTTGCACACAGTCACTGCGTCTATAAGTACCATTAGTTTCTTGGGCGGAGAACTTCGCTGGCGAAGGGTCTAATAATTAGTGCATAATGGGCAGCAGCAGCAGCAGCAGTTGCAGTAGCGTTGGTGCGAGATGCTACTGGGGTGCTCAGTCATCACTCACTGTAGGCTGCTCCTAGGCTGGCGGGATGATTGTATGACTTGCCGAGAACACGTTTACAACAAACAACATGAAGCGCTATACTAGCAGCTGTAGCAGCAACAGCGCAGCGGCAGCAGGTCGGCGTGATGCCAGGTAAGCAACTGCACCACTGTAGCAGCAGCTGCTGCAACAGCTGTCGACAGCAAGGTGTTGAGCAAAGCATTACAAGATAGCAAGCAACCCTGCAGACATCAATCAGAAAGGCAGTCAGTCGCGAAACACCGATCACAGAATGCGTAAAGCCCAAATTCCATTAGGCCTATACGTCGACGTTCACCGAAACTTTCCGACGGGAAAGTTTCGCTGAAAGTCGCGGACGCAAACCATGGATGTCACGGGAAAATCTCGGGTTTTCAAACTATCTCGACATGTCGAGAAGATTGCGACAAAGCCGTTTGTGTCGCACTAATGGAATTTATTCCGTGACAAGACACGGGGAAAGTTCGCTCAATGGAATTTGGGCTTTAGACGGTTAGAGGGTGTTACATATAAGACAAAACCTCACATGCAACAAAACAGGGCGGAGCTACGCACAGTGCAGCTGTCAATCAACTCGGGTTTGGCAGCGCCATCGCGCGAAACGCTACTGACGGCTTAGTGCGATATGCTTGACGTATAAATCAAGCAATCGGACAGTTTCAGAAGCGATTATAATGGCCTCGATCGATCGTTGCAGTGAATGAAGCCTGTTGCATGTTGAACACGTAAAAACGTGCAAAGCGACAAAACTTAACTTAACTAAGATAAAATGAAAGTCGCAATGGGCAGCTTTCGTTTCAGTTCGTTTCCTTCGCTCCGTGCGCTCATCGTGTAACGTGACCAATCCAATTCACTGCAGTGACTGACCGATGTCAATCGTTTCCGAAAATATACGATCGATGGACATTGGACATTCAACGTAAAGGCGCATACAGAGCGACGAAACTGAACTGAACTGAACTTACCAATGGGCGAGCTGTACGTTCTGCCTTTTGCACGCACGGGAACTATACTGGCACTCGAAAATCTCACGCGCAGAGAATGAGGCTACTAGATTCATCAAAGAGTTAGCTGCCAGGTAGGCGTGTCTGAGTGCTCGCGCGTGCGCAGTCAGTCTGACGGAGTGCGCCGCAGGCGATTCACCCGCAGACTGCAGCAGCAGCAGCAGGGCACAGGGGCGTAGCGACGGGCGACGAGGGTACGTGAGTACATAATAATCCCCCAGAGTTTAAGTTGGGAAAATTGGCTGACGTTGAATTTTTTGACCGAGTCCGACCAAAATTGTGACGTAAATCGTGTAGCATATAGCCGACCCCCAGTACATTGGCAGTGTGTTGGGGCTAAGAAAACAGTTAGGGGATTCAACTTTCCTAACCTTCCCTCGGCAATTCAAACACTGATCCCCAAAAATCAGGTCAAGCAAACTTTTCACAGAGTATTACTGTTAGTGATACCCGCTCTGTATAAAGCGCCGAACAAGCTGACCAATCGTTCTAGCCTACTTGAATCTTGAACGATGCGGCAGATCTACAGGCATTAATGTACATGTCCTATCTACCAT
>Ga0209671_1001845_pt1 | contig 18517 bp, 20 predicted proteins | sample WorMetHERISLAND2_2_FD_187401 | JGI IMG/M metagenome (GOLD analysis project Ga0209671, IMG submission 187401) | Marine gutless worms symbiont microbial communities from Max Planck institute for Marine Microbiology, Germany - Olavius geniculatus... | ecosystem: Host-associated > Annelida >...
CCGCGGTACTTGTCATCTCAATGGCATTGAATCATTCTGGTCGTAGGCCAAACGGAGGCTTGCAAAATTCAATGGTGTTCCCAGACATACGTTTCATCTACACCTCGAAGAATGTGAATTCAGATTCAACCATCGGGAGGAAAACTTATATGATATAATACTCATTTTACTGAGAGAATAATCCTCTCTAAAGTTATCTAGACCCTACGCGATTGTGGAAGATGGAACATGGTAGCCTATACCGGCAAAGAACAAGCTGTAGATCTCTCTGCTACCAAATGTGTCGAACCTGATACGGTATTTGATCTACGCCCGCCGGCTGTACCTACAGGTGCTGTGCCTGTCTTTGATGACGCGTTGCACGCAATTATCGGCTATCGTCATGAATGCGGAACAGGGATCTACAGACTTTATGATCTCAAGGGCAACATCGTAGGGATAGAAGAGAAGGGTCTCGAAGCTCCACTAAATGATTCTTTTTCGAAGTACGGGTCTGTCATGATTACCCACCCTCCACGTCTTGCTCTTAGGCCAAGGGACACGGAGTGTCGATCACAGATTGTGTGGGATCGAGATGCTCTAATTCTGTCATCGACGTTCACCTATTCAGATGAAGATGCCAAGCCTCATAATCCGGATCTTGCGGATAGGATTGATCGAGACTTCGGTATCGATCAAGACAGTTATCGGCTCGTTCTCGGAGAGATGGACGTTTTGTTGGATTCAAGTATGCGAATTCGTTCAATAGAAATAAGAACCAATCCATTGATGTAGCAACCAGGCCCGCTGCTCCCTCTTCCCGGTCCTCTGGATGCGGTTTTCATTGATTTCGCTGTAGAATATGACGAAAACCGTATCGCAAGTTGTGAATTGCCGATTCGAATTACACAAGACCAGTCGAGACGTGAGCTTAGCTTCGCTTTCGGAGAGTATGCAAGCTCGTGCTGGGCAGGGCACCTTGAAAAATACAGTTTTCGCAAATTCGGGGCTTGAATAATCAATGGGTTAGAGTCGGCTGGGTGGCGAAAATACCTATTTTTCAAGATGCCCGGCAGTCGGTGCGGATGGTTTCGTCGTCGGGATGACCGGGGATCACTACCTCAGTGAGTTTCGCCTGATCGACTGGAATTGTTTGTGATTCAAATACGCACCCGCTTCGGGTCCCGGAGATTCCGATCAGGGTGTAGCTGGAGTAACATAACACCTGGTTGGGGACACCTGATGGTTTCTCTTTCAGGGTGGCTGTATCCCTTCTCGTTGGCCCAATCCACTGACCGATTTCAACCGATGAAGCCACTCTCTCACGTTTCGGCCCTGCTTATCCTCCTCTTCTCCATCGGCGTCCGGTCCGGCGACATGCCTACGCCGGACGACCCGACCCCGGTCCGGACGCCGGACGAGATACCCATCCCGGATCCGCCGCAGCTGGCCGCCAAGGGCTATTTGCTGGTGGACCATGACAGCGGGCGGGTGCTGGCGGAATCCAATGCGGACGAACGCCTGGAGCCGGCCAGTCTGACCAAGATCATGACCGCCTATGTGGTGTTTCGCGAGCTGGCCGGAGGCAGTCTGTCGCTCCGGGACCGGGCGCTCATCAGCGAGCGGGCGTGGCGTACCGGCGGCTCCAAGATGTTTGTCGAGATCGGTAAACAGGTGTCGGTAGAAGATCTGCTCAAGGGCACGATCATTCAATCCGGGAACGATGCCAGCGTGGCCCTGGCCGAGCACATCGCAGGCACGGAGGAGACCTTCGCGGACCTGATGAATACTCACGCCGGGCGGGTCGGGATGAAGAACAGCAACTTCACGAACGCTACCGGGCTACCCCATAAGGATCACTATACCACTGCCCGCGACATTGCCCTGGTAACCGCGGCGAGCATCCGTGAATTTCCGAAATACTATGCGTGGTATGCCGTAAAGGAGTTTACCCACAACCGCATCAGGCAGCGCAACCGCAACCGTCTCCTGTGGCGGGACGAGTCCGTCGACGGCGTCAAGACGGGACACACCAAAAGCGCGGGTTACTGCCTGGTGGCCTCCGCCAAACGCGGCAATATGCGACTCACGTCGGTTGTCATGGGAACCAAAGGGGAAGAGGCGCGGGCCCAGGCGAGCCTGGCGTTGCTCAACTACGGTTTCCGCTTCTACGAGACCCACAAGCTCTACGCTGGAGGCCAACGGATCGAAACTCTGCGCATCTGGATGGGTGAGGTCGAAGACCTACCCGTCGGTCCGGCCGAGGACGTCTCCGTGACCATCCCGCGGCGTACCTATGACAAGCTATCCGCCAAGCTGGTAAAGGACCCCGACATCTCCGCGCCCATCGTCAAGGGTGCCGTCGTGGGCCATATCAGCATCGCTCTCGAAGATAAGGAGGTGCGCCGCGTGCCGCTCGTGGCCTTGCGGGACATGGCCGAGGGCAGCCTCTTACAGAAGAGCAAAGATGCGGTGCTGAAGTGGTTCTAGGGGCTGTTCATTTAACCCTGACCGACGGTTTTCATGTGTTAAATGACTACAACACCCGGTTGGGGACTGTTGACAGTTATCAGTTATCAGTTATCAGGAGGCAGGATACAGAGTATTGGGCACTTTGAAAAATACGGTTTTCGCCAACTGAACATCTGAAAAACCAATGGGTTTATTTGAGAGTGTGCAGATATCACGTATCAGGGCGATATACAGGTCTGCCAATCGGTATCTTCCAACATCTTGACCCCTGCCAACTGCCAACTGCCAACTGCCAACTGCCAACTGCCAACTGACACAATGACGACAAAACCTGATATAAGCGAAGTCTACCTCAACGGTGAGTTCATACCTCTCAAGGAGGCCTGCGTTCCGGTCATGGATCGGGGGTTTCTATTCGGTGACGGCGTTTATGAGGTCATTCCGGTCTACGGTGGGCATCCGTTTCGACTGTCACAACATATGGAGCGGCTGGACAACAGCCTGCGGTCGGTTCGTATGGAGAACCCTCTGCAACCCGATGCCTGGGAGCGGATCTTCGCGCGCCTGACCGACTCGGCAGCGGGCGACGACCAACTGATCTATCTGCAGATAACCCGGGGCCCGGACCCGGTGCGCAACCACCTATTTCCGCACGGCGTCGAGCCCACGGTGTTCGTCACGGCCTGGCCCGTCGGGTCGCGGAACCCGGACATCTCCGCCAAGGGGATCGCCGCCGTAGTCCTGGAAGACAATCGTTGGCACCGTTGCGACATCAAGGCCACCGCACTCCTGGGTAATGTCCTGCTACGACAGGCGGCTCAGGATACCGGTGCCGAGGAGGCGATCTTGGTCCGGGACGGACTCGTGACAGAGGGCTCATCCACCAATCCCTTCGTCGTGCAAGGCGGAGAGATCCTGACCCCCCCGGCGAGTAACCGTTTATTACGCGGTATCACCCGGGACCTGGTGCTAGAACTCGCCCGCGGCGCCGATCTGCCGTGCGCGGAACGCCACATCACTCGGGACGAGCTCGAAACGGCGGACGAGCTATGGATCTGCAGCTCCAGCCGGGAGGTGCAACCGGTCACTCTGCTTGACGGCAAGCCGGTGGGAGAGGGCGTACCCGGCGCCCTGTGGCGACGAACGGATGGCTTGTTTCAGGACTATAAGAGGCGGTCTGAAAAGGTAGCCGGTAACCTGTAGGATGGGCAAAGCGAAGCCGGTCTAGCCGGATGGCCTGGAACTCCGGTCATTGCGCCGGGCTTGCCGAGCCGCAACCGCTTGCCGGGAGACCAATCAAGCGTCGCGTGCCCATCATCTTTCGATGGGCACGCTGCGCTCGGTGCATCCTCCCAAACCATCGCGGGTTAATAATCTTCGTGGAATGACCGCAGCCTTGAGCCCAGCTTGCCGGGCGCTTGCTTTGCCCATCCTACTCATTGTCAACACGACCTAGTGGTGCTTGAACAGGCGTTCTTTCTCCCGCTGCCAGTCTCGATCTTTTTCCGTCGCCCGCTTGTCGTGGAGCTTCTTGCCCTTGGCCAGCCCGATTTCCAGCTTGGCTCGACCGCGTTTCCAGTACATGGCGGTAGGGACCAGGGTATAGCCGGCGCGCTCGGTCAGTCCGATCAGGCGGTTGAGCTCGGCGCGCTTGAGCAGCAGCTTGCGGGTGCGCGTGGGGTCGGGCGTGACGTGGGTCGAGGCAGCGGACAGCGGCGAGACGTGGGCGCCGAGCAGAAATGCCTCACCGTGCAGGAGCTTGACGTAGCTTTCCTTGAGCTGAGCGCGTCCGGCGCGCAGGCTCTTGACCTCCCAGCCCTCGAGGGCGAGACCGGTCTCATAGCGTTGCTCGATGTGATAGTCGTGGCCCGCCTTCTTGTTGAGCGCGATGGTGGAGCCGCCGTGCTTGGGTTGCTTCGTCTTTGCCATCCCGAGAGTGTAACCCAGACGTTCGACTGTCCGCTCGTCTTACCGCTCCGGAGCCAGAGCCACCGAAAAAAAGGGACCTATATACATAGCTAGGCGAAGCCCTAACCCGGAAACCGTAGAGCCCCCACAGAGACATACCGGCAGGGACTTGCCCCGCACCTATCGCTGCCGCCCGATCGGTCGGCGGCGATAGGTGCGGGGCGAGGGTATCCAGCGCGATAGGATGGGTAGAGGCGCACCAAAGAGCTTTGGGTAAGTCAATCACCTTGCCGCGCCAAAACAAAACCCATCATCCACTAGCCGAAGCCACAACGCCGTAACCATTCAGCCCCCTCCTCGTCATTCCGGCTGGGACACCGGAATCCAGACGCCAGGGATGCAAAACGTTAAACAGGGCTGAACGCTTACCCCTTACCGGGGCTTGGCATGTATTTAGGTCCCATAAAAAATTCTGTGAATCCTGTACGATAGCCATGGGGAGAGGAGTTGCCATGAGGGTGTTGGGCCCGGGCCAGCGGAGCGCCGGCATCTTGCCGGCTTCTATTTGCCGCCAGGATGGCGGCGCTCCGGCTTTGCCCAACCTTGTGTGTGCGGACTCGACGGGTTGGACTCACGGCCTCGGATATGCTCCGGTATCGACGGAGCGGGCGGGCAGTCGATTTCCTGTAAATAAGGGCGCCGGGAGCTTGAAACGGGGGCCTTGTCGCCTTACCGTTTCCGAGTGGGGCTCGCTATCCCGAATCTCCTCGATGGCCCGCATCGAACGCGCCGCTCGGCCGGATAGTCCATGGAAGCGGCCTTGATATCTGCGGTCCGGGCAAGCGACACATACTGGGGGCGATCTCAACCATTGCAGCGAAATCGGAAGGACATGATGAAACGACAGCGATCGAAGAGGAATCCGCGCTCGAAATGGGTAGCGGCGCTTGGCCTTGCCCTGGTGGGCGTCAGCTGCGCATTGCCGGCGGCCCGAACCGGCTATCGGCTCCCGAGCTCCGATGACAGTGTCTTCGGCCAGGCCTTCTATGTGAAGAGCAGATACCAGGACACCCTGTTGGATCTGGGCCGCCGGAGCGGAGTCGGCTATGACGAGATGAAGTCCGCCAATCCCGGGGTGGATACCTGGTTACCAGGTAAGGGCACCCGGGTCCTCATGCCCGGTCAATATGTGTTGCCCAAGGCCCCGCGGCGGGGACTGGTGCTCAACCTGGCGGAGAAGCGGCTCTATTACTTCCCCACAGCCGGTAAGGTGGTCACCTACGCCATCAGCATCGGACGCGAAGGCTGGGACACGCCGCTCGGTAACTTCAGCATTGTGAGCAAGGTCAAGGACCCGAGCTGGACGCCTCCGGCCTCCATCCGCGCTGAGCACGCGGCGGAGGGAGACATTCTGCCGACAGTGGTGCTGGCAGGGCCGGACAATCCCCTGGGGCGATACGCCCTGCGTCTGAGCGCCAGAAAGTATCTCATCCACGGTACCAACCAGCCCTGGGGGCTCGGCATGGAGGTTAGTCACGGCTGCATCCGGATGTACCCGGAGGACATTGAGCAGCTGTTCCCGCAGGTTCCAGTCGCCACGCCCGTTGTGATCGTCTACCAGCCGTTCAAGGTCGGTTGGCGCGACCATGACCTCTATCTGGAGGTACATGCCAAGGACGAAGACAAGCCCGCATCCCCCAGGCAGGTCATCCCGACATCGATCGCCGAGGCCCGGGGGGTGAATGTGGACTGGGGGGAAGTGCGCAGGGCCATAAAAGAAAATACCGGCCTTCCACACCTGGTGGGAGGCCGACGACAGCCGACGCAACGGCTCTACTTGGATAGGGTTTTCTGATTGTGCTTACTTGCGCATCCCCCTCTGGAACATGCGGTCCAGGCGCTCGGTGTTGGCGTCGCAACATGCTTGAGCGCTTTGGGCCCTGTCGACGGCATCTCGGACCATCTTCTCAGTGTCACCACCCGTAGCGCATCCGCCCAGTAGGCCGATACCCAGGACGGCAGCCGCGGACAGGGAAGCAAGCGTAATGGTTTTCGACATTGGTGTGTCTCCTTGTGTGGAAAAAGCCGATCGACCCTTTTTTATATCACATCGAGTGGGATTTTTGGTAGTGCGTCAGTTTGAACAATTACACCTTCTGGCGACGGCGAGCCACAGCCCGCCGCCGTTTTGTCCATCGCTTAGCCCAACATCCGCAGGGCGTCAGCGAACCGGCAAAACCTAACCATGCGTATGCACATGCGCCCAAACTGACGCACTACCGGATTTTTACGAGCCTTGACGACAATAGCCAGGGCAAGCGCGAAAAAAGTTTTGTAGTAACAAAAAGACTCGGAGAAAGTATGGGGAAACGACGATTGGGGGTTTCCCCATGACAAGCAGCATTCAAAACCATTTTTCCCGACTTGAAGATCCGCGGGTTGAGCGCAACCAGCGTCACGGAGTTATGGATCGGTTGGTACTCGGTCAGGAGGCAACGGCGGAGAAATCCAACGGGTAGTGTTAAGTGGCTCGGTTGTGCGACCTGATGATTTGAACCCCTACTGTTTTTGCCATCCCTGCTCCGCACCTATCGCCGGCGGGATCCAGGCGTACCCTGGTGCCACCAAACCTTCTGACGATAGGTGCGGAGCCTAGCCCGGCAGATTCCGGCAATCCCTGCCGGAATGACGCAGTCGGAGCTGGCAGATTGGTAGTGCGTCAGTTTGGGCGCATGTGCATACGCATGGTTAGGTTTTGCCGGTTCGCTGACGCCCTGCGGATGTTGGGCTAAGCGATGGACAAAAACGGCGGCGGGCTGTGGCTCGCTGTCGCCAGAAGGTGTAATTGTTCAAACTGACGCACTACCGGCAGATTTCACCACTTGAAATTTATCTGCTACCCATCTGCGGATAAGCAGGATTCAGAGCAGTCCCTTCTCTTTCCAGAACTTCTCGGCGCCCGGATGCAGGGGGGTGACGATGCCCTTGATGCCGGTCTTTACGCTCATTTCCCTGAAGGTTTTTTTCTGACCGGCCATATAGGTGAGACCCTCATTTGTGTAGAGTTTGGACAGCAGATCGTAAACGATCTCATCCGGGACCTCGGCATTGGCGACCCACAGGGCCGAGTCCTGAAAGGAGGGAACGTCTCTGGCGACGCCCTTATAGGTGCCGGCGGGGATCCGAATCTTGGAGAAATAGGGGTACTTCTCGTAGAAGCCGCTTTTGGTCGCGTACTTGTCGAGATCGAGCAGCTCAATGTCATTGGTCTGGGCGGCCATCATCACGGCGCCCGAAGGGAAACCGGTAAACAGCCAGAAGGCGTCGAGCTGGCGGTTGCCGAAGGCATTGGCGGCGTCGTTATAGCCCATGGCGTTGCGCTCGATCTTGTCCCAGACACCCAAGTGGGTGAAGAAGAGCTCGCAGTTGGCGAAGGCGCCCGAGCCCGCGTTGCCGACGCCGACCTTTTTTCCTTCCAGGTCCTTCAGGCCGGTTATTCCGGAGTCCTTGCGCACGACCAGCTGGGCGGGTGATCCGTAGAGATAAGCGACCGCCAGTACGTCTTCGTATTTTCTCGCGTCGTTTTTCAACTTGCCTTCACGACCGAGATACACATGTCCGGAGAAAACCATGCCGAACTGCATCTTACCGGCATTCACCTTGCGCAGATTCTCGACCGATCCGGCGGAGGATTGGGCCTTGACCCGATAGTCCTTGGATTCTTTGACGGGCCCATAGGTCTGGATGGAGTTCGCGACAATCTGGAAGGTGCCGCCCGCCGGGCCGCCGCCGAACACGATGCGTTCAGCGGCAAGGCCGACGGAAGGGATGGCGAGTGCACAGGTCAGCAGGACGGCACTTGCGGTAAGGATCATTCTCGGGCTCAGTTTCATGAGGTACTCCGTGGTGAGTGATGTTTGCGATCTTTTCATTGCGCGGAATTTGCAGACTTCGCCCGTATCCATCCCGAGGATTTGACACCTAACTTAATGGCATTGGTGTGGAAGTTTGAACGATTACGAATGAGTTGTTTTATTCTATCACTCTGGAATTTACCACTACCAATCTTCGGTAGGGAACGCCCCCTAAGGCATTAACAAAAATCACCTGAGCCCGAATCCTGCTTCGAGTATCATGGGATGCGAGTGTGGGCGCGGGTGGTCGGGTCGATGTCCGATCCGATTGCGCTGATGACCGCGCGGATGGAAGAATCCCCCGGCGGGGGGGGCTCGCGAGGCCCCGTGACGGACGGCGGTGAAGGTATGCCTGCCGCAGTTGGGCCTTGGGAAGGCGAGGGGTGTCTATCGTGTCTGCTTGGATCGATTTGACTTTCGGGAACCCGAGTAATTTCCAGGTGTTGGCGCTGATGAGGGCCGGTGGCTGGCTGATGCTGCCGATCCTTGCCTGCTCGGTCATCGCCCTGGCTATCGTCATGGAGCGGCTGTGGACCCTGCGTCGGCGCAGGGTCATGCCCGAGGGCTTGGTTACTAAGATCCGGGAATGGCACTGCGGGGAACGGCTCACGGAGGAGCACCTCGCCCAGGTACGGGACGGCTCTCCCCTGGGGCGTATCCTGACCGCGGGCCTGGCGAACCGGGAGTATTCCCGGGAGGTGATGAAGGAGGCCATTCACGACACCGGCCGTCAGATGGTGGCGGAGCTGGACGCTACATCAACACCCTGGGCACCATCGCCTCGGTGACGCCCTTGCTGGGACTGTTGGGGACCGTCATCGGGATGATCGAGGTATTCGGCGTCATCATGGAGGCCGGCGTGGGCAATCCGGGGGTCCTGGCGGGTGGTATCTCCGCCGAGGAGAGCGCCATCAATCACTAAGGACTGAAAGTCCAAAGTTTCGGTAGTGCGTCAGTTTGAACAATTACACCTTCTGGCGACGGCAAGCCACAGCCCGCCGCCGTTTTGTCCATCGCTTAGCCCAACATCCGCAGGGCGTCAGCGAACCGGCAAAACCTAACCATGCGTATGCACATGCGCCCAAACTGACGCACTACCAAAGTTTCAACTATGATGCGCTTCGCGCTTTGGTAGTGGTTAAATTATTAAGAGTCATGGTTGAGCGATATAATGATTTAATCACCCCTTTTTGCCATCCCTGACACCTGGATTCCGGCAATCCCTGCCGGAATGACGGGTGAGGGGCCGGCAGACTTTAAAACTTATAATTTACCCACCACCCGCGCTTTAAGTTATTGAAACAACTGAATCTGCACCCGCACCACTCCGAGCCCCCCGATATCAACCTGACGCCGATGATCGACGTGGTCTTCCTGCTCCTGATCTTTTTCATGGTGTCCACCACCTTCAAGGAAGACACCCGCATCCGGGTCCGTTGCCGGAGGCCCCAGGGAGAGGCCGTCCCCGCTGAGACGCCCCGAGCCCTGGAGATCGTCATCGACAAGGCGGGCGTCTTCTATGTGGACGAACGGATGGTAGCGGACCGCACGCCCCGGCGACCCTGCGGCAGGCGATCCTGGATGCGGTCGGCGAGGAGCGTGAGCGCCCGGTGATTATCCAGGCCGACGCCGCGACCCCGCACCAGGCGGTCATGACCGCCATGGATGCGGCCAGCCGACTCGGGTTGTTACGCTTCGCCTTCGCCGCGACCCGGCCCGATACCTCCCGATGAACGAGGCGGACGGTGTCGTCACGGGCCCCGCCCGGCTGATCTACCTGCGCCTGCTCAGTTACGCCCGGCCCTACTGGCGACCCTTTTCCATCTCGATCCTGGGGATGCTCGTCTACGCGGCCACCGAGCCGATCTTCGCCGCCATAATGCAACCCCTGTTGGACGGCAGCTTTGTGGACCGTGATCCGAGTGTGGTACGCACCATGCCGGTGCTCCTGGTAGCCCTGTTCGTCGTTCGGGGTAGCGCCGGCTTCGTGAACACCTATTTCCTCAAGTGGGTGGGGCGGCGGGTGGTGGCGGACCTGCGCCGGGAGATGTTCGAGCACCTGATGCGCATCCCTACCCGCTATTACGACCGCCACAGCTCCGGTCAGATCCTGTCCAAGTTCACCTACAATGTGGAGAACGTCGCCCAGGCAACGACCATGGCCCTGACCACCATCGTGCGCGACGGCTTTACCGTCATCGGCCTGCTGGCCTATATGCTGTACATCAATGCCTTCCTGTCAGCGATCTTCCTGCTGATCGGGCCCGCCATAGCGGGGGCGTTGAAGTATGCCTCCAAGCGCTTTCGCCGTCACAGCCAACGCATCCAGGACCGGGTGGGTGAGCTGACCCATACCGTCCAGGAGGTTATCGACGCCCAGCGGGTGATCAAGGCCTTCGGCGGCCAGGCCCAGGAGCGCGCCCGCTTCGGTCATATCAACGAGAAGACCCGCTCCCTGCAGATGAAGATGATCGCCACCGAGGCGGCCAGCGTGCCCCTGGTGCAGCTCATCTCGGCCCTGGCAATCACCGTGATCGTCTACCTGTCCACCATGCAGGGGCTGCGGGAGGGCATCTCGGTGGGGACCTTCATGTCCTTCGTGGTGGCCATGGGGCTGTTGCTGTCGCCGGTCAAACGCCTGACCTCGGTCAACGCCCATCTGCAGCGGGGTATCATCGCCGCCCAGAGTCTGTTCGAGCTGCTGGATACGGAGACTGAAAAAGACACCGGCACCCGCACCCTGGGCTGCGCGGCGGGTAGGATAGCATATCGGGGGGTGGGCCATGTCTACGACCCGAACCAGAGGCCCGTACTCGAGGCTGTGACCTTCACCATCGAGCCTGGAGAAGCGGTCGCCTTCGTGGGGCGTTCCGGCAGCGGCAAGACCACCCTGGTCAGCCTCCTGCCGCGCTTCTACGACGCGACCTGCGGGCAGATCCTCATCGACGGCGTGGAGGTGCGGGAGCTGACCCTTAAAAACCTGCGCGACCAGATCTCCCTGGTAACCCAGGACGTGGTCCTGTTCAACGACTCGGTGGCGAACAATATCGCCTATGGCCGTCCGGGTAAGGCGGACCCGCGGGAGATCGAGCGGGTGGCCCGTGCCGCCCATGCCCTGGATTTCATTCGCACCCTCCCCTGCGGCTTCGAGACCCCCATCGGCGACCGGGGAGTGCTGCTCTCCGGCGGCCAGCGCCAGCGCATCGCCATCGCGCGGGCCATGCTCAAGGACGCCCCCGTCCTGATTCTGGACGAGGCTACCTCCGCCCTGGACATCGAGTCGGAGCGCCATATTCAGGCCGCCCTGCTGGAGCTGATGCAGCACCGTACCACCCTGGTCATCGCCCATCGGCTCTCCACCATCGAGCATGCGAATCGAATTGTGGTCCTCGATCAGGGACGGATCGTGGAGCAGGGCCGGCACCAGGATCTGCTCGCCCAGGGCGGTTACTACGCCCGACTGCACCAAATGCAGTTTCTTACCGAGCCTAGGACCACATGAGAGGATCGGCGGTATCCCGGCTGGCGGAAGCGGTCTGGTACGGTGGCCATCCGCTTGCCTACGCCCTACTGCCCTTGAGCTGGCTCTATTGCGGGGTTGTCGGGCTGCGGCGATTGGCCTACCGGCGGGGCTGGCTGCGCAGCCATCGTCTGCCGGTCCCCGTGATTATGGTGGGAAATCTCACCGTCGGCGGTACCGGTAAAACCCCCCTGGTGCTGGGGGTGACCGACTTGCTGCGCCGCCGGGGTTACCGGCCCGGCATCCTGGTCCGGGGCTATGGCGGCAGCGGGACCCGACGGCCTCGGTTGGTGACTGGGGACGACGACCCTTTCGAGGTGGGAGACGAGCCGGTCTTGCTGGCGCGGAGAAGCGGTTGCCCCGTCGTCGCGGGGGCCGACCGGGTCGCGGCCGGTGAGCTGCTTCTGGCCGGCTCCGAATGCGATATGATCGTGAGCGACGACGGACTCCAGCACTATGGTCTGCGGCGGGATCTGGAGCTCCTGGTGGTCGATGCATCCCGCCGGCTCGGTAATGGGCGCTGTCTGCCGGCCGGCCCCCTGCGCGAGCCTGCGGCACGGGGTCGCGTAGCGGACCTGACCCTGTGCAACGGTGGTCCCTGTCCCGGAGGACAGGTTATGCACCTGGTCCCCGGACCCCTGGTCAATCTCGCCGACCGGGAGATCACGCGGAATCCGGGGGAGCTGCGCGGGCAACGGGTTACGGCGGTGGCGGGAATCGGTAATCCCGACCGCTTCTTTGCGCTGCTGCGCCGCCTGGGTCTGCATGTGCACGAGCGGCCCTATCCGGATCACCACCCCTTCAGCCGTGAGGATGCGGCATCCTGGCCTCCGGGGCCGGTGATCATGACGGAGAAGGACGCGGTCAAGTGCCTCGGGTTTGCGTGCCCGGATTTCTGGTATCTTCCCGTGACACCGGGGCTCCCGAGCGAGCTCGAGCGGTTGTTGTCGGAGAAACTAGGGCGTGTTGATATTTAATAAGGGGGTAAACCCTAACCTTCGGGCTTGTCTCCTAATGGTACAGGATTAACAGGATGTTATAATTGTTATTTAAAAAAATAATCCTGTTAATCCTGGAAATCCTGTTAATCTTGTCCTATTAGCGGTTGGCACGACGATTATGTTAACACCCCCTAGAATGTGGACTCCTCCAAGGGAGAGGGGGGAGAATTCCTTGATTGCGCATCAGATTGGGCCCTGAGGGTATCGACAATGGATAAAAAACTTCTGGACATTCTGCGGTGTCCCGTGTGCAAGGGCGTCCTCTACTACGACAAGACGGTCGCGGAGCTCATCTGCCGGGGTGATCGCCTGGCCTACCCGATCCGGGACGATATCCCCGTGATGCTGGAAGAAGAGGCGCGGGAGCTGGGTTCCGAAGAAGAGGTCCCCGCGGCTTGAGCCACAAAGGAGCAAACGTGGGGGCGAAAAACTGCTCGTCCCTGCGAGATAGGTCCCTTGCATTAAGACGCCGGCACCGGCGCCACAGGAGATCAACGCGCCTTTATGCGTCGCAACGCAACACGTCAGACTTGTCCCGACGCAGGAGGGATCTTTTCCCTCTGGACAACGCTAAATCATTCAGGATTGCTCTTAACCAGACAACCTCTCAATACCACCCAGCTCAAAGCGTCCGGTATCACGGTCCGTCGGGTCACGCATCGGATCGATATCCCCGCAGGCCCTGCTTTGCCTCATCGTCGAGCTCCGACAGGTTGGTGCGGCGGCAGAGGCGCTCGAACTCGGCGTCTCTGGCCTCCTTGTTGAGGGCCTTGACGGCGCCGAGCAGGTCGGCCTCTCTCCCCGCCTCGGGAACGTCGGCGAGCAGGGTCGGATCGGTGAGCCGGCTCAGGTAGGGCCGGTAATGCTCATCCAGGCTGTCCTCCGCGTGGTGGACGAGCTGGGCCGTGGTTATCCCGGGGTCGGCGGCAATCCGTTCCAGAAGCTCGGACACCAGCCGGAGGCCAGGTTTGTCGAGGGTCTTCCAGTCATCGTCCAGCTCGGCTATCCGCGTGGCCAGCCGCGGATGTTGCAGCACCAGGGCGACCACCAGCCACTCCCGCGGCGGACGCCGGCGCAGCTCCGGCGGTCCGGTGCGTTTACCGCCGACGCCCACGCCGGTGTCGAGGCGGTTGCGGGCGATGCCCACCAGCTCGGCGAGGCGGGCGCCCAGCATGTCGCGATAGACGCCGGCGGGGACCTTCTCCAGCAGGGGCTTGGCCAGGGTCGCCAGGCGGGCGCGGCCGTCTAGGCTGGACATGTCGACCTGAGCGGCGAGGCGGTCGAACAGAACATCGGACAGGGGCGTCGCGGTATCCAGGTGCCGCTCGAATTCGGCGCGGCCCTGACGCCGAATCAGGGTATCCGGGTCGTCGCCCTCGGGCAGGAACAGGAAGCCGATCTGCTGACGCCCCGTGGCCAGCGGCAGGGCGGTTTCCAGGGCCTTCCAGGCGGCATCGCGCCCGGCGCGGTCACCGTCGAAGCAGAACATCAGCTCCGGGGCGGCGCGCAGGAGCAACCGCAGGTGCTCGGCGCTGGTGGCGGTACCCAGGGTGGCGACGGCATAGGTGATGCCGAACTGGGCCAGGGCGATGACATCCAGATAGCCTTCGACCACCAGCAGACGCTCGGGCCGATACTTGGCTTTTTGGGCCTCGTACAGCCCGTAGAGCTCGCGGCCCTTGTGAAAGACGGGGGTCTCGGGTGAGTTCAGATATTTGGGCTTCTCGTCGCCGAGCACCCGGCCCCCGAAGCCGATAACCCGGCCCCGGCGGTCGCGGATGGGGAACATGATCCGGTCGCGAAAGCGATCATAGCGCCGGCCGTCCTGCTCGATGACAAGCCCGCATTGGAGCAGGCGCTCGCGGTCCTGGGCGCCGGCGCCGAGGGTGCCGAGCAGAAAATCCCAGCCGGGCGGCGCGAATCCAAGCCCGAAGGCGGCGGCCACCTCCCCGGTCAGGCCGCGGCCCTTGAGATAGTCCACGGCCCGGGGGGCCTGGGGGTGTTGGCGCAGCTGGCGGCGATAGAGGGTAGCCGCCCGGTCGAGCAGGTCGTAGAGGGGCCGTAGATCCGGACCCGTTCGGACAACCTCCCCGGCGGCGGGGACCTCCATACCGGCCTGTTGCGCCAGGTCCTCCACCGCCTCGCGAAAATCCCGGCGCTCGTACTCCATGAGGAAGCCGATGGCGCTGCCGTGGGCGCCACAGCCGAAGCAGTGGTAGAACTGCTTGTCGGGACTGACGGTGAAGGACGGGGTCTTCTCGTCGTGAAACGGGCAGCAGGCCTGGTAGTCCTTCCCGGCCTTGCGCAGGGGGACCCGGCTGTTGATGAGACTGACGATGTCGGTGCGGGCGAGCAGGGCGTCAATGAATTCGGGCGGGATCTTGCCGGCCATGGATCAAAGCGAGCAGCAGCGGTAACCAAGTGCTATTGACATCACCGTCGTGCCAACCACTAATAGGACAGGATTAACAGGATGCTCAGGATTAACAGGATTTATTTTTCCGGGTAAGGGTAGATTTTAAGTGATAACAAGCCGCCCAGCGGCCCGATAATCGTTCAGACCCCCACTGCTTTTGCCATCCCTGCCCCGCACCTATCGCCGGCGGGATCCAAGCGTACCCTGGAGCCACCAAACCTTCTGACGATAGGTGCGGGGGATTCCGGCAATCCCTGCCGGAATGACGCAGCCGCGTAGGATGTGGTGAGTCAGCGGGCAGGGACGCCCGCGGCGAACCGCATCGATAAGCCGGAAGCCAAAGATGCGGTTCGCACCTTTCGGTAGTGCCATCCTGTAAGACCTACCACGCTCACCGCATCCTACGCCCTATCTTTAGGACTCAGCCCGCCAGGCGTTCCCTGACCAGCCTGCTGACGGCGCCCATGTCCGCCCGACCCTGGGCCTGGGGCTTGATCCGGGCCATGGCCTTGCCCATGTCCTTCATAGAAGCAGCCCCGGTGGCAGCGATGGCCTCATCGACCAAGGTGATCAGCTCGTCCTCGCCCAGGGCCACGGGCAGGTATTCCTGGCAGACCTCGACCTCGTAGGCCTCCTGCTCGGCCAGGTCCATCCGGCTCGCCTTGGTGTACTGCTCGATGGCATCGCGCCGCTGCTTGACCAGCTTGTCGAGCACCACCAGGACCTGGGTGTCGTCAAGCTCGATCCGCTCATCCACCTCCCGCTGCTTGACTGCGGCGAGTATGAGGCGGATGACGCCGAGCCGGCGTTTATCGCCCGCTTTCAGCGCGGCCTTCATGTCGTCTTGGATACGCTGTCTGAGCATGGGGGTGTGCCCTGTCGAGTCCGGCTCAGTAGAGGCGATCCCAGCGCCGGTTCTCGCGCTGCAGCTTCTTGTGATGGCGCTTGACGGCAGCGGCCTTTTTGCGCTTTCGCTCCGCGGAGGGCTTCTCGTAGAACTCGCGGCGGCGCACTTCGGCCAGGACGCCGACCTTCTCGCAGGAACGCTTGAAGCGACGCATGGCGACTTCGAAGGGTTCGTTCTCCTTTACGCGGACATTGGGCATGAAGCAGGTTTCCTCTGTTCTGGTCGCTCGTAGCGGCTGAGATAAAACTGTGTATGATACTTGAACCTGTTGCGGCCTTGCAAAGGCGTTGTGCGGCCCCGTAGGATACGGTGAGCGCGGATCGGTCACCCAGGACAGCTCTGACCCGGATCGCGAACCGCATCATTTTGCCCAACCTTGTATGGCGGTAGCGGCGACAGCAACGGATATTCATCATGCGGGTACTGGGCATCGAGACCTCCTGTGACGAAACGGGCGTAGGCGTCTTCGACGGCGACCGCGGTCTGCTCGCCCATGCCGTCTACAGCCAGGTGGAGATCCACGCCGAGTACGGCGGCGTGGTGCCGGAGCTCGCCTCCCGCGACCATGTGCGCAAGACCCTGCCGCTGATCCGGCAGGTCCTGAGTGAGGCTGGGCTGCCCAAGGAATCCATCGATGGCGTGGCCTTTACCGCAGGCCCCGGACTGATCGGCGCCTTGCTGGTAGGGACCGCCGTCGGCCGCGCCCTGGCCTGGGCCTGGGGCGTACCCGCGCTCGGCGTCCATCACATGGAGGGCCACCTGCTCGCCCCCATGCTGGAGGCGCCGGCACCCGCCTTTCCCTTCGTCGCCCTGCTGGTGTCCGGCGGTCACACCCAGCTCGTGGAGGCCACGGCGGTCGGCCGCTACCGGCTGCTCGGGGAATCCCTGGACGATGCCGCCGGGGAGGCCTTCGACAAGACCGCCAAGATTCTCGGACTGCCTTACCCTGGCGGTCCTGCCCTGGCGAAGCTGGCGGAGCATGGGGACCCGCGGCGTTACCGATTTCCGCGCCCCATGACCGAGCGTCCGGGACTGGATTTCAGCTTCAGCGGGCTCAAGACCTTTACCCTGAACACCCTGCAGCGGGAGATGGCGCGGACCGACGATCCGGCACGGACCCGCGCCGATATCGCCCGGGCCTTCGAGGAAGCGGTGGTGGATACCCTGGTCATCAAGTGCCGTCGCGCCCTGCGCCAATGTGCGAGCAGGCGCCTGGTGGTGGCCGGCGGCGTGGGCGCGAATCGACGCCTGCGGGCGCGGATGGACGCAATGGCGACGCAGGAGGACAGCGAGGTCTTCTATCCCCGACCGGCCTTCTGTACCGACAATGGGGCCATGATCGCCTATGCCGGCTGGCAACGGCTGCGGGCCGGTCAAGCCGAGCCTTTGGCCTTCAGACCCAGGGCGCGTTGGCTCATGGAGGAGCTGCCCCCGGTTTGAGTGCCTGTCCGACATGCGGAGGATAATCAGGACCTCTTCCCGGAATCGGTGAGCCGGGCCTCGGCACCGGATATGAGGTTGCGGATGTTGCCGCGGTGACGCCAGAACAGGATCAGGCTGATCAGTACCTGCATCCAGACCAGGATCGGCTCCGGCCAGAAGATCCGGACGATAAGCGGCGCCAGGGCCATGCAGATCAAGGCGGAGACCGAGGAGATCTTCAGCAACCTGGCGACGATCAGCCAGATCGCGGCGACCGTAAGTCCAATCGGCCAATAGAGTCCGAATTGCACCCCCAACGCCGTCGCGACCCCTTTCCCACCCCGAAACCCGAAGAACACCGGATACAGGTGGCCGAGGAAGGCCGCCAATCCCGTTGCCGCCAGCAGCTCCGGGCCCGCGTCCAGCAGGTGGCCGACTAGCATGGGCACCAGTCCCTTGAGGCCGTCACCCAGGAGCGTGACGGCCCCGGCCCGCTTCCCGCCGATGCGCAGCACATTGGTCGCGCCGGGGTTGCTCGAGCCTTGGGTCCGCGGGTCCGGCAGGCCCATCAGCCGGCACACGATGATGGCGCTGGAGACGGAGCCCAGCAGGTAGGCGCCGACGATGAGGAGTAGGTTCGCAATCATGGCGCCCCATTGGAATCCCAATCCGGGCACGGGTCAAGCCGGAGCGCGGCCATCGTCGGCGGTCGACGCAACCTTCGGGATGCTAGGGGCTGTTGACATAACCGTCGTGCCAACCGCTAATAGGACAAGATTAACAAGATGACCAGGATTAACAGGATTATTCTTCTTGAATAACAATGGGTCTAGATAACTTTAGAGAGGATTATTCTCTCAGTAAAATGAGTATTATATCAATAAGTTTTCCTCCCGATGATTGAATCTGAATTCACATTCTTCGAGGTGTAGATGAAACGTATGTCTGGGAACACCATTGAATTTTGCAAGCCTCCGT
>Ga0209671_1001847_pt1 | contig 18515 bp, 13 predicted proteins | sample WorMetHERISLAND2_2_FD_187401 | JGI IMG/M metagenome (GOLD analysis project Ga0209671, IMG submission 187401) | Marine gutless worms symbiont microbial communities from Max Planck institute for Marine Microbiology, Germany - Olavius geniculatus... | ecosystem: Host-associated > Annelida >...
CAATATTTATAAACGTTTCTTTTTAATGACTTTAACTGGTTATAAACTGTGGTGTAGAAATATCAACTGAGATATGTAAGGTATTTTACACTTTGCAAATATGGCAAAAAAATTCAGGATTTTAGCTGGATTTCAGATTTCAGGAAATGGCTAGATTTCAAATGCAGCCGTATGTAGCACAGCACTATTACAAATAACTGACTAGGCCAAACTAATACTGTAATACAACAAAAAGTAACACACTAATACTGCACCATAAACATCCATTCAAGGCCGTAATAGTCAGTCAGATGTGCTTGTTGCATTTGAGAAACACTAAATGTGCCAGCATCCTATCCCCCAACCTAGCTCTGTGTGGTCTCATGAAGAGGCCACTGTGGCTAAACACGCGTTCAACTGGGGCTGACGTAGCAGGAGTAGGCCTACAGAAGACGTTCTCAGAGTTTGTGCAGGATGGTAAACTGTGACTCCTGCTGCACAGCTCTCCATGCATCTGCCGAAAGACCGTCGCTCAGTTGGTGGACGAATCCGAGGTAGTTCTTCACAACTGTAGGTAGAGGTACTTGACTGGCAACGTTCTGACCTCCAGTACCAGTGCGACGCCGTTCATAGGAGGAAAACAGCGATGACTTCGAACGTTTGCATGGTGGTGGTCATGGTCACAACTGACCAAAAAAGCTGGAATTTTTTCCCGAGGCCAAGGCCAAGGCCAAGGACTTGACTCCCGAGGCCAAGGACACCATTAGCTGGCCTCGAGGTGCCTCGAGGCCAAGGCCATGACCTCGAGGACTCCATCTCTGGTACAAATGGCTAGAACGTCGGTGTTGTTGGCCAGATGATTTGCAGCCAAGAAAATCAACCAGGCACCGATAAAATGTCTAGAAAAATTTTAACGTGCAACTTGCATTTTTCATCGATCTGCGCAGTGCAAGGTTAAACTGGATTTGCCGCATAACAACGTCATTGAATGCAAATGCAATGTTACACTTTATTGTGCATCCTGTGGATATTCCACAGAGTGTGATCATAAGAGATGATTAGTAAAGATATAGGCAGGACATGCTCTGGTTATATTTTATATATATATCTGCACTGTGTATTTTATTTAACTCTGAACTCTGTAATGCACCCATAGTCTTTTGGCACATAATGGGGCACTAGTAAATGTTCTAATATGGTATGACATGATGAACAAGAGCAACCGCAGCTACGCACCTTGGCATGCAGTTGTTGAATTTCAGCAGTTTGCTGTTGCAGTTTGACCTCATTTGTTTTATTGCTCGAGAGCAAAGCATCTCTCTCAATCTGCAGCGTGTCTGTCAACTGTCGACACCTAACAGATGCAATAACCACAGATGATATTTTACCACAAAAACTCAGCAAATCTGCTGTCTGCATGCAGTAGTACAGTTCAGTTGTCACAAGGTTCTCACTGAAATCATGAAAAAAATTCAACAACTTTTCAAGAACTTTCAAAGACTGTCAAAATTGATTTTCAAAGACTAAATGTCGACATTAGTTCATATCATTATGCAACATGTCGCTAACTGTAAAACTGCATGAAATCAAGTTGAAGCCACATTAAAATAAATGCCAACATATAAATTTACAGACACTGCACCAAACACTGTTTGGGAGGTTGAGTAGACAGCACATAAGCTTAATGTAATGAAAAAATTCCAGAACTTTTGAAGACCTAGAAACTCAAATTCAAAGACTTTCAAGGACCAAGCCTGTTTTCAAGGACTTTTAAGGCCTTATATTCAGAGAGAAAAAAATCCAGGACTTTCAAGAATGTGTGGGAAACCTGTTCTCAGTTAACTATGGAATGTTAACTATGGAACTAATGCTGCTGCTAGACGCACATTCACACCAGAACAAAGCCAGAACTTCCACAAGTTACACAGCTGCAGATCAGAGAAAACTCGATCAGTTCATGTGACCAAAAAACACATGACACAGTAGTCAAAAGCACAGCAGCAAATACCTCTGTTCCACGTCAGACAGCTGCTGTTTCAAAGTCTGCTCGATCTTTGATTCGCTCTGAGATTACAGACAAAGCTAAGCTTACATCAACGACTACTGCAACAACAAAGCAGATCAATGACTAGACATGTCAGAAACGGGTTACAGGACTATTTTTGTTTTCTGACACTGCAAGCCAAATGTGAGGAACTGGCAAATAAACTGTGACAGACAGTGTTCCAGCAATATCCAGAGGTGCTCTTGAAAGCTATGGTGAGGTCACTATCACCACCATCATCAGAAACAATTACAGTGCCAATTACGAGATATCAATAAATCAGTAATATATTGCAATTCTGTATAAAATCAGCAGACAAAAGTTACATTAAAAAGCTCATGATGGTATATCATCTGCATCAAAAACTTACAGTGCCCCTTTGCAGTAGAAAAGACCGTGGGTGCATCACAATGTCATATCAATGACAAAAGATTATAATAGACATAACAAATCAAAGTGTTAAAAACCTGCAGAAAGGAAATGTTTTAACTATTGCTTGCTTAAATGCTGTCTGGGACATTGTTCTGCAGATGGACTTGAGCAAAAAATTCCATGTGGCTGGACTGCACCTAAAATGTGAAAAATTGGAGTAGCTGTGAATTCAGTTACTAATAAGATCTACTAATCATGATAGATCTGGAAATTGGACCACGGACAGATATGCATATCATGCAGTAAAATCTCTTAAATTGAAATAATAGACAGTGACACAAAATAATACAAGCATAATATAAAATGAAAAGAGTCTGAACGTACATCAGAAACAGCCTGGCGAAGTGATGCTAGATCGATGGAAAGTGCTTCACTGTTGGACCGGAGATCTTCATTAGCAGCACCCAACTGTTCCACTTGCTGCCGTAACTCAAGCCTAACAATTGACACAACACTGCACGTGAGATATCTGCTTACTTATTACGTATAGTACCACTCACAAAATCCAGCATGGACAAAAATTCTGCAATAATCATAAATGAGAGCAAAGATGTTTTGTCATCCACTTGACGAACAAGTATATAAGACGTTAGCACAATGCCAACATGATACGTGGCCATCCGCCTAGCAATATCTACTTGCCGCTATGATCCAAATAAAAACCTTTGATCTTCTGGACTAAAAATTGGCAAACTGGATGTTCCTGTCACAAGAAACATTCACCACAATTCTGGTTTTCTATGCCTTGTTCAAGTTAGAAGCATGTGTCAGACAGAGAGACAAATAGTCTAGTCAGACAGACAAGATGTACGATGCAGCCTATTAGAACAAAAAATCTGTGAGCAAATGCTCATGGACACGTGAGGGCTTATGGCAGTTCCTGTTTGCACCTAATATTGGTTTATCTCCATCCATTTAGTTGCAATTCACTCTTCTGCAGCCAAAAATCGCACAAAATCAGACAAATCCTCTATTTTCTATGTTCAAGGTCTTGCAAGGTCATCGAAGTTGATACCATTAACAAGCACGTCACCATTACTTGTTATGGTAATATAGCCAAATTTTGTGGAAAAAAACAAGTCATTCAATGCCATCGTCACAGACCACGCCATCTCTATCAGCCACGTCATAGACTGGGAACATGCCAAGGTGATCGACAAAGAAAGCAACAGAATGGACCGGTGGATCAAGGAAGCGATACACATTAGAAAAGAACAAGACAAGTCGATGAACCGAGATGAGGGGTCCTACCAACTTCCACACATCTATGACTACTTACTGTCCGCCACAGCGACACCTGGTGGACAGTCGTTCCGACGAAGGCAGCAGCGGTTGCCGAAACGTCAACAAAAACAATAATAAAAGGTTGTAATTTGATGAATTTACTGCAACTTATTATGTTACGTTTCAACCTATGAGTCTATTCAGGGATGGATGGACAAATGGACGGACAGACAGACAGAATTACCACAGCTAATACGCGCTATAGCTAGGTAGCTAGCTCTCGTGCGTAAAAATGCATAATAAAAATTCATTGAAATCAACATCCTCACACCGACATGTACAAAAAAATTTTGGAACAATAATGATGAAAGACAATGCAAACTTAATGCAGTTCAGTGTTTCACTGACCACAGATTTGCTGCAGTAATACCTAATTTCAAAAGACTTGCTTATAGTAATACAACTTAACTTAGAGCAACTGCGAAAAATAGGCCAAGTGAACAAAAAATTAGTAAAAAAACATACAGCCAACATTTTATAAATTCAAATGCTTGCTTAAACTCAGAGACATTTTTTATCATTTTAGTCCTGCATCTAACAGCGGCTAATAAAAAACAAACTTTAAGCCAGATAAACAGAAGACTAACTCTGTTTGTTGAAGACTGCTGCAGGTTGCAGTTGAAGAACTCAGCTTCTCAAGCGTTCTTTGCAACTCGGATTCCAAATTCTGCCGCGCAATGCGCTCAATTTCCACCTGTCAATCACACGATGCAATGCAAATGCATATATCAGCATACTATTCGACAGTCAATAACAATGACACACAAAAAGCTAACTGCTGTAAAACTCACTGCACTTTAGCTTTACTCAAGATATTACAGTAGTAACAAGAAATCTGAGCTAATGCTCACGAGACGTGCAAAAGCCTATAGCAGTTCCGGTTCAGTAGTTTAGTTGAAAATTAGGGTGTTAACGCTAATTTAATATACAAATATCAAATTGTCTATCTGGATCGCATAACGATAGTTCCGTGGTGCCACCTTGTGAATGATATGGACTTGTGTCGCAGCCCAAAATCGCCAAAAAATCTATAAAACCCCCTATTTTGGCGTTCAAGGTCAATAAATTTGGCGCCAATCGAGAGCTAGTGTACAACTTCCTATTAGTGATTAATAGTAACCTAGGCCCTATCTTGCACCGTTACTGAGATACAGGAACTTATTGGCCAAAAATCACAAATTTTGCCCACCCCGCTCTCATATAGCGCCCTCGTTCGGGGTGACCCAATTCGAAGCTTTACGGTTCCTGAAACTAGAGTCTTCCATGCAGCCAACGGTGAAAATTTGGTGATCCTATCTTGCACCGTTTTTGACTGATCCACCCGTGTGACGGACAGACAGACGTACAGACAGAATTACGATGGCTAAGATGCGCTGAAAGCAGTAGCTGCTTTCGCGCATAATAAAACTGCAGTAGAAAAGCAACATAGCAATACAATCAAAGAAAATATATAAAGAAAAAAACACCATATTGCTTTTTATTCTGTTGCTTATTGGTTTGCAAAACTTGTGTTCTCACAAACTCAAAAGTGTATTTCTGGAGGAATTTGACCTAACTTGTACTGGGAAAAATCTGCCAGTTAAAGAGCAATAAAAACTGTAAGCAAAAGTAAGAAATACTGTTTGACAAAGTAAAAATAATAAATATAAACAAATGTACTTCAGACGAGACTGAAGCTGCTGCTTTCTCTGCAGTAACTTTAGCATCCAACAGAGCCGCATTTTCAGCAATTAGTTTCTGCATCGTTTCTGCGCTGGTGCTATCACTTTCTGCAGACTTCTCCACCTACATAGCAAACAGGCGCATCACAACAGAGATGTTAATAAAGCAAACCGCATGCATTATTAATACAAATTCATCAGTCTGACTTAACATCATGCCCATGAGCTAGAAATAAAAAAAAAATACAAAATCCATGTGACTGAATACAAAAACTCACAGACGCTACAATGTTATTAGTTTTTCAAGTCAACACTCAATAAAAAGCAAGTAGTAAGGCAACCAATGCTAGGAATGCTTCAACTTTTAGATTTCAAATCATATAAACAACACTCAATAAATCAGCTGTAAAAACTGACAAGCAAAAACTTAAAGTCCAAGTCGCATCATTTTATGTAACTGTTATAAAGCGCTAATTGGCTTAATCAAATGCTAATTTGTCAATATTTATTAATCTTCTTGTTGCCAGTGTTATCTTTGTACTGTAAAAATAGTTTAAAGTGGACAAATGTGACAGAGCGGTGATGTCACAAACAACTATTAGCGTCAACGTAGTGTTCGACAAAATTTAAACGCTAGCAGCGTCAATGGAGTGCGGCAGAGAGTGAGAAGACTTTGCTTGCATTTTGAGATGTCGCTGTCATACAGGAAGTAGGCTGACTGTATGCCCTTTCTGTTGCACCAATCGCCGACAGATTCCAACTTTCACTTCCGGAATGCAAGCGAGTTACTCTCTCTGAGCGCACGCTGCATCGACACTACGGCCAGCTCATGGCATTTAAACTTAACCACACGTGGAAATACACGCTATAAACAAAGCGTTGTTTGTGACGTCACAATTCCGTTCGCACAACATTATTTTTATTGAAATTAATGTAAAGCGATGTTTTTACTTAAAATGATCAGCGTATTATTAATTACTATTACATTCTACACATATTTAGCCAATATCATTTTTTCGTGCGACTTGGACTTTAACTTGATCTCATATACAACAATACATTGGAAAGAGATCACAAGTAACAAAAATTTATTTAATCAAGTCCAGACGACGGCATTATTAGTATTAACACTCGTGAGAAAAGTTACAACTATACTTATACAAAATCAAATCAAATCATATCAACTTATATTATAGTGCCGCAGACATAAAACTGGAATGTGATGATGTAAAATATGTAAAATTGATAAAAATAAAAAAATACCGACAATATACAAGCAAAATAAGCAGAATCGAGTAATCAGATAGCGACCTGTTTGCACTCAGCCATGAGTTTGTTGATGTGATCCTTCTGTTCAGCAATCTTTGTCTCATGCGACTGATTCAGAGCCTCGGCGCTGTGCAGTCTCTCCTGCAATGCTCGCACATCTCTCATCAGTGTTATCCGCTCAGCCGACAACTTCTGCTTTTCCACCTCCGCCAAGTCCCTGGACTCTGTGACTGCGGTGAGATCAGCCTGTCGTCCAATAATCAAACAACATGCCATTCAAATGCATTCGACATCATGTCCGGCATTTTCATGTCTGTCACTTTCAGCAACCCCCATCAGATTGACACCAGCCGCATGTGCAGACACAATGATTTGATTTTTGCCAATCAGGTCAGCTGTGTGTAATATGTTATACATTCTGTCTATATACGGATATATGCTGCTTCTCACAAATAACAGGGCAAAGATGGATTACTCAAACACACACATTTATTAACAGTCATCAAAATGTAGATTTTCAGTTTTTCACAATTCTTTTCTTGCTCCTTTTAGTGCTTTGATTCTGTTAATAGGGCATCAGAAAGACTATCAAGCCTGTTAGAATACCACTGGGATGTCTCCACAGATAGTCTAGGAGATCTTTTTGAGACCAATTACTTATCTTCAGCCATGTAAACATGACAAGATAAGCCCAGCTAAAGCTTTACGGATCCTGCAACTAGAGTCTTCTAGGCAGCTGATAGTGAAGATTGAGTAATCCTAGCTTGCACCGTTTTTGGCTGATCTACCCGTGTGACGGACAGACGAACAGACAGAATTGCGATGACTAAGATACACTACAGCGGTACTTGCTGTCGTGCATAAAAATCGATGACTAAAATAGCTGAATGCTTGCCTCACTCCCTCTTGCTCTGTGTACTCTCTTACAACTGTCACCAATCTTTTAGCTATTTCACCTATAAACTCTATACTGTCAATACTCACACCAAGCTGACAGCCTTTCGGCTTTTGACTGCCAACACAATTTAGTCTCACTATCTTACCTCACCTTACCATACCTGCAAGGTGGATGACTGCACTGAAGCCAAATTCTCACTATCTATTATCCTTAAAATTTTTTTTATTTACTAGAAATTGTACACAAACTGCACACTAAACTGAATAGAAACAAGCAAAAATGAAGCACAGATCAAGTATTCAGATTAAACTAGCAGCCTTTTGTCAGTCAGTTGGCCGATCATTGGTCAGTTGGTCAGTCAGACAGTCAATGAAAACACGTTTATATAGTGCATGCGTCTCATTATCAGTTAATTTCCAAAATGCAAGCTTAAGTCCACAGTAAAAACTGCAACTAAACTGACGATGATGACAATACAAAATCAGCACAACCTTGCTGGCATCAAGGTCACAAGTCAATGCCTCCATTGTAGCAGACAATGACTCGAGTTCGACTGATTTTGTTCGGCTCTCAGTCACAGCATCTGCTAAAGCAGCTTTCAGTTCAGTAAGTTGTTGATCACTGCGCTCCGACAGCTTCGTTCTGTCCGTCTCTGACTGTCCAACAACAGCCGAGAGAGCTTCATTCTGCTGCGTCAGATCTGCGATGAGTGTCATCAGCTCTTCAGTTCGCGACGTCAGTTCAGTTTCCTACAGTTCCAGATGACATTTGGTACTTATGAAAGCAACTACAGCATAATTACTACATTGAGCAGTTAAAAAAAGTCACGAGTGTGGCAAACAGTTCAGTTTTTAGCAGACCGTACTTAAGTAACGATCACACTATTGGTACAAGTTGTAATCTGTTCATCCATCCATCTGTCTGTAATGAATGTATTGTCTGGTTAAGCTTTCAGTCATAGGGGAAAACTTTTTGCACAAATATTTAGCCATGTGTGTGAAACTCAGGCATGCAAAATTTCAGTCATCTAGTGCAAGATGAACATTTTCAAATTGGGGATTGAATGAAGGGGGTAAAACATACAAATGGAAAACCGGCCATATCTTAGAGATGGTGAGAGATAGGGCCAAGGTTGCTATTAATCACTAATAAAAAGTAACATACGCCACTTTAGGTAAGATAAAAATAATCGACCTTGGATGACTTTAAAAGTAGGTACTGCAACAGGACAGTATAGGCTGTAGCACGTTTTCCCGAGCAAGGCATGTTTATTGTGAGAAAAATTTGCTAAATCTGCATCCGATATTTGCGTTGCTTATTTACGACTGTAGCGGTTTATATTGCCTGGTAAGAGAACCACGTGTTACCAAGTGTGACGTGTGTTATACTAGCGTTAACTGTAGCTTTTGAGAGCAGCATTCTATTAACATAGCATGCATGCAACTGTGTCACCTCTGAGAAATCGCTTTCTCTCTGTAATTAGAAGTTGGATACTGGGCTTCGAACGTAGGCGGTACAGTCAGCTTTCCCTAGCAACAGTTGGGCTTCTTGTTAGCTCATGCCAGAATGAAAATGGTCGCTGACAGTTGCATAGTTGTGAGATGATTACAGCTACATTACTGCAGCAACTGACAGATTTCCACACAGGGTACCTGACTAAAGCGCAGTTGAGATGCAGTGTCTGCAGCAAGTCCTTTAGACATCATGGAGGCTGGCAAGCCAAAAAAATAGATGATAAAAATTATCTTATGTATGGCACAGTTCGATGCCAAAACACACTGGTGATCAGAGGTGAGATATATGGAGACATGCTGGAGACTAGAAACCAGTGATCCAGCAGCAGAGTATTCAGACACCGGGTGCTCGATGTAGCTGTCTTACACTTGGCCCGGTATTGGATGGGTGATTGTTTTGGGACAGGTAAACCATCTTGGTATATGACAACCACCCAGATCAACTCAGCTTTTCATCCTTCAGGAGTAGGAAAATCGAGTACTAACCTGCTTGGCTCGGGTTAAGTCGGGGCATGTTCACCCACGTTGGGTGGCAGTGTGTGACTGTGTGATCCCACATGGCAGGTGATGCTCAGTAGTTCTTGGGATGGGTTCCAATGAAGAGCCCTACACACCCTCTAACCATTTCATTCCGACTCAATCAAGTTACCTGAAATACACAGCTGATGATATAAACAGCATTACCTTGATGTGAAGATTTTCATGCAGTGATTCCAGTTCAGTCGTCAACCTTGCAACTTGCGCCTCACGCTCTAAAGCTTGTATTTGTTCCTTCTCAGTTGTAGCTTTGAGCTCATCGTAAGCCTTCTGTGCCTCATTCAGTGAATGCTCCAGACTAGCAACAGTGCTGTAGAACAAAGACAAAACATATGCAATATCATGCTAAATAAGAGAGCAAAGTATGTAAGTTAGTGCACATATAACTACTGCAAAAAGTCTCAACAATCTGTGTCAAAATAAAAGGTTGTATTTCGATACATTTGTATAACTTGTACCGTTTCTGTAAATGACAACTGTAACAAATAGGCCTAAAACAAATAAGTAATAAAAACTGAGCTCATATTTAATATCGCTGAATGTGATTTAAGCATGACATACTATATAAAAGTTTTCACAGACTTATTTTGAAAGCTATCTTTACCCCTCCACCTCCTCCAGATGGTGTCAACAGAGATGCATTAAACTAGTAGCCGACTATGTTGGCTAACGTAGCCGACTTATTAAGTTAGATGGCTACCAATAGCCGCTACGTTGTGCTACAGTAGCCGAGGTAGCCAACTTGAATTAGACTAGCTCAACGTGGGCGTGGTCAATTTCTGCGTAATGGAAGAGTTAAATGGCATGAAATGTTAATTGTTTAAATAGTTATTAACAACTACTAGAAATTTTAATTTAGAAACGTTATATTTATGCTCCGAAATGATAATGATCTTCTGTATTACCACTCAGCACCGCAATTTATAGCATGGTAACTATCGTAACATCAAAATCTACCTACTCAGTTTATCATGTAACCGCCCATGGCTCATCACTATGGCAAGTACCCGTCTAGCAACTGCCAGCACCTCAGATTCAGCTTGCTGACGTTGTGCAGCATACAAATTACTACTGAAATATTATTATATTATAAGAAACACTGCTAGGATGTCATGGCAACCTGCTACTGGTAGCCGGACACGTTAAGTTAGGCTACGCTAGCCAGAGGTAGACGAAGTTAGCCGTCTAGCCATCTACTCGTAGCGGCTACTGGTTTAATGCATCTAAGATATGTGCAGTAAGACACAACTCCAGGATTAGTAAGAAACCAAAATCATCTATCAGTTCCATTGCAATATTTGTGCAATTACAGAGTTTAAGCTTTCTACTCAGTGATGAGCAAAAGAAATATGCAGTATTTGCAGTATGGTATGCAAATACATTATGACAAAAATAAATGTGTGCTCCAAGACCCTGCATAAAAATACAAACATCAGGTTGATTCACATCAACAGGCATCACAATATCAATGTAATGGCAGCATATTTATTTCAGTTTCATTGCAAGTGTAATATCTCACACGAAACACACCAAAATGCAGTTAATAATAAAATTAAACCTAATAAACCACCACTAGGTCTCTGCGTTGAGACAGACTGTGACAATTGTACAAAAATGCTTTTTAATGCTCACATCCATGCATAAACGTGTTGACGCATGAAAAAATTAATGCATGTTAAAAAAATAAATGCACATACATAAATGTACTAAATTCGACAAAGCAGCAGTTCCAATATATCATTAAACTGCAGTTATTTGACGATCGAATAATATTCCAGTAATTAAAAACTGTTTGCTGCCATTCCACCACTAATGTCACGGTTCTGCGACACAACCACGAGTTCGTCACTCATCATTCCGGTCACCCTTTCAACGTAGTCCACCTACAGCTACAGCAATATAATGACACATTAATTAACACGTAATGCATGCATTAAAAATTTACACATGCATTAATGCCATTAAAAGACATCAATAGTAAATAATAGCCAACAAACAGCTAAAAGTATTAATATTAACCTGTCACGATCGTGCAGTTTATCATTCAATAACATCAGCTGAGCTGAACTGTCACTGGAACAGCTTGTCAGATCTGACAGTTTCTTCTCCTATATTCAAAGCAGGCCAGAGAATAAACAGCAGGGGAACAAAACAATACCAACAATATTACTGCAGTAACAATGCGGCACCATAATGTGCCTCACAGCAGGAAATGAGCAACTGGAAATTGTCTGAAGATGTCAGACCAATGCCAATAAGATATGTGGCCATCCGCCTAGCTATACTCAGTACTCACTCATACATCTGCACTATGCAACCCTAAACCTAGTCCTAATCCCAACCTTTGACCTTCTAAACCAAAACTTGGCAGACTGGTTAAAATCAAGGCGACACACAAAGACAAAAAACCAACACTGCTTCCACAAGACAGCAAAGGGAGCACTGGCTTTTTGGCTGCATGCGATGGTAACGTGGATGATGAGATGGATGACACAAGTCACTTAGCTTGGTCAGAAACTCGGCAGCAATCTGCACTGTTCTACATAAATGATATATTCAATGAACCCGACATACTCTCACAATGACTTGGCTGCAGCATAGCTTCTGTCTAAGGTATTACTATTATCAATTGCACATCCATTAAAAAGTCACAAGCTTCTCATATTATTGGCTTAAACAGACTACTTTCTGTGTAAGGGATGAATCAAGTAAGATCATCCGCATATCTTTCTGACACACCTATAAGGACTGCCAGAAGTAAAATCTTTACAGGCCAGATGCCTTTACGAATGTCAAATTAACAGCATCGAAAGCTGAAAAAAGTTGAATCCGACTGAATATTTTTACGATCTGACTGAATAAATCACCAAAATCATTTGTGCAACTAGACATCAAGTACACAAAATATTGTATACAGACAAAAATTATTAAAAATTTTCTAGTCAAGAGCAGTGTCAGAAACAAACAACAGAAAATATTACCAGCTGCAAGTTGTCAGCTTCCAACTGCTGACACCTGCTGATACTTGCCTCCAATTCATGCTGTGTTTCTGCAGCATATAATATTAATAAAGTATTCAATGATTCGGCTCAATACTAAATTGCTGTCACAGTCAACAAAAATTGATAACTTGTACATGGATAACAAAATCAAGCCTCATATTGCAGTACATTATTCAGATGAGCAAGCAGACAGATACTGTTCAATTACGTATATGTTTCAATATCAATGGTGAAAGATTTCATCTTCTGCCGCAGACCAGATGCCTTTCTGACACATAGCCAAAAAAATTAAAGCACATAAGAATGTACGCTTAAATTAAATGAAAAAAATTAAGTGATACCAGTTTTTATAAAACCAGAACTTCAAGCAGACTCGGAACTAGCAAATGCATTTTATACTGTAGTACACACATGTACAGGGTGCGGCAAAAAAAGTGGACCCTTAAAGTTTTTCGCCATTTTCTCAGCAATCGTTTGGGATTTTAATATGAAATTTTACAGCTTAATTTAAGGAAACATTCTACATATAAATGCCAAGTAAAATGTGATTCTGTTGAAAAATGACGAAGTTATAGACTTTTTAACATGACTGCCTACCGATTTTTCAGCATTAAAAATGTTGAAACTAAAAATGCTATTTAATTTTCAAAAACTGGTTAAACGTTACTGCCGATGACGTCACAGTGACGTTTTGATAAACAGTAATTTATATTGTTTATAAATTATCACTAAATTATCGTTCCTTTAAACCAATCGCCGGCTGCCCATGAGATTCATCTTCCAGCAGGACGATGCATCAGCATACACAGCGCGCAACGCCACACAGCACACAGAACTGGCTGCGGGCCAGCCGTCCAGATATCATCACAAAAGACCAATGGCCTCTAAATTCGCTGAATGTAAACCCAATCATCATGTATCATGTATCATGTATGGGGTGCAATGTTGGAGGCTTACTGCAAGCTTAAAACAAAGCCGAAAACAAGCGCCAAACTCAAGGAAGCGCTTCAGGTTATCTGGGGCAACCTGCCACAGGGACTGATCGACAAGGCTGTAAAAGATTTCTCAAATAAGGTGACTGGAGGCTAGTGTTGTAGCTTGAAGATGGCAGTGAACACTTCGAACATTCACAGTGACAATGGAATTCTGGCATCTGATTATTATTTAACTGTGTTGTTTCAATGATGTTATTAAATTGGTGTTGTAGCCAGAACATTTTTAAATGCTGAAAAATCGGTATGCGGTCATGATAAAAAATCCATAACTTCGTCATTTTTCAACAGAATCGCATTTTACTTGGCAGTTAGATGTAGAAAGTTTTAGTAAATAAATCTGTAAAATTTCAAATTAAAATTCCAAACGGTTGCTGAGAAAACAGCAAAAAACTTTAGGGGACCACATTTTTTGCCGCACCCTGTATATCAATAAAATTGAAACTATGCGTGCATGGTCATAATATCCATCACATAAAAATCTTGTGAGTTTTTCTGCGTTTACACTTAGCTGATGTATTCATCACTTACCAGTAATCTTTGCCTGCCACTCGTCATGCTTGACATTGTCTTCCTGCGGCTCTGTCTGCTGCAATTTGAACAACAATATGTTACAAACAGTGCTATATCTTCAAACAGCACAAATTATTCACATCCAATTTATGACATATTTTGGTCTCTGACCAGTACAGGCTTTTAGTGATACTACACCGTGGACCACAAAAAATGTGCCACCTTACTTTTGTCCATATCTTCGCCAATTATTGACTGATTTTCAAAACTCTTTCACAGGCACACTCTGCAGACAATTTGCAATAATGCGATTATTATATATCCCACCACACAGTAAATGCGTTTCTACATTACCGTACTTTGTGAAATATAAATGAAAGCAAAAACTAATGCCGACAATGAAAATTTGAGTAAATTAAAAAACGCTTCAGAACAACATTGCGATGAATGATTCGTATGACACTAGACTGTGTTTATCATACAGACCATTCACTGCAATGTTGGTCTGAGGTGTTTTTTTCAATTTTACCAAAATGTTTGTTTGTTATTATTGTTATGTATGCGAATTTCATTGATATTTCACAAGGTAGTGTAAAGATGCATTTAAGGTGTGGTGGGATCTATAATAATCACATTATCGCAAAGTGTCTGCAGAGTGTGCCGGTGAAAGAATTTTGGTCGATAAATCGGTCAATAAATGGCAAAGATATGGACAAAAGTAAAGTGGCACATTTTTTTTGGCCCACCCTGTACATTCCTAGCCAAAAATTACGCAAATAAAAGAACAGAACTATATTATCCATCACATCTAGTCAACACGTAACAAGTGTTAAGAAAACAAACATCAGAAAGCATCTGTACATTGGCAAGTTTCAGCTGCAGCTGCTCATTCCTCTCAGTCTGCAAACGAAGCTGATTCTCAAGCTCTCGATATCTTTGCACCTGATGTTCCACCTTCACCTGTCATGCGACATACAGCAAAATATTCTCCACATTATACAACAAACTAAATCACTTGCATGAGTTCAAATAAACTGTCTTGCTTTTCCTCTAAAAAGAGGGCAATATCACAATATTGTCCAAGACAATAATTTAGACTGGAATTCTGTCCATTCAAGTAATAAAAAAATACATCTATTTCACTTCAAACAATGAAGCTTTTTAGACCAAATGACTATTATACACTGTGTCCCGAAAAAACATCCCCAACATTTTTGACTGTAACTTAAAAACCAATTATCAGATTTCGATAATTTTTGGTATGAATATTCCTGACACAACTTGCCATAAATTGACCATTCAGCTTTCCACCTCATCCAGCATTTGTTTCTGCACTACCTGGGGAAAACACAACCAGCAAAATATCACTTTTTTTATCCCATGCTTTATGATTGCTTAACTAACATAACGCGTAAAAACACATTTCGTTCACATTTCTGACACTCTGGTTGACATTTCATCCAGTTGTTCATTTTTTAACTGCCTGCAGCAAAATTGCTTGAAGTGTTTGTCCACTATGCGAACACAGGCAAGGAGATGCTTTTTCCATTCGTTGACAGCAGTATCGATAAAGTTCTGCTCCATACCAATGCAGGCTGTACCAGTCACTTCTTGACTTCACAAAGATTCCTAAACTTTATCTGGTAAACGCACTGCTGCATGACAGTCAAACCTTGTAATAGACCAGCTGTTGGGGCCCACATATTAGGATAGATGGAATTTATTGACGTTTTTTCAATTCATTTTAACAGGTATTGTGTTTGGTCTGCTTTCCCCAGGTAGTGCAAAAGCAAACGTTCGGTGAGGTGGAAACTAAAACACTTATTTAATAGCCAGTTGTGTCAGAAATATTTCTGCCAAAAAGTATTAAAATCTGCTGATCTGTCTTCAAGTTACGATCAATAATGTTGGGGATGTTTTGTTTCAGGTTTTCTGTTTATTTCAACACATATTTCGCTTGATCTGCTTTCCCTGGGTAGTGCAGAAGCATACGTTGGGTGAGGTGGGAAACTGAACAGTCATTTGATGGCAAGTTGTCTCAAAAATATTCTTATCAAAAATTATCAAAGTCTGATAATTGGTTTTCAAGTTACAGTCAAAAATGTCGGGGATGTTTTTTTGGGGACACAGTGTATATATAAATGTATATATACATTTATTAACTTAAAGTATCGACTGCACTGCAGCCGGCAGGTCAGTGGTTAAAATGAGAGTGGCAGGTGACGCTGAGCCTGTCCTGTCCTATGTTTTGATGAAGTTTATATCTAACAGCCATGCCAGCGATGAAATCTCATATTAATATGGTGCATGACTTGTGGATTTGTACCGGTATTGTACATTTATTTGTGTCAGAATAATTACGATAAACACTTAGGATATTTTTACTTCACCAGAAGCTAGGCTTCCGCAACAAAGAAAATGTGCCAGATTCATTTTGGCTGGGGCTCTGTTCTGCACCTTGTTTGGGGAGCACATGACATTTCCCAAGACCGTCTAGTTGGATGGGGAAGAGAAAACCACTCCCCATTCTTCACCATGCCGTCTCACCTTCAGACGAACAGTCATTAGCAGACGATCGTTCAGCTGCGCTGCACCGACAACCTGGAACTCTCTGCCTGCTTCTGTCATTAACTGTGACACTCTCTGTGTATTTAAATCTAGGCTTAAAACTCACTTATTTAATTTCGGATACAGTTAACTGACCTGCTCTGCCAGCGCCTCTGAAGCTACGGCACTACGGCGCTATACAAATGTATTATTATCTTTGCCAAGGTGAACGAAGTGAACATTAGAGGAAACATTAGCAAAACTGGGGGCCTGTGCACCCCTACTCGGGAGTAAAACCGCTACTGGCTGTGTGCATGGGGCCACTAAAAGCCGGGCTAAGTAAGTAAGATTACCATTACAAAGATTTAATGATGTATTTATCTGATCGCAGGGCGCGTGTATATCTGATACTGCTGTATCATATAGCTTGCCGTATAATTAGCCTGAAAGTACACTGGGTCTCAAAAAATGTGCCACAATTTTATTGTCCATATCTTTGCCAAATGTTAACAGATTTTCCAAATGCTTTTACTGGTGCATTCTGTAGACAGTTTGCAATAAAAAGTTATTGAATATCCCACCACACGTTAACTGTGTCACTGCACTACCATGTAAAACAAATTTTTCAAAAATTATCAAAATTACTGAAATACATATGCATAACTATTTTCTGAAACAATTAGTTTATTAATTTTCGTAGAAATTATATTATGTTTAGTTTCAGATATATTCTTGACGTTTGTAAACAAAGCAGACAATATTGTTGCAAATAATCTGTTAACATTTGGCAAAGGTGTGGATAATAAAAAGTGGCACAGTTTTTTTGGAGACACGGTGTACAATGTGTACATATAATCTTACATGGCAATGTCACGTTTAACATTGTGCTTTGCTCCGGATGTTTCCGCTGTATAAGCTTAGGCCTATACTGTAATTTTCACTGTTTCCCTGCAGGTGTGACTACGGGCATAGGCTATCTGCAGTTTCTATGCAGCCTATACCAGGTATACCGGGTATATTGTAGGGCTATCAAGTTTTACATAATAATTACGAACTAGACGAATGGCCCCTTTCCAGCCCAGCAGTGTGTCTGTGGTTAAAAATGTCTTCGGAGCGGATCAAAGTTGCAGTTTTCCGATGGACATCTGCAAATTTTGGAGAAAGTGATTACCATGGCTGCTCGGAATTTTAGTTTTGTTTTGTGCCAAATTTTCCAAAATGAGGATTTGTGGCTTACAGATCCAAGTTTTATGTATTCGGAAGTATATAAGCTTTAAGAGGAAAACAAAATTTTTGGTAGTCTAAAATTTGGCAACAGGCGGGGTGCTCATCTCCATTTCTAAGGCTGTTGAGCCCGTAGGTGCATGGATAGACCACTGAGTCCGTGACGCACGGCCAGTGCGACGCCAGACCTAAGCCTACCTTCCCACTGTTCCCAGCCGCAAAGCGTCACCGCCGTTTGACCAGTACCAGATTATATTGTTTGTTGAACAGAGGCTCATATGTGCTTGAAAAATTTGCCCAAGCTTGTTGCCTGGCAGTGCACTGGGCGCAGTGATGGGCACGATCTTTTTTTGTTTTTACTTTAACATTAACTATTTTTGTAACTAAAAATGTAGTTAAACTTTTAGTTTAAAAATATTTTTTCTAACTACCTTGAAAAAAAGTTAACTGTAACTTTTTTAAATAGTTAAAATTTTTCAAACTTTTTTCAAACTGTTTTTGATTGACTTTACAGACGTTGTCGATTGGTCTATGCATCTATTGAGAGTTAATACTACAAAAATAGTAACTTAAAACAGTGAAACTGCAATTAGTTCAGTGTAGGCCTACATACAGACAC
>Ga0209671_1001848_pt1 | contig 18514 bp, 13 predicted proteins | sample WorMetHERISLAND2_2_FD_187401 | JGI IMG/M metagenome (GOLD analysis project Ga0209671, IMG submission 187401) | Marine gutless worms symbiont microbial communities from Max Planck institute for Marine Microbiology, Germany - Olavius geniculatus... | ecosystem: Host-associated > Annelida >...
CAGATATACTAAATAAAACGTTTTGTTAACCAGTATATTTAGTTAATTTAATGCTATGGTCTTATGACATCACAGCTACATTGAAATTAAATGAAGTTCTCTCTATCTAAAATATAATTCCAGTTCCAGGCATTAGGCAAGAAGCTGAACAAATTATGGCCAACGTTTTTTATTTTTGCCACATTTTTTACGTTTTTTATTTTTTTTAAACGTTTTTTACATCTATGGAATAAATTAATCAATTGTCTAGAGTTTTGCTGATTTCTTGGTGAAATGAACCAAAATGTGAACGGCATGATTGGTTGTTTGGAAACTTGTAAAAATTTGGGAATAGGCAGTGTCATAGAAACCTGTATTAGGTACCACTTCATGTCAGAGGGATGATGATGGTGTATTGCTCACTTCAATTCTTAAATGACAGAAAACTGAACATGGTAGTTCAATTAGAACGTGCTGCAAACATAATTTGGCTGTTGAATTACATTCACACCTGGGGGATCCCACAATATTTACCATTGCTCTTCTATCCAACATTGTCAGTACGCTGAAGGAAACTTGTAAACAACAGTAGTACACAGTTTTAAAAATGCTTTGCAACATTTACATGAACTATGCGGTATGCATTCTGACAAAAGTAAAATTACAAAGTTGTTCGCTCTTGTACTCAAGGGCTGCCACCTGGGATTGCTGGAAAAGTTGAGAGTTTATAATATATGGATTTTTCCACCCTGAATGATGCAGATCTTGATTACATAGTGTGTTACTGTCTCGACTGCTCGCAGCATCACTGCGAAGTAATTATTGCGAGTATTGTGGAGATGTGCATGATCGTATTTTCTTTTGTGCACGTCTTCTCCAGTATTGCAGTCATCTGTTTGAACCGTGTGTGAGCTTGTAGCATTGTGTGGAAACATGTGCGTAAGTTTTTGTTATATTTATATACACGGTACAGTGGGCAGGCAGTCAGTGTCGAGTAATTTCGAGTAGTGACTGTTGCGTATTGTTCCAGAGTTTAGTGATTGTCAGCATCTGTGATGTGTGTTATAAACGGCTGACATTGTTGTAGAAAATTGGTAGCACTAATCTGCCTTGTTGCTAAACCGTTAGTTGCCTGTTAGGACATCATAGATGTTGTATCATCGAATTTGGGAATAATTGATATTTTCAGTCCGAAAGAGACTGAATACTGAATTGAAAGAACTCTAGGATATCTTAGTGGTGGATATTGCAGAAGAAGCTGATGATAACAGAATGGAATGATTTTGACTTTCAGCTTAAGATTATACGCAGACGGATGGTTTGGGGGTTTAAAACCCTCATTCAGGATACAAATTGTTTTCCTTGGAAGAAAAATTATCGCCTGATACTATGTTAAGGCACGTAAAGTTATGTCTTTCTGTTTTACCGGACTTATAGTAATATAAAGATTTGTATGTGTTTCATACCATGAACTGGGATATTTTTTAAAAACCATAATGTGTTTGGCAGTTTTACTCCGCAAAAACAGTGGAAGTTTGAAGCCTGCATTGCAAATTCTTTCCTATGCCACTGACTATCATTGTCGGGTTTTCACGACATCTGGTAGAAACAGTTCAGTTTGTTACTGTTTTTTTTTGTAGGTGGTTTTTGTTATCAGTCTCGTAAACTTAGTTGCAGTTGTTTGCAGCCTGCTACACTTTGTGGGCCTTACATATATAGCCAGTGAGGTTTTCCAATGTTTCATTACAAATAAATTTCAGGGAGGGGAAATATCAGCTCTTATATTGGTATTCATGACATTCTTCCAATGTCTGCCATTATGCTGCATTTCTGTGCTGAGAGGAAGCACGTGAGTTGCTCTCATTTTTTCTTTGTTGCTCGTCAGTGATTTTGTTGCTTGCTGATGTGATGGTTATAGTGACAGTCAAACGTGGTATTTTGCCGTAGGTAGCTTGTGGATTTTTGCACCTGTCTTTCGTTGGACATTGCCGTCATCTTTAGGGCCGGATTAAGGAATGTGTGAGGTGCAGTTGCCTTGGGCCCTCTGCAAAGGTTGGCCTTCACGTTCGTGAAACAATTTATGAACATTTTTTCGTTTGTCTTTATACTCTTCAAAAATGCCATGTCTAAAACGTGTGTCACTATGCCTATTCAAACTGAAAACATTAATACTGTGTTTACTTGTTTCAGTTCTTGGGTTCTTTCACTGCTTAGGCCTCCGTTGTTTTAATCTCCCAATTCTTTCACTGCTGCTTTTGTGATTCTACAGAACTGACTAAAAGTTCATGGGAATATCCATGTTTCTGTGTCTTCTGAGATGCTTTTTGTTGAAAAACGTACTTTGTGTCTTGTTTTTGCGTTTTTGGTATTCTAAGATAATTAAGTGGTGTCCACTACCATTGACCGCTGTCCAGGGCTTCCATGTCAGAATCTGGTCCTGGTCGTCGTGTTCCGTCTTTCAGTCGCGCACTTCTTCTTGTCTCCATTGTTACAATCTGTCACAAGCAGTCCTTGTAGGAACGATTGGAGTCGTTTGTTTCCGTGGTGATTCATTGCTGCCTGTATTATATCAAACTAAAAGTATTACTCGGACAACACAAACCTCCGCCAACATGTCTGGTTTATTTCCTCTCAACATTTGCAAGTTGTTCCTCATTGTGACAACCATTATAGTGCTGCCAGCTAGTGAATAATGGAAAAGTATTGATGTTCCATTGAAATTACAGCACAGGGGAAAGGTACTGGGAGGGTCATCACATTTTGAGACCTAATGAACTGCGCATTTTGACCTCGTGTGACTGCAAAATTTCAGCAAAATTTATTTAATTTGGCATATAGAAAACAAACAGAAACATGTAACATGCACCAAGGTAATTGGGTGCAAGAAGTCTGAGTTCATGAGATACACGAAAGCCTAAAGCAGTTCTTGTTAGCAGGTCGTCTTGGTCTGTCTCCATCCATTTGATTGCACTTCACTCTTTTGCAGCCAAAAATCGCCAAAAAATCACTTAAAATCAATATTTTTTAGGGTTCAAGGTCATCAATGTTGACATTTCTAAGAAGCTCGTCGCCAGTGCTTGTTGTGATAAGCAGCATGTCTGCCTGTCTGCAACCATTTTCACGCTAGACAAGACAACAGCGGATAACCACTTTTTAGAAGGGTGCCCCTCTTTGACACCCACTTGCGCAGGCCTCTTTGAATCTAGAGGGTCTGGACTTGGACTGCTAAAATCAACATTCAATGCTGAAAATTTCATACGCAGGTTGTCTTGGGCTATCTCCAGCCATTTCAGTGCAATTCACTCTTGAAATGCGTGTCACAGCCTAAAATTTCGAAAAAATTCACTAAAACTCCCTATTTTTTAAGGGTTCAGTGTCATTCAAGGTCATCGATGTTTACATTTCTAAGATGCTCGTCGCCAGTGCTTGTTATGATAAGTAGCATCTCTGTGCCTATCTGCAACCATTTTCATGTTAGACGAGCCAATAACGGTAGAATAATGCTTTTTTTAGGGGGTGCCTCTTTTTCTCCCCCTCGTTCGTGACCCACTTCACCCAGTGGCATGAAATTTTGTCACAAAATAGTAGAGACTCTAAGCTATCATACAGTGAAAACCAGAAGACTCTATCTCACCTGGTCTTAGAATGGTACTGGGTCGTGACGGACGCCACAAGACACCAAGACAGAATTACCATAGCTAATACACGCTATGCTAGCTTTCGCGCATAAAAATGGGGAGTCCCATTTTATTTCTGTTTTCCGTATGGCAGCAATAATTTCAGTTGCATGTTTTTGGCTGGTGGTTTGTTCCCCAAATTATCCTATCATCTCTGGAGAAAGGGTCGGCAACCATATCTAACGCAATGGGTCGTCATTGGACTCGACAAGTACCTGCCAAATGGCTTTATAATTTGTCATATGGTTTAAGCACTGTGCATGAATGTAAAAGATGACAAGCATTGCCTTCTTCCTTTGGCGGAGGTGATTGCCTGCATGCGAGTGCAGACAGTGTCGTATGTATCTGTGAACCAAATGCAAGACTGTGTGGTGCAGATAGTTGGATCATAATGGTATATACTGTGTCTATTACAAAGACTGCAGCCTTTCTATCGGTAAATGCATAGAGTGATTATGTTTGGTGGAATATTTCACCGTTTGTGCTTGAAATATTTTGTTTTCCGTTGTGTATCATTGCCGTTATTTGTCCAACTGTTACCTTCAAATGTCGTAGTAAAACATTCACAGTGTAATAAACATAGTCTAACGACATAAAATTATGGTTGGTAGTTAGACATTCTTTGCATTTCTGCTGTGTATCAAAACAAACATATAACAAATGAATTGCATTGCTATAGAGCGTGCAGTATATACATTTTTTAACTTTATCAATTACTCCTTACTAGAAGAGCATTTATTTTCTATCTCCGATAATCAAACTAGGCAAGGCTAATGGATTCTTGTACACTGACTGGAGTGTAACTAATCCAGTGAATGTTTGATTTTTTTTGCAATCTGGAATGATCCGTTTCTGACAAAATAAGGGACTCATACAAATCATGTACAAAACACATATCAACTCATACATTACATGCATGGCATTAGCTTTTAGTTTGCGATAAGCACATCCTGCACTGTGTTTATACATCTGGGTTTACTTTCCAATGACTGTCTCTCATGAAAGCATACAAGCAGCGTTCAGCTTCGTTTTAGTAGCAGCCATATGCCACCACAGCAGCTAACGGCTGACCAGCTCTAGCTACAATATGCTAAAAAAACGCCGGATTGAACTGATAATATTTTTTCTCATGTTGTCGTGATGTTGATAACTACTTGGTGCGATATGAAGGATCTGAAATGACCGATTCTGGATAGCCACCATTGTAAGCACCTGTACAACCAGACATTTTCAAAAATATGTGATCCCGATGGCAAACATTACATATGTGGCTCTCGGGTGCAGTTTCTGGATTTTTGGGACTGTGATACCACAGGTATCAGGTAGATTGGAAGCGCCCTCCTGGACGCCCTCGCCACACATGGCTATGTACCCTGGGAGCAGATCTCCAGCCTCATAATCTTGGTCTCAACTCGGCTTGGAAATACGCCCAGGATCGAGAACACTGGAAGCACCTCGTGGAAACCGCTACGCTCCAGCTTGGGGCACGCGCTTGAGGATGATGATGATGATACCACAGGCCCCATATAGTTTTTTGATTATACAACAAAACCAGTGCCGACATATGAGGCCAACTGCCTGTAGCACTACACAACCTTGAACCAAACTCTGACCTTTGACATTCTGAACCAAAATGGGCATGCTTATTACTCTTGGTTGGGCAACGTTTACACCATTTTCCGGCTTCTCTCTGCATTTTAGTTTTCGAGTTGTGCGCCCGTATGGAACAGACAAGAAACAGACAGAAGGGCAAGACTCGTAATGTGCCTACTATGATGGCCGTATAGTGAGATGCTACTTTGTGAATGTGAGGTTCTGTGAAATAGTGCAAAACTACTGCAGCTGAAAGTACATAACAATTAGACTATACTTACTCATATCTGGTACATAAGCCAGTCCCCGAGGCTGCAGCATACAAACATCAAAGCCCTCCTATTATGAGACTTCTACATATAAGGAGTGTATCATGAAATTGACTCCAGTATTACAGATACTGAACACTCCACTCTATAATAGACACTACAAATTTATGCTAAGCAGCTCGAACATAGCCATTACAATTACTGTTGTACACTACTCAAAAGTCAGTTAATGCGTTCAGTGACGTTGTGTAATGTATTCTGGAAGCATGCGCTAACAGTCATACAATGTTGCCAGTTAGAAAAGCTGGAACTGAAATTCTTTACCGAAGGTGGCAGTATGGTGTAGTGGTTAACGACGCCTTGCTCTCAGTCAAATAAGTTGCTCTACACTCGGCTCAGTTACTAGATCAAGACGGACAGATAAATCATTTCAAATCAGTCTTCTATCTTTTCGGGGTTGGTGAACCGAGTACTGGCCTGCTTGTACAGCTACAGGTGTGCCGTTATACCTGTAGTGGGTAGTAGCAGCCTGCAGGTGACACTGCGATCCCATATGGGAGGTGACGCTCCGTAGCACTGAGAGGTGGGTTACCATAAACCTTTCTACTGTCTACCGTCGGCGACCGAGTTTTTCCAGTCTGAAAAGCTGCTCTTGTTTGGAACGGTCTTCCTAAACACGTCACCTCCGCACATTCCAAGGCTGCAGTCTTTCGGTCCCGTCTCTAAACCCTCGTATCCCACCCCGTGACCCCGTTGTGGCTGTACGGTTCCCGCGCAGTGACGGTATTTGCTATGGACACCCCCATTCGGCGCTGCTAAGCGCTACTTTAACCCCTAAAAATCCACTGTGTTCTGTCCACAAATGTGCCGGTGAAATGCTGGCTCAACGTAGTACGTACCGCGGCGTCGCTGACTCGTGAGCGGCAGCAGACGGCAACGCAGCACAACGCCGCCGCAGTGATGGCAAGTAGCGCCTCAATGAATGCGACCACCACCAGCAAGATATCCACCGGACCCCACGACGACTCCTAGCCACAAGCACAAACAACTAGCTAGCTCCAGCATACAATCACTTGTGAATGTTGTGATGCGTGTCTCTCATAGTGCTGGCGTTTGAAGTCGAAATGGCTACTTTCGACTTCAAACGCCAGCAATATGAGACCCGCATCACAAAGTTCTGGCTGCCGGAAACTCATTCATTCAATTCATGAAGGAATGTACGATGCATACAAAATGTTATCCCGACTTTTTTCAACTTTATCGTTCGGTCATTGTCTGTAAATCAATCCAGGATTGTGGAGGTGCACTTGTCGCAACCACGGGTTTTTGCGGCACTTGCGAAACCTCAGCTAGCTCAGAAGAATGTCTCAGGGCGGGAGGCAAACCGTGGGCGAACAACTCTCTCATCTCTCTATCCTCGTTTGATATGGGTCCCTGGAAAATGGTCCCTACCGACGGAGAAGGAACGTTAGTTAGCTGACTAGAAACTTCATTTTGAGGAGGAAAATTGTAACTTAGGTCGCCTACTATTTTCTTATACAGTTCAACTTCAACATCTGACTCGTTGTTCACCATTACAGTTAACAAAGACAAGAGTTTTTCCTGGATAATAGTTATAAAGTTTTACTACAGCAAGAACAAAGACAATTCTCATCAAAGCAAACAAGAAATACAACGTTCAGTTTTACGGATAGTTAGTTCCATAAAAGTTCGTCAATTAGTTTCAAACAACGTTCAGTTCTACAAGAAAGTTAGTTTCACAAAGTTCGACAATCAGTTTTACCATCGCGTGTCAAACCTCGTATAAAGAAGGATAGGGGACAAACAGACAATTACTAAAGAAAAGAAGACAGACAGTCGGTCGTTCACTATCTTACTGAAGAATGTCAGACACACAATCTCTATCTCTGTGAATTAGACTATCGATGTTAACGAAAGCAAAGTTTTTTTATCGACGTTTCTTATCGCAACCTTTTGCAGCTAGAGACCCATTTTTAAACCGCGAAATGTGTTATTACCTCCGCCAAGGAGGTTATGTTTTTGCCCTTTTTTGTTTGTCTGTTTGTTTGTTTGGTTGTCTATGTGTTAGCAAGATAACTCAAAAAGTTATGGACGGATCTTTCTGAAATTTTGAGGGAATGTCGGGCATGGCATAACCTACAAGTGATTCAATTTTGGGGGTGATACGGCATGAATCCTGGATTCTGGATCACTTTGAAATTTTTGTTACCATTGCGTTTAAGGGGGCATAAGGGAACCGCTGGCAAAGTGAATATGGTGACGCCACCTGGCGAATAGCATTGCCTTGGCGGAGGTACCTGCGAGCTATGATTGCTTTCTAGTTAATTAATTAATTGCTAATTAATAAGAAACCTGATAAAAATTATAACCAAACCCCAATGTTGCAGACAGACTTGGGGTTTTATTAATCGAAAAAGAATTAAACGGTTTGACGATTTAAAAGAGAAATTAATTAAGAAAGCAGACCATGTCGCCGTTCGCGCATGTCGAACGAATGGACCTGTTATAACGGCAAGCGAACGCTGTATAGAAACTAGAGAAGAATTTGTTGAAAATTAGTTAATTATGACAAAAATAAAAGATAAAATAAACTAATAAATCAACTAAAAGAAAGAGGAAAAACCAGAGTACGACTCGATCGTGACAGAATTCGACGATTTAAAGAATTAAAAAAAATAAAAGAAAAGAACGATAGCGATTAACGCACGGGCAGTTACGTGACGGAAATTTTCATTTCCGTCACACACCATTGACATTTCGCTATTTTCCCACTTCTGACCACCCCGGTCTATCTAAATATTCCGACAAGCGTTCTTTCTGTGGGGGTCCAGGCTGAACCTGATCAACAAATTATTTAGTATGTTAGTGCATTTCAAGTTCAAAAGCATTTTAATATGATTTTACAGCATTAATTTAGTGTGAATTTTTGTTTAAAAAAACTTCAATCAGTGTGATTTATAAGTGGAAAGTACGGTACCCGATTACATATTTAAACCCCGCTTTTGTAGCGAAAGTCTTGAAACGTTTGGAGTGTTCCGCTTTCTAGTTCGGTTTTATTTCTTTTCTTAAAACACTTTAATATTAAAGTGTCATCAATCTGTACGACGGCCAATGATGACTGAGCAGACTGACCCAAGTGAAGGCGCCGCGGGAGTCGGCACAGTAGTACGAGTACAAGTAGCGGAACGGCTCGTTGCGTTCGTAGTAGATGTCGTTCAGCAGGTAGTAGCGTTCACGCGACAGTTCGCCGGTGTCGGAGCGAGACCGGTCGTTGACGGCTGCGACAATTCCGATGGAGAACTGAACGGCGGCGCAGCACGCTGATATCACGCAGAACGTCATCGTAGCCGTCATCTGCCGCGGCGCGCACATCAATCAATCCAATCAGTCGTTTCATTCCGGATATAGTTGCCACATTAATCACAAAGTTTGCAGCAATAAAATTGACAGACGGCAAGACGTTCCATTAGAGCGAATCAAGTGACAGAACTATGTAACCTACACGTGAAGATGAAAATGTCCATAAAACATTTAGGCTACAAGTGAGAGAAGCACTGAGAGATCTGGTAAAATGAACACTCTGGGCTGGTGGTGCAGCTCTGACGAAAAAGCTGCATTAGCAAATACGTCAAGCGTTTTCAAAAATGTTTTGCGTTTTATTTTATATGAAGCTAATTCCTATCGTCACGTAGTGCGCGATGGTAGGCCTAATAATAAAGTTTTGAAACATTTTTGCACAAGTAAAACATTTTCTGGACGTCACCTTACGTGTAAAAATAAAACAGACCATTTAAAGTACATGTAACCACGGTCTTATCTGTGCTCCGTGGCACTGGCGTATCATCTGTAGAACGAATTAGTTTTACATTGTTTTACTCGGGGGTCTGACTTTTGTGATTAATGTGACAACTATATCCCCCAGATTTCCGAAGTGCAAATAAAGTTTGTTGAAGGAAGAACAGAAATCAAATATGTCATTATGCGATATATCTAAACTTAGAAAAAAATGCAAGTATATGTACCAAGACACCAAACTGATGGCGCTTAAGCAATGGCCGGAGATGTAGGCCTATTTAAACGTCTTGTTCATTTTCCAGCCAGCGACATCAACGCCTCGTTCTTGACGTCTTCGCTTGCTAAGTTCTTGTAGCATTTTTTGTGGCTGTTTTATACGTCCTTTTAAAAAGTAAAATAATTAGAGTTTTGTCTCTTTCCGCACCAAATACGAGATAAAACAGAGTTCTAACACGGCCGTAACAGCTTACGGACGATAGTTAAGACGGCAGAGCTTACAATGATGACAATAAGCACCGGTTTACATATACCATAGAATGTAAAATTGTGTAATAGAACTTTCTTACAACGCCGGCCTTGTGACAGCGCGTGAACCCAGACGTGATGGCCAGTATACCGGTAACGCAGAACTACAAAAAAACGACAGAAAAAAATAAGTTCACATTTGCATTTTAAATGGTAAAAATGACAATGCTACTGACATTGTATCTTATACATCAAGAAGTTGCGACTCACACCAATAGAACCCGACAATTAATTAACCAGTGTCATCAACTAAAATTAAACCAGTTTACTGTAAATACTTACACTGATATAATTAACAATATAAAGCTAATTGAGAAATTAGTTAAATGGATTCATCTAATTGCAAAAACAATATCATCGGCAGGCTGCTAAAGCATAATCATTAAAAAAGTCGACCCGATGGAGACCCATTAACAGCCAGCGGTGCCTTTAACCATTTATAGGTCTATTATCACGGTCTAACATACGCAGAACTCGCTGTTTAATCTTCCCTATATAGCGGTGACCGTAAACATCGCTAATACTCATTTTGCCTATCCACGGAGGGATGGCTAGGCTGAGTTGAGCTGGGTGGCCTGGTTTGTCTTATGCCCACTAGTTAATACACAAGTGTCCATTATCGTACAATGAATCCGGCCCAGATGCCGTATCCGATGTCATATCCTGAGGCGAAGGTGCAGATGGCGGCAACGCCGAGTCCCATGGACATAAGTCCTGCTAGCAGTTGAATGGCACCGAACACTCGTAGCGCTATAGCGTGTCCATAGGTCACTGCCAGGCGGTCGGAAGCTCGTTTCCTCACACTCTGAGCGTACGGCTCCTCATCGATCGGCAGCATCGTGGCGTAGACAGGACTGCACTGTAGTAGACCCACGTGTATACTCAAGTTTACTCTCAGTCGCTGCCTGCAACAGATATTTTTTCACTGAAAATCTGTCCGTTTCGCTGTTATAAAGCCGACAATATTACATTTGCAGTAGAGATGTTGTACAGGAATTATGGCTTTTTCGCCCCTTTGCCGTTTCGCCCCATGGCCAGAGCCGGCGAAAGGGCCCCCGACCCTTCCCCCCGGCCGGGGGGAGCTCACGCAACTGGAAACTACGTGTAAGTGTACTGAATATCAGAAAATTAGGCTTTCTTGTGCAATTGTAGCTTTGATTAACGTTGTAAACCGAAGTCTATGTTTCCTATCTGCTGAGCGAAAATTCGGAAGGTTTGGTAAACAACTGATTTGTACTTGCCTGTCTCTGTAACGAATGCTATTGGAGTAATAGGTAAGCTTATGCTGTCAGGCTTTGATCACGATAAAAAGACAGCATTCTCAGGTCAAGTGAACGCCATAACACTTATTCAGTCAGCTCGTAGCTGGAAGGCTGGATGTCGCGCCTACTCGTTTTAGCACTGAGCTGCAGCGCTACAGTGCAGCCAACAGACATGCAGGTGTGAGCTATAGGCGAGCGATTGCGTGGCCCAGTCATTGTTACCTGCAGGCCGAATCATCAGCATAACTGCATGCGTTACGGCCCGCTGAGCACGCCGATCACGAAACAGCAGACGCAAAACTCCGACGAAATTTAATAGAGGCAAAAGCTCACCGTGACGCCATGTCTAATAACATCGCGCATATGCACATGCGCGTACCTGGATTGGAGTGCTGCTGCTGCAAGCGACATATCTGCTGTAGAACTCGCTCTGACACCAGTCAGTCCGTTAAACCCCGTTTACACGATCAAGCAAACGTCAAGCAGCCATCAAGCAAATGTGTTCAAAATACACGTGCACGACGTGTGCTCTAGTTGCTCGATGCTTGCTTGATGTTTGCTTCATCGTGTAAACGGGGGGATTAAGCACGTATACGATGCGAATTTCATGATGTATTACGTTCAGCAAAATGACGTAAAGCAAAAAAGTAAAGTGAAACAATGATTATATTTACCGTGCGCAAATTGCACACGCTACGATGGCATATTTTTAATCAACTTCTTCTGCAGCACTAGGCAGAATTAACAGTACAGTTTATCTTTTGGCATATTTGGTAATAATCAACCGCAGTTCAACTAAAGGGTGCGTACTTTTAATAACTTTTGCGGTCACTTAGAGATAATCACACGGCTTGGTAGGTAGCTGATATTCAGCTTCGATTAATGTCGACCTTTACCACAAAAAACCGCCAGCAAGAATTCACACCAAGGTGTCTGTCCTTAGCTGACGTAATGCCACCCAAGCCACTTCAGAAGTTCAGACCGTGCGCAGGCACGAAAGTTAACCGCGACTTCAATGGAGCGCGCGCGGTCTATAACATTTTGTGCGCGACATCAGACCATGCGTGCGTACGGTCAATAACACCATGCAAAGCGAAATGCAGCAGACCGCAAGTCAGATAAATCAGATAAATTAACGCATATGAAACTAAAATGATTTTATAGTCCTCTTGTCTTCATCGTTCAGATTTAATGTGGAAGAAACTGGAAAAGGCCTAAACCGTCTGTTACCTCGCATCAAACCTGTTGACACGCTACATCGTGAAATTTTGATTTACCGCTAGCCAATGACAGACACCATTCATAATCTTTGCTGCAGTTTCACTTGTCAGATGGCGAGATGACCAAATCGAGATGCTGCGGACTAGCGGTATACGGAAATGAGTTCTGGGTTTAAACTCTAATGTAAAGAACGCAAAGTCGTTACCGGACAATAAAGCCGATAGGGTGGCGCTGACTTCCGTTTCCTTAGCCCTCAGCTAGACACCAGTTTACACTGCAAGACCACGGATACGGGGCTAGTGAATCGCGCAGTGTGCCTGCTTACGCTCTACTTTCATTGATACTCAACGTGCCCATACCCACAAAGGGCTGGCCAGACTGTACTATAAGGCTATTAGTGCTACTAATCCGTATCGTGTTTTTTCTTTTTATAATGTGGCCGTTTCCATTATAATGATTGTACACTACAATGATTGCGCCACCAAATTGTAATTACAAGCATTATCATTTACGATATATACAGGACTTACGGACAGCGTTGATGCTCCAGTCAACGATTATATTCTGTTGCATGATGGCATTAAGTTAGAAAGCCTCGAGCTAGTCTGCTAAACGTGTGCTTGCTATTCTGCTTGACCGGTTTTTCTATTCTTTTGTTTGTGTTTTCTTCACACACTTTGCATATAATTTAATGATAAGTTAACCACAATAATATTAAAGATTATATTGATATACGCTAAAAATTTCTCCGCATCATCTCGCTCAGTCATCAGCAGTCGATAAAAAGACAATAAATAACGATTTTTCTTTTTCACAATTACCAGCGTACAATAATGTTATCGTTCTAGAAACACTTTTGTTTACATTGCATATACACCCACTCTTCGCACGATGTAGCCGGAATACTGGTTTACAGGTCAAATACACATAAGCAAATAACTTTAAAAAACACCGCGAGCCCAATTCTGTGCCACGGCTAACCAGTATAGATGCACGGAATGGTCAGCCAGTTAGCAAATTAATGAATACGAGAGCTAAACGCGCAAATACGGAGGTTGGGATTGAAAAAAGTGACCTAAGATAAAATCTGTTTGTGTAAAATCACAGCCCAATATTGAACATAAAAAACTATGTCCGTCTGTTGCTGTTCCTGTTTTTTTTGTAAATAAAGGTATGTGCTTAATAATATGTAATACATGCACGTTGTTTTTTTTTTGCTTTAAAAAGCACCACAAGATATACAGAACTATCATGGATTTATTTACTTTTCAACGTTAAACAAAGTGGAAGAAATTCCTGCATACATATCAGCCAAAAATCTCATTGTTTCCGGCACCTAAGCAAACTTCTTTAACTTATTGTAAACTGATCTTTGACTTCTAAGTAAAAGAGTCGACAGACACATACTGTAGACAAACCAACAAACAAACATAACATTCTTGGTGGAGACAATTTGACAACACAGTCAGCAATTAACTTGGAATGAACAAATAGTATATGCTACGGACACAGTATGACTATGACAGGGCCTGCAGAAAAACATGGGCATGTCTTTGTAACCTTCACGGATAAACAATGTCAAGCCGTTAGTTCAACACATAATCAGCATGTGATGCAGTAAGCACAAACTTTTTTATTTCAATCGATGCTCCTGATGCAACAGAAATTTAAAGGTTTTGGTGAAGTTTACAGTACTTTATCGAATAAATTAAATAAAGTATTGATTCAGTATATACATGTACAGCAAATTACCTGGCAGCATTTGACTACTCTGTGTATGTTCCAGACTCATATCACACAGTTGCACTACACAATCAATGTGCATGCATAAGTGATGCAAAACGATAGTAAACCACTGCAAAATACCGACAGAATAACTGCGGATTGGTCCAGATTTCGACCGCACTGTATGACTACAGTAGACAATGGCAAATATCCGGTGCTTTGCTGGCCCCCAAGCTAATTTAAGGCTGAAGAATGATGGCTCAATGTTGGCTCTGTACCTACTGTAACAAAGCTAAGAGCCTGAGTCCAAATGGATCATTAATAAGTTCGCCTCCTGATAATCATCAATATGCGCATATTTGTATGCCATTCTTCCATCAATGACGCAACAAAAATATCTGCACATTATAACAAACAGACTTCTTGTAGTTACAAGAGTGGCTTCATGGTGCTTTTATGACAACAACCATCAGAGAGAAAATGGGAGTTAGATTAACACCATGAATCATGTAAGAATGGCCAGATCAAGTGAAATCGTTAACAACAAACTGTAAAATGTAAACCATGAGTGAGTGAGTAGTTTCTTAATGGTACATCAGCACAAAATAGGCCATTCAGTGCCAATGTGTAAACCATGACAAAGCATCTACAAATTGTCACAAGGGTCTTTGAGTGTTCATAAAATTTTGATAGAATGGCACTACAGTCACCCTACGGCTTAAATGCTTGACAGCCATCCACATTTGCTTTAATGAAAGTAGTGGTCAGCACACATGCACACACAAGAACAAGATACCTAGATCAGATTTTCACTATATACAGAGACTGTACTATGCAGTTATTACCACTGCTACAGATCTCACATCAAAGCATATAGTCACATACGGTTCTATTTATGAAAGACCGGATTTCAGCCCTAGCATACAGCCACTTCCTTCTAGCAAACCAAAGTCTGGAAAAAGTTCTAATGTATGTCTGCATTTCAGCAAATATTTACAGCTAAAATAAAGGAAAACTAGTCTGGCTTTCTTGACATTTAAGTACACATTGTATTATTTAACCTAGGTTGTTGAAAACCATCGGTTATATAAGTGAAGTAAATTTTCTAGAAGACAAATGCAAATCTGGCCAAATTTGGCTGCTGGTGGATTCTGAAAACTGAAATCCAGTACACCACTAGTTCTACTACAGATCCTACCGACCACGAGCCCCACGCATTCCACGGCCCCGAGGCACACCTCGACCAGGACCCCCACGTAAGCGTGGACCCCCTCGCCCCGGCCCCATTGGTGGTGGCGGCGGATTTTCTGCCGGCCACATGTCGTTTCCAGGGCCGTGATTTGGTGGTGGCATTTTCTGTGGTCGCGGACCGAACTGGTGTGGGGGCGGCATCTCACCAGGGCCAAAGTCTCCATCCATGTGTTCAGAACCACGCTTCAAGTTCCGAGCTGGTATCTGAATGTCCATCAGAGAAGGCAAAGCAGTTGAATCGACAAGACCTGTGTCCGAACCCGGCGGTCCGAAACGTTCCATGTCTGGGCCTTGACCATGCTCGTCGGGGTAGATCTCAGAACCGGGCGGATGCTGCCATGGCTGAAACTGTCCGTCATCTTCATGGGCTGGATTGAAAGGTCCGTAGGGTGGATGCTGTTCATGGTAGTCAAAACTGCCCTGTGCTGGCGGCTGGTTGCCATTCCCGTCAAAGCCAGACACATCTTGTTGCCAATCATCAGCCGGGTGTGCGTGCCACTCGTCTGTAACACAACAGCAGCCAATCTGTGTCAACTTACTCTATCATTTCACTGAGCTGTCACCAGTGCAACAAAATCACACAAGTACCAAACGGACACTTGTAACGAAACTGATGTCTGTATAATGCATTCCGTTCAGATTTCATCACATTTATAGGAAGCAAACTTTTCAAGTGAAACATGCATTAATGTCCATTAATGAGACATTTTTCTGTTGAAAGATGCGATCGTATAAGTATAAGATATAAGAGCAGTCATCACCTGATCCTGGTTGAAACTGTTCAGCAGCAGCATCGGGTGGCAGCGGAAGCAACGGCCGTGGTCCAGCTTGTCTCACTCCACCACGACCTCTTCCAGGCATCCGCGGACGCACCATCTGGCCTGGTGGACGCATTGACTGATCTGCTGGGCCCCGTGGGCCAGGGTATCTGCCACCCGCCTGCTCAGGTGGGCCTCTTGGGCCTGGAAATCCACCACCCAGTTGGTCGGGAGGGCCCCGCAGCCCTGGAAATCTGCCACCTGGTTGGTCAGGCGGGCCTCTTGGGCCTGGAAAACCACTACCGCTTTGGTCCGGAGGGCCTCGAGGGCCGGGAAATCTACTACCAGGCTGGTCAGATGGCCCCCTTGGACCTGGAAAAGCACCACCTGCTTGGTCAGGTGGGCTCCGTGGACCTGGAAACCTACCACCTGGTTTGTCGAGTAATCCCCTCAGACTGGGCGAGCCTCGGTGGCCAGGGAATCTACCACCCAACTGGTCAGGTGGAAAACCAGCACCAGATTGGTCTGGTGGCCCTCGTGGGCCTGGATAGCCCGAGCGTGGGTGGTCTGGTCGTGGACCTGGAAAGCCTCCACCAGCAGACGGAGGTCGCTGTGCTGCAGCCCCAGGCCAGCGCTGTCCCGGCTTTGGCACCAGACTGTTAGGCTGTGTCTGCTGTAACGCCTGCAACCTCGCCGTGTGAACGTCATCATCTGGTAGCAGCAGCAACATCATGCAAACTCAGCACAATATCAGCATAAATGACTAGAAAACTAAATGTAAATTCTAGAACTAGCTTTGCAACAGCTTTCAACAGTGAAACCGTGCAGACATTCTCCCATAGAAAATGAAAAATTTCTGATACTTAGAAACAACTGAGACTGAAACCAGTCAGACTGCCAACTGTGAGAAGCAGACTACGGTGGTTAGGACATGACAAACATAAGGATCGTGCCACAGTGTGTTAAGCAATGACACAGATTCAGACAATAAGACAGAGAGGATGAGAGAGATATCATGGTGAGATTGTTAGCAATGTTAGCAGGGACCCAAAAAGATCTAGCCTGTCCCAAAGCTATCTGAGAATCAAGAAAGAACAGGACAACCCCAATTTACTAACAAAAAGCTGTCAAAGTGACATGTGTGTGTGCGTAAGTGTCTTAGTGGCTCTCACGACTTCAAAACATTTCCCACAATAATCAGAATTCCTACAGTAGTTACTGCAACTAGTGCCGACTAAACCAAAAATAAAAATGCTAATGGGACAAAAAAACAAGGTAATGTAATCATGATAGCATATCATATGATTTCATACCACAAAGATAGGCTTTAATGTGCAACACATTTCTAGACCACATTAGAACACAAAACAATCCAAAAACAAACAAAAAACTAGAAATAAAAACAAATAACTAAAATGAGCAGACTGTTAGTGCAGCTGACCGGGTGACTCTCCAAGCAGTCCGGTGCTCGTCTCAGGAGCTCGGGATTGATGACTGTTGCTTGTCACGATCGACGTCTCTCGACCTTCGGCCCACGCTCGCTCAAAAGCTCGCGGCACTGGCTTCGTGTAGATCGGCCTTCTGCGAGTGACTATCGGTGACGACTTTGTGTTGTCCGCCAGAGACTGGCTGACGCTGACTACGCTGGCGATGGGTGGTGGCTTGTCATCGGAAAAGTCAAGACCGGGAATTGCAGCCTCTGCGGGAGTTTCGGAATCCTCTGACGTCAGAGCATTGTCTAGCAGACACATTCCAAAACTGGTGACTTTTATGCTCCGCTGTTACCTAACTCATTTCTGCATAAAACCTAACTCATTTTTGTGCAAGTTCATTACAAATAATAATCTTAAATATTTTGGCCAGCCAATCTGCGACAGTGGACAGAATTGAGTTTGATGAGCCACACATTACAGGATATTGTTTTCACTCAATTCTCTCAGACAGAAGTAATGAACAAAAGTTCGGAAATAATGAAAATATGCATAACAGTACTAGCAACTAAAATCAGATGAAAAGCACCAACCACAGCTGATACGTCTGTCTTACGCTGTGAAACAGCAGGGGCAAATTCAGCCAAGAAGACAAATGGTTCTCATTACGATGTTGCCATCAAGTAAATAATAACAGTTTTAAAAACTGGAACAAAATAAATGAATAACTGCTGAAAATTTCGTTAAAATATGTTCGCAACTTTGAGTGACCACAGACAGACAGATGTAAAAACATAATCTCAGTCCTTCAATAGAGGAAACAGCAGCTAAGCAGTAATAAAAACAATAATACAGCGGAATTCCAGAAAAACAGAATGATTCAGAAAAGATTCAAAAATTGAAAAATAAAACTACACTTGTCTCAAATAAAAACATCCCCAACATTTTCGATGGTAAATTTAAAAAGGATGATCAGATTTTAATAATTTTTTTGTACAAATATTCCGG
>Ga0209671_1001849_pt1 | contig 18514 bp, 9 predicted proteins | sample WorMetHERISLAND2_2_FD_187401 | JGI IMG/M metagenome (GOLD analysis project Ga0209671, IMG submission 187401) | Marine gutless worms symbiont microbial communities from Max Planck institute for Marine Microbiology, Germany - Olavius geniculatus... | ecosystem: Host-associated > Annelida >...
ATGTACGCATATTTCATTGATATTTCACAAGGTATTGTAGAGATGCATTTACAGTGTAGTGGGATCTATAATAATTACATTATCACATTGTCTGCAGAGTGTGCCAGTGAAAGAATTTTGAAAATCGATCAATAATTTGCGAAGATATGGACAAAAGTAAAGTGCCATGTTCTTTTTGCCACCCTGCAGACACACTGTTGTTTCAGTGTATTTCTCATGACTTAGCTGAATAGCCAATAATCTGCAAAGTTGACAAAAGCATGCATTTTTCACACACAATAACCACTGTCAGTGTCAGCTGAAATGCGCCATTAGTTAATAATTAGTTGATAATTTTTTGTTGAAGCTTACTTAATTATTAAAAATGTAATTTTTAACAAATAATTAACAATGTGCAGACAAGATGATAAGCTGCATCATTACCAACATCACCACCGACACTATGCAGCTAAGGAATATAAAGGCAACTAAAACGTCACTAACTTGTGCATGTTTGACGGACAGTGCAACCTGAAGTCCAGAAACTCGATATTCTTTCGGTATCATGAAGAATTTTGAGTTCGGACCCCGAGGACCATGGACTTTGCCACCTGAGAGTAAAAAACAACAGACTATAGTTACCAGTAGTATAAATACTGCAGTCCCATAAACAGAATGACGGTCAAAGAAGACTGGTTAGTCGGCATGATTGAACGAGTGAGCAGAGTTTCACGTCCTGCTCAACACATTAAAGGTTATTTCAGAAATGGTCACCTAGGCAATCACTTGCACTGGTGCTGACATAAAGCAACAGCAAAAACAATCAAACAAACTAATCGAGAAGCCTAAATTATACCAACAACCTGTCTGTGTGCACACACGCATACAACACAAACAAGAGGGTGCGGCCGTTGAGGGGCCGCCCGCTATGGGGCCGTCCTTGCAGTTGAGTACGTGCGTGCTGTTTTGGGGCTTTCTAGGTCTGTTTGTTCCTGTGGTAGAGGGCACGAAACCGAGGTCTAGTTCAGTCAGTAGTCAGGCGAATGCGACACTTAGTCGTAACAATGTGACATTACTGGCTTTGTTAGATATTTTTTCGGCGCAAAGTAAAGTGACTGGTTGAGAATTTTTGCAAAGTGCGCAATTAGCTGCCGTGACCTTGACCTTTGACCCTTTGACTTTAAAATTAGTCCACGGGGTGCTCGTGTCCCAGGGACCCTTCCTACCAAGTTCGGTCTTCATAGGCCATTTCGTTTTCGCTCTAGGTGGAAGCACACGACAGAAAAATGGAGGGACAGACGAACGGAACAACAGTTGCCATGGCAACGAGGTCACCCGGTGCAAGGCGGCAAGGGATCCTTACGCCACCTGCCAAATATCAAGTTGATCGGACAACAGGCGACGAAGTTATGGGGATTTTTCGCCAACCACACAATTAGCCGCTGTGACCTTGACCTCTGACCCCTTGACCTTGAAATTGGTCCACGAGGTGCTGGTGTCCCAGGAACCTTCCTACCAAGTTTGGTATTCATAGGCCTTTTTGTTTTCCCTCTAGGTGGAGGCATGAGACAGACAGACAGACGGACGGACAGGATCAACAGATGATAGGGCCTCCTTCTAAGAAGGATGGCCCATAACAAACCAAAGAGCACACAACTTCTGCAGCATAATATGACAAAACTGCCAGCAAACGTTTGAGCAAACTTCATTTCTGTCACTAAAAATACAACTTCTGAAAGTTTGTTTCCTATACTATATCCATATTTGTTCACTGATAAATAACAAGTGCTCATAAAAATAGATGCAAATTAAAACAAACTCGTACAAAAGATTAAGATTAAAATAATCCTTGTCCATTGTTTGGAAAATGCAACGCAGTGTTCATATTGTTTATAGATCAAACAACATAACACACTAACTTACCGCCCTTCCACAAAGGTGATCGTATGCTGCCGTGGCGTGCTCGTCCAGTTCCTTTCTGTGGCCACGGTTTGCGACCACCACCTTTCATTTCAGCTCTGTTGGGCGCATTTCTGTAGTCCTGCCATTGACATGAATACATACATAGAGTCTTACTGTAAGACTGGTTAAACAAATGCATTACATGGCTGAACTCTCAAGTTCGGTGTGACTAACACTCACTTGGCTGCTGATACAGCTACATCGTGGGCCAATAAAAAACGTGGCACTTTACTTTTGTAATATCTTCGCCAATTATGGACAGATTTTTAAAATTCTTTCACTGGCACACTCTGCAGACAATAATATGATTATTATAGATCCCACCACACTGTAAATGCATCTCTACACTACCTTGTGAAAAAGCAATGGAAGCAAAGACTAACGACAATAACAGAAATTTAGATAAATAAAAAAACATTTCAGACCAACATTGTAATGAATGATCTGTCCGACACTAGACTGTGCTAAACCCACAGAGTTTAGTGTCATACAGAACATTCACTGCAATATTGGTCTGAAGTGTTTTTTTTTCAATTTTACCAAAATGTTTGTTTGTTATTATCATTATATATGCATATTTCATTGATTTTTCACAAGGTAATGCAGAGATGCATTTACAGTGTGGTGGGATATGTAGTAATCGCGTTATTGCAGATTGTCCGCAAAATGTGCTAGTGAAAGAATTCTGAAAATGGGTCAATAACTGGCGAAGATATAAACAAAAGCAAAGTGCCACAGGTTTTTTTGGCCCACCCTGTACAAGTACAACTACCAGCACCACTACAACTACTAATGCTACACTGCCACTATTACAACAATAACTACAACTACATACACACGATGTTGCTGCTACTGAGTGCAATGTACTCATAAGAAAAGAGTCTTTGATCAATATCTGCAGCCAACTAGTGGTCCAGTGGTGCTGTGTGGATCATCTGAGCTGAGGATTTAAAATTGATGTAGAAGAGTAGCTGAGCAAGACTGAAGCCAATGTTCCAGTGTTTGCCGCTACAACTACTACTAATACTACAGTACTACTACACTGTAAACTATAAAATAGTTACATTTACTTCTGCACTGCATTTTCCATATTTTTCATCCACAACTACTACTGAGTACTGATAACGCTCTGCTGTTAAACAACTTCAACATGCATTGTGCATTATGACACTGTCTGAAAAATTGACATGCTTACCACAAAACGAAACCAAGTCTGCCAGTAAATATTCTGCCATAGAATATCAATTCTACAACAACCAAAAAAACACAAAATTATACACACACATTAATGAAAAATTGAATTCATCTGAAATTACGCATACATGCAATGCCTATTATCAGCTATCACTAGCAGTACTACAACAAATACAACAAAATACTACCCAGGTACTGATAGAAGAAAAGTACAACCACAACTATAACTGCAACATTAAATAATACTGCTTTCAATTTTCATTTAAATGGTTCACATTGTCACTAACTTACACTGGCAACATCAAAACCAACACATCACCAGAGCAATGTTCAGCTGTCTTTCCTTATCCAAGTATCGACATAGACATTACAATCACTTCAATGTTCGGTTGACTAATGCACTTTGTTCAAATGACATGAAATGAACATTGACGACAGGTCCACCAAGATTGGACTTGTGGCAAAAGGCAATTGTTACTTGTTAGAGCAGACTTTTCAGACCTTTCATGGTCCAACCAACAGCAACAAACTACTAAAAAATACATTTTTAAAAATTACTTGTTTAAAAAATTGAACAAAATTTACCAATATCATTAACCAAACCTTGGAGGAATTCCAAAAATATCTGGATGAAGATCGACAATTCCAAGTTTTTCATCTTCGATTGATGACAATGTTTCTAGCCATGCTTGTTGCGGACGGATTCCAATCGGGACACGTGCAAGCTGACGAGATGTCATTAACGGTAAACTTCGCTGGACAGCACTCGACGTCTCTGTAGGCATAACAACAAAACATTCACACATCTGCTTTCATTTCCCACATACACATCTGTGGGAAATGAAAGCGGATGTGTGAATCTTCAGTCACCGAAATGGCATTTTGCTTACAGGTACAAGTTTGATGTAGAGTAGTTAAGACCGCCCTTTTATTTTGACCGGTTAACCATGACAAAAAAAGACTGGTTAACTGTTACTCACTAAATAACTTGCCATGCCGTTGCATTATACCCACCGATGTGTTTATTTAATGGTGGGGTTTTGTGTACAATACTGAAAAATACTTTGTTATTGCATTTATTTGTATGACGGGCTCATTGTTGCTAATATTGAGCAAAAGTTAAAGTGAAAACTTGTAGCGGAGCTATGATTATGTACCAGAATTTGTGCACAAAAGCCGTTATATGCAGGTCTTATATTATTGTGCAGTTAACTAGACCAGCACTTTTTGGCTTGGTCCTGCCTTTAAGACCACTTAACCAGTTAACCAGTTAACCGTTAACAACCTTAGTTGGTTGCCAAGTGTTCAATAATACACTTGTATAAATAACTTTTGCTCAATTTCATATGTGGTCACTGCATCACACTGCTTACGCTGATATTTGCTGTTTTATTAGCAAACTTTTATGCCACTCAATCAACATCTGCTGCAATAGTCAGCACTGCTACCTGTTAATATCAAAAAGTTGACACTTGTCTCTTAAGTCTTCATGCACTCACCCCACACACATATCATTTAATCATTTTACTTACTAACAAGAACCTAATACTTTTAACAGATAGTAAAAGTAAACGTAAAACTTACGTGTTGGCGAGTCAGCCTGTAAGGTGTCTGCTAATGAAATGTCATCATCAGCTAACGTTGACAAGGACCGCTGACAAACAAAACAAACAACATCACATACTTAACAACATGCAAAATTTCATTCTTTCCTTGTGTTGAGGCAGTGATTTTCAAATGGGGTTCCACGGAACCCAAAGGTTCCACGAGCATCTGCCAGGGGTTCCGCAGCTGGCCAGTGAAAATAACCCAACGTGCGAAATTACGCCAGACAAAATTGTAAAAAATCAGCACAAAACCCTTTGTCCGAAATTGCGCTTTTGCACATCTATTTCTGCATAGACCGACTGTGTAACTGTGTTGAATCATTTTTGTTCTTAGTCCATCCAGGTGCCTGCCATCAGTTCTTGTCAAGCCGCATGGCTCTTTCACCAATTGAACACCGGCCGTCGTCACAGACCGTGTTACCACATCATTAACAGTATAATGTCTAGTTATCATGCTTGGTGCTTGTTTACAGACCAAGCCATAAAGACCGTGAGTGTCCACCGGCGATCCGCAATGACAAGTATGGGCGACACAGACGCTGCAACCAAGACGCAAAGCGACTGCCACATGGACTGCGTCGTCAAAAAATCTTAGTCCACAGAGACAGCTAGAGATGGAGAATGCTAAAAGCCAGTCCCCGCTGTGAGGTGCGGCAGCGGCAAGAAAGCGGGTTGTCTGCTCGCACAGATAAACAAATAAACAAATGATTATGTTTTTAAAAACGCCAAAAATCGAATCAGCTTGACAAATTGGTAAAGTTTTGACAAATTGGTAAGTTTTTCCATGCACGACATTACTCGCAAGAGGATATGTGCATTATTGGAAAAGAAGAAAGAAGAATGACAGACAGTCGGCCACACATGAAAGACTGTATAATGTATTCCCCTGACAGAAAAAAGTTGATTAAACTTACATGACACAAGGCACTGCACACTGTGCGTATGCTAGATGCACGACAGACTGTAAGCGATTTTGTCGTAAGAAACATCATAACACAACAAATTTATTATATTATCGTCGAAATCGTAAACAGTAAACACAGCCTAGAATATTTAAAACGTTTTTGCTTACTCTGATATTTAGAGATGTGCAATGCATGAAACTTTCGATGTATCGGTAATTCGGTATTCGGTAATCGTAATAGAATACCGGTAATGAAACATTAAACTATAACACGGACGCTTTGATAGAAAAATTTGGTCAAACGTTTTGCGTCAGTGCTGAGACTTTGAACGCACACTACTTTTGCATATCAACTGATGTCAACTATCGAGCGCCACGTACAGTAGGCCTACAGACGGCCGCCGCTCGTGATGATCCACTTGTCACCGAGTCTTCGTCTAAGAAATAGTCTTAGCTTAAAGTCTCAGCGAAACTTGACCTCACTCACTGTAAAGGCACAGTATAAAAAGACACCAATGTTGATGATTGCTATTTACAACACAGCTTCCAACAGTTAATTATCATAATTATCATCAGCATCACGCGTGACATCAATAACGGTCGCAAACTACGTCAAGTATTCGCTGCAACGGCAGGCTTTTTTTGAGCCGACCGTTAAGCTGTAAGCTTAAAATCCGGCCCTTTGGTACGAGTGAACGTCAGTCTGATGTCTGTCACAAAATGTATTGAGGCTAAACCGCAACGGTAATTAAGTCGTATGTGGTCGGCGATAGTGCCGTTAAGTAGGGCGACGGCGACTGTTAATAATAACCATGTTTTCATCAACAGCGGTTTTGCCGCAATTTTTAGTGGAAAGTTGCAAACTATAGGCCCTAAGTCGCCGTAAAAAACGATGACAAATAGGACCTACCGGTAGATTGCTATTGATCACTAATAGATGGTCGCATAAACCTTTTCAGATGACAATGTCATGAAAATCATCGACCTTAAATGACCTTAAATGACGCTATTCTAACTAAACAGTACGTCATTATCTCAGAAACGGTGAGAGATAGGGCCAAGGTTGCCATTAATCTCTAATAGGAAGTCGCATAAGCCCTTTCACGTGACACGAAAATCATGAACCTTGGATGATCTTGAAAGGTCATTACGCACTCTGCTATGTCAAACGCGCAGTATTGTAGCTAAACGGTTAATTGTAGGGGGTACATGTAAGGCATACATATAGCCACTAAATTTTCGCGAAATACAGCAGTGCCAGAGCGTCCATTCCCTCCTCCAGGCAATTCTTTTGTGAAACTGTTAAAAATAAATAAAAGTAAAAAATAAAACACATTTGCATTGAAATATGATTTTAGAAAAGTATTTCCCGGCTGTCATGAAAATCTACCGTAATTACTTTATTGCCCTTGGTATAGCCGACCGTTAGGTTGAGCCTTGGGTACGATATGTCGTCTCCCAATCGTCTCTTTAACCGTAACAAATGTATTATGGCTAAACAGTACGTCGTAAGGAGTTGGCAATATCGTTGGATAGGGCAATAACGACACCGGCCCTTCCTAGCGACAACTGGTCTTCTTGTTCTAATATTTTTGTCGACAATTTTCAGTACTGTTAAGGTGTTTTTTATAATTAGGCTTATTTTTTTGAATTTATATGATTCAATTTTTACATCTTTGACCGTTAACATTCTGTTCATGCTCCGAAAGGTTTTTGCAAATAACTTTGCTATTGCGTGATGCATTATAAAAATTTACACTTTCTTGATGTAGCCCACTTAGGTAGCGTAATTTTTGTCAAGCCTGTTTTTGAGCTGTTTAACGAGAAAGTTGATACCAAGACTAGTTTAGAATTGGCTGTCGTAGGTATAGGTGCGACCGTTTTGCAGATATAGATTGAACCGCTAAAAGTCAGATTAGGCTTAGTCCTGGTAAAGCGGTCGAGTATAAAATATAAAGCCAAATATTTTCAATGATAAAGAAATGTTTATCACACATAATAAACGACATAAACAATAAATTTAAATAGTAAAATATCAGAAACAAACTAACCAATGTCAAGTTTCGATCAATAGATACAGTTTTGGCTTAATATTTTTGAGGTTGATTTATATTAACTTATGAATAACGAAAATAACAGTCAATAGACATTACGTACGGCGAAAATGTCAGCCCAAACAACGGCCGAGACATCGTCATGTCTACAGCATTTATAGAGTTGTTTCATAATCTCTTGGTTAGTACGAGCATACACAGCCTGTCAATTCGATAAAGCTGGCCGACATACAAAGTAATACTTCATAATACTTTTAGAAAAGATGAAGACAAATCAGTCTCATCGAAACCATTTAGCGCCTAGGTTACGCCAGTTTGCACAAATGCAACGTAACAAAAGCATACTGAACACAGCTCCGAACACACCGGCGTCTACCAGTGTGAGTTAAGAAAATTTTACACCCCTTAAGATTTTAAACTTTATTTTTTAAAAACTAAAAACACAATTTAAGTTATATTTTACAGAAATATTCGGCGATTAAATTTACGCCAAAGCCCAAAGATTCATTCAATTATTTTTAAATTTAATGGAGTTATGCCATATTATGCGCGCGCGCCCAGAGCATTTTTTCATTTTGACAACGCATTTTGCACAAAACACAAATTTATGATAATCTGACAACAAACAAATGGTTAAAATGCACAAATTGCTGGGATGTTACAATTACAAAAACATATTCAATAAAATATTGTTTTGGAATCTGATGTTCAAAATGCTTAACACCGGCCAAAGCACATGCATTCAGACGATATTGCGAAAGTCTGCGTAATATGGCACAACTACATCAAATTTAGAAATAACTGAAAAAGCTTTGTAATTTGGCGTAGGTTTAAGCACCGAATATGCGTGTAAAATATGGCTTAAACATTTTAATCTTTGGAAAATATAGTTTAAAAAACATTAAGGTGTAAAATTTTCTGACTCATACTGTATATATACTTACGTTACTCAGCACACTCAGCGGCTTAGCCAACACTTAGGAGCAATGTAATGAATGCACTATTCTATCGAACGATTTTTAGTCAAGTCCACTCCCCCAAGCCCCCTAGAACAAATAAAAAATAAATTATCAATCCTCGCCATCTAATTTTTTTGTTGACTGACATTACGGAGTCTTCGTTTACCCTGCGCCTATTTTTTACCCTCACCAGCTTTTGGCTGCGCCACTGTGCATGTACATAATCGTTCATAACACAAAGTCATACCGTCGGAAAACAAACTATCACATTCACATAGACGTTGTTGTGCTCTGCAAAATGATATAAAACATCAATTAGATTAAATTTAAATCCACTGACAATCAGTGCAGCCTTCGAATCTGTAATTAGCCTTTGTCTTGCAGGCTTACGTTATTCTGAAAACAAAGAAATGTTAGCAAATTATTAATAAAGAAAATGTCATTAGGCTTTTAGCAGGTCTACAGCGTAACCAGTATGGAAGCCAAGGAAACAACTGCTTTCCGAGGACTTTCGCGAAACTGCCACTTTTCCTTTAAGCGGAAAGGAAACTTTGCCGTTTTGTGTAGTGATTCCTTGCATCAATGTAATGTTTCTTGACATTCTCGCTTGCCATGCCCACACGTATCTTTTTCTGACTACGCAAGCGTTATTAGCACATTAGGAATATCTTAGCAACAGCAAGTTACAGAGTTTGGGTTGTTTCAGTTAGTAGTAGACTTTTATGTCCATCGGTTAATGAAGCGGCTAATAAAAGTTGTTCGTTCAGGAAGCGAGCGGACCTGCTGAAGCACGACATCGGAACAGCTGTAGAGAATATCACTGGGGCTATGTGATTCATTGTCCGCTGACGTCATATCCACCACGCCTGAATTTCCTGGATGAAAATTCTCTTCATGCGTCGCAACAGTAGACGCTTCTATCGCTCCAGTTTTCTGCGATGCCGGACGTGACCCAATAGACCTGTCACGCTGATCGTGGTCGACCAGTTTTCTTTCCTTAGCCAAGCTAATCGTTCGCGCTTTTTCCGAAACGTCTGCGCTCGCAGTGGGTTTATCGATGACAAAGTCGTCGACGTCTTTGATCGGACGTGAATCATCTACGAGCAAAGCTTTGTCGATGGCGGAAGTAACCGAGTAGTCGGGCGACGACTGGAGTTCTGAGCTCATTTTTGGGTCATGGTTCTGCGCGAGCTTGGCTGTCTGACTGCGTGGCTCACTGGCGTTCGTTATGACCTTTCCTGTCTGTAAAGAAGTTTCATCCGTGCCAATTTCTCTCGCCCTACGCCGCGGAATTGGCCTTGACTGGTCATCTGAAGCCTTCTCGCGGTTTTGGGGACGCGTTTCAATGATTTCACGGTCTGCAGTTTGGCCCCGGATGCTGTCGCGTTCTTTGCCTTCGTCATTGGCGACCTTAGCGGCAATCGAAGACGAATCTAGCGACAACGACGGCGATGATGTTGGTTGGGTTAACACAGTTGACGCTACCTCTTTGACGTTCTTTGGACACCCGCGGGCTGGTCCGGGTTCATCGATTCGAAGCAATTCCACCAACTTATTGCCATTTCTTCCACTCCCTTCCACGTACCTTTCGTTCGCTCTGATCTTCTCCATTGCGTTCCTCCGGTTCATCTCAGCAGTTTCGACGGCAACGGCATCTTCAGTCTTTTTGTCGTGGCCATTACGGAGTCTTGAACTGCCAGGATGTTCAGCATAATTTGTCTCAAATGACGCTACGCTATGACGATGTCTTCGACGGTTGGATTTCATCACGGTAGAACTCTGACCGGGGGTCCCGTTACCCTCGTTCCTGGTTTCGGCAGTGTCTTTGTCACGGCGGGATCTGTGGAGCGCCATTGACGCTCTCCACACGTCCTTCCCAGACCGTCGAAAGTACGACGATGACGACGACTCTGACGTCGGGGAATCCAAACCGGTGGGGGATTCCCCATCAGCAGCTGTCCGATCTAGGTCAGACGACGCGGTTTGACAGTGGTTGTCTCTTAGGGCACGGCCACTGTCAGAGGTTGGTGGACGACTGGCGGCATCTTTCTTTCTCGGCTTGAGTTCTTTCTCTTCAACTTGCACGGCGGCGTCAACACAAGACGATGCCGTTGAGATTCGTCTGGCGTGACGGCGAAAGTTGTTTTTCGTCTGATCGCTGACGGACTCCCCTCGAGACACGCCGCCGCTGATCGTAGCCTCAGATGACGACGACTTCCAACCGACGTCTTCGTCGCTCGGCAAAGTGTCTTCACCCTCGTGAAATTTCCGGTTTGTGACGTCACCATCCGCCAGCACCACGTACATCTGGTTGCGGTATGTCTTCTCTTTACTGCCATGGCGCGATGGAAAAACTATTTCCGGTTCCGGTTCGTTGCTAGTGATGGTGATCGACAACCGACCGGATTGGCTAAATGTTCTTGTGTTGGCGGCGCTACTTACTGACGACAAAACGTTTTCTTCTGGCGATGGTCTTGCACTTCGTCTGCGTTCCTTTTTCTGGCGGCTTCTGCGTCGATCCAAAGTCTGCGATTCCAGCGTAATACCTTCAATATGTCTGAACGTATGCGGCGGGGGTTCGGTTTTTTCTACCATAAATGTTTCTGGTGAATTTTTACCGATGTTGTTCATTCGCGCTGGAAAGCTGTCACGTGACGTCGTCGTGGTGTATGATGAGTATTTGCGACGTGGTAAATGTCCACGAGGCGATGAATATTCACGATTCAACGACGTTTCGTCATCTGCGTCTTCGAATGAATATTTACCAACCTGGCGGTCGGGCGATGCATATTCACGAGATGATGTAGGGGCATTGATCAATGCCGAGCTGAACTTCAGAGTACGAGCACCGTCCTGACTGCTCGGTGTTCTGTTGGCAGCTTTCCGCTGCAACTTATTACGACGTCGATTTGCCAGTTCCGGCGTCGAACTCGAAGGCATAGCCAATTGTTCCAGACAGTAGCGCTTCATCTGGTTCTTTTTGTCTTTACGGCGTCGGTCTTCTTCCGCAGATGGTTCCAAAGTTCTGGAGGCGCCCATCCCAGTATCTTTTATGTTTACTGGCGTTGCTGTTGCTTTTGGGTCTGTCCGGCGAAATACTTGGCTAGGTACATCACCGATGTCTGGTGCACAAACTGCACTAGCGCCGACTTGTTTCCAAGCGTTCGTAGCGCCAGAATCACGAGATCGATGAAACGCCGCGTCTCTGATGATGGGGTCACCAGTCGACGCTCGGCGTGGAACGACCTCGCTCCGCTTCCCCGGCAAACTCTGACGACGTCCTGCGTCGTTAGTCATCAAAACCTCGTCTTCTCCATACATCGGTTTACCACGTCCCTCGACAACACGATCCACTACGCCGCTGCTACGACTGGTTGTCTGCTGATAGTCCGCCTTCGTCTTCGCGTGCTTGGCTCGCATGCCAATTCTTTGTTCAGATGCTTCCCGCTCAGCAGCGGAATTCAAGCTCAGCCAGTAGTTCTTGTCAACAAGCCCAGCAGTACCGTCGTTCTTTGGTTTTGGCGGATATTTCGAGGACAAATTAACATCATATTTCTGCGGCGTCGGTAACTCGCTGTGCGTGATTTGCAACGGTTTCGGGTGCCGGTTTATACGTTCAGTTACCGGTAAAGTGAACGGATGACCGCCGTTTGTCATTGGCTGTAGATGTTTCGACGTCGATCGAGAGTTCATCTTGGTTGGAGATGCATCAAACTCTGGTGGTTGCGCAATTAACTCGACCACTTCGTTACGGTTTACCCAGCTCCGAATCGGCGACGTCGAGGAGACAGAGTTATCTTCCAGGTTTGTCGGATATCCGACAGAAACTTGGCGGCTGGTCTTTCTTTGCACTGCAGAAGCGTCACGAGGTTCCATCGCTTCGGCGGCTGAGATCGGAGAATTGTTCCAGCGGTCATTTTTCCTCACTGTCTTGGAAAGCGTGGCGGAAGGCTCGCGGTGGTTGCTGAGGACGACGGGTGAAACGACACTGCCTTGCCGGACCAGAGGCACGACCAGCGTGTCCGCCTCAGAACGATCGGTCGGAGCGGTAACGGTGATCCGTGCCACGTAAGGACCACCTCCCGCCGCGTGAAGAGTGCCAGCCGACGAGCCGTTGGAAGCAGGTCTGGGTGGGTGGCGACGGCGAGGCAGGTAGTCGTGGAACTCACCCGGGGTGAAGTCAGTGGAGTCTGACCCGCTGCCAGCCGTTATACCGAGAGACTCTGAGCTCCAACTGTCTGAGCTGTGAGTGACGTCGGTCCAGTGAATGGCTCCCGGTGCCGCTGCTAGGGTTGATGACGAGCACTCGCTTGACCGGTCATGAGCTGCTGGCAGCGCGCGGCTGCCATTGGCGACCGGTAGCCGCCGTCGCACTCGCCTCTCTGCCTCCGCTCTGCCGTGTTCTAACACACAACACCGTACGCATCAATCAGTCAATCAAAAGTAGCACCAATTATTATACTGTTCCATTCACCCGCTAGCTAGTTGGATTAGTTCGTATCAGTATTAGTGAAACAGTTAGGTCCACGAGATGACTTCACAAAGACACGTATCATATGATATCCAAAATTTACAGTGTTCCATTACATCGTAGAAGACCATTTGTGCATTACAACGTCATTAGCTGAGTCGCCTACATTAATAATAGCGTAGCAGATTTTGAAAAAAGTCATAGGTCTAATGAATGAACGAGATGCGTTTTGAGCCGCTGGCAAAATGCAGACAGACTTAGCAGACGTCGTGTGATACTGCGGCCGCAGGTCTGTAGATTGACAACCGGGAAAGCTCGGCTGCCGACAGGAAAAACGCACTTGGATTTCCTCCCGGCCGCGTGACAGACGACCGACAGACGGAACTGCGATAGTATATGCTTTATAGCATAATGCATATTAATATGCTGTCGCGCGTAAAAATGACACATTAGGCCCTACATCAGACGACTGACATACTACTCTAGTCAGTACTCACTCGGCTAATCAGTAAGTAGGCCACATGTAAACCTCATGTTATGCTAAATTTAGATAGCGAATTAGCAATGTCTTGTTACTCTTGTACAGCCATATTACATTGCAGTTTGCATGCAGATTTGCACTAAATTACTTATATGTGTTGTAGACTGCACCAAATTCGCAGCCATAATAGCTCTGTTCAGTGGACAGCAAACGTGTAGGCTAATAAAAACACCTGGTCAGTATTCAGGTACCCGAGTAGGCCTACACGTTCTGAGAACTACACAGAACTAATGTTAGCGTAATGTTAGCGTACCTTGGAAGTGATTCTGCGGTCGTGTCACGTGATCACTACTGATGACGTCACCATGATAATCGGATAGTTGTTGCGTCATCTGATCGGTTAGGTTGACGGAGTTTGCCAGCCATTCTTCGATGCGTTGGTAGTTGTCCATTTCAGAATTGGTACCGTAAGTCTACAGCAGACGCAAAACTCAACGAAATGAATAGGCCTAATTAACAACAAAATAAATGCGGACAAATAGACCAAATTTCACATTCCACAACGGCACAACAGTGTACAATGCATCAATTAAAAAACATTAGCAAAATTCTGTTCAAATGACATTTTATTACCTTGATCATCAAAGATCCTTAATATCACACCTCTAACAGAGGTCATAATACCTAGCACAAGAAATATTATTAGACTGTGAAGAAATCTAACGTACTCCTCGCGGGCATTATTTTCTTTTGTATTCTTTTAAGAACTTTTTCGTTCCTTTCGGCTTGTATTAAAGACCCGGCGTTTAATGAGCCCCGTTTAGTGACGGGGTTAAATCTTAAATCTTCTAAAGAGATATATTCCGACTTTTACATTTATCTTTTACCTTTTATCTTTATCTATTTAATTTATAGACGTTAGCTGCATGATCAGCGAACATCAAACGAATGTGGACACATCGAATGTACACACGCACCGACTGACACTGTAACCACGTTAGCCTGGACCCCTATACATGTGCGAAGAAAGAAATCGCTTTGCTCGGACGTACGACATAGTGCTTTACTGCAGCGGGTGCGAGTACAGGCTACAGTCGCTCATTCTGTGAATTTTTCGGCGTGACCATCGGCGCCAAATTTCCTATTATTCTCCGAGCGCAAACTAACACGCTATTCCAATCCATGCCAGGGCATTCTAGCAGGCCGCGGTTGGGGTCTGTTAGTCTTACTTGTGTTGTGCGTAGTCTACCCCACAATCAGGTACAAATTTAAATTTGTGCTTGTCGCACCGCACCTTTGTGCCGACCTCGTGACTGCAATTCATTATGCGGCCGTCTTATAAGCCGAAATACGCGTCTTGCCCGTCTGTTTGTCCGTCTGTCCCGTCTTGTATGAAGCCATAGACTGGTGACTCAATGATAAAATGTTGTAGGGATTAGGGAAATCAAAATTGACGTAAACGTTTCCCAGCGCAGTAGTCACCGATATGCCAATGTTTAGTTTTAAAAATCAAAGATCAAGGTCACCGGACGTCATAAATGTCAATGAAATCACGATGTAAGTTACTTGCGCTATCGCGACACTGATTTACTATCAACGCCTGAAACTCTGGGCAATTAGGATGGACGGTCGCATAACATGCCGGCACTGGACGCCGACATGTTTTCTGTATATATACACTGTATATAGCTACTTACGATCTGCTGCCAGCGTTGTTCATTCTGCCAGGGTGGCGTGTAGTCATAGTCTGTTCTGAGCGACTCTGAGCGTCTGGGTGTCGTCACTAGTGTTCGGTTGTCTCTGGATTGTGAACCGTTGATCCTGGACCAGTATTCGATGCCCTGACCTATCTCTGATTTCAGACGGCGCCTCTGATCCACGGGATCGTGTCGTATGCTCTCGCGCAGTGGAAATGACGTTCCGCGTGACGTTACGACACCTTCACACCGTCGGTGCTGATTGGTCGATGCGCTAGAGAGTCGGGTTTGTCTGATTGGTTGTATTGTCGGGGTTAATCCGACCCGTTGGCCAGCTTGACCCGTAAACGGGTCACTGGCTCGACGAAATGGCATATCGGACAGTAACATTGTCATTCTAACTACTGAGATCTTTTCATTTCAGTCCATAATGTCTTTAGCAGCCGCTCCATGGTAAAGACTATAGGCCTACATGTAGTAGTCGACCACCGCACAGTGTAGATGCTGTAGGCCTACTTCAGGGTTCAGAAATCTGTTCTGAAACGAAAACAGAACAAACATTTACTAGCTATCGTTCAACGTAAACGTATGCTCACTTACTGCCCCCAGTGAACTGGATTTTAGTGGACTGTAGTAAGTCGAACAGTTATGAACAGATTTAGACGAAATATTATTTAGGGGTTAAGGCCACTGGCCGAAGAGATAAACTTTTGAAGTGATTGCAGTTACCACGTACTGGAAAAATTGACACCGTATTTGGGCCTATTATTCGCCATTCTCGGAAGATGTTTGAGATCTCTGTTCGCTTCCGGTTTTGCTTTGAGACGTTATCTCCGGTGAGGCCTAAGCGCCCTAGGTTCCTGTTACGTACGCCTCTGCAGTGCAGGCTTTTATTCGGCCGGCGTAAGACACATACATCATTCTGAGAGCGACGTAACTCACTCTGATGGCTTGTGAATAGTTTTGAACTTAGCGTGCCGGTGTTATATTAGCCATTCCAGTCATATTGCAACGAGTATGTGCATATATGGCAGCAATTAAGCGGCACTTGGCTCGCTACACAAGCATGGGCAAACACAAAACAGCAATACACTGTCTTTTGATGGCTTGCCCGCGCGCGACCAGAGACAACGCTTTTTGGCCTCGTCTTCTCTTCCGACAATGAATAGATAGGCTACTCGTTCACACTCGTTCATTCAGCCGTAGGCAAAACGCAGCTCATCGAGTCCAGACGAAACGGTCAACATAACGGTGACGAGCATATGACAACACAACTGACTGTCACATTAGCGACCGACTGCCAATGGCGGCGCCAGGGTTCAGTCCTGGAGGGGTAAAAGGTAAAGGTCATCTACTTGCTACGGCGCTGCTACATGCGCTACATGTACAGTCAAACTCATCGCCAGGAGCGCTTTACAGTCTGAGAAAGTGACAGCGCGCCAGCAAACAAGTGAACCAGCAGAGCAGCCGGCAGACATACTACTGCCCTAATCAGTAACTACAGACCTTCACCCCGTAGTCTGTAAGCTAATTACTCATTTTTCGTCACACTTAGGGTAGGAGGCTGAATTAAGCTGAACAGACAGTAGGTTAGCAACTTGCTCAAGATTGCTTGCAAATGACTCGCGGTGCCAAGCTAACGTACTATAGCTTGTCACCAGTGCTTGTTATAATAAGTCATAGGTTCGTGCCCCTACGTGCAACCATTTTCATGCCAGACAAGTCGATAGCGGTAAAATAACGACTTCTCGGGGGTACCTCTCTTTGACTCTTCGAGAGAAACTTCTTCACTTCACCCCTGCAGTGGCACGAAGTTTTACCACATAAAACTAGAGTCATTGTTGCAGCCACAGTGAAGATATTGTCATCCTACAGTCTACGCGTTTTGACACAATACAGCAGTGTGATGGACACACGGACACACGGACCTTCCGATTGCTATGACGCGCTTATCATCTACTGTCGCGCGTAAAAAAACTATTAGCATGGAGTGAACTGTATAAAAACACAAACTGAAATTAAATTAAGAACTGAACTATTTCTGTCTGACCTTACCAGTGATTCGAAAACTGAGTAACGAATGCTAAAAATGTCATTGAAACCACATTCTGGTTTTTAGAATTGAAGGTACAACGTCGGCCTTGTCGTATGATGTGATACTTTTCAACGTTTATCTGTAACTTTTGCCACAACAGTGACTTTAATCAAAAGTGCAAAATTTGCGAAATGCATTAACTTGGGGTGTTCACTCGCCGCCAAGGTCAAACATCAAAGTTCAAGATCACGGCGTCATTATACAGTAAGCCCCGGGTTTTATGCCCGGACTACAGAGTGCGGCAAAAAAGTGGACCCCTAAAGTTTTTCGCTGTTTTCTCAGCAACCGTTTGGAATTTTAACTTGAAATTTTACAGATTTATTTACTAAATCCTTGTCCATCTAACTGCGGAGTAAAATGTGATTCTGTTAAAAAATGACGAAGTTACAGACTTTTATAATAACCGCCTACCGCCTACTGTAGGTGGGGGTCAAAAATGACTACATATCTGGAATTCCCGATGCCATATTGACTGTTCACTATACAACTTCTATGGGGCTACGATGACGATGAAGAGCCGTTTGTAGGTAAAATTTTTATACAGGGGCGTGTTTTTGAAGGCTAAAACGTTCACTGCATAGGCGCCGTGTCACGTGACCTGTAGCCAGGGGTCAAATATAACCACATATTTGGAATTTTCGTGACCATATTGTCTCTTCACTATACAACTTTTATGGGCCTACGACGACAATTAAGGGCCATTTATAGGTGATAATTTTATGCAGGAGTGTTTTTGGACAAAAATTTTAGTCCGTTTTTTGGCCCAATTTTCGACTTTAGGGGGATTTTTCAGAGGTTAGATATTAACTTTGAATTTTCTACTCCGAAAAAGGCACACCCTTGAGTGAGACCGCGTCGTTTAAGCCATCGCACGTAAAAATCCGCCTACCGGTCTGACCTTTAAACCGGTCATTAGAAAATGGTATATTTGAATAAGAAAAATTTCCGTTATACATCACCCCTTTGCCGAGAAGCCTTCAATAGACGGATTTGCTCGAAATTTTGCACAGGGGGTCGCCTCGCGGACGTAATCACCTGTTTCAAATTTTTGTCGATCGGTTGCGGGGTCTCGGATCTGCGAGGGGTCGAATTTAGAATGGCAAAATTCGAC